>Ga0123337_10000462_pt1 | contig 68056 bp, 90 predicted proteins | sample frozenSSSSmetaG_FD_89792 | JGI IMG/M metagenome (GOLD analysis project Ga0123337, IMG submission 89792) | Glacier valley bacterial and archeal communities from Borup Fiord, Nunavut, Canada, to study Microbial Dark Matter (Phase II) -... | ecosystem: Environmental > Aquatic > Freshwater > Ice >...
CACGAGAACCCCATCCTGTATATAGATCCTCTCTCTCGTGCTCTCTTTTCCTCTTCTCCTTCTTTCCTCTCTAGACTGAATCTAGCACTTCAACTCCGTATGACTCGCTCTACGTGATCGTGATAGTGATAGGAAGTTAGGACAATAGAATACTGTAACTTTTAGAATGTTGGCATATGGCTCTTTGCTTTCTTATTCTTGCTAGAGTGTGAGTATTGTTTTGTATTTGCATCTCTTATTACTTTTGTATACTTGTGTATTTACTACATATTAGTCTGCACTAACTTATATCATTTGTAGACCATTGTTTATAACATCTTGCTCCTATTGTGCTTCCATCTTTCCTTTTTGAGCTCCTAGTTACCTACATGTCTTTTAAGCTTTCTCTACTGGTATTTTTTTTGTTTATTTTTGATCTCATGGCCCTCTTCTTTCTCGTGCGGACAGTCGGGCAATTGTGCATATCCTGCATCTTTCCGGATTGATTCATTCATTTCACCCTAGATAGTAGCGGTGGAATAAGGAGAGTATGTAGCAGAGGAGTCAATGTGAACATTTCAGTTTCAAGAGGGATTCTCCTTCATTCATTCATATGTTTCTGGGTATCATTACAACCATAGTACATGCAACATGCAGCGCCAGCACCACATGCTATTTACTTCGTCTCCTCTCTTCTTCCTACATATCCCCTCATCCCCTCATCCACTCCACTCGCCCACCTCGCAACCTTCTGCATACCAACCGGCAACACATTCAGCCACCCAACCCATCGAGCATACAATGGCATCGCCAAATTATCACTCGATCCGCCATCAATAGCCTTGATGACCTCCTTCGCTACGTCCACGGGCTCCACAATCGGCGCGAAAAACGCATTGGGCGTGCGCACGCCCGCAAATAGCGGGGTGCTCAGCTGCCCCGGCGTCACCAATACCGTCTTGATATCAGGATACGCTTTCAGCTCCGCAGCAAGAGAAGCATGCATCGCCGTCAGTCCGGCCTTTGCCGCTGCGTAGTCGGTCAGTTGCGCCGCGCCGGTCGTGCCAATCACTGAGGAGACGGTCACGATGGTGCCGTGACCGGCGCGGATCATGCCCGGCAGGAAGGCTTTGAGGGTGTAGAAGTGGGCAAGGAGGTTGACGGAGATGGAGCGCTCGATTTGGTCGATGCTTAAATCCACTAGATTCCCGCCATTGACCATGCCAGCGTTGTTGATCAAGATGGTCGGGGTGCCGAGCTGTGGTGTGTTAGTTTAAGGCCGGCAGGGATTGGAGGGGGAGGGAAGTGAGACGAACTTCTTTTTCTATTTGCGCTGCGACCTTTGCGACTTGTGCCTTGTCGCCGACGTCACATTTATACGCCGTCACACCCCTAGCGTCGCCCGACTCGAGATCCAGGACGTCCAACACTGCCACTGTTGCGCCGCGCATACCATACACCTCTGCAATCAACAACCCGAGCCCGCTTGCACCACCGGTAATCACAATGACTTCCTCGCCCAAATCCACAGTCCTCGGCTTCGAGTATGCGACTTGCCTATTCAGAACGCCGAGGAAGAACAGGAGGGTCAGGAGCGAGGCATAGAAGATGGAGCCTTGGGTAGATAGGGCAGTCCATGGATACTCTTGTGCGCGCAGACAGAGCGGGATCATCCACGCGACGAAGGGGTGGAGGAAGGTGACGTTTGCGACTTTGAGGAGGAGGTCGATTGAGAGAGGAGCAGCCCAGGAGTCGCGGGGTTGTGGATGCGCCATGGTGCGTCGTGTTCGTAAAACAAAAACAAAAATGTGGTTTTCTTTGACGAGAGAAGAAGTGACAAAGGGCAAGCTATATAGGGAATATAGACATTGCTATTGAAAAAGTCGAGAGCAGAAAGACCGGGCGAGACGTGGGAGGAGAGCTCGGAGTTTCACACACGTTTCTGAGACATCAAAAAGCGACGCCCGGGCGGCTGACGCTTGCCTGGATAGAGCGGTTCTGCCAGAGAGAGGTTCACCGCTTCAGAAGATATATCAGGGTGCAGCCGCATTTGGACAACAGCCCAACAAGAAACAACAACGGTCTTAGAGATGGAGACAAAGGCAATAACAAAGAACATCGCAGACACATTACTGGGCTTCATGCTTTCATCTCGACTGCTGTCTATTTCTTTCATGAAGCTGGCGCAACGGCTGCAATTGCGATAGCTTTTCTCTCGACCACCTAAAACGTCTTGGGCAAGTATATTTTTCTTTGATGCTGAAGCTTCGAGCTTCAGCTTATGAAGATGATGTTATTGTTGTCTGCTGTTGGTGCAATTACTGTTATGCATTTCAGCCGCAAGCAGAAATTCTTTATTGTTTAACTTTACGAGTCTCAAAGCCAGTGCTTGTCTCGACATTGCTGGTGAAGTCTTCTCATCCCTTAAATTTGTCGATTGCCCGTGAAAGCATTACTTCTGTTATCTTTTCTCTCCCTAAAATTCATATTGTATTTTTCAATATTTGTCTCCCACAAGAGCTTTCATTCTGAACGTGAATCCAAAATCTACAACACCAGCGAAACACACGATCATCATGCCGCCAAAAGCAGCTCGGCGCCAGGCCGTCCAAGGCCGTGTGCTAACAAGTGTCGTAACCTGGAACACCAACAATATCACGAATAATACCAATCCTCGTCGCGTCGTTGACAGACGAAATCGCACCTATCAAGATGTCCTCAATTTCAGCGATCGCCAGCTGGAAGGAGTCCATGACTTTATCCAGCTCCTCTTCCCTCTCCCATGGCCCAGCCGACACGCGAACCGAGATATCGTCCTGGCCGATGGTCAAATCCAATACATTGTCAGTAGTCCAAGAGGTAACCTCTTCCGTCGCCGCATGATAAATTCCCTTCGACGCATGCTATTAATGTGGAACCTCCGACTGCCAGCCACCAACAGCGAGGAACGGCGCTCGGATAACCGTACCATCCGCATCTCCGAGATGGACGGCGGGGATCCAGAGATCGTAGCAGTGCGCAGATCTTTTCGAAACAGACTGGCCCGCAACTACGACCACAGTCATATGCGCATCACGCGGATGATCCGTTCGCTGCGCATTGCGGGGCTCCATGGGCAGGCGCAATCGTTGTATCGGTATTTCAGACAGTTTGCGAGGAGGCATAGGGTTATACCGAGGGACACTGTGAGGTTATGGGGAATTGCAGCGAATTCGCCAGAGTTGTACAGAGCTCCGAGTATAGGACTGCATGACCAGGGGTTGTCGCCCGCGCGGAGAATGCAGATAGAAGACGGCGATCCGAGTGATGATGAGGAAGAGTCAGAAGATTACCCATTCTGGCGGAGAAAGCAGATAGAAGACGGTGGTCCGAATGATGATGAGGGAGAATCAGAAGAAAGGCAGATAAAAGACCCCGATCCGAGTGATGATGGGCTAGACTCAGAAGACGTGCCATATACATCCGTACCAAAGAGGCCAAAAGTCCCATTCGTGCGGAGAAGGCAGATAGAAGACGGCGATCCGAATGATGATGAGGGAGAGTCAGAGGACGACCTAGACCAGCCACCGCGCCCAGAAGAAGGGCCAGAAGATTGGCCTGAAGATGTACCACACGCCCTCGAGAACTGCGCAGATTCGGAGCTGCTTGATCGACATGCCAATCGATTCTGGCTACAAGAACAAGAGCTGAATCTTCGGGACGCCGACGGCACTTGGCGGGGCAATGGTATTGATCCGCGTCATATGTCGGCCCCACAACTGAGGGAAGCCTGGAACATTTGGCCGGAGATGTTGCGTATGCGGGCGATCGAGATAGAAACTGGACTAAGGGGTCCAGATGGAACGTATATTGGTGAAGATCCTGCAGAGCCAGAAGATCCTGAAGAGGAAGAAGATCATGCGGAGCCAGAAAATCCTGACGAGGAGGAAGAAGAAGCGCGTGAGCGGGCGGTGGATGAAATGCGCCGCCAGCACCGAGAACAATTCTGGGAGAATGAAGTGCTTTTGGAACTTCGGGACAAAGAGGGGAATTGGCTGGATGATTCTCACCAGGATCCACTTGACATGACGGCGGATGAGTTGCGGGAGGTCTGGGCCACTTGGCCGGATTTCTTGAGGCAGAGGGCGCATCACGCGGCTCATAGATTAGAGAGGGACATTGAGGGTGCTGAGGAGGGTGCTGAGGAGGGTGCTGAGGAGGGTGCTGAGGAGGTACAAGCGGACATTGACGAAGAATTGGCGAACGAGTTTGAGCTTGAGGACATGCGTGCGCAGCACCGCGAGCGATACTACGACACAGAAACACGTCTGGGTCTTAGGGACGGAGATGGGAATTGGCAACTGAATAGCCAGGATCCACTTCTAGTAGAGACGGTGGACGAGCTAAGGGAAATTTGGAAGGTTTGGCCGGCTTTCTTAGAGGATAGGCAGGATGAGATGACCAGTGGCGAGGAGATGACCAGTGAAGAGGAGATGACCAGTGGTGAGGACGACTACTATCTAGGAGAATGGAGCAGCTGAGGAGGTAGAAGCGGCCGATGACGTCGTTTTCAACATAGATCTCGGCCACCAGCCCGATGCACCGGTTGACGCTGGAAATGGGGAGGCAGGAAATGGCGAAGGTGGAGGAGTTGTCGACAATGAATCCGCTGATGAAGAAGCCGATGAGGACGTTGTTGAAGTCGTTCCGGGAACAGCGAAAAGACGGGTGCAATGGGGAGGTTCGCCAAACAGCGGGCGAAAGCGTTCCCAACGCAGCTTGAGAAGGTGATGAAGCTGGGGCGGATGAGGCTGGGATCTTCAAGCTGGACAAAGGATGGAGTCTAAATTTCATTTGTCGATTGCAAGGAGGTAATATATTGGAGTTGGAGTTTTATCAACGAGAAAGAGTTTCTTTAGCCCGGACTAGGCGTATTTTACGGCGTAAGCATTTAGTACTTAGCAGTTTATTTAGTTGAGTTTTTTGATTGTAACTTAGAATAAAGAATTTGCTTTTAATTAACTATTTTAATTAACTATCTTGCATATGAAACAACCGATGCAGATATGTGTAGCGTAGTCTAATTGTACGTATTTGCTGTAGTTGCAATGAGGAAGGAAAGAAAAGACGACGTACAGTCTTTCTCCTCAATATTGGGTTGTTACAGCAACGAAATGGGGGACTAGCCAATAACAGCCTCTGAAAACATACAATACCCCATAAATGACCTATTCTGACCTGTATGGCGCTGAAGTGTTCGTGCCAAAATATTGGTGAGTCAGGTGCTTTCAGTCAGGTAGAATGATTAACGACTTGTATGTATATGATATTATGATAATTTCTGAATAAGCAGTTTGAAAGAGCCTGTTCTTTACAAAAAATAAAAATAAATAAAACACAACACCAAGATTGCATCTTCACCAACCTAAGATACTAAATTTGGCGCTTGAAGTCATGGTCCTAGTGCTCCTTTACCCCAACTTTCACCAGGCCGATAAGATAACGAAATTTTGGTAGCCAGGAGAGCATCGCGACGTCAATTGTTAGCCTGAAGCATCCAAACTCCCTTCTCTGTACAGTATATCCACCACCCACAACGTCCTGAAGATCATTTCACCCCCATACCACACCTTCACTACTTACAATCTCTTGCTCTCAAGAGCATCGCTTCCACAAAATGTCCATCCATGCGTCCCGGGCCGACCTGATCGACCTAGACTCCATCCCCAGCACACACGCCTCGGACCAAGCCACAGCCTTCCTCTCTCAACTCGACCGCAAGAAGCGCATCGCATCGACCGTCGTACCCACAAATGACATCCAGGTGCGCGCCAAGCTGCGCGAGATCAGCGAGCCGATCACGCTCTTCGGCGAGGGCCCTGGGGACCGCCGCGACCGGCTGCGCGAGCTGCTGAGCATCAAGTCCGAGATCGAGGATGCGGAGCGCGAGGAGCGCGACGAGGAGATGCGCGATGTCGAGGAGGCGGCCGAGGAGCAGGAGGAGGAGTTCTACACCAAGGGCAGCGAGGAGCTGCTCGCCGCGCGCCGCAAGATCGCCGAGTTCAGCCTGCCGCGCGCGAAGCGGCGGCTGGCCGTGCAGAAGCTCGAGAGCACCATACCGCTGCGCACACACGTCAAGTTCAGGAAGGGGATCAAGGAGACGCTGGGAGGGTTCGAGCTCCAGGGCAGTCAGATCGCGGGCGAGCGGCCGGTGAGCATCACGCGCTTCGCGCCGAACGGGGAGCTGGTCGCGGCGGGAAACTGGGCGGGCGGCATCAGGCTGCTGGAAGTCCCGACGCTGGAGGAGAAGCGCACGCTGCGCGGGCACACTGACCGCGTCGGCGGCATCTCCTGGATGCCCGGCGCGACGCTGCCGGGCAGCAGCGTGTCGAGCGGGAGCGTGAATCTGGCGTCGGGCGGGGCGGAGGGGAAGATCCACCTGTGGAATTTGGAGCAGGACACGCCGATCTCGACGCTCTCCGGGCACAGCCAGCGCGTGTGCCGCGTGGAGTTCCACCCGAGCGGGCAGTACCTCGCGTCGGCGTCGGAGGACACGTCGTGGCGGCTGTGGGACGTGGCGACGTCTACGGAGCTGCTGCTGCAGGAGGGGCACTCGCGCGGCGTGTTCGCCGTGAGCTTCAACTCGGACGGCAGCCTGTTGGCCAGCGGCGGGACGGACTCGATAGGCCGGATCTGGGATTTGAGGACGGGCCGCACCGTCATGATCCTCGACGGACATATCCGGCCGATCTACGCGCTGGACTGGGGCGCGGAGGGGTGGCGCGTGCTTAGTGGCAGCGGCGACGGCTGGGTCAAGTGCTGGGACATCCGCAAGGTGGCGTATGCGGGGGGTGTCGGGGCGCACAAGTCGGTGGTGTCGGACCTGCGGTGGTTCAAGGGGATCGACGATCCGGCCGAAGGGGGCGTGCTCAAGACCGACGAGAAGGGAGACAAGATACCCAAGAAGGCGGGCACGTTCTTCGTCTCCTCTGGCTTCGACAAGAACGTCAACATCTTCTCGGCCGATGACTGGGGCTTGGTGCAGAGCCTCAGCGGCCACACGGGGAATGTGCAGAGCGTCGACGTCAGTCGCGACGCGCGCTGGATCGTGAGTGGTGGCTATGACCGCACGGTCAAGATCTGGGGACGGAATGATGGCCGCGGTCTGTAGAGGGGGTGGGCGATGTCATGGCATGGACCGGGTGTTGGGCGTTTGTGGGACGGGCGAGTGGAATAAAATGTAGGGTGCATGTATGATATATGGGTGGTCTAGAAGCCCAGATCTTTTGATCGCAGCAATTGTAGTGTCACATATAACACAAGGCCTCCTTCTGTTCGCTGTGTTCCCCTCACGATGTGGCTCCCCTTGCTCCGAGCCTCCTCCACGATCACGTCCTCCCTAGCAGATCAAGGGCGAGGGGCACACTGTCACTGCGCAGATACATAGACACCCCTAAAATACCAATATGAATATCTTGCTATTCCCCGCACACTTCCCTCTACTATCCCCAACTCCCCTTACTCTCTACTCTCTCCAACCTCCATTTCCCCGCCTCGGCGCCTACAGCGCATGCGCCAGCGCCGCCATCTGCGCCGGCGGCGGCAGGCCATCAGGGCCAAACGACAGCGGCAGCAACTATGCGCGCATCAGTCCCGCGCTCTCGCCACGCACCGGGGGCACTCACCTGCTCGAGCGTCAAGACCATGAAGTTGCCGTTGCGGTCGAACATGTAAATCGGCATATCGGGCTCGCAGAACTCCCGGATACTGTCACGTCTCCTCATCAGCCCTCTTCCCCGGCTCCACATCGATCCTCGCGCACGGCGCAGACACAGAACAGGGACGGGACAGAGAAACCCAGGACGACGGACTCACAACTGTCTGCAAAACCCACACGGACTCGCCGGCGGACTGACATCCGTGCTCACCGCCAACGCCTTGAACACGCCCCTCCTCCAACCCCCCTCCCACTCCTTCCCCCTCTCCCCTCTATCCAGCAACCCCGTCACCGCCTTCCCCAGCGCCACGCGCTCGGCACAGCTTCCAGACGGGTATGCGGCGTTCTCGACATTGGCGCCGGAGATGAATTGCCCATCGGACGTCAGCACCGTGCAGCCGACGCGGAACTTGGAGTATGGGCAGTAGGCGGAGGACTTGGCGGCGGCGGAGAGCGTGGAGAGGGCGGACAGCTCGGCGACGGAGAGGTGGTGGAAGGAGGCGCTGATGGCGAGAAGGGAGGGGTCGTGGAGCTCGGGTTGTGCTGGGGGGGTGCTGTGGAATGTCATGGCTGCTTGGGTCTGGTGAAGTGGTAGGTAGGTAGGTAGGTCGTAATAAGGTGTGTGGGTTCCGTGGAGGGTGTGTTGAAGTTCGTATTCGAGAAGTAGGAGCAACGAGAAAGCCGGAGAATATCGTGTCCTTGTTGTTGTCGTGCAGAAAGCAGAGTCCTTATGTCGTATTATCTATGAATGCATCAATATCGACTATCTCAGGGTCGAGGACGTCATCGGAGTCTGCCGAGACCACCGCGCTGATAAAGGAAGGAGGCCAAAGGACGACAGATCGCGCCCTGGAAAAGTTCCTCCTTTAAGACTTCCGACTCGTAATACGCTTCTGGACGAATTTGAGAAGCAGAGAAGATCACGATTCCTGGTTATTTGCCTTGTTGTGATCGAGGAATGTGTTTGTCCGTGACGGAAACGACTGAAGCTGCTCAGCCTTGCGACGAGGCTGGCTAGCCGATTCCGTATCAGTGTATCACCACAGGTCCACAGCCAGATGTCAACGATATCGTACTTTTCAAATCCTTACGATGGGGAAGACACAGCAGCGTAGACGAAGATGGCCACGTCTTACTTTAATCAGGGGAGCTGACAGCAGCGGATCTGTGGCGACATCTACCTCGACATAAAGTTGTTGACTGACCTTCGGCTTCTAAGACACGCCGGGTAGCTCTAACAGACCACAAGCTCGTAATATCTTTCCAAGACGATATCCCATCTTTCCCACACATCCTCCCCATCTGCAAGAAAAAAAAAGTGTCTGAACGCGGAGACCACGTCGTCCATGATGATGATCTGGTGCGCCCCAGTACCCCAGAGCAGGTCTACCATAGTCTATAGACAACGTCTCTGGCCATCACGGCTCTCCCGACCCGGCGAACGATCGTGCTCGGGTGCAGCACCATAACCGCTGCACCAGTCCTGGCATCCATGATCCGATACGAGGCCCTCCCGAAGTGAATCGGCATATGTCCTTCTATCCGCTTGTGCACCTGCAGAGCCGCCCGTGTCTTTACTGGAAGTGCCGGAGCCCATACCGGATCAGCAAGGAGGTCGGACGGATTTTATCAAGTATAGGGACGTTGGGGATCCGTCCTCCACACCTCGGTGGAATCGATGGTCGACAGAGAACAGAGACGCGCAGGCTCTGGAAGAAAGAAGTCTTGTCCTGCTACTTGACCCGGAAGCAGAAGGGATTCGGGCTACCAGATATATTGCAGTCGCTGTGGGACTGAGGATTGTAGTAGGCTCCAGTTATGCCTAAGTACGTACGGGAGTAAAATACCAAACTTAATCCTCAAGTCCTCAACTCAAGTCCCTAAATCGTATATATATTCACGTGACTAAGAATAAGATAGTAAGATTATCTCGCTTTTCGCACTTCACACTCTTGGAAATCTACTTGCTGCTGTATGTAGCGTAACAGTTAGCAATTTTCGTTCTCATCCTCGACGTGGTATAAACAACTACTCCCCTCCTATCCGCACAACTCCACAGAGTGCATCCACACTCCCCTTCATTTCCCATCCATTCAATAATACACTGCTCCATTCCTCCCTTTCTTGTGTCCTGCATACCCACAACAAAATCAAATCAACGCCATCCCGTGCATCAAACCGTAAAATATGTGTGCTCTGCACAATGATGTAACACCATCCTCCTTCCTTGGCATTTCCTTCCAAGAAAACGCCGCCAATTACTCATCCAGAGCAAAAGAAGTACTGAAAGAATGGTTACAGGAAGAAAAATACCCAGGATTTCCAACCCAGGTACGACGGCTTACAGCCAGATAATGACTCCTAGCATGACAGCCACGAGCGCAACGCTCATGCCAGCCAACTCACGGCCCGCGGTCATCGCACCGGAAGTGCCAGTAGCAGTCGCCGACTCTGCAGACGCAGCCGTCGTAGGCGAGGCCACAACAGCAGTGGTGCTGCTTGGGATGACAGTTGCAATGATTGTAAGCTCCTGGTTGATTGTCGGCAATGGGACATCACCCTTTACCTGCCATCCACCGGTGGTGTACTCTGGGCAAGGCGGCGGAGTAACTGATGGCGTGTACTTTGAGCTTGGAGTTCCAGTTGGGCTCAGAGTCTTCCACACAGCTTGAAGATTGGAGAAATCAGGCTGCACAGGTGTTGGCGTGCCCATGCGGACGAAGCCGTCGTGGATATCGGTCCCGGTCATCGTCTTGGCCACTGGTGGTGCGTAGCTGATTAGTCCGTAGTCGTTGGTTTCCTCGATCCACTCATAAACGATAGTGCCGGACCAGATATGGCTCATCTGAGGGCCCAATATGGCGTTTTGATCGAGGAAAAGCCGCGGGCGGTTGGTGTTGCAGCCAGTCTCGGAGAAGAAGATGGGAACTGGGTATCCCTCCGTCATGTCATTGAGAGTCTTGTAACCTGAGATTTCAAAGGTATCCGTCGGGTTACACCATTCGTATGCGTTCAGACCTGAGGGTAGATTAGTAATCAGCGGCTTCATGGCCTTCATAGCTCAGCGGTTGGCTTACCAAAGAAATCCACGGTATCTTCTGTATTGTTGCCACAAGTAAGGTAGTTCTGGAGCATGGGACGAAGCTCGGCGATGTCAGCTGCGGAATAGCCAACCGGGATTTTTCGGTAGCCTTTGCTGTCACGGTATGCCTTCATATCCCGAGTTGCCGCTTTGATGAATGGGGCGACCTCCGACTGATTGGCACGGGCAATGACTTCATTGCCAACGAAAACACCGAGAGTGTTGCTGTATTTTGCAAAGGCATCGAAGCTGGCAGCAAAGGCTTTGTATTGGCTATCGGTCCAAACCGCTCCTTCCTTTTAGAGAGTTAGCCACTCTGTCCATGCCAGAGTAGAGTATTTACTTACTGGGTCGATATCAGTTGGGAAATCATCAAGATCTACCAAGAGATAGATTCCCGCGTTGGCAAAGGCGGCCATACAACCGTCATGGTCGGCTTTGGGATTAACGTGGTAGACACGAATGGTATTGGCGCCCAGTGTCTTCATGAGAGCTGCATCGCGTGTGCATTGTGCTGTGTCCATCAGAGGGTCGTCTGGGATCAATTGGTATGCAATGCCTGGAACAAGAAGTTAGCAAGTAATGAGGGCCATGGAAACGACGTGATTCATACCTTTGATGAAGAATTGGTTTCCATCCGGATCATAGAACTTGCTTCCAGTGATCGAGATCTCAGGAAGTGTTGCTGCGTAGCTTGTGGAGGCCGCAACAAGAGCTGCGATGCCAGCTTTGGCCAGCAGATTGGCGAACATTGTGACCCTTGACAAGCAAAAAAGGCTCGAAAGCGAATGGAAAAATGTGTATTAAGAAGATATCTGGAAGAGCTGTGATGCTTGCTCAGGGATTGGGGTTGGATATTGGATATTATGTATGATGTTCTTTGTTGAAGCAAGAAAGCGAAAGTGGTTGGAGAGCAAAGTCAACAGTGTTTATCAATGCAACGAAGGTGCTCGAGCGAACGAGGGCAGTGGCGAGCGACAATAGCGACTGTGTGAGATGAGATGAGGTGAAGGAGAAGGAGTTCTCTATGGTGACTTCCACATGTGGAAATGTTGGAGCAAAGAGGGGAAGGAAGGAATACGAGCACTTCCCGCGCAGATGAAGCACTCCCGACACAACGTTGTGTATGTTTTGCACAAACAGGAATCCAGCAAATTACTCTGTAAAAGGATCAAGAAGAAAAAACAAGGAACGACAACCGTGATTCTGGGGAACGCTGAAAGAGGAAGATTATTCTCGGCATCGAATCCTGGGCTCATCCATGGCCCGCAGGTCCTGACAAGCTACCTACATATGTATCCAAATAGAGTACAAGTGCTGTTTCTGGGCAGAATTATGTATGCCCATACACAACAGTGGTACTCTAGAATGTGCCCATACACAGGACTCTAGATTGTTTCGCAGGGAAGGAGTCCCACCCACAGATGAGACGATTTGGAGCAAGTTGGAGAAATGGTATTATGGTGTTGGCCAAGTTGACCAATCATCAAATAGGAAAATGAGAAATAAGAAAATAGGGGAAATCTGCCAAGAGTTAACCTTTAGCCTTGTTTCCCAGTGGGATTCCCAGTGGTTCTCAGTGGATTCTCAGTGGATTCTCGCTGTCATCATCAGTAAAACGGGCCCCCGATAACAGGATCGCCAGGGTCCAGTCACTGTCACCTCGACTGGCAGCTACTGAATTGGCTCAAGCTCTTCCCTCCAAGCTTGAGCTTGTCTTATCCGGCTAAGTTCTGCAGCAGCTCCCTTATCTCCACGTGTGAGCCCACCTCCGATCTCCATGAGCTGGCTCCAGCTGGGGGATGGGGGATGGGGGATGGGGGATGGGGGATGGAGGCGCAGCGTGGAGAACCTCGTGGGCTTCACAACACAACGCCGCGCTATGGACAGACCAGGCCATCTCTACTCCGTAAAGCTTCTTCTTCCTCTTCGGCAACCATACCTATCTTTACTCTACCGAGATCCGCCTTCGTGCTTTTGTATCCTCTTCCTCTCTCACATGTCACTACTCCGATGCAGCACTGCTACGAATGATGGATGATGTTAATGATGATGGATGCTGTTAATGAGACACGATGAAAGCTTACATAGCAGAGGCAATGCTAATACAGAGAATAGGAGGTCGTTGCTGCTCTGGCATCCAGCGACTAACGGATGGATGTGACGTGAAGGTGAAGACGTCAGCAATGACAAGTGACATATCTACCTAGCATTTCATGTATCTTCGTGCCAGGTCTTGTTGCTTCCGCCAGGCTCCAAAGAACCGCTCAGGCCTGTCTCGAGTCGGCGGCATGCTCTGCTGGAGGGTCATCGATGATCTGCATCTGGAGAGGCCTTCACGCAAGACATGAGTGAACATGAGCCAAGCTCAACGAACGCTGGATCATGCTTCCAGTCATTGTTGATAGGTCGCCAGTCACCTCGGAAAGTGTCAGCTATTGTATTGCACAAGATCCAGAGCTTTCGGCTTGGTCATCAGCTTCACTCTCAGGTGCCACTGAGACAGGTCCTTCGTAGCTGCAGCGTGCACAAGCACAACACACTCGAGAGACACAGCAGACACGATGCTCGCGATGGTATGCGTAGCGACCTAAATTTGTCTTTGTGTGCTTCTCGATAATAAGCCTAGCAGATTCAAACAGGTTCAATCTTCCAAGCCTCCGGTTCCACAGCGTCAGCAACTCGGCTTGCTCGAGTATTACCACCAAATTTCGCCATCAAGCTCTTATATTGGCCATACACACTGGACGTGAGTGCCGGCCGGCATGTCGATGGCAATATTGGTCGTAGTATCGATCGCATCTCGATGATGATACAGTATGGTCAAGGAAGGGAGGGAGGCAGCGAGGGAGGAAGACGAGAGTCGTAGGCAGCAACACATACCTTCAAGATCTCATGCGGCCGTTTCTTCTTGCTGTATTTGATTTTCGCCTGAAAATTTTACAGCCTTTTATCTTCGAAATATCAAAATGCAATGCCATCCGTCGGGCTCCGCCTTGGTGGACGGACTGAAAAGGCCAAGATAGAGGCCGTTTATTTCCGGCCGGCCATCCAGCCATTCCCGTCCGGGTGGCTGGGGCTTGGGATTTGGTTTGGTTTGGCTCTTGCGCTGGTTCCTATCGCAAACCAAGAGACTCAAGGGATCAATATGGCATGGCAGGGCGACGACCCAAGTCGTATGGAGTGCATGATTTTGACTCCATGATGATCTCGTGCTCCTTCCCCAAGATATCAAGATATCACAAGAAGTTTTGTCTCACACCTAGTTGACATCAGCATGCAACTCGCCACCGCCTGCAATCGAATACCCGATGAGTACAAAGTGGCTTACGTCCTACGAAATGGTCAATCTCTCGGTACAACCAACATCTAGCAACGAGCCGTCACCATAAAAAGCAATAGTGTTGTGGCACTGGAATTAATCGTGTAGTTGCGTACTACTCTACTACTCTACGAAGCACTGTGCACCTACTGTAGGAGGTATGTATGCATAATGCATGTATGTATATACATACCTCTCAAGCTTCGCCGCATTGTTATCGTGGAGATTGGAGAATCCCAGGGATTCAGACCAACACCCCACCCCGTCTAGATACATACATACCTACTTCTACCTAGGTAGGTACATATCCCATGTTTCTGCTGACTCGAAGCACTTACGGATATATAATTCCCTCAAGCATATTTTGGCCAAGCCACACCCACCAGATTCCTCAAAACATCCCGCGCAGTCCATCATGGCACATTACTGTCCCGCCCAGGTGGCTTGAAGGTGGCATGATAATATCCTGTGCCTCAGTGCCTGCACACATACAGCGTCCACAGGTCCGGATAATACGTGCATACAGTAGCGCCCATAGTTGCTTAGCATAAGATTCTTATCTTGAGTTTGAGTTTGGCACCTTTTAATCACGGCACTTGCTTGATCCAGAGTGGTTTGGTCCGCCATCGCGATTTTCTTATCTCTCGTTCCAGGGGACTGGGGACGTTATCATTTGGTCGGTATGAATCGGCGGCCTTCGAGCCTGATCTTGGACGGCTCTCGTCCGGGGGGTCGTCCTCAGGATCTGGGAAATATATATGTGGCGTACGGCGCTGTACCTGATGCAAAACCTGTTGCCGTCCCAGATGACATGATGTGGTGGGATGACGAACGCGTTGAGGCGACCGTTGATCGCGCCTATGTATTATCACATTTGCGCCCCGACGAGGCTCGACGCTTAGACCAACAACTTGGGTTTGGTGATGGGTTGACCGATGATACGTATATGGAATGGATAGAAATGAAGGCGAAACGGATATTCCTCATTCTGGTCGATATCGGCGTTCCAGATCAGATCTTCGGCGTCGTCGACGATTCTTGGGACGATGACGACCTGCCAATACCCCTGGACCAGGTGGACAGACTACAGTTGACACCGAAGAGGGACGAGAGGCTTGATAAGAAATTCTTCCAACGACAGTTCGCGTATTTAGTCAGGCATTTGCGGCCCGGAGAGAATACCATCTATGAGGATGTCGAACTTGTGCCATTGGAATTGGTGGATAAGCGTCCGGTCGCTGGAGTCGTTGGATTGACACAGTCTCACATGGACAAGGTGTGCATACCTGGACGACCAGACGACATCTTCTTCAGACGGCGCATAGCGCTTGGTGAAGCACCGGGCCAGGTCTCCCAGGCCGACTTTTTATCTGGCATTGAGAGAATGCGAGCGCGATATCATCGCCATATCGTGTCTCTCTGGGGATCCTATATACACCAGTCCGCTGGCTATCTCATTCTGACGCCAGTACATGAAGGAACACTCAAGTCTGCTCTGACTGTGCTCCCGCCATCGCTGAAGATCCTAGCCAAGGAGGACCGTCGTATCCTTATGCTCGACTGGATGCACTGTCTTGCTGAAGCAATCGCGTCGCTTCACAATCAAGGACTTCATCATGGCCATATCAAGCCTTCAAACATTCTACTCGATACCGATAACAAGATCTTCCTCAGTGATAGCAACTCATTTGATTCGAACCAGATGAAGCAATTCGACAAAGAAACTTACGACTACGGTGCTCCGGAGCTCTCCAGCCGTCCGAATACAGGGAGTTTTCATCAACATGGCTCCTCTCATCCATATGGTGCTTCCAGTCGGAACCCTAGTGGTATTCGCAGACCCACCCTTTCCTCACCAGATGCATCTCCAACTCTATCATTTGCTACGATGGCGCCAAAGTCGCCGCATATGAACGAACGCTATTCACCACCTTCTCCTCCAAGATCTCCACCTCCACCACTTGATCCACTCAAGACCGATATCTACTCCCTTGGTTGCATATATCTCGAGGTCCTCACCATCATTCTGAAACGCTCTTCAAAGGCCTTTGCCTCCCATCGTTCCGCCAAAAACAAGACTGCAGGCCGTGGAGGCGGTCTCCCTGATGCATCCTTTCAGAAGAATGCTGGACAACTTGAATCTTGGACCTTTGCCCTTCTCAAAGATGCAAAGAAGAAGGAAGACCGCCTCTTTCGTGGCATTTCACATCTTCTCAACCTCACGACGAGAATGCTGAGTCCAAATCCGATGGAGAGACCTAGTGCAAAATATTGTGAGGAGAGAATTTATGAAGTTCTGACAAAGGTATCTGGAATTGAAAAGACGCATTGCGGCGCCGCAGGAGCGTGGCAACCTAAGGAGGGCACAGTGGAACTGGAAGCGTCATCGCCAAACTTGACGACAGGAATGAGAACAGTGGTGAGCGAGGGTAGCATTGCTCAGAGTCGCATCCAGAGCCAACAACAGACTGCATATGGGAGCCATGGATCTGCCACGATTACTAGAAGCGTCAGCGGAAGCGGACATCGGAATAGTGGTCATCGGAGAACATTGTCAAAGCCAAGGCCGTGGAAAGCTCCTGTTTATGCTGGTAAGTCAACATTTCATTCTGTGTGCATTCAGTAATCTACACCCCTTGCCCTAGCGATCTCGTCACCAACATTGCGTTTGTTTAGATGTCCCCGTTTCCACGGCCAAGGCTGAGAAAGGAGAGGCTCTCGTGATTGAGGGCATCGCAATCTCTCATGCCCAAGAGGACATTGCTGTCTCACCGAAGACAACGCTCAGTCCTCAGAGGTCTTTCAGAATCTTGCAAAAGATCCCGAAAGAGCATATCGATCCCTCTGAACGGTTTTCATTCGTAACGCGGGAGCCGTCGAAGGCGATGGATGATCATGCACATATTGATGCTAATATGTCTCGGTTGGCAGAGTTTAGCTTTGGCTGAATAATTGCTCCATCTGGACAGATATCGTTCTGTCCATGAAAAAGGTGGAGTTGTGATGGCCGAGAATGTATACGTCAAGACTCCACATTGTGTGATCGTGTGTTTTGATAGAGTGCTGTATGTACACCACACTCGCTATTTACTGGACGACCCCACGACGTCTTGGCTCAACTCAAGGGGTAAGAAACGGAAAAGTTGGCAGAGGTCTATAGATGTCGAGGATATATCAAGAGATGGATATTGAGGAAGGCATAAGACGAGATAGAGCAGCCCAGGTACAGGACATGGTACACGACATAACGACTGTAGGACTTAATGAGGCAAGGGAGTACCATGAGGAAGAAGGCAGAATACCCCGAGAGGACAGTTTGAGGAATATGAGGCCATTCGAGCCTTCTGTAGCTGTTATACTGTTATCCATCGCAATGAACGTAGATAGATGCATTCTAGATGGTGAAATAGTACCTATGCCACTCTTTATACATTTATCACGTATGTGAGGTGCGGAAAACAGGTAAATTAAAGACATAAATATTACGATTTGTTTGATATGGAAATTTTCAAATACATACACATGATCACCATAAGAGCGTGTTCTGGCGATTGGGACGGTTGACTCCTTTTCGTGGCCATCTCGATGACGCCTTATATATGAGGCGCTCACATGCGACAGCTTGCAGAATAATTTCCATACACGACCGCGCTGGTAGGAGAAAGGTAAACCACGCGTCTTTTGCTCTATAACCGTATTATATCCTCACAAACAGAACTCGAGGATTATTTCTCTAGAGGAAGAGACAGAATATACAGCTTTTAGACATCTAGACAGCAAGGCAGCCCTTGCCAACCGTCAAGATGCAGGCTCCAGTGGTGGTAATGAGTACGTCAAGCCCCCCCTCACCTACAGCTCTCCGAAGCGCCCAGCATCCTCCGAAGATGTACAACTAACTCTATATTCCCTCAGACACGCAGAGCGGTGACAGACAGACCGGTCGTAAAGCTCAACTCTCCAATATCACAGCCGCCAAAACGTATGTAGATCATTCGACAGCTTCCTGAGCGACGAACAGTGAGACCGGAACACTGACTGTCGAACAGCGTTGCGGATATCATCAGATCATGTCTTGGTCCGAAGGCTATGTTGAAGATGTTGCTCGATCCTATGGGAGGAATCGTACTCACAAATGACGGCCATGCCATCCTCAGAGAAATCGAGGTCTCACATCCAGCAGCAAAGAGCATGATCGAGCTTAGCAGGACACAGGACGAGGAAGTCGGCGATGGAACTACGACAGTCATTATTCTTGGTGAGCACTTCAAGCTCCTACAATAATTTACATCAGCTAACACCTCCCCAGCCGGTGAGATCCTCGCCCAAGCCGTCCCACAACTCGAGCGCAACATCCACCCCGTCGTCATTATCTCCGCCTTCAAGCGCGCCCTCGCCGACGCCATCGAGATCATCGAAGAGATTTCGCTCCCTGTCGACATCGATGACGACGCCGCGATGTACAAGCTGATCTCCTCCTCGATCGGCACGAAATTCGTCTCTCGCTGGTCCGAGCTCATGTGCTCGCTGGCACTCAAGGCCGTCCGCACCGTCACGCACGAGATCGGCAACGGCAAGAAGGAGGTGGACATCAAGCGGTACGCGCGCGTGGAGAAGATCCCCGGTGGCGAGATCGAGGACTCGCGGGTGCTGGACGGCGTGATGCTGAACAAGGACATCACGCATCCTAAGATGCGGAGGCGGATCGAGAACCCGCGCATCGTGCTGCTGGACTGCAGCCTGGAGTATAAGAAGGGCGAGTCCCAGACGAACATCGAGATCAGCAAGGAGGAGGACTGGAACCGCATCCTGCAGATCGAGGAGGAACAGGTCAAGCTGATGTGCGACGCCGTCCTGGCCCTCAAGCCCGACCTCGTCATCACCGAGAAGGGCGTCAGCGACCTCGCACAGCACTACCTCATGAAGGGCAACGTGACGGCGCTGCGCCGCGTGCGCAAGTCGGACAACAACCGCATCGCGCGCGCAACAGGCGCCACGATCGTGAACCGCGTCGACGACCTGACCGAGGCGGACGTCGGGACCGACTGCGGGCTGTTCGAGATCTCGAAGATCGGCGACGAGTACTTCACGTTCCTGACGGAGTGCCGGAACCCCAAGGCCTGCACGATCCTGCTGCGCGGCCCCTCCAAGGACATCCTCAACGAGATCGACCGCAACCTGGCGGACGCCATGGCCGTGGCCCGCAACGTCATGTTCCACCCGCGCCTGTCGCCCGGCGGCGGCGCCACCGAGATGGCCGTCAGCGTGCGCCTGGGCCAGCTGGCCAAGAGCATCGAGGGCGTGCAGCAGTGGCCGTACCGCGCGGTCGCGGAGGCCATGGAGGTGATCCCGCGCACGCTGGTGCAGAATGCGGGTGCGAGCCCCGTGCGCGTGCTCACGCAGCTGCGGGCGAAGCATGCGGAGGGCGGGAGCACGTGGGGCATCGATGGAGATCGCGGCGTGTGTGTGGATATGCGCGAGTATGGCGTGTGGGAGCCCGAGGCGGTGAAGTTGCAGAGTATTAAGACGGCGATTGAGGTAATTTTTTTTTTGTTTTCGTTATTCACCCCCTTCTCTCGGTTTTGGATCACGTCACATGTTGCGTCTGAGCTCTGCTAATATTACATAGTCCGCATGCCTACTCCTCCGCGTCGACGACATCTGCAGCGCCAAGGCGGCGAGACAGGGCGGGGGCGGTGGCGGTGGGGGCGAGGAGTAAGCCGCGGAGAAGAGTCAGTAGGAATAGGCCATCGGGCGATGGATGGGTGCACACGGATGGTTGTAGGAAAAGAGGATAATAGACCATGAGATAGCTAATCCTAGAGGGCATACCCCCTTGTACCATACCACATCATACCATACCGGATCCACGGGCGCGGGCTTGATAGGGAGTGTGCTGTGCTGTGCTGATATGCCGATATGCTGACATGATGCGGACTGGGCCATTCGGACGCCCGAGTATATTCTAGATATGACGTGACATACCATAACATGTCACTCTTCATCATCGCCGACCTCACTCACTACTCGCTGCTTCTCAGTTCCCACTCACCCTCTCTCGCTCTCCCAGGAAGGGCCGTGGCGAGGCAGGCCTATACATATCGATACGATACATGCGAACAGTGCGCTGCAAACAGGTATGCTACTCAGACGTGGAGGTTAACCTGCTAGTCGAATATCGACTCTCCTTAGGGCCTTTCGAAAGTACTTGTACCCGGTAGTATTTATCCCGGGCCCTCGAGTACGTGATGCGAGGTAACATGCTCTGTGGAGGTGATCTGCACGTGATATCGTTTGTTAGAGGTGCTCTAGTGTGCATTTAAGCCTTTTAGTTTCAGAGGAGGTTAGAACTTATCACAATAATAGTTATTTAAACAATGCATATGCTGTGTTATAATCATAGGCTGGCTCAGTATACCTATGGACGAAATAAAATCATTTAATCACGTGCTACATCACGTGTGTGTAGGATTTACATTTTAATTTCAGTACGGAGTACCCTATATACTTCAGTAGACAGTAGGTATTCGGGCGAATACATTTTCAGGACCATGGGCTCGGCCAACCCCCAGATCCTAATGGAGTAGGTATTTGCCGCACATTGGAGCAAACGAGGAAGGTGAGTTGGATGATATATTTATTGTCCCGACCACGAAGCAAACCACAGAGATGAGATCTACCGAGCTAGCTACAGCCCCGCATCCGCAGGCAAACTGGCAAAGAAACACCACACGCCATCCAATGCTCCTCCAACTCCATCTTCCCCTCCAGGCCTCCCCAAAATACATACACGTCCACCATAACCTCATCCCACCCCCCGTTACCCCCTCACCGGCTTCCTCGCCCACCCGTTCAAACACCTCCACCCAGCACCACATCTCCGTCCCTCCTCCACAATCGCGCCCACGCCCTCCAACAAATTCTCCTCCGCGACCCCAATCTCCATCTGCAGCTTCAGCATCCACCTCTCCCACGCCCAGCCCCCCACAACGCCACTAATAGCCGCCGCCCCCGCTGTGCTCCCCTGCACCATCGCCTCCAGCTCCAGCGGCCTCTCCACCCCCATTGAGTCCCGACTCGCCGCCTTCCCCTCCATCGTCGGCGGCGGTCCCATGGGGAGGAACACCCACGCGCGCCTCACCTTCGTGAAACCCGTTGCATTCAGGCGCCCCAACCAGGCCTTGGTGGGGCTAGCATCATACCCTCTCGTCCTGAGCGAGAATCCAAATTCAACGCTCTTCGCCTGCCCCAACGGCCCCGCATTCACAATATCCGAATCCATCACCGCGAACTCCAGATACCCCCCTGGCTTGAGGACGCGCATGCACTCCGCCAGGCACAGCGCGTACTCGTCCTCCCCGTGCTCCGACGCCACTTTGAGCATCGCGTGCACGTTGCGCGCAGACACCACGTCGAACTGCGCGTCCTTGAACGGCAGACGCGTCAGTTTGTGCACGGCGACCTGCCGATGGTTCGCCGGCCCGCGGATGTTCGAGTTCGAGATCTGTCGAGATGCCTTGGTGCACACCGTGTAAATCTTAGCAGCCGGGTACTCCGCCGCGCAGTACCAGGCCCAGTCGCACGTCGGCTGCCCGCCAAGATCCAGGATGCGTGCGCGCTCGCGCGCGCCGGTGCCTGTTGGCTCCAGGCGCGAGAGCCGCGCGAGCTTCTTGGCCACGGGCGCGGCGATCAGCCGCCCGCCGTTGAGCATCTTGGCTGCCATGACGTTCCAGGCGGCAGCGCTCATCTGGGCCTTGGCCTCGCGCTCCTTGTCGGCGTGCAGCTTGGCGGGGTCCTCGGGCGCGGTCTCATCGCCGCGCGCGACGTTGGCCGACATGCGCTTCTTGGCGGATTGGGGAATGACGGAGAGCTGGAACTTGCCGAGGAGTTGGGCGCGGTAGGCGGCGAGGAAGCTGGTGCGTGCGATCTGGAGGGCCTCGAAGCGCGGGGTGCGGTGCACGAAGGTGTCGCGGTAGCGGGATTGGGTGATGAAGGCGCGGAAGGCGCGGTAGTAGGCCGATTCTTGGCGGATCAGGAGGGGGAGGGGACAGCCGACGACGAGGCTGATGGAGTTGGCGGTCGTGGGGACTTCGGAGAAGCGGACGGTCTTCTTCTTGGGAGTAGTCTCGATCTCGGATTCTTCGGTCACTTCGGTATTTGTGAGGGCCAAGGCATCACGCTTTTGGATTGCCGCCTCGTCATCGCGCTCTTCGGTTGGATTGATCAGAGCAGAGAGATACGAGGTCTGAGCGGTGAGCCACAGGTGGGTACGATCGAAATGCTCAAGTGACTCTTCGGTCAGCTTGCGAGCATATGTGGCATCATAGTCGTCTGCGATGATCTCGGTTGCAACAATTTCCTCTTCTGTAGTCTCTGGAGAAGCCAAAGCAGTGATTGTCTCCTCGGAATCATTCTTGAGTAAGACTGGACGAGCAGTTGGGCATCCATCGGACATCGATTCATTGACCTCGATGATGCGCTCGATGGGCTCGGACGTCCATGGCGTCTTGTAGAAATGCTCTGCCGTCGTCGAAGATGGAGGGGCTTCGTTATCTTGTCCGTATGGGACGATGTGCCATGTGTGTCTTGAAACATTGGACAAGCTAGCGAAGAAGCCTCCTGGAGACGGGATCTCAAGCGCTGTCAAGCTGCTCATGGATAGTTGCTGCTCAGGTGAGAGAACAACCGAATTATGTCTCCGGATGTTGGTGTTGATTGGTGGTGGGCTTTGTTGCATTTCTCTGGTTGGTGATACATGTGGGAGCTCAATGACCTGCTCACTTTGCTCGTAGATGTCCTCACCAGAAAGGGCTTGGAGAGTTGCCATAGCTGCCGGCTGGAGCTGAACACCCCCCCACTGATCAGTGTCCTGATTTTCGTCATTTCCAATATCTGGAGTCGGTGGTGCTGACATGGCAGCCATCTGCTCAGATGTCAAGCTTCCGTCGAGGGAAGGTGGCGTGGACGAGGACGGGATATCAAGTGCAGACTGTGCTGACAGATACTTCAAGACAGCTGGAGACATTGGCACCTTTGGTGGTGGGGTTGGTGGAACTGGAGAAGAAAGCTTCTTAAAAGCAGTCATGGCAGCCCACTGGCTGTCGGCGTTTGGGATGATAAGAGATGGCAGCGAACTGCGGTTGGCGTTGAATCCAGTGGAGAGACGGTTCGATGCTGTTGACTTGCGAGTGCTCGACGTTCGGACAAGTGATCCAGGCCTACCTCTGCCTTTGTAGGAGTCATCTTCATCAGAAGAGACGTCATAGAGATCGTCAAAGTCGGTCGCCTGAGTGCCGACGCTCTCTCTCGTCCATGGACCGGATGAAGTTTGTGAGTATTCGCTGCCGCTTACTGATGATGATGGCGAGGCAGGCATGAGTGGAGCGGACATGAAGTGGTTGCCTCTTGGTGTGGGGAAATGGTCACTCAAAGGTGAGCGCCAGTCGGCCGAGATGAAATGGTTGCCTCTTGGCGTGGGGAAATGGTCACTCAAAGGTGAGCGCCAGTCGGCCCAGCTTGGGGCGTTCGGGGATGGCGATCGACGTCGTCCTCGTTCCTCTTCCACCTCTCCTCCATCCTTCATCGACTCCTCGTCGTCTTCCATTATAGTATTAAGAGAGCGGCGGCGCCGTGGAACCTGCACGGGCGACGGAGCTCTATATGTTGTAGCTGGTAAGAAATCTATTGATGCCATTTTGACGAAGGAGAACCTGACGAGGCGGTTGCTGCGCACTCGATTGTCTATCTGGTGAAAGATTGAATCCTTGACGCACAGCGTCTTGGTAAATTGAAAAAATATTAAAAGTGATAGGCTGCTTCGCTCAACGAAGACTTGAAAACGACAAAACAGAATGACACAGCATCAACGAGGAGGAGAATGAGAGAATGGGAGAATGGATGGAGACTTCTCACAAGTACCGGGGCAACCAAATGTTTATATTCGGCATCTTGGAACAGTTCGTAGCGCGCAGGCCTCTGAAGGGCGGCAATGTCGCACTACCCATCTGAATTGGGCGTCGATGGAGGTCATCTCTGCGACCAAAACGGCACTTATTGCCTGAGACGCCCATCCATTGATGCCACCACGGCGGGAGAAATATCGAAAGAGCAGATGAAGATCCGGATGCGAGCATCATGAGCATCATCAGAGGTCAGGCTGAAGAGCGGTATCCAATAGAACCGAGGGCAGAACCAGTTCGCAGACAGATCTGTACAGTAGCCTCGAGTAATAATAGAAACAGACCTGGAAGGCGCGTGGAAGAGAGCTGTCCCCTCGTACCTATGGCACATCTATGGCACATCTATGGCACATCTATGCCGCATCCCTCATCATTGGCGGTTGTCTGCAGCTGTGTGGGCGAATTGTGGGCGAATGGGAGGGGCTGATGAGCTGCAAGCGCTTGGTGGGCGCGTAGAGACAGCGATGACAGCGATGACAGTAGTATGTATGTACCTATGTACCTATTCATGTACTCGTACTGCACGTGTGGAACTTTCAATGAAGTGCATTGCATCGGGAGAAGATGCAAGATATATGAAGTATATGAAGTATATGAAGTAGGAGAAAAAATATAAAGTACAAGGAATCGGAACCAACATTATTATAAGAATAGGTCTGTTATATGCACATCAGCAACAACAGATTGATGTAGTTGTTGATGTTGTGATGCTGATGTTTGATATGTTGGACTTGGACATGGAATTGGAGAAGATATTATGGCCTGAATTTGCGCCTGAGTATGAAGGCATTAAGTTTATCTGTTCAGAGACTGATTTTGTGACTGAATATCTCTGGGACGTACAGTATCTCAGGTACCCCTCAGGTACCCGTCAAACACCCCACTTCATTATCCTATTCATATATCTGAATGCATCCCGTGGCTCTGTCTAGCAGCGCTATGCGTCCCATTTCTTCGCTTCCCTTCCCTATTTTCCTTTGCTGTAGAGTCCCAAACGCCAATCCCCAGGCCCCCCTTCACACAGGTCACAACATGCCCAGCACAAACCCCAGCACCCCCGCTCCAACAACTGTATACACGATACTACTAACCACACTATCCCCGGCGCCGGTGAACACAGCCGGGCTCGCGCCACGCGTGTTCGTGCCGATGGCGATCACAGTCGCGTTGCCGGGGATGGAGAAGGGGGCTGGTGACTCGGAGGGGATGGCGATGGAGGGGACTACGATTTCGGCGGACGGGACTGGGATTTCGATGGAGGGCGCGGCGAGGGTGGCGATGGGGGAGGGCACAAAGGTCGTGAGGACGAGCTGCCGGGCGTTAGTTTGCGTACAAAAGCGGAGATGGAGAGAGGGGAGAGGAGAGTTGAGGGGGATGGGAAAGATAGGAGGGGAACATACAGGGCCAAAGCTGGCAACAGCAGTCGCTGCTACAGTCCCCTGGTGCACCTCGGTGATGAAGCTCGTGTGTGTGGAAATATGTTCGACGGCCAGCGTAGCGGCCTCGTGCGACATGACCACCATATGCGGCATCACGACAACGGCCGGAGTCGCGTGAACAGTCATCACAGCCGCAGGAGTCTCGTGAACAACAGCTACGGCTGATGTCTCGTGTACTACTACTGCTGTGGTCATCTCATGCGCAATTACCACAGCGGGTGTGTGGGCAATAGGGATGACTTCGGTCACTGGAGGCGTATGTACGGCGACGACAGAGGAGACTAGACCACCGATGTAGAAGTCTTCGGAGGGCGTGATATGGGATGAGGCGTCGACGATGATAACTTTGAAGGTTTTATGGTGTTTAAGAGAGCGGGAAGGACGCCATTTGTAGGAGCCAGTGTTGCTTATTCGGACTGTAGGGTTCGTTAGATATGACAACAGATGGAAATGAGAAGAAGAGCAGTGGGACTGGGCAAAAGGAGACACGAGAGGAGGACAAACCAGCGATCTGGACGATGGATTGGGAGATGTCTTTTGCGTCCCCGGGACAGAGATGAAGACTCACAGGCCCGGTGAGTTCAGCTGTGTCCCATTCGACTATGCTGTCCTGCTCAGCTTGCCATCCTTTGCTCTTGCTTGGTCTGTGGATCGTTGCTTCGATACGTGATGCGAGAGCGAGGAGCCCAAAAATGCCGTGTGAAAGTGTAAAATGCATGTTGATTATGCTAATAACTCTAAAAAGCGTATAAAAAGTTTAAAATTTCGGAAAAATGGGCCAAGGATTCTGAAGGAGATCCGAAAAGCGACAGTATAGATGGTAAACAGAGCACGAAGAAAGAAAGAATGGACGCTCGACGTCGTTGCTGACCAGCAGAAGAAAGGAAGACAAATACAATGCAATGGTTGAGAATGGATGAGGTAGGAGAAGTCAAAGAGTGCAGAGAGATCGGAATATTAAGCATTGTGATATGAGAGAGGCGGGAGGGGTGAAACGGGGAGGGGGTGAAGCCAAGCATATCCTTTTGACGACAATTACCACATGGTCTTTGGAGCGCTGAATTGGATCAGCCAAACAAGGATTGATGAGCTGATCTGATGAAGGCTTCAGATGAATTCCGAGATGTGGAATATAGACAATAATGAATGAGTAATTGTTGATTCTTCGCTTTTATCTGTCCATAGCTTGGTTTCTCACCATATCTCGAAAGCTCGCCTCTCTTCAAATCAGCACAATTGCCTTAATATCTCCAAAATCGCATGCTTAACACCACGACAATAACTCAGCATTCTCGACATGATTGACCTACCGTGGCTGAGCCGTCTCAACAACATGCATTCCGGCGTCTTTTGCGACACCTCGTCCTGACCCGGCTGGCCATCTCGGCGTCCTCGACCTCCGGCCAGACATTGCGGTCAGACATTGATCGAAGGCCGCACCGCATGAATGACAGGCCTGTCCGAGAGAAAGTTCTGATTATCGAGGATTGGAGAATTCCATGCTGCTGTTTTATGCTTCGTGGAGAGGCTGGAGGTCCAAACGTGTGTTCGGATGACGGAGGGAGGGTGAAACTCCAGAGGTGTCGGAGGAGGGGAAAATGAAACCGGAGGAGTTTCCCTCTTGTGATTTTTCTTTTTCCTTGGAACTTGGAACTTGGAACTTAGAATTTGATTGTTGTGTATAACAGAGCGTGGTATGAATTAATGATCCCGATGCTAATGAATAATCACTACCTGTGATGTTAAAGTGAGAATTGAGAGAGTCCTGCTAATCTTAGCCAAGAAAGCCCAAGGTGAATTCCCCGCTTGCGAGATATCAGAATCTCTCAAAGTATTCCGTAGTTTTGCGACATCTCGGTCGACCAGTGCGCTCTTGGTCAGGCATCGAAAATTACACACTTCTGTGTAAAGCGTAGAAACTTGATACCTGAGAGAAGATGGTCGTAGACGGAAAACACGGCTTCGCTTCTTCGCTACACAGTAGCACTATGTACACTATTCACATATTTCAGTTTGTACTCGACCTCATAGGTATCCCTTCACCGCCTCTTCTCGACAGCCTCTCGCAGCTTCGCAATCACATCTGCCGGGTCCTGTGCGCCAAAGACAGCGGAACCGGCGACGATGACGTTCGCACCTGCATCGGCAGCCTGATCGATCGTGCCTAGTCCTAATCCTCCATCAACCTCGATATTCAGGTCCGGGTATTTCTTCCGCAGTGCGGCGACCTTTGGGAGCTCAGACGCCATGAACTTCTGTCCACCAAAGCCGGGCTCGACTGTCATTATGAGAACCATCTATCTCATGTTAGCTACCGCACGATGGAGTCTTGTATGGGTGCGGGAGAGCGTACATCTGGTCTCTCGTTATCCACCGGATTCGCCAGGATATCCCATAACACGTCCACCGGCGTATTCGGCTTGATCGCAATGCCGGCCTGCATATTATGGTCATGGATAAACCTTATCAGCTCCCTCGGACTCGTCTTCAACTCTGAGATCTCAGCGGGCGACTCCGCCGCCGTGGAGTCGATCGCCGCCTCGTAGTGGAAGCAATACAGATCGCATCCTGCCGCCTTGAAATCCTTCACCCACCTTTTCGGCTGTAACCACCGTCAGCGCTGCACCAAAAGTCCTACGGGCGGAGCTTGCACACCTCAGCAATCATCATGTGGCAGTCGAAGGTGCCCTTCGCGTTCGCAGTCCTCGGCCGCGCGACGTGCGAGCGGATCGCGGTGACGACGGGCGCGCCAAAGGTGATGTTGGGCACGAAGTGCCCGTCCATGATGTCGATGTGCAGCCAATCGGCGTCGTGGGCGATGGTCTTCGAGCATTCGGCGCCGAGATTGCCAAAGTCGGCGGAGAGGATGGAGGGGGCGATGATGGCGGGGGGAGCCATGATGGAGGGGGGTTATGGGCGTGAGGACGGGGATGCGATGGAGGAGATGGAGGAGATGCTTGCTATTCTGGAGAGCGAGACCAGTGTGTTGCGAGACGCGTTGAAGGAAGAAGATTGTGATGGGAGAACGCGTAGAGAGGTGGAAATGGAGATAATGAGGAGGGAGGAGAGCGCGTGGAGGGGTAGCTTTTTGGTGAGGCTTGGGCGGATTTGGTGGATGTTGTCCCTTTAAGATCTGAACCGGGAAGTAGCTCGGTCGTTAGGTCGCAGGAGCTCACCTGAACCGTGGGTGCGCCTTCTCTGAATGCAGTTAGTATCCTGTTAGTATCAGAGTGGGATGCATCCTCTTGACAACAGGCAAAGTATATACTTATGTACCTACAAACTACAACACAAACAACCTCACAGTGATATCCCAATCGCACATTGCTTGGACACTGCATAGCATCCTGTGATTCTCCTGTTACTACCATTAAGTCGATAGGGCACAGCAATTATGGCCGGCAATTCCACTGAACTCGAACTCCTCGTCCACACCACCGCGCCAAGCCTCGCCCGCCACGACACCTTCTACCGGTCCTTGGCCTCCGCTTACCTCGATTTCACTCCTGGGAAACGGACACAATTCGAAGATGAAGATGACGAAGCGATGGCAGATGCAGACGCAGAAAGCCAACTCCTCTGCGGCCTGCACAATTCAGCGGAACAGGGCCAGAAAGTCTTTCAGGAAGGAGCGAGTCACATGTTCTCGAATGGCTCCGAATCTTATACCACCGAGACCCAAGTCTCCCCGGTAATGAGAAAGACATATCTCACGAGGTCAAAGGTAGCGACGAGTTCTGCATCCGTGATTGAGTTCTCGCAGGCTTCATTTACCAGCTTGCTTGATGGAATCGACTCTCCTCGATTCAAAGCACGTGGTTCGCCGAAGCCTGCGGTCTGGGAGGATCCAGGGGACGACAGGGGAGAAAGAGACGACGTTGAAGGAGAAAGAAAGCGATCGGATCTAATGTCTACTATGGACTCGGGCTCACAGGTCCAAGAACAATCATTCCGCTCACCGGCCAGCGAAGTAGAGGATTCCGCAAGCCAATGGTACCGTCCCATCCCGGCCTGGTCAAGCTCAAGTATAGTCATGGAGTCCTTCCTCTCGCACTTCGAGCCATCAAACAACTCTTCGCCATCTCCCGTGCGCCACACAGCTCAAATCCGCACTCCCCTACCACAAATCCAAAGCGGAACAAGACAGCCAGACTTCTCCTCCAGTCCACTCTCCTCCACCCACTCCACGATCCTAGCTGGCAGCCAGCCAATCTTCCACGAACCGGAAGGGATAGAAGTCGCCAGACTACCGAGTCCAGCACCGAGTCGTATCGACGAAGCTCCCTCCACAACATTCACCTCCACCGCTCCCCCTCCCACAATCCAAGTCCCCGTTTCCGCAGAGCCCCTGTCCGCATCTTATCATGTGCCCTCCATCCTCGCCCCAGAACCATCACATCCAAACAATAGACCCCGCACCACCTCCACCCCACCCGCCACCCCCTCCCGCAACCTGCGCAAACGCAAAGACGCCCCAACAGCAACGCCGCAAGCCAGCGCAAAATCCCCCCGTCGCTCCTCCTCCATCTCTCGCATCCCAGACACCCCCATCCCACCCTGCGCACTCCCCCCCGCCCTCCTCAAACCCTGCCTCTCCCGCCCCGCCTCCAACACCACAATCCACCCACCCCGCGCCCCCACATCCCTCGCCACTCCCACCACCTTCCTCACCCCCTCCCTCTCCTCCATCGCCACCGAAATCGGATACTCGCGGTACCGCCCCGTCTCGCAGACGCGCCCGCTGCGGGCGCACGAACGGGGCTGTTGGGTCGTGGAGTTGCCGGATGAGTGCGGAGGCTGGGATGCGGCCGTGAGAGAGAGGACGTGGGGGTTTATGCGGGGGTGGGTGGGGAGGGGGAAGGCGGGGTGGGGGGTCTGGTGTGCGAGGGAGGTGGTTGGGGAGGAGGGGAAGGGGGGGGTGGGAGAGGTTTGGAGGGTATACTGCTGGGGAGAGGTGGTGAGGGAGGTTTATTTGTTGCTGTATTTGGCTAGTAAGAGGAAGGTGAGGGGGATGGGGATGAGGTGGGTGGATGCCGAGGGGAAGGAGGTGGTGGGGATGGGGTGGAGGGAGGGGAGGTGAGGCTGTGGAGAGTTCGAGGGAGGTTGAATTGGGGAAGAGTGCGTTGGATAGGCATGGTGGATAGGAAAGGACAGGATAGGATACGATAGGATACCCCCTGATGAATGAAAGCATTGGATACCACAACCAACTCCCAACCCCAACCTCCAAACCTCCCTTCCAAGCTCCCCGCTGATCTCACATCACATCTCGCATCAAGCCCGCACCTCACACCATGCATGCAATAACGCTCAATTGCCCGCTACCCCTCTATCTGCGCGCGAGAGAAAAAAAATCCCGAATAATCTCTTAATGCAGCTCCCCCATTCATCCAGCCCATCCAGCGAGTCCAGCAAGTGTATCTGTATCGCGCCGCAAAATCAAAGCCTCAAGTGGCAACAATCCCTAGATACTCCGTCCGGTCCGGTCCCGCTCTGCGCCGTCCTGCCCATCGCTAGCTAACCTGCGCGCCTGAAGCGGCGTCAAATGCAAAACAAAACTGAAAAAAAAAAATCTGGTATGGAGAAGCAAGGAACGCTAATAGTATCTCAGAGAAATAAAGCAAGGGACGTTACGGTCGTAGGAATGACGGTTTTGTTTTGTTTATTCATTCCCTAGTACTGTTAGCTCGCCCTCTCAACATAGCATGCCCGTCCTGGGCCAGACTCACTCCATACTCCGCTGCACGGCCCGTCGCAGCTGCCGGTTGTACTTCTTGCGCTCTTCCGCGCCGCCCCAGTACATCTTCGCCGCCTCGGGATTGACCATCGTGCGCGGATCGTATGGCGGGTTCTCCTCCTCCAGCGCATCGATGATCCCGTCGATGTGGCTCTTGATCTCGTCCGTCCTGCTCGCTGTGTAGCACGGCGTGCCGTCCGTCGCAATGCGGTGGTGGAACAGCGGCGTCTCGAATCTCGCTCGGGGCTGCTCCTCAGGGAAGCGTGGGCTCAAGTTGATCTTGATGCGGAAGAGGCCGCCGTCAAGATTCGTCATCGGGCGTCCGAAGTATGTGATTGCCCAGACGAAGGGATTTTTGTCTACCAGCTCGATATCCAGCGTCACGGAGCTGTCGCGCTTGTACGCCTCGACAACTTGCTCGTATTGCCGCTGCAGGTTGGCTGCGACGCCGCTGTCTTTCTTCTTCTGCGCCAGGCCTTCTTCGGCCCAGCGGTTAGCTTCGGCGCCGAGCGTCTTCTTAATGAGTTTGATACGGCGTTCCAGCTCGGTGTAGTTGAACTTTCCGGCCATATCATTACCTTGGCCTTCGAAGGGCATGCGGGCGAATACGTCGCCATCGGTAACTTCTTCCTTCGCCTTGCTGATGGCTAGGAGGTATGAGTCGTAGTACCACAAGAATCGACGTTTGCAGAGATCCTTGAAGGGTTCGAAGACAGCCATGGATTCGTCGGAAGCATCGTCCATATCGTCGGCGTCACTTGAGTCTTCTGAGGCGGGAGGCATAACTACACCGTTTGGCGCGATGCCTAAATATTCTTCGAGGCGTTGGATGACGGATATGCGAAGGCTTTCGTGTCGAATCTATGACCATCAGTATATATCTAGATGCAAGTGCAGTGGTTCAGCTACCTTCATGACGTAGTTCTTTTGATTCAGCTTATCCTCGGGGCTCTTCGCATCCTCGTAGCCCGGCTCATTCTCGTATGGGTTGGAAGACATCAGGCTTTGAATAGAGATCAGAATAGATTCTAGACCTTGCGCAGATGACCATTCTTCTCCACGCTCGCCACGCCATGTTCTGATATCCTATGTCAGCTTTTGGCCGTCTTGATCAAGGCCGTGATAGAATTACCCGAGAATTGACCTAGTGATGGGGGTCAGCACAGCTCTCCAACATGAGCATTACGAGGTCCAAGTTCCAACATACAGACAAACTTTTCCTTGGGCGTATATATTTGGATTAAAGCGACAACGTCCACCATTTGTGGTTGTTGCGTTTATGGAGGGTGCCTTTGCTGGATAATCTACCATGCGTTTGCTTCAGCTCAATGCCACGGTCCGGATTATGCTGGGACTGGTTTCGTACCTCTGCCAAATTTGACTGCAAACTAATGGATCGTCAGATGTCAGATCTCAAATGTATATAATGTGTGGAAGAGTGAATGTGGAAAGTGTACTGCATACCTCGAAGAATCCAAACTCATAGGGAGTGTCTGGTGGCCCTATGATAATCGCCCGCACATTTCGCACATCCACGTCTCGACAGGCAACGGCCAGTGCTGCAAAGAACACATATAAGCTAACTGTTCTATACACAAGAGTGTGTAATATAGAAATGGCTTCTTACAGAGGTCGCTGGACTTTTGGATGCTGCTCAGCTCCTAGGACAGACGTCAGCCTTGCGACCCCCCACATCACAACCCGACGTACTTTGGTAATGCGAATGATTCCATGGTTTGACATCTTAGAGACGGTCAATACAGTAAATGTCAGGCCTGGAAGGCTCCGTCAAGATGTCGAAGAAGTCAAAGAAGTCAAAGGAGGCAAAGAAAGATGGAAATGTTATGGTTGCCCAAGCACGACGTTGGTTCTGGTTCAAGAGAGATGTTGGAGTGGAAGTGCCAGTGGACGTGTGAGTTGGGCTGTGGCTATGGAACCTGGGGCTAGTGAGTCGCAGATAGCAGACGACGGGAAGCTGTTGGACCTAAATTAGATCGCTAGGGCTCAAAAGAGTCTAGTTTGACAGGTGCCGCATAAATGTAAGTCCGGACATCTTTAAGTTTCTCTAGACGCGGAAAATACAGGGAAAATACAGGCGGCTTGCGCTTATTTAATACGCTATCGTCAGGGAACTCTGGGGGGTTCTTCCCGTAGTAAACAGATCTAGAGAAGAGAATATGTTCATAACAATTTTGCTATAATAGGCCCTCTATCCCTATCTCTATCTCCATCTCTATTGCAGCTCCTTTACCTGAGGAACTGTGTGCCTCACAAAAGTGAGGCTACTGCTAGATTCTAGTACTCTCCACAATTTTACAATTCAATGGGATGTTCTCGACATTAGACTAGGACGAAGGGTGAGTGGAAACGATATCCTTAGACCCCTATGTCCTACTCCAGACTGCCTGAATATCAGGTACAATAATTCACGTAAGTAGTGCACATATCATTCATCAATCACCAATTTGCACCTCAGGCACAAGTCATGTGATGTGACCCCCCTGTGCATTTTCGGGCGCAATAATGAGGATCAAGGGGAGCTGGAGGTCGACGTGGATGGAGCCAAACCCACATTCCCACATTCCTCACCATCCTCTGTTACCAACAGACACTGGATTAAGAGTGTTCGAAGGCGACCAACATTCAATTCCATCTTTCTTGACAGGCCATATTCACTGATACGGACCGCCCGCATCAACAGCAAACAAGCATCGCATGTAGCCCTTGTTCTTGTTGTTCCTCTCTGCACGGTCCATCAACTGCCATTACTCTGTATGAGGATAGCGAACTACGAGGTACCTTTAATTACTCCACAAGTCGCACCTCAAAGAGTGCCTCAGAGAGTACAATACAGCTCCCATCCCATCTTTGACGCCCATATCAGCCTCATCGACCTTCAGTCTTGATGTACATCGCAGCTGCTACCCAGTACGATATTCAGCCTCGTCTGCTCCTCTAGGCGGTGTGCTCAGGACTCGTATTTGTGCTTGGAGTGCAAAGCCTCCACCCTCGGCGCTGGACAACCATCGCGTTTCTATTCTCGTTCCAAAACAATCCCCGAGCTGTTTCAGGTCCTTCTCCTCCCAAGGTCTTTCGACCCTCGACCTAATCATCTGCACAATTGCGCATATTTCTTTGGATTCACAATACGCTTGAGTGTCTTCCCACGTCGCGCTCCACTTCCACAGGAGTCTATTCGGGGTCCAAGCTGTCATTGACAGTCACCGCAACGAGAACAAGCTGGCGCACCATCGACCATCAACCACTCGAGCCCTCCAACTCCGACCGAGATAAGTCAAGATAAGTGAATATAACGGGATATATCAAGCTGGCATACTCTCCTGGTGTCGATGATGGGCACTCAATCGGAGGGAGGTCAGGGAGGTCAGGCTGGCGACAGTCGGGCATATCCAGGCGCACCAGGCTTAGGAGACGACAATCATTACCACTCTGCTCGTGATATGGATTCTTCGGGTTATTTGCAGCAACCGCAACAGCAACAGCAACAGAAACAGCAACAGCAACAGCAACAGCAGCACATGCGTCAAAACAATGGCTACGGCCAAGATAATAGGGTGCCAGCATCTTCAGGCCAAAGCAACCAGAGAAAAAACAGCTATGGAGGGGATTCGCATAAGGACAGTGCTGACCGGGAACGGTCACGGACGCGACATAATAGGAAGGGAAGTGCGCAAACCCGACTGTGCAAGAAGTGTGGCGAGCCATTGACGGGACAATTTGTGCGTGCCCTGGGTGGCACATTTCACCTCGATTGCTTCAAATGCAGGGTAAGTTCAGTTCCATGGAGGGTCTGCCAGAGTGCGTTTGCTAACTGATATAACCATAGGACTGCGGTCAAATTGTTGCATCAAAATTCTTTCCAGTCGACGAAGAAAACGGTGAAGGCCAATATCCATTATGCGAGACAGATTACTTTCGACGTTTAGACCTCCTCTGCCATCAATGTGGTGGTGCACTCCGCGGTTCATATATCACAGCACTTGATCGCAAGTATCATATAGATCATTTTACGTGTTCTGTGTGTCCAACGGTATTTGGTGCCCAGGACAGCTATTACGAGCATGATGGCCAAGTTTACTGCCACTATCATTACTCAACACAGTTTGCTCAAAGGTGCAATGGCTGCCAGACAGCAATCCTCAAGCAGTTTGTGGAAATCTTCCGCAATGGTCAAAATCAGCATTGGCATCCCGAATGTTATATGATCCACAAGTTTTGGAACGTAAGGCTTGCTGAAGCCTCTGATGCGAATATTGAGCGACCTGCACTCCAGGGCGCTTCAGATGAAGAGGCGCGCAACAATGTGCGCGATGAAGAAGAGAAGATGGAGGAGAAGGTGTACAGAATCTGGAGTGTTCTTTCGACGTTCGAGGAATCTTCTGCGGCTAACATCTCTGACATGCTTCTTCATGTCAGCAATGGTGCTTATGTTGACGGTGTACTGACAGCTAAAAAGTTCATCTGGCACGTGGATCTCCTTTTCAAATCAGCAGACAAACTGGATGCTATCATGGCACAACAAGGCATAAAAGGTAACAATTCTGCGCCAGAGCTGATGTTGAAAATAAGCTAATACACCAAATAGGACTGTCATATTCCAGGGAAGCCAAACTATTGTGCAAGAAAATAGTTGCATTCTTTGCATTACTGTCGAAGACACAAGAGACAGGTGTAAGGAAGCTTGGTGTTACTCAAGAACTGCTCTCTCTTGTTACTGGGCTTGCGCACTATCTGAAGCTTCTGATTCGAATATGTCTACAGGGATCTTTGAGAGTGGAACGAGAAACGAAGGATAGTCAAGGTCTAGAACTTTTCCTCAATGATCTAGGTGCAGTAGAACTCATCAAGGATGACGAAACGTCTCTGGAGGAGACAACCGGCACAAGTGGTCTTGCGGAGCCTACCTCCGACCAATGCGCATACTGTCAGCGACCGATCGAAGATGAGTGTGCTCGATATGGAGAGAAGCGATGGCATCTTGCTTGCGTAGGGTGCAACAATTGTTCGCGGGAGCTTAGCCAAAACCTGGAAGACGCTCGATGGAGCGAAACCGAGCGGAAGATATATTGCAATAACTGCGAAGGCCAATCTCCAGACGCATCATCCGGTTTTGTTCGTGTCACGAGGCTGCAACAATATGTCTTCCTTTTGAGAGTAGCACTTGCGCGACTCCTCTCAATGTTGAGGAATAGTGGTACGCTCCCGCACACTTCTGATGATCCAAATCTGAATGGATACAACTCACAAGAAGGGCATCGAGTGGATGACCAGTCTGATGTACGCCCGGCTACCCTACGTTCCGATAGCCGTTCGAAATCCTACGGTGGTGCTGCTGATGAGAATCCCCGTGAATCATCTTACGAGAACACGCTCAATGATGTTAGGCGTTTAAGGAGTACGCGCATGGACAAGCATTTATCTTCAACTATCAAAAAGGCCAGGACCTCGCGGATCATGGATGGTCCAGAAGGTCGAAGCGTAAGACCTGGGTCAGCTGGAGCCGATGGGTCTGATCCGAGAGATAACGACTTTCACATTGTGGAAGAACGTGACAACTATGGGGAGCCCAAATCTGAGCTTTTCTTTGGTCATCAAGATGCTCTTACTCTGGATGACATTCCCAGGATCGTCGCAGCTGAGCAAGCAAAGGAGCAGAGGCCAAATGCTTATAAGCACGCTCGGCATGAACTGTTTAGAACGTCTATCACCGAACCAAAACTGGTTAATGGCCATCAACGGAGCTTTTCTGGCGCTAATGAACTCGATAATCCTAGTCTTGTAGGTGATCCGTCGCCTCAGCGTGGACAAGGGAAGAGATATTTCTCGGAACTTTCCGCATTGGAGTACTTCATAGTTCGTCATGTCGCCGTGTTGTCCATGCAACCCTTACTTGATGGCCACTTCACACTGGAAGAACTTTTAGGTCTCATCGAATCTCGGAAACCAACATTTTGGGATAAGTTCGGAAAGGCATTCAAGAACGATGGGCGCAAAGGTGGAAAGAAGAAGGGTGTCTTCGGTGTGCCATTAGAAATCATCCTTGAGAGAGACGGTGCAGATTCAACAGATGGTGTCGGGCCTGGAAGTTTGCGGATACCAGCTCTTGTTGACGATGCTATCTCAACGATGCGCAAAATGGATCTGTCTGTGGAGGGTGTCTTCCGGAAAAACGGCAACATTAAGCGACTTAACGAAGCGGTTGCCGCCATTGACAGGGATGGCTGCGATGCAGTAGATCTATCAAAGGAGAACGTAGTTCAAGTTGCAGCGCTTCTGAAGCGATATCTTCGAGAACTGCCAGATCCGCTACTCACATTCAAGCTACACCGACTGTACATCACCTCCCAGAAGATCGCTGATGAGGAAAAACGTCGTCGTCTTTTGCACCTCACCTGCTGCTTATTACCAAAGGCTCATCGAGACTGCCTCGAGATCCTCTGTTCATTCTTGAATTGGACAGCATCATTCCATCAAGTTGATGAAGAATCCGGAAGTAAGATGGATACTCATAATTTGGCAACTGTCATTGCTCCCAATATCCTCTTTACGAAAGCGAAGGAGGCTGGCATGGATGACAGTTTCCTCGCAATTGAGGCCGTGCACTCGCTCATCGAGTACAATGATCAGATGTGTGAGGTACGTTGATATCAATAACCAGTCCTTGTGCAGCATTGCTAATTTTCAATCAGGTGCCGGAAGATTTGCTGTCAATCTTGAATGACTCTTCCCTGTTTAACAATCCAAGCGACATAACCACGAAAGAAATCCTCAAGCGCTATGGTGACATTGCTGCAAATAGCGGGCCACGCCATCAAGTCGAAACCACTCCAAATCCTCTTCGGTCAAAAGAGGGCAGCGGTCGTGCACACGCCCCGGTAGTGACGAGAGTTGACACCGACACGTCTCAAGCAAATGCTTGGCAAAAGGAGAGCAGTGTCCGACATGTTCAAGAGCCGTCCATCGCATATGGGGGCTCAAGCAACCAGAACACCCCTCCCCAGCAGCAATGGCAAGGCGACGAGTTTGACCAGCCATCTCCTTACTCTCAGCGTGATGGATCGGGGTATCCTTCTCGTGAGGGTTTACCTTTCGTTCAGCGAGATGGTAATGGGACACCCGACAGCCACAAGGAAAACACCAACGGTGGTCATCGTGGATGGCGCAACTCTGGGTGGGGCCCACGTCAGCAGCAAAACGGATCTTTAGGTGTCACAGGAGCCACCTGACGCGTCCCTCACGATGAAATCCGATAAAAATAACGAATAATGCATTTCCACATCCGTGCACGACTTGGAACCTGCACATACGAGCACATATCCTGAGAATTCTCCAGCGCTTCGATATATACCACTCAGCAACGCCCTCCTTTCTACCGAACTTTGATGCATCTAAATGCTCTCTCGAAGAGTCCAAATCGCTTTGTTTTCAGCGTGCCATACCAGCAAATGTCTTGAATTGAAGAAGAAGAAAAAAGTTGGTATCCTGCACATGTTCTCACGCACGTTTCGCACCTGTTGTTGTTGACTTCTTGGGTATTTTTTTAACTACCTATGCTTGTTTGCGCGCATTCGATGGGCGTTTGGTTCAACTAGTGCTATCGATGCATGCATCTTGAGACTTTTGCGGTTTGAAGCAAGTCTTGTTTTTTTTTCTAACGAATTGAGATGGATGTTGATCGTCGTGAGGAATGAGCGGAATGGGCGATTGCACTGCACGTTTGGAGTACTAATGGGAATGAAATGATATTTAAATGGGAGGATCACGCGTGGGAGATGCACTGTGTTCGTTTGATGTTTTCTGTTCTCACTGTCGTTAAATACCCGACTACCTTGATCTTGTTGCGACGAGAGGGGGCAGAGAAAAGGATCAGGTTCTTTGTGTTTTGGTTTGAGCGGGCCCGAGAGCATACCATGGCTGGGAGGGGGAAAGGGAAAATGGATGTGTGGTGTATGTAGGCAGGCAAGCAGCTAGCTGCACAGCGGCTATTGAAAGATTTGAGTCGAGAAATGAAAGATTTTGCGCTGTGCTTCGTGTGTTCTGATCTGCATGTGGAGAATTCTAATCCTACAGGATCGCGGTTATTCCCAGGCTCGAGCAAAGCCAAGAGTCTGATATTGGTGCCCACTGCCTCTGTCGTCTCGATCTGAAGGATTCTGCGACGGCAGCGGTATTCTTGTTCGCGGCTTTTTGGAAATCGGATAGACGGCTACTTCGAGACCTGAGCATCATTAGGACGAGACGGGACCTGAACGTCTGAATCCGGTGAAGTGCTGCCGGCAATGGGAGGAGAAGCCGAAAGGGGAGTATCCGGACTAAGCTCCTTCCTCGCCATGGGAAGAGTTCGAGAGACTGCAGAGCAGCAGATGGAGCGCAGATCCTTCGAGAGGTGGAAGTGGCTTCGCAGTGTGCTTACGGCTCTGCAAAGGTGTGGTGAAGGATGAGATGCGCGATGGGGGAAGAAAGGGTTGCTCTTGCATCACTTACTCCAGAAACGGAGATAGAGCCTTCGAATAGAGCCCGCAGAAATGGAAATGGAAATGGAAATGGAAATAGGAACGGAAATTTCGTCTCCAAGTCGGATATTTCATGAAACCCTCAAGTCCCGTACAAACCACGGTTCCAGTCGCATGGCAACATCCTAGACAACATTCTTTCACACTCTCATCTCTCGATCTTAGCTAGCTTAGACCGGCACGGCACAAACTCGAGGGAGAGTGGGCGCTATTTCCCTTCCGTTCTCTCCTCTCCTCTTCCTAGTTCGCGTTCCCTTCGCCGCTTTCTTCTTCTCTTTTCATTTAACCATCCTCCCAGCCCTAACCTTCACCTTAAGCACCTCCCAATATTCTTTTCCCGGAAGGATCACTAGACACGAACTACTCAACTCCCAATCTACTTTACCCCGGCGACTAGAGTACGCCCTTTGCATCCTCTCCATCTACATAGTATGTAAGCACAGCACTGTGTGGTCTGGACGTCAATCTACCCCACTGCAGCATCAAAGGTTCTGGTGGCGACGACCCTCAACCCCGCATTTCAACCGTCGCAACGCCGGGAGACGATCCGAGGGCCTGATGGCGTGCGGCTGGCTTGCCAACGGCGCGGGCGTAAGCGTCAGCATATAAGTAAGGCGGCGCCCCGCAATTTCGACAGCTTGGGTCTGGGTAATATAAATATATATACAGAGTGTGTATGTATATATCCTGGAGTTGCCGGGTTGAATGTTTTGTTTTCTTTAATGTCTTTAATCATTGGATTCGGAATGTCCATTTTTGCCAAGTTCGGAGCTGAACGTTCCTAGTTCACACCACGACCATTTACATAGTACACGCTCTGTTACACAGAATGTGTATGAGAGAGGCTGGGAATTCGATGCCGATCGAAGAAGAGCCTTTCACAGCCTTATAGTCTTACTCAGGATGCTAGATGTGATGTAATAAGTAAGGCTTTGCACGTAGTTCACCCCTGCGATCGGAGCTGACGTTGTGGAAGAGTACATCGGACGACGGAGGCCAAACGTCATGGCAATATAGATCGGCCAGCAACGGGTTGCGGAGTTCGTGTCAATTGCCAGAAGTGTTTAATATAGCGGGCTGATTGCCTCTTGGCTGCCGCCCTGCCGTGTACATTGCAAAAGCATACCAAAAGGACATACCACGGCACAGCAGACGGCCTTGCAATTTGCAGCGCTGCTGCAGCGGTCTGGCATCCTCCCCGTCGTGCCTCCAGCAGACGACGATACAGAAGGATCAGCTGTACCACTAGAGCGACGTCGCGTTCCGAACAGGCTGATCGTGGTGCAGGTCACACATGATGAAGGAACATTGTGAGAACATAGGGTGAGGGGAGAATGTGAGGTGATTACCTGTTACACCGCGACGACAAGGAGGATGGCGCACGACATGAGAGGTGAGGTGGATGATACGGCGTAACCTTTTTTATTTCTAGAGCGGAGATCCAAATTATCTGCGCTTCAAGGGGAGTATGGCGTGCCAGTGGCGAGGAGATACGCGGCAATGATGAGGTGATGGAGGATGGAGGAAGGAGGACGATCTTCGCTGCTAAGGAATGCATGCAATAGGTGCTCCATAAATGAGGTGAGAAGACGAGGCGTGGAATCGAGGGAGGAAACGGCAGGTATATAAGACAGTTGTTTGTCCCGGTTTGGCGTTCTTATTATCTTACATACATCTCGCGCAATCCGTTCCTAATCCAGAACACTTCAATTCGTCCTGCAAAACAAGTATAGTCAAGATGAAGATCACCGCTTTGGCATCAGTGGCAGCTGTGCTGTTCGGGATGATGTGAGTCTATCCTCATCTTCTTGCTCTTACTCTCTCTTTCCTTTCAGTCCCCGCTCTCTCCTTCATTCGAATCTCAGATTGTCTCCTTCATTCATGATCTCTTACCTTTTTCTTCAATCTCTCCACAACCTCACCCCCCATCGCCATACCACCCACTAACGCTCACCAGCCCAACCTCCTCCGCCGCACCACCACCGCATGGCACCACCGCCCGTGCCCTCCCCTTCAACCTCATCGTCTCCTCGCCCTCTCGCCAAACCCTCGTCCCGGAATACTCCACCTGCTCCGGCAAACTGACCTCCGTGCCTTCCAAGGCCGGCTCCTACCACTTCAGCGACACCCCACCATTCGGGGAGCTCTACTGCTCCGACCGCAACGGGACCTCAGGCAAGCTCGGGTTCTCGGCCGGCTCCGTCGATCTCGCGCCCTTGCCCTACACCCGCAAGAACGGGACCTTCGGGACCTTCACCACGTTCGCCCTCGACCGCAACAAGAAGCTGCAGTTCGAGAATCGCAAGCTGGGAAAGGCGACGTGGGTGCTGAGGGGCGGAGCGGGAGGCGAGAATGTCGAGGCGTACTTTGGGGGTTTTACGACGCAGGATTATATCGTGGTTAGCTTGCAGGCGCAGTTCGTTGTTGAGCGTTGAGGCTGGGAAGGAGTAGGTTGAGGCGACGGCGATGGGGCTGGTGGGGAGAGAAAGTAGCGGCTGACGAATGGCAAAGAGGACAATGTGGATGTGCGATTGGATAGTCGGGGCATCGATGATAGGGTTTTCCTTTGCTTGATACAAAAAAAGGAGCTTCAGTGGTGCTTTACTGCAAGAAGTGTGAGAACATCACTCATGACACTCACTTTCTGTGGAAAAAAACTTTACTCATGCGCACTTGAAAGTGCTCTTCCTGAGCCAACCCTGCCTGTGAAAGTTTCTTCTGTCGACGTTCAAAAAAAAAAATCCTCTTTGTCAGGTATTCCAAGTCTCCAAGCTTTCCATTTCATCCTCAGTCTCTCCCATCGGCCGTTCCCTTTCCAGCAGCACGAGTGTAGGACATGCCGTCCGTCTCGGTCCAAGGAGCGCTCTTTAGCTCTTTTTTGATGTTCTTCACATGTCTATGTATGTATGTATGTATCGATGACAGCAATAATATGATGTTGCACACAACAGTACAGTATGTACACGCAACTATCATTTATGATAGACTTCGCAGGCGTCGGTCAGGTGCTAGTCAGGTGTCAGGTTCGTCTACCGTCGGCAAAACTTTGCTTGCTGTCAAGATCTCCCTTCGCTTGCCTCTTTATGCTATAGCGTACATGCACAGACCATTAGCCTCATGCCCCGCCATCCACTAGTGGCCGCAATGTCTCGGGGAGGGAGTGATGTACACGACAACCCAGACATAAACGCCGAGCTGGTCGAAGGCGATCTTCAATCTCTTCAATCTCTTCAATCTCTTCAACCTCTTCGACGCCGCAGAACCACCACGCGCAACCCCGATGCACCCGGACCAATCTGCACGGGTATCAAAGTCGAACTGAATATGCCGGCGCTGACGCTGCTGACGGCGGACACCATGTCGACCAGCTCATCGCCCGCATCATCGCGGAATGACGCGTCGCAATATACCTCCCACGCCAGCGCCACCCCGCAAGAGTCGACATCTTTGAGTCCCCTACGGCCGCCCTATTCGCCCATTAGTCCTATGCTCTCCGCGACTCATTTTGATCTGAATACACCTTCGCAACAGCAGCAGCAGCACCAACAGCAGCCGCTCAGGACATTCGCGCATGCCCAACCTGACGCGACGTTCATTGCGCCGCCGGCTGCACCTCTCGAGACCATAGATTTTGACTCGAATCCCGACGCGTTGGCGGTTAAGAGCGCCATAAGCATCTTGCAGATCCAGCAGAAGAAGGCGATAGAGGACATCAGGACGTTGCATCAGATCAAACAGACCGCGCTGCAGGACCCGGCATCCTTTCTGACGGCATTGAAGACGGGCGAGCTTAAGACGGATCAAGATGCCCTATTTCCGGCGATGGATGAGAATTATGACGACGAGGATGATGATCATAATGGAGGGGCAAGAGAGGATGGCGAGAAGGATGCACAGGGCGACACAGACATGCTGAACGGAGCGCCGTCCAGCGGCAAAACCCCAGTGTCATTCCCACCAATTCCACGGGCCCAGAAGTTCGTCAAGACACCAGCAATCAACTGGGCACAATACGGCATCATCGGCCCGTCACTGGATAAGATTCACGAAGACCAGCTCCAGAAACCCCCAGAAGGGGCGCCAGCACAACTCTCTCCCGATGGACACGTTGTTGGCGGCTATGCGACCACTGAGAGCGAGCGCAGAGAGCCTCCGATCCAGAGCCCAATTAAGCCTGGGAAAAGTGTGACTCCTGTTGCCAAGAAGCCAGCGAAGGCTGGGAAGGGCGGGAAGAAACGGAAATGAGGGGTTGATATGGCAGCGTGAGACAAGGAGAGGAATGATTATGATATGAGCGATGAATCACGAATACATGCAGTCGGCGCGGGCGCAGGAAAGATAGGACGCTGCTCTTTGCGGTCTTTGAGGTGTATGGCGTTTATGGTGTGCAGCCAAAGTACAATACCAATATGGGGAGCACGATACACACGGGATCTGTCAGCATTGATCTGCATAAAAGGAACAGATAGAGTACTCTATAGATGAGTTTGAGCAATTCAAATTATGAACTTAGTTCTCTGAATGTGGTGCCTTCGTATGGATAAAACGTTTTAGTGAAGTGGAATCCAAAACTTAAACCTCGATTCCAAGTTATGAAGAAATAATTACTGCTAGATTTCCCTCACTATCCTCATCGTCACCCTCGTTCCGTCGCCACGTACTAAGGCCAACACCCCAACTACTCCAACTCCGCCAAACCTCAAGACTTCATTCAAGCAACAACATACCCCTCCTGCCCACTTGCCATCTTCGTGATCTTCAGTTTCTCCCAATCCAACCCCTCCACAGCCCTAAGATTAATAGGCAATTTAAGATGAATAGTCCGCAAATCCCCCCTCACGAACTCAGGCACCGTATTAAGAACCTCCTCCGGTACCTCCCTCGACGCATCCACGAACAGCGGGACCCCGCACGTGGTGCAAAACCGATGCGTCGATATCTTCCTCCCCATCAGGTAGCCGGTGGTATTCTCGAGGCCCTCGATGGCGACGTTGGCGCGGGGCGGGTAGGCGAGGATATACGCATTCTGCGGGACTGTGAGACGGCGAGCCGCGGAGGGAGGGGGAGGCGCTTACGCGGGTGCAGATGCTGCAGTCGTCGGAGACGACGTGGACGCCGGCGAGATCTGGCGACTTGAACGCGAATTTGACGGCGCCGCAGTGGCACTGCCCCGTGTAGGTCTTGAGCTCTTCGCCCTCGATGGCGGGGGCTTGGGCGGGGACGTCGGCGGGTTTGTATGGTTCTCCCCACTGGCTTCCATCCATTCTGCACGCAACATCAATGAGACATTCTGCTCTACTTCTCTCAGCAGCAACTGAAGATGAAAATCGGACAGCGTCACATACGTTTTAACCTCAATAGCCCTCGTATCAAGGTCCCTCAACGCATTCACGTTCACACAGGTCATGGTGCCATCGAGCTTCACACACAGCAGGCCCGTCCCACACGTCGGACAGAACTTATGCGCCCAGTTCTTCGGGCCAAAGAGGTACGAGGTAAGGCCGTCCCCGCCCTGCTCGATGTGGAGTTGCTCGGGCGTGGGGACGACCCAGAGATAGCCCTTGCGCGAGCAGATGGAGCAGCTGCAGGCGCTTGCGGATCGGATCTCGGGGACGGTGAGGGTGAACTTGAAGGCCCCGCAGTGGCAGTTGCCGTGGTAGGTCTTGAGCTCTTCGGCTGGGGCAGAGGCGGCTTCGGACATGATGATTGATATGGTGGCGGACAGAAGACAGAAACGGATGGTATTGGGAAGGAGGAGGGGAAGGGGAGTAAGATTTGATGGGGTATGCTTGGAAGCTGGGAGACGCAGACTGAGTGAATTGGATTGGAGGAAAACCCCTACGTTCGTAGCTGTGAGACAGCTGTGCCTTTATATTATGTAAATATGAGAACGGGCTTAGTTGTCTCTTCGCATCGAGCTCTCAGCTCTCAGCTGACCAACTCCGAAGTACGATTTCCGAACTCCGCCATGGCCCATTTTAACTCACGATCTGTTCGATCTGGCGCCATGGCTTACATTCTTCTGTTGGGATATTCTGCTGTGTATATATCCATTATTCAACACCGATGGCAGCAATATCTGTACATAACTCTTTGTTTCAACACTTAATTGGCCTCCCATCGGTGAGCGGAGTTAAGTTACTCCGGCAGTTGTTGTTCTCACTACCCCCAGCGCTTCAACTATGGATGGAGAGAGCCAGTCCGCATATAGCAGGGCAGAAAAGCGGTGAGGGCGGCAGAACCCTGTGGTATCAAAACCTTCGGGGTCGTGAGACCCTCGGCTTCGAGGTGGAACGATAAATTCACAGCACATTTTCGCGCCATTTTTTCGCAATGAAGCGTAAATCGAATGCCATTGAGAGCCCGAAGAATGGGACTCTCAAGTCGGCGAAGCAGAAGAGGACCAAGGGTATGTAATTCGGTCTCCTTCTGCAACAACTACGGGACACGCGCTGATGCACTGAGGCAGAGTCGAAACCAGTGGATATCAAAGCATGTTTTCGAGAAGGCCTCTTCGACGATGATGTCCTCAAGAAATACACACAAGGACATGCAAAGTCGGAACCATATAAACATGCCGTCATCGACGAATTAATAAACGATTCCCTCCTCCGCAAAGTCCGCGACGAAGTTCGGAAAAACGTGCAATTCACGCCCAAAGAGACGGACATCTACAAGATCCATCAATCAGGCGACCTCGCCAATCTGGATGGCCTCGACGACGCGGCGCTGGAGCGTTTGCCCAGCTTGCTGAAGCTGAGAGATGCGTTGTACTCCCCGCAGTTCAGGAAATACGCCGCACACATCACCAACTCGGGCGCGTTGAGCGGCAGCAAGACGGATATGGCGATCAATATATACACACCCGGCTGCCACCTGCTGTGCCATGACGATGTCATTGGGAGTCGGAGGATCAGTTATATCCTATACCTGCCGGATCCTGATATTCCGTGGAAAGAGGAGTGGGGCGGGGCACTGCGACTCTTTCCCACGACACGGATCGAGGGCGAGGATGGGGAGGTTGCCACCGTGCCGAGCCCAGATACCAGCAAGGTGATTCCGCCGGCGTGGAACCAGCTGAGCTTTTTCACCGTGCAGCCGGGACTGAGCTTCCATGACGTGGAGGAAGTGTATCATGCAGAATCCAAGGCGCAACAAGACAAAGAGGGCGGAAGGGTCAGGATGGCGATCAGCGGCTGGTTCCACATCCCCCAGAAGGGCGAGGAGGGCTACGTCGAAGGCGCCGAAGAGAAGCTCGCCGAAAAGAGCAGTCTCGTCCAACTGCAAGGCAAGGCCGACGAGTACGACTTCCCGAAAGAAACGCTCGTCCCCGTCTCCGAGGAGGAGAAGGAATCCGAGGATCTCCTCGACGAGGCCGACATCGACTTCCTGCTCCAGTACATGGCGCCGACATACCTGACGCCCGACACGATGGAGCAGGTGACCGAGCACTTCGAGGAGAACTCCGCCGTGACGGTCGACAACCTGCTCTCCAAGAAATTCTCGGCCCGTCTGCGCGCATACGTCGAGGCGCAGGAGGCCACGCCGCTCCCGACGGCCAGCGCCGAAATCGAGGCCGCCTCGCCGTGGCGCGTCGCGAAGCCGCCGCACAAGCACCGCTTCCTGTACCTCTCCCCCGCCGCCGACGCGAGAGCGGACTCGACGCAGCGCACGCCGGTGCAGGAGCTGGTCGACGTGTTCCTGCCCAGCAGGGAGTTCCGGAAATGGCTCAGGCTGGCGACGGGCTGCGAGATCGAGGGGTATAATATCCTGGCGAGGAGGTTCAGGAAGGGGAGCGATTATGCGCTCGCGACGAGCCATGAGGGGGAGCCGAGGTTGGAGGTATGTTTGGGCTTTACGCCGACTACGGGGTGGGGAGTTGATGAAGAAGAGGAGGAGGAGGAGGTTGAGGAGCCCAAGGGCAAGAAAGCCAAGAAGGCTGCTGCTGCCGCTAAAGCGGCCGCTAAGGCTGCTGCGGCTGCTAAGGAGGCGGAGGAGGGGGAGGAGGAAGATGATGTTGGAGGCCATGAGGTGTACATGGCTGGAGACGAGGATGAGGACGAAGATGCGGCGGTCTACAAGGCTTCTGCGGGGGACGAGGATGATAATGTGCTCTTCACCGTCCCGGCGGCGTGGAATAAAATGAGTATCGTGCTGAGGGACAGCGGGGTGCTGCGATTTGTCAAGTATGTGAGTCGGAAGGCCAAGGGGGATCGATGGGACGTCAGTGCCACTTTTGTGGTCAAGAATGATGAAGATGAAGATGAAGACGAAGACGAGGAGGATGACGACGGCGAGAAGGTGCAGAGGAGGGAGGAGATGGAAAGCTCCGAGGAAGAGGAGTTCCACGGCTTCCCCGACTCGGACGAGAGCGAATCTGATTAGAAGACGGGATGCAGCATGCACGCTAGATGTCACGGATACTCCACTTAGTCTCGATTATGAACTTCAATGAACACACACACGCTCTTCCTCCTGAACTGTGAATCTCGCGTCTATAAATCCATCTCCAGGCGCCCGTCCCATGAACGAAGCAAAGGCTACACATCTTCAACAGAACAACTGGCTATGTCGACAGCGATGGGACCCTAGAACAAAGCAGCGATGCATCCGATGCCAAACAGACTCCTATTCTCGCCATCGGAGATTACCAGCTCTCCTCGCCGCGACGCTTCTCTCGTCGCCACGCACATCATCCCACTGCCGTTGTTGTTGTTGTTATTGTTGTTATTGCTGCTGCATCAATCCCCTCGCCTCCAATACATCCTTCGCATTCATTCTCCCCATCGAAGCTGCTACAATATAATGTGTGTGATCGCGGAAAGTACATGCTTGACAAGCCCCCACGTCTCCCCCATAGTATGTCCATATGGACCCTTTTACTTCGACGCTTGAATCAGGATCCTCATATAAAAATAAAATCGACATCTTAAATAGGGCAGGCAGATCATCAAGCACCCCCTACCTCGCCCCCCCCATGTCCGTCATCTATCATCTCTCATCGTTCACGCGTGAAAATTCTACGTATGGGCTTCATGGTACCGTCACAGAAGAGTCTCGAAATCGGCACTCCATGGCTGCATGACGTGTGCAGGAAACGGCATCTCCAAATTGCCATTTCGCCGGGTATCCTAGATCTACAGCCCATGTCAGCCTAGCCAAACCCCCATCGCAATGTCATCCATCCATCCATCCGACTCCGCGTGTCACCCGCCTCTTACAAGCCACGTCATGATCATAGAACGAACAGCCTACTCGCTCGCATTAAAACACCGCCCCGAGAGTCCGCTTGTAGATCAGTCCCCACTTGCTCTCGTCCTGCCCATTATTCCTCACCTTCTCCGCCGCGAGGAACTCGGCCTCCTCCTCATCGATGCGCGCCTTGCCGCTGTAGAGGTCGGCCGTCTCGGGCCGCACTCCCTCGGACTTCATGACGAGCTTGTAGCCGAAGATCATGATGAGGTAGAGCGGGATCCCCAGGTAGGCAGTGATGAAGTTCTTGTAGTCCCATTTGCCGTATCCGCCCGCCTTGTTGTCCGGGACGAGGTAGTTGAAGCCCTTGAAGAAGGTGATCAGACAGCAGAAGAAGAGGGAGATGTAAGATCCCCAGATTCCTCCAGGAGAGACAAACGCCAGGGCCGTATCCGGGATGCCTTGTGCTTTGCGAGCACGAACGAAGTAGATGTGGGAGACGAGGATAGAGATCCATGTCAGGATGCCAAAGATTGTGACGAGGTTGACGAAGTACTTGAAGACGGTCTGCGATGAGTTGTCGACATTAAGGAATGCCAGAAGACAGAACGCTGAGGAGAGGCCAAGAGCATAAATTGGAACGCCACGTCGATCGGTGCGAGAGAAAATCTCTGGTGCGTTACCTTCGACTGCAAGTCCGTAAAGGGTTCGAGATGCAATGTAGAGGTCTGGAGCGTTAGTCAGAGACGACAAGAGATTGCAGAGTTGTACATACCAGAGTTAGCTGCGGAGAAGACAAAGACTAAGATACATCCATTCAAAATAGCTGGCAGCGATTGGATGCCGCTAATTTGAATTGCTACGACGAAAGGCGAGGCAGAAGCCGAGGCACCTTTGGAGGCTGCGGAGTTGGCTTTCTTGAGGAGCGGGTCATTGTATGGAAGGATCATTCCGAGCAAGAAAACCAAGACCACATAGAAGAGCAAGATCCGGTAGAATGTGAGTCTGATGGCACGAGGAATGACCTTGCGAGGATTCTGGGCCTCTCCAACCGTTACACCGACCAATTCGATGCCGAGATATGCAAAGACTGCTGTGGTCAAAACGGACCAGAAAGCGAGGAAACGCCCGGTATCATTGTCTCCTGTGATGTACCAATTAAAAGCTCCGGGATTCTTCCAATATCTAAAGCCCTTTGGATCATGGTCCGGGCCGCCACCACAAGCAAGAACCAAACTGAGCAGAATGAGACCGAGGATCACGACGACCTTGATACTGGAAAGCCAGAACTCGAACTCTCCAAAGAACTTGACACCAAAGTAATTGATGAGGATGATTGCGACGAGGAAGACTGCGACGAAGGCCCCCGGATTGACCTTTTCACGGGGAACCCAGTATTGGAGGACGAGGGCAGCAGCTGTCAAGTTGTTTGGTGTAACGATAATATACTGCGCAAGGTTAGAAGTTGGTTAGAAAAGAGCTCATCTCGAGGTCGAGGCAAGCCTGTGTATGACAAACCTTGAACCAATAGTTCCAGCCCAAACTGAAGCCGAGCGCAGGATCGACGAAACGATGAGCATATCCGGTAAATCCTGAAGGAAGTGGAAGCCATGCAGCCATTTCGCCTAGAGCAGCCATGACCATGTAGGCGAGGATTCCGACGGCAGTATAGGCGATCAGAAGTGATGCAGGACCTGCTCTTTCAAGAGCCGAACCACTATTTTCTGTCAGAATTGAGGATGTTCTTGATGCTATGGGGTAGATTATGCGTTATATGTATAGGACGTTTAAGGACTGAGGACTGAGGACTGCGCTGAATGAATGGGTGAATGAGTGAATACCTACGTTCCGATAATGAGACCTGTTCCAATGGCTCCTCCGATGGCAATCATGGTGATCTGTCTCGATTTCAAGCCTCTGTGCAGGTGATGTTCAGCATCATCACGGTATCCATCGCCGACGCTGGTATCTGGGTAAGAAAGGTCGTCCTTCTTCTCGCCGAGCCCGATCTTGGCCTCGTCCGAGGAATTGTTGTCGGCGGGGTATGGATAGCTCTGGATGTTGTGCGCCATGACGGCGACGTTTCACACAGCAGAGCTGTGGCACCGAAGCTGGATATCAAGATCAAGGAGAGATGGGTCGCGACGAAGTGGAGGAAAGGAGTAGGTCAGGATGCGGAGATGGAGATGAAGAGGGAAAAAATACAAGTAGAAACGAAAGGAAGGGTAGGGCTATATATATTTGCCGCTCTGGGATGATGATGAAGGTCAGATCCTCTTACCTCACGTCCAGGTTCCTTGTGGAAGTGCATGCATACCTATCTATACCCCATGTACCTACCCAGAGCCATGCATGTTCCTTCCCAAGGTACCTCCTACCTACCTTAACTTCGAACCCCGTCCAGTGTCCACATAAGTAGGTATGTAGATAGGGATAGGACGATTGGGAGTATCCTTGCACTTGGGGAAGCACTCCATAGCACATGAGCATAGTGGGTTGTTCCCTGGGAGTCCTGGGAATCCTGTGAATCCTGGGAATAATACGGCTGACCACCGCAGATTGCTGGCATTGATCGACGTAGAGTATGAGTTGGAGGAGGAGAAGGAAGAGGTGGAGGAGGAAGAGAAAGAAGGAAGAGGTGGAGAAGGAGAAGGAGGAGGAAGAGGTGGAGGAGGAAGAGGAAGAGGAACAGAAAGAAAGAAGAGACTCGCTCTCGCATGGCACGCACAGAGAGGGCAGTTGGGGCTTGGCATTGTTTATCTGACCCCCTGGAAGTCTCCGCCTCTCCGCCTCCGCCCCTCTCCCCCTCTCCCCATCTCCAAACTCTAACCCTTTTAGGCAAGTGGTCAACGGAAGTGACTAAGATGGCCGTTGGTGGACAGTCTTGCCAAGCCCTGCCACGTCTTGGCACGTCTTGGCACGTCTTGGCATATTTGCCGCCACAGTTGTCGATGTGTTGTTAATCATCAGCATACAGCATACTCCCTATAGTTTTTAGGTACGTACTCGACATCCAACAGAACACTCAGCTCCGCTTCCTCGACGACGGTTACTTACGAGGTACTTACTTACTACCTTACCAGACTTCTCTGGGTGGAGATATCAAGTATTAGTGTTCTGACAGTCGGCCCGGCGGTTGCATCGAAGACCACCCTCAGATCTTTACAGCGCTTAGGGTAGAGAAGGATTTAGTCATGGCTTGGACTGTCTTCTCGACCATTGCCTAAGGCAGTACTAGTGGGAGAGACAAGACACCAGGCGCGTACGTTGTACAATACATCATGTGACACGGCTATCCTCGGTCGCTACTCCTCTCTCTCTACTCCCCTCTCTCTACTCCCCTCTCTCTACTCCCCTCTCTCTACCCCCCTCTCTCTACCCCTCTCTCTCTACTCCTCTCTCTCTACTAGTCCTTGTTCATTCTCTGCATTCCTTCCTGCTGCCTGCAATCATTTCACATTCGTAGTAAAGTCTCTCGAAAGTCTCATGAGTCGTATATTTCCTTTCTTCATCCCTAAACTCTAAGACTCCACCTGCGGCCAGCGCTGTCACTTCTCCCCCTCCTCCCCACTCAGCCCCTCAATCTCATCCAGCAACCCTCCCAACTCCACCTCCAGCGACACCCCCTCCACCTTCGCACCCCTCATCATCCCCTCCCGCTCCTCCTCGACAATCTTCTCCAACCTCGCCCTCACCTCCGCCAGCTCCTTCCTGAGCCTCTCCAGCGTCCCCTCCTGCTGCCTGCGCTTGCCCTCGCACACGGGACAGACCCTCGCGACCTTGTAGGTCGTGCAGGGATGCGCCATGACACGGGCGCAGGGGACGAGACCCGAGGGCCCGGCGAGCGCGCGCGGGCAGAACCGCATGATGCTGTTGTTGAGCGTGTACATGTGGTTGCAGGCGATGAAGTGGAGGCGGCGGTGGTAGCACATTGTGCGTGCTGTGGGGATGGGACCCGCTGGTGTGGGATGACGGCGCGTTGCGTCTTACCTTATTGGGCTCCGATGAGAGACGTTGATGGATCTGCTTCCGGAAGAGACTCCCTTGCGCTGCGCCGAAAGCGACTCGAGCTGCAGAATCGCTGGGTTTTATAGATGGTGAATCAGGACCATACTGCCTTGTCCTGAATACCGAGCTTCGTAGCTGGATGTCATGATAGATGTCGTCGCTGTCCATCCATCGACCTGTGGCCAGTAGGTCGCTAGATTTCGCCTGTATCGTTGGATAAGACTTCTGTCATGTTCTTTGTTGCTCGAACTGTTCGGATCTCTTCTTCCAGGCTGCACTGTAGTTGCTGTTCATGAAATGTTTCAGAATAACTTATTTTTCTTTGTTCTTCCGCCTCGCAGGCGTCGGCGATGGACAAACGTCTTGTATTCCATCACCACACAATGCCATTGTTCCTCTGCAGGCAACGGTGAACAGTGGATAAAGAATATCCAGAGTGGTTCTTGTCCTCTCCTCCGTGTGCTATTCAAGCCAACTCTTCAATCAACCAATTCTACAACGGTCTATTTCCTGAAGGTCATGACTCTGGTGGCTACAATCCAGCAGCCAGTCCTAGCAGCCTTCAAGTCATCATTCTAGCTCAATCATCTCAGGCACCACATTCGTTGAAATCACTTCGCCATGCATTAACCCAGATATGTAAGCCTCACCAATAAGTTTATACCTTCCACTTGGGAGGGGGCGAAGAACAAAGGGGAAATTCGCCCCGAAAATAACAAAAATCCGATCACCAGGCTCCATTTCTTTCGGGCCCATGCCAAGGTATTCTGCATCACCATAGCAGGCGAATGGTCGCTTCATGTCGGCCATTCTGCAGAGGTAAGTGAGATAGTCGTGGCAGTTTTGAAACCTCCAGATATCCTCTTCTTCCACCGAATCCCCTCCACAACGCGAGATCATCCCATAAGCCTCCTGCATCCGAGTGGATTTCGCCTCGTAGGCGGGACGTTCACGGAGCGGAATAGCCTCTCGTCCCCGGTGGGCAATAGATGTCTGCCAGACAACCTGCTCCCAGCCATCCTCTCCAAAGTACGGCGTCGAAGCCGAGAAATGCCTAGCTAGTTCCTGCAGTTCGGAGAGAAATGTCTTCGCGATGCGGAGGTTCGAGCCCGACACCCGCGGAACGGTGAAGTCGCCAACGCTCCCCACGGCGGATATCTGAGCGACGAAGCGTCCTCCGATCTCTAATACCGTACTCGAACGACTTGACGCGCCCGACTGGCGCATGACGGAGTCTCCGGATGCGCAAAAGTCGACGTCTTCGGAAAAGTATGGCAGGCGCCGCCCAGTCAGGGTGGAACGAGTGCGCATCGACCAGTCTGGAACCCAGGATGGCAAATTCTCCGCATATTTAGACGCCCTGAGACCACGGGCTTCATCAAGGATGCCCAGACCGTGCTTGGACAAGAGCTTCCAGGCAGTATCCGCGCAGATGTCCGCGTATGCTCTCGTGTAGTCTGCCTTTATCCCTAGGGACTCGGAGTCTTCTGCTAGTCCTAAGAGTGCGAAGATGCGATCGCGCGGATCTGTTGCGCCGAGCCGGGATGCGGATGAAAGCAGGCTCTGCAGTTCGCTGGATGTCTGATACCGCATTCTCATGAGGGTGCGTATGAAAACAGGATTCAAGGAGGCGATGGCACTGGCGATCTTGGTTGACTGTTCGGTAATCTGTCCGGTAATCACCGTGCTGTGGCTTTGATTCTCGTAGTAAAGATGATAGATGTAGTATATGACCAGGAAGTAGGTGTACTTCAGCTTCGTTTGCCCACAGACAAGGTAGAGGTCCTGAGCAACGACGAACTCTTGCAAAATCCATACACGACGCCAGTTGGGAAGATGTAAGAAATCCTGCATGGCATCGTACCGGAAAGGCCCATCGCTGCCTTGCGAAAGCGACAACTCCGCCGCTACTTGAGCAAATAGCGCTTGGTTCGACTTCAGCAATCCGTCCAAGGACTTAAACGCCTGCCATTGAGCGGGGTGGCTTGACATGAGCAGATTGGGATGCGTGGGAGTCCTGTGCGGAGTATTCCCCCATCCTCTGTCGTGCACTTCTCTATGCCTATTCCATCCAAAATCAAGCAGCCGCATTCCCTCTCTTTCTATATCGCCCATGAGCTGCTCCGTTCCGGGACCTGGCAGTCCCAGCCAGGAGAGCACGCGACGCGCTTGATGGTATATCCGCCGCATCTTCTGGACCTGCGCGCTCTTTTCCTCGTCGTCGGCTTGGTTGATGCAGAGGGCATCGGCCCAGAGCCACTGGACCGTCTCGTCGGCGTGGAATCTCCGCAGTGCGGTCCCGAGGCTTTGGGTGACACGCATCGAGCCTTCGTTGATCGCGACCGGCCATGTCTTGTCGGGGCTCCCCCAGACATACGACAAGGCATGGTATTCGGGGCAGCAGCCGTCGAGGCTGAAATGCTTGATTTCAAGCCGAAGCAGCCCATCTGAATCAGGGCTGCCCGACCTCTCGAAACGCAGAAGTCGGATCTCGTTCGATGATGGGTCCAAGGGACTGTACTTGAATTCTCGACATGGTGATCGCTGCTCTGCGATCGAGCTGCCGTGGCCGAACAGCGTCTGCATAAGCCACATGGTTTGGCAAGGCGGGGGATATGTGCTAATCCAGCTTCAAGATTACGTTGGTGAAGGTGAGACGAGACGAGACGGTCGAGGCTAGAATTTAGAAGCTTATAAAACCTAGGGGATATACATATGAAGTGGAATGAACAGCTGAGCTGTGAGATCCAGGCAACTATAACTACAGCTCTCGCGCTTAACACACCTAGTGCGGCAGGGCAAGCTGATCACAGTTCTCATGCCTAACAGGGCTGTGCAACCTGTGTTCTGCCACCACCAGTGCTAGGAGTGAGTGGCACTGTGGCAGGCGGTTAATTGTGATTAACTAACCGCCTTTGCCCGTTAGGATTTCCTACACAACATCGAACTTCGCGCCTGCAACTTGTAATGGAGTGAGAAGGGAACAAAGTCGGCATCCCATGGTCTGCAGAGGACGGCTTGGGTTTAGAAGCAGCAGCATTTTGCAATGTGGGGAGAGAAGTCGATATCGTGGGGGTAGCTCCGACAGCTCGGGAGACCCCGAGCACGCTAGGCCCGCCGCACCATGCCACCTTATTCCTACGGCTTAAGTAGAAATGCTAAGCACCTCAGGGTTTACGGAGTTTTAATACTAATATAATACCAGTATCTTCCTTTTATTGTTTTTATTTTTTTACCTTTTTAGGAGTTCGTCATTTTGCTAAAATGATCGCTTCGGTGTGCCGCCCTCTGGTGTGCAGGTAAATGGTGGTGGGGAGGTGGCTGCGTGATTATTTAATGGACGTGAAAGAGCCATAGGAAGCACGGCGCCGTGCATTAAGCCACTCAGCAACGATCACCCAGACCAAATCAAAGCATGCCAGTTGGAAATGTCGACTGTGAAGACAGACTGGCCTATGCTAGAACCACAGAAGACTGTCCCGCTAAGTGAGGAGATTAACAGGGTAAGAAGCCTTCTAACTAGAACTTCAGAGCCATTACAAGGCATGTACGGGGCCTTGACGTGCTGTCATGAGAACAACACAGCCGCCTGTGCTTCCAGACATTAAATTCAATGACATCCGCGCTGATCCCGAAGAAAGAATTTTTTTCCCGAAATCCCAAGCTGCTTACTCCTTGGCTACATACATCTACCACATCTCCAGCTAACGCGGCCCTCGCAAAGCTCTGGCTGGGAAACTGTCCGCAGTTGCACAAACGCCGCGGTTCCGGATCTTTGTTACCCCGCTGGGTGTCATCCTGCTTCCCCTCCTTATGTCTTTTGCCTTCCTTATCCTTCTTATCTTTCTTATTATCGTCTTCGAAGGGACCCTCAATCTCTCTACCTAACTTCGAGAAAAATGGCATTTCGAGTGACTTTGGTGAGTATTCAAGAGAAGAGAGCACGACATGAAACGAAATTTGGAGTTTTTGGATGGATAACAACAGCAGAAAGTAGGCATTAATAGTCGCAAGACTTTTTTCCCAAGGCTGCGTGAACCACCTCCCCAAGTGAAGGAAAGTCCACGTTACTTTAACCTACCGCATTAGTACCTACACACGTCTCAAACAACTATCTCCCAGAGCTGCTCGTCCTCATCTTACCTGCACGTCTTCCACGGCATTTATCCTCAAGACAATGCACTTGCCCTTCCTACATATCTTGACATGTCATGGCACGTCCTGGCACCCCGGGTCGACAAGTAGGACGAACGCATCACAGCCGCCAAGACAGGGCATAGTGCGGAAACGTAGACTGGAGAGGTCTGGCACAATGGAGCGGTCCCCAGAACATCGGATCTCAGGCACGACACCACCAAATGCTGCAGATTTCAGCTCGTCATGGGTTAGGCGGTGCCGGCAGCCGGTGGAAGAAGGAGCAGAGCCCTATAACAGACAGCGAAAGCACGTCCATGTTGGATGGGACGGGGCGAAGTATGGTATTCCAAATACGGTGACTACTCGAGCTTTGGTGAGGAGAGAGGCTGGCTGCCATTCTGGTTCGGACACAAAAGATGAGACTTGACGCAGAAAAGGACGGGTCTCTGTGTCTGTCTGGGCAGTTTCGGCTTGGAACAGTCCATTACAAGATCTCGCTTCCATTGCACTCCAATATTGAATCTAGAGAGGATCTCACAATCTCCTTATGCATCTTAAGGATGTGCCCCGAGACACAAGGCGATTATGGATGGGGTTGCTGTTTACAATGGATTGTCGAGAGGACGTTCACGTGGGTGAGTATGGTATCTTGGCGAACGGAAAATTGTTCCTCCAGAAGCCAAAGCTCGGCGAAAATGGGAATCGCAGGTCAATATCCATCCACGGACGAACCGACTTAAATTTCATCATTTCCTTCTTTGTTTCTCTGTGGCTGCTTTTATTCAATAGTAGGTCTATCGCTAGCTATTGTAATGAAGTGTTTTTATTCTGTGAGAACTATTCATTACATAATCTACTATCCAGCCGTCCATGCCTCCTCTGTTCTCTGTCTCTGTTCCGATCTGACTATTCCTCCTCCCAATTTGGCGCATAGAGATCGAGCTCTTGGTCTTCCTTTTGCTTAGCAATATCTAAGCTGTTATTTCTTCAACCAGTACTGGTAAACACTCCCTTCCTCGCGGCTAACCAGCCTTCCGAAGGCGTGCCTCCATCAAAACCTCACGGTCGCGCGTTCACGCACGACATCCTCTCCGCCAGCCTCGAGTTCTGGCCTGGACGACGGCGCAAGTGCGTTCCTCCCCATCTAGCAAACCAGCAATCCCGGCATTCCATAGGTCTACGAGCCCCTGCCCCCCTCCTTGCCAGTCTGTCTCAGCGCAGCTCAGTGCCTCGGATCCCAGCGGCCCGCCCTCGCTCGTCCTCTCCAAACGCCCAGCTCTGCCGTCGGCTGCGCGGTGGTATCGGCTTGACGGTTTCGGTTGCGATGGCAGAGGCCTGGAGAGCAAGATGCGACGGCTCTCTGTAGCCTCGATGACGCAGATGCAAGATAGGTAGATATCCGACCACGTTCATTTCATTCCCACATCTGCCGCCTCCGCGCAATGCTTGCACTCTTGCGCCATCTCAGAGATCTCATCATGGCCATTTGGACGAGGAATTCATTCTCTTACTACATCTAGGCTAAACCGCCGCGTCGCCTATCCCTCTATCTCCCCTCATACTTCGCCCGTACAAAGCCGTCATACCTCAAATACGCCCCCAGCAGCGTCCTCGCCCCCACCGCACAATCCTCCGGCCTGCTGTACTCCTTCGGGTTATGACTCACGCCGTCTCGACACCTCACGAAGATCATAGCCGTCGGGCAGCGCCTGCTCGTGTACACGCTGTCATGTCCCGCCCCGCTCGTGATCTCCCTCTCACACCCCACCTCCGCCGCCGCCGCCCTCACACACCCCACCATCACCTCATCGAACCGCAGCGCCTCACTGTCCCAAATCCCCTCCACCTTGACCTCGAGCCCCGCCGCCTCCGCAATCCCCGCAAACGCTGCCCGACACGCCGCCTCGGCCGCCTCCACATCCTCATCCGCCGGCGCACGGATGTCAAGATTCATCACCACCCGCCCCGCAATCGTATTGATGCTCTGCGGCGCGCTCTCCACCACCGCGATCGTCATCCGGAGCTGCTTCGCCGCGGCCTCCTCCGTCGTCGAGAGCTCGTTCGCCGCCACGATCATGCGCGCCGCGCCCAGCAGCGCGTCGCGCCGACACTCCATCGGCGTCGTGCCCGTGTGCGCCTCGGCGCCCACGACCTCGATGCGGAACCAGCGCATGCTCTGCACGCCGGCCACGATCCCGACCGCCTCCTGCGCCCGGTCCAGGATCGGGCCCTGCTCGATGTGCAGCTCGAAGTGCGCCAGCAGCGGGTTGGACGCGTGGCTGCACCCCTCATCGCCCAGGAAGCCCGTGCGCGCCAGCTCCGCCTTCAGCGTCACGGAGGGGTCGAGCAGGTCGGTGCGCGCGTGGCCGTAGGCCAGGGTGAAGGCGCCGGCCCAGACGCCCGACGACAGCATGGCGGGCGGGAAGCGCGCGCCCTCCTCGTTGGTCCAGTCGACGATGGCGAGGGGCGCGTAGGTCGTGACGCCGTGCTCGTGCAGGGTGCGCAGGACCTCGAGGCCGGAGATCACGCCGAGGATGCCGTCGTAGCGCCCGCCCTTAGGCTGGGTGTCGAGGTGGCTGCCGATGCCGATGGGCGGGAGGGCGTTGTTGTGGCCGGGGCGGATGGCGAAGATGTTGCCCATCTCGTCGATCTAGGACGGGGTTAGGCTTGTCGAGGCCGGCTGCCGGGCGCGAGGGGGGACAGGAGGGGGGCAACGCCGCTACGGACCTTGTGGTGGCAGCCGTATTTGGCCGTCTCGGCTACGAACCATTTACGCACTGCTGCGTCGTCGTCGTTGAGGGTTAGGCGGTCTGTGATATCATTAATGCCGTGTCCTCATCGACAGGATCCGCGATGAGAATTAGAGAATCTTGTGCGGACATACTCATTCCGCCATCTGACGTGCTGCGGATACGTCAGTAAATAGATGGCGATGCAGAGAGGTAAATCGAGGCCACTCACCTCCCCCATTGGCAGCTCTCGTGGATCATAGCATTGATCCTCGCATCGTCCGTCTTCAGCCCCGCATACAGCTCCGAAAGCCCAGGGACAGCCATTATCGCTCACGCACAGAACGCAGTGTACAGTCCCGCAGATGAAGCCCCGAGGAATGATAATGTAAATAATAAAGAGGGGAGAGGAGCAAGGAGACGATCTTGACGGAAAGATATGTTTTTCTTTAGTGCTGCGTCGTGGTCACGCCCGCGTGGAGATATCGATATCATCGGCAGCCCGAGATAACAATGCGGGGCAACACTCCGTTAATCCGCCACCCACCTCAGCGGCTATTTATCAGCGGTCGCCAAGGCCTGCCCTGCTCATCCATCCCAATCGCATCGTTCGCACACCTACGTATACGCTGCCCGATTTGGGCATTTATGGCCATGCCGCATGCGATGGGAGACAGCGATTTATAGTTCGTTCAGAATGTATACGGAGAAACTATTTTTCCTCCGCCAAGAATTTGCAACTTCCAAAGTCATCTGCATTTGCCTACTCGCGATGCGCTTCCACAACGCAGATACGCAGTGCAGACGTGGAGAGAGCGAGGGGCTGATGCGACGCAATGGAGGCCATGGTGCGCCGTCGCGCTATATCGCTGCGTCGCGGCTCGGTATGACTTGGATATCGTTGCTTGCATCCAATCAATAGCTGGGTACCTGTGGCATAATATGGATGTTGTCTGGGCTTGAAGTGGGTTTGATGAAGGAATAGGGAGATAGGGATGTTTCGTTGTACGAATCGTAACTTTGGTGTAAGGGACTCGAGAGTAGTTAGGTAAGGACGTGGAAATACTGTAGATCAACAAGCCGCGCCGTGATTAACAGATACGATGAATGCATGCCCATGCAACCGGACCTGAACATACGTGCTGTAAAAATCCGCAGTGAGTGAAGATCCCATTGCTAGTCGTAGCAAAGGCAAGGGCTGTGGAATTCGAAAAGGAGTATTGGAGCAATAGCTTCATAACGTATTAGACGATTACATGCACGCAAACGACTCCAAGAACTGTTCAGCTGCGGCATGTCCAAACGCCCTGGCTCCAACCGTATATGCTCTGGGAAGCGACGGCGCTTCCAAATCCCGTCGTCAGACGCAGTGCCGTGCTAGCAGGAAGTCTGGAGAAGTCGGCCGTCCGCGATGCGTGGAGATGGGGGGCATGATTGACATGGCGACTGGTGTGAAGCATGGATGGAGGTTAGAACTGGTGTTTAAGGTGGCAGTCATGCACAGCATCAAGCTTGGGAATCGTCGATGCTGAACGGGAAAGAAGGGATGGTGAATGATAAGGTAGGAGAACGACGAAGGAAGAGGGCGGATGTCTTGTCCTCGGAAGTTCTCTATTACACTCCATCGCTATGAAGTACATTGAGGTCGTCGCCGCCACGAACGTGTGGAACAAGGACTGAGCGTCTATATCAACGCCGTATATCATAACGATCCCAGAGGATAAAGGTGACATCCTGCATCACCGGCATAAACGTGTCGAAACAAGGATTGGGCATCGATATCAACGCCAGATATCGACAGCGATTCTAGATATTAAACGTGACATCCAGCAGTCACGCCGCAATATAGACATATGAACCCATATCGAGAAATCACAAGGAAGCCCAGCTTTGACCACAACACAAAACTCCGCAGTGCGGCTACCAAAGACCAGACCGACGATCTGATCTGTATGTATGCCGCGCTCGTGTGCCACGTTTGCGACTGAGCACGCTCAGGCACAGCAGGTCAATTATTGCAGACTCCGAAGCAGCCGTTTCCACCAACCGGTCTCCCTTCGAGAGTGGATTTGGGACGTGGCATCCTGCGTCCGTCTTCGGCGTGGAGTGGGGAGCGTCGAAGGATAGAAGGTATGCTTGTAATCTAAGGCCTGCGTGCGACTGACGATCGTCATCAAATCAGGGCCTAACGCTGCGGTCAGCGTGTCAGGACGGCAACGGTCGATCAAAGTCGAGGATACGGTAGCGTACATAGCATTATTCTTGCGGAGAAGTCGGCGATAGGGGGAGCTAGAGGGTTATTTCGAGAATGGCTGTTGGTGATCTAACGGTCTTAGGAGGTGGCCCTGGCCTTGGCCGGGGATAGGAGAGGGCGATAGGGGAAGAGAAAGTAAGGATGAGGCAGAGGAGGATCTGTGCGTTTTTGGTCGGAGATGGGACCAAAGCTGGAGAGAGACTGGATGTGGTATTGATGCGTGTGATAACGAAAAAGCAACATCATAGGCATAAATGCCCTGAGTTTTGCACTACGTGGCCAATAATATTTTGCTGCCCTTTTCGCGGCGTCCATAGAATGCTCTCACGACTCAGAGACCTCTAGAATTCCAAGACTTCCAAGACCTGACAAGGAATTTCGGCGCCAGAAGTTGCTTGAAGCTATCGAGAGTATCGGGCCCCAATTTATTATTAGCTTTGTCATTAGTGACTCCGCAAAGTGATGGCTCAACGCCGCGAAATGATGTGTGGAGAAGCATCCTTGGTATTCTGGCTTCGAAGGGCGTTACGGCCTGGCGATCTCCAGACAGGAATCCGTTAGGCGTCATCTGGATACGGAGTAAATTCATGTTAATCATCATCGTCTGACGAATGGCAGAGTATCATCAACATCAACTAACTCCACTGTACTGATGCATAGGTACATAGAGTAATGTGGTCTTCGGCTGGCTATACATCATCCAGGTCGACAGGTCGTGCGAGGATCAGCACGTCTCACGACCGATTTGAGACGTTGATGCTAGCAAGTCCTTGTGGATTGGTATACGGATAGGAGGTCGACGCGTGTTGTGTCCCGACTGCCAGTTCCCAGCTCCCAGCGACAGCGACAGCGACGGATCTGGGCCGAGCCAGTCAATACGGCATGAACGGTATTGGTCATTGGCGCTGGCGCTGGCGGGCTGGGTTCACAGCGTTCAGCCGGTTTTTGGTACTTGAGACAGCGGGTTGTGCCGGTGCCGTGTGCTTGTCATCTTCACTCGATAGTAGCAGTAGTAGTGGCCGTCCATTCCAATAATTGTAGTAGTGGCCGTCCGTTCCAAGAATTCGAAGACAGGTCAATGTGACGAGTCGAGGCAAGATACAGGTACATAGGTACCTACTTCGTATAAAATATGCGGGAGCGGAGCGGTCAGAACCCTGAGGACAGAACCCTGAGGACATGACGAGACGTCGCTGTCATGATCGGTGGTACTCCTCTCCTCTCCTCTCCTCTCCTCTCCTCTCCTCTCCTCCGCCTGATTGCATGCCGGCGGTGTCTCAACACAAAGGAATGCATCTGCAGACTGACTGCTGTGCTATGCTTGCTGTGCAACAAGTGTGAAAGGGAAGAAGAGAGGAAGGATCGTCTGTGCGAGAAGTCAGGGATTCATCCTCGATGATGGCCTCTACGAGCCTCTTAGAGCGTGCGGGGCGCACGGAAGGGGAGCTGTGGAGCAGGACACGACGTTGGTCGTTGAGTCGTTGGCATGGCACCGGCTTGTGTGTGTGTACATACATACCTAGGTACAGGATGTAGATACATAGAGTATGTAGGTATATAATCCTTCAGAAGAAGGCCGACTGTGCGAGACGAAGGCTCTCTCGGCTGGTATGTATGTATGTATGTATGTATGTATGTATGTACAGACAGACAGACAGACAGACAGACAGACAGACACAGACACAGACACAAATTATTGTAGGTATTGTACATACGTATGTACATACCACGGTTAATCCTGAGTACTTCGTCGAGTCGAGACGTCACCTGATTGATTGGCTGGCTGCGTCGAGGACCGTTGACTTATGGGCCTGTAAGATTAAGGGTATGAAGATATGTATGATGGAGACGAGATGAGATTAAGGGTATGAGATGAGATGAGGGAGATGAGATGAGATGATGGACATAATTCATAGACATAATTCATAGACAGAATTCATGGACATAATTCATGGAGAGGAGATCTGCCCTTGCTACTCCCTCGTGGTGCTCCATCCATGATGATCCATCCATGATCCATCCATGATCCATCTCCGCTTCTTTAAGAAATGCCATGCCTTTAACTCTTCCACTATCACATACATACAATACATCACATCACATCTCATCACATCCTGGATTCCTCACCATCCATTCAGGTAGTCCGCGCTTAGTACAATACATGCATACATATTCATATACACATACATATACATATGTACAGTAGATATACATATATACGTATGCATATAGCAGAGAGAGACTCGACACATGCATATGCACATATGCACATACCTGACATCTCACCTGCGCCAGACATTGCAGGTAGTAGAAGAATGTACAAGTACGTATGCATGTATGTATGTACCTACTGTGACATTCCTGTCAATAGCTAATTTCTCATCTATCCATCCATCTGGCCTCCATTCGAGCACCCAGCACAGCGAATCAATCGAATCAATCAAATCAATCGAATCAAGGAGCTCCCATCAACTCGAGTACCCCGTAAGGCAAGCAAGGTCGAAGGTCTCCACATCATCAATTCCAGAAGTCCATTTCCACTCCACAGCTTCTTCTTCCCAATCATGACGAGCATGGCGACGTGCCTTTATTCACCTCCGAAATCCCATCATAATAATAACAACAGTAATACTCGACATGTCCCCTTGGACTCCTTCGACTCTCCAGCAGCACTCGCCAACTCCAGCTCCAACTGCAGCTCCAACTGCAGCTCCAACTCCATCTACTCTTCGAATATCCTCATCAGCCTCGACATCCCAAGCCCAGTTCGCCGAGAGCAAGAGCAAGAGCAAGAGCAAGAACAAGAGCACTTCCCAGACTTCTTCGTATCTCGCCCACAATCCGCAGCCGACTCCACGCTTCAAGTTCCCCTTGGACGACCTCGAATCCTGCGTCCCGCACGACGACGACACAAGAAGAATATGACGGACATGATCGGGACGACCACGGCGGCCGAGTTTGACGAGCTCCCAATTGCTGTTCGACGCAAGGTATGTACTGTATGTCGCTTTCTGTTGCCGTTTCTCTGTGACCCTGAGACACCAGCCGTGTTCTCAGAAGACGCAAGCACAAATGCCATGTTGCCATGATGGAACCCAGTTTTCTGTATGCCATGCTCGACGTCGTTTACCAGCGATGATTTTCGCTCGCACGGCTGCACCGACCGATTGAAACACCGTCCGAGCTGCGTTGCCCAGACCGTCAATTGGCGGTGACTCTCGTGGACGAGAACTGTCGACTCCCGTCTCCCTGTTCTGACAGTTGCAGGGCGCTGTCGCTATCTATCGTAGCGTCCTTCCTTCTCATGCATGTTCACGGACCCAGCACAGCACACAGCGTGCCCCGTACCTGCAGCTCCTGCATGCCTCCGATACAACACAACACCATGCTCTCTCTCCTTACCACTTCTCCTGCATAGGCTCAATTGACTTCGGACGAGACTGATCATTTAACCTTAGTACTTCTCGACCTTGGAGCGGCTCAGGCTGGCACACAACTCGGGCTCGATCACTACTGCCAATGATCTCGACCCTCCTGTCTTCTCGAGGAAGCGCTCCCTCGCAGAACGCCGCCATTTGAGGACCCCTCTCGTCGAGTCCCACCACACGAACTCCTCGGCCACCTCATCCACTCCACGACGATTGCGAAAGTCGAGTCGAGCAAAATCAATCACCGCCGCCGAAGCATCGTGGTTCCTCTCATTACCAGATAAGATCCGCAGAAAACAATTCACGAAAGAGGAGCAGATTCGTCTGGCTGGCCAGCGGGACAGTGTCATCCTTGACGCCGCGGACGAGGCCATCTACAAGGCGAGCCGGCGAAACCGAACTCTCACTCCTCTCAGTCAAGCGCCCTTCCCATCATCACGCATCAGCATGGAGTCCTCGCGAGGCGGCATGGCCTCAGAGCGGCCCACCAGCATGGCCCTCGCCATGGCCGAAAGCTTCCGCTGGATGGATGAGGATCCCGACCTCCGCCTCGACCTCGACGACTACCACGCCAACCTCCCCGACGTCGTCATCCCCACGCACGCCAGCTCCATCCGCCCCTCCTTCCGCCGCCACATGTCCGTCTCCAAAATTCCCTTCGGCCGCCCCTCCCTCTCCTCCCCCACCCGCACCACCTCCTGCACCCACCCCTTCCCCCCCACACACTCCCGCCAACGCTCCCGCGCCGTCTCCCTCATCTCCCCCAGACTCGCCTCCTCCCTCTACGGCGAGGACGCGCCCCGCCCCTCCATCGACCCCCACGCCACGCATTACCAAGACCCCGAGGCGCGACTCAAGCTGCGCGTCTACCTCGCCTCGCCGCAGAAATTCGACGAGGCCATCGAATTCGGCTTCCCCTCGACCGATGGCGTCCTCAATCCCTCGTCCGCCTCCGCCGACCAGGAGAACGCCGCGAATCCCGGCGTCCGCCTCGCGCGCACGCAGGCCCTGCACAGGACGGGGCTCTCGGACACGAGCCACACCTTCTTCGACGACGGCGGCAGTCTGCTCGACGACGACGCGTCGATGGCGGATCCGGACTCGCCGCGCACGCCGCACGAGGCCATCTTCCGCGACCACCAGCCGCAGCCCTCGCGCCTGGCGTCGCTCGCCGACGATCGCCGGCCGGCGCTGCATCGCCATGCCGACTCGTACTCGCTGTCCGCGGCGGGGACTCGCGAGATGACCCTGCGCATGACGCTGACGAGGCCGGACCTGCGCTCGGATGCGGATTCGATATATGGGTGGCAGGTCGGCAGGTCGAAGAGTCCGCTGGCGGCGGAGTCGGTGGATGGTGGGTTGGTGGAGGCGCAGGTGGGGATGCGGGGCCCGTTCGAGGGGCCAGATGGGTGGGGGCCGCTGGAGAAAGACGATGGGGTCGTGAAGAGGCTGTGGAATCGCGTGAGGAGGGAGAGGAAGACGAGTTCGAGTTTTGGGCATTGAGGTCTGGAAGGAGGGGTTTTCTTTTTCTTTTTTTGGGAGGGGGTTTTTCTGTTTGTTGAGATTCTTTGTTGCTGCACTTTGAGCGAGTTGGACAGCGTCAGCGATTTCACTTCTGGATCTAGGGTTTTGGACATGTTTTGGACATCTATCTATCTCGTCATCGGAGTTTGCGTTTGGGCATAGCGGGTTCGGCGGCAGAGAGAGAGAGCATCATTTATTTCACGATACCACTTTCAGTTACGTCTATTTTCCATCTACATACATACCTACATACCATACCATAGCCGATCTTGTAGTTATAGCTGTCTAAGTCTAATATCATCACCACATACCTCGCACCACTCTTTCCCTCCAGACTCACCCTTCAACCCCATCTGTCCGCATGCAAACTCCGGCTTCCCCTTCATCAGGACATCATCACATCCCATCATCCCATCACTCCAACCACTCCAGCACCACGTCTTATTCTAACCCCATCCTCCTCCCCTCCCCTCCTTGCCTCTCACGTTTCTCAACCACCACCCCTGCCCTAACCCACTCCCCCCAGAACTCCGCCCCGCCCCCTCAACCATCCCCCGCCTCCGCGCCCCACGCAGCGGCCATGCCATCACCGAATAGAACACAGACAAACAGACAGACGACGGGACGCGCTGCTGCTGCTGCTGCTGCTGTTGCTGCTACTGCGGCGGAAAAATCACCCATAACCATACATCCATACGTCCATGCATCCGCTCCGTCCATCTTCGTCTCTGCTGGATACCCACTGCCATCGCCATCGCCGTTTAGAGAGGGGAGGGGCCAGCTGGTGTCAGACATGCATGGATGCTGTACATCTGCGTCACGTGAACAGGGTCAGGTGATTGTGCGGTGCGGGCCGGATGGGGAGGTGGGTTGGCAGCGTCTGCGGTCTTGGATTGGGGGTTGTGTGGGTTGGGGCGGGATTCGGGATGCGAGGGCGGGTGTCGGGCGGAGGAGGGAGTTGGAGGTGAGGGAGGGGATGAGAAGGGGGAGCGGCGCGGAGTGGGCTTTGCGGGCGGAAGAGGGGGGGGGGGGGAAGGGG
>Ga0123337_10000466_pt1 | contig 67419 bp, 84 predicted proteins | sample frozenSSSSmetaG_FD_89792 | JGI IMG/M metagenome (GOLD analysis project Ga0123337, IMG submission 89792) | Glacier valley bacterial and archeal communities from Borup Fiord, Nunavut, Canada, to study Microbial Dark Matter (Phase II) -... | ecosystem: Environmental > Aquatic > Freshwater > Ice >...
GGAGGGAGTACTCTACTTGTATGCATTTTGGGCGTGAGCCCAGTCAGCACCCAAGGTTGCATAACGTGTGCATAGGTACTGTACTGTAGCTATGTACCTGTAAAGTAAAAGAGGCACATCGCCAAGTGACGGGAGATCCCGTTCCCGTCGTTGCTCTACTCTTTACATTATTTACAAGAATATTGGGTAAAAACCAAAAAGTGCCTGAGATACTCTACTGCACAAGATTCAGAACCAAACGTCGATTACTACTACCTACCTACACACCTTACACACCTTACACACCTTACACATCCACATACATACATACTGAGACAGGGACAAAGACAGACATAGTTCCAGCGACAACGACAGCGACAGCCACAGCCACAGCGACAACGACTGCCCGCCTGCCCCCATCCCGCAGGAGATGAACGGAGCTCACATCTGCACAACATGTCGCAGGAAAATATCCGCACAGCTATTCCATAAGGATCCCCTCCGTCAACGTCAACGGATAGCTCGAGCAACCTTTATTTCTCTGGCTAATGTCCGACCGGCCAACGCGACTGCGGCTGCGACTGAACCGTCTCCGAATCTTATCCTCCCTTCGTATCCACAGCCACAAGAGACTGATTTGAATACTCGCGCGAGACGGCAAGCGCCCAATAATGGAGGAATTTCCGATCCTTCGCCTGTCCATGTCCATGGCGATTTGCTGGAAGAACTCTTTCTCGAGAGTTTGAACAAATCATCTGAGCGCCATGTCCCCAAAGCGACACTAAAGCCCAATACTGCCAGTTTGGAATTGTATCCGCACGTTGAAAAGCTCCTGGAGATGCTCAACGATCCGGACACTCCGATTCAAGACATGTGGGCGTTGGTAACCACGGAAATATGTCCCAGAGTCCTCCCAAAAGACACACCGACTCCTTATTCGTTGCACTTCGCCTCGAAGTCCCTCTTTCGCAAGCTTCTGGCTGCTCGACAACAATCGCCGGTTGCTTCAGGCGTGCCCACCGTGAGCGAGATCAGCCGAACATATGCCCGTATGAGCCTTCTACAGCCCAGAGTTTGGAATCCCATGCTCGAGACGTTTTTTACTAAAGAAAGAGTTGAGAAGTTACAGTCTGATGGACCGGTAATTGCTGAAGATCTCCTTGAATCATGGAGAGCCATCCTTGCTCACCCCACGTATGCTGGTAAACAGCATGCCGAATGTATCAACACGGATTCGAGGCCTGAATGGGTCTTACCGATGTTGAATCCCGTGAGAGTTCGGAGAGCAATGGAGACAAATGGCATAGAGCGGGCCTTTGCATCATTGCTACCAAAATTTCCACATAATCCGCTTCATGGGATGACGGCGAGTGCATTGATCACATTTGCCATCCTCACAGCCCCTCGATTGTACCCTGGCATACCATATGTTCAAAATCATCCTTTTACAAAGGGTATTGCCGATGTCATAGTGATGGCACAAATTACACCTGGTGCTCTAGGGGATTATTTCCGAACGCTGAAGTTGTCATATTTTGATGATCTCAACATAAAATGGTCAAACGTTATAGAGCAAGCTAGAAATATTGCTGGATTATCAGCAACCATCGTGCCAGAGAAAAAGAGTGTTTTAGAGAAATCTTTTCATCGATCGACAACCAACCAAGAGACTCGCATCGCTCGGCAATTATCGCGCGCCTTGACTGCAAAAAACCTCGAAAGTGTCGAAAGACTGTGGGATGAAGTGCTGTTGTGGTCTACGAAGAGACATGATGAGAGGGATTTGAGCACTTTCCCAGGACATCTAGGCAAGCCATCAACACCGTCACGAGAACTAGGTAATCAATTTATTATTGCTTTTATGGCTCTTCATAAACAACGAGCCGTCGAGGTATGGAATTGCCTTATACAATGGGGATTACCGCCAACAGTTACGACATGGCATGCGATGCTCCAGGGTTGCAAGGCATCGAGAGACTCACATTCATTGTTGGCCATCTGGTCCAAACTGATTGGTTCTGGTATGGTTCCAGACGTTGAGTGCTGGACGACCTTCATCTCCGGACTCATGTACAGCGGAGACCTGGAGAGCGGTGTCCGCGCATTTGTTGAGATGAAAACGACATGGGAAGAGGCAGCAAGAAAGCAGAAAGCCCAAACGAAGAGTCTTGTTCAATTGCAAGACTTGGGAGATGTTGGTGAAGTTGTTAAGCCGACAACAGCCGTTGTCAATGCTGTAATAGTTGGTCTTCTTCGAAAGAATAGGACTGACATCGCCAGCCATATCCTCACCATCGGCGGAAATATGGGAATCAGGCCCGATACTATTACATACAACACCATACTCCGCTCTCTTGTACGCAACAAAGATGACGAGGCTCTCACCAATCTGCTGAAGCAAATGCAGGATCAAGGCATCCAAGGCGATGTAGCAACTTTCACAACCATTCTCGAGAGTGCCCTCGCAGATTCCAAGAACCGGTCGCCAGACGAACTCATCGAAGTCGTCAATAACCTCTTCACTGAAATGGAAGCCTCGGGGGTGAAAGCAAATCAGCAAACCTTTGCCGCTATCATCAACGGCATCCTCCGTCGCGCACCAAACACCGACTATATGACGATAGCAAACTTTGTCATAGCACGCATGCAAAAGATGGGCCTGGAACCGTCGCCTCATATCCACACTATGCTCATCGACTTCCACTTTAAACAGGACAGACCAAATCTCGATGCCATCGGGCTACTTCTAGACAAGCTGATCAAGACGAATGCGCTCCGCGACCACATTCTCTGGGACCGCGTGATCGAGGGGTATTGCTATGTTGGTGATACAGTGCGTGCGCTGCATTACCTGCGGCAGTCGAAGAAGGACAAATTTCGAGTCGGCTACGTGGCGCTGGACATGCTGATCCATGCTCTGTCGCGAAATAATGAGATGGACTTGGCCATAGAATTGGTGAGAAATACGAAGGCTGAGCGGGGAGGACCACCGGCGCCGGATGCAAGAGGTGTGGATGGGCAGCACAGATTTTGGGAGAGTGCAAAGGAGATGGGCCTTGTTGAGGAAGCGACAGAGAGGATGTAATATTATACTGATGTAATCATTACGAAATGAGGACTTTCTTGAGGGAATCCATGAGATGTAGCGTATGTAATATATGTAGTCACTGTAAAGAGCACATACCTAAGTCATGATAGCGTCCGTAATCGTGTCCTAGGTTGCGTGCTGACATGGTGCTTGATATCCAAGCCATCCCAAACGCCTTTCAAGCACTTGTTGCTACATCATGCATCCAACATTTCGTCGTCCTCCTTCTCGCCGTCACTCTTCCTACCTCTCATCAATCCTATCACGCTCTCCAGATCCTCCACCTCACCATTATTCAGTTTCCTTCCTCCACCCTGCCACTCCCCATCCCTCACCTCCCCGTCTCTCCCAAGCTCCAACCCTTTGCCCTCCAAATGCCTCCGCGTCTGATTCTCAATATACTCGACTCTCTCTCTTCTCCACGTCTTCCCCTCCTCTTCTCCTATGCGCGCCTCTCCCTCCTCTAATTGCCGTTCTTGCAGGCGCAGTTCCGCAAGCAAAGTCTTCAGCGCAGGAAGCTGGGACAAAGCAAAGGCGGTAGTGGTACTCAACGGTGTTTCAGCGGCGCCAGCATCGAGGGTTGATTTATCCTCAAGATGCGCAAACACAGGATACGACGGCGCCATCTCACTACCGTTATTTGTATCCGAGGGTTCGGTTTTGGGCGTGGTTTGCAAAGACGTTTTGGGCGGCAGTCCCCGCAATGCACGCAGTTGCGCGATGATCGCTGTATTTTTCGCAGATTCAGCCATCAAGAGCCGGTGCAATCTCTGCGCCTCCAGGACTTTGGCCCTCTGAAGTCGTACACTATCAATCGTCGGCAAATCCGCCGGGAGTGTAAAATTGAGGCCCTCATAATGCTGCAATGTAATCCAATCCTCCAGCCCCTCCGGTACAGCAACAATACTCCGCAGCGCAAAAACCTCCATCTTATCGAAATTCTTGTCAATCGTACTTCCCAGGAGCGTCTCGAGTTTATGAGCCCCGGACTCGATCTCAAGCTTCACTTGTGCTTCTAACTCGGCGGATTTTGGGTCGGAAGGGTCAATGGTGATGCCGAGGGAGGACGGGGGTGCCGAGGAGAGGCCGGCTTCGACGGCATCGACGGCTTTCCACGCAAGTTTGTTGATGCTGTCGATTATGTCGTCGAGGAGGGACTGGGGAGTTTAGCGACTTATAGAGGGGAACGAGAGGAAAGAGAGGGGAGAAGGGGGTAAGTGTGGGGAAGGGGAAAGACGCACGACAGGAGTATGGCGGAGATGCTCTGTTAGAAGAGCCATTTTGGAAGTGTTGGACATGGCGGGGGATTGCTTTGGTGAAATTTCAGAGGATTGGAATCATTGGGCGCATTGATGACCGTCATCTGGCGCGCTGTGTTTTGTTTACGCGACGAAGGCGATTGATGGATGCAACCACTATCGATAAGCAGTGATGCCTCAATCATCAGGCCTCGCTGAAATGGGAAAATGGGGGTCTAGGAGGAGGTCACACATACAATAGATTTGTATTGTGTAAGGATATATATATATATATATATCTATATATAATATGTACGTTTATGTGCTAGAATTATATCTTAGATGAATGGAAAGGACAAAGAAAGGCTCTGTGGAGGAATATGTGGCACATTATTTACAAGTGGCCGGAGAAAGGATAGTATGATACCTATGTATGTACCTACGTAGAGTAATACAATAATGTAGTGCCTGAGGCGCAAGAACCAGCAACGTCGTCATTCGCCGCAATCGTATATCCTCAAGGTTGAAGCTGAGGTTGACGTTATAGAGAGTAGGTATTCGTATTCTTACGACTTTTTGCGCGGGCCCGAGGAACAATAATACTCTACCTCGAGCAAAATGTCGAGCTTCAACTTCAGTGAGACGGTGAAAAAGGGATGGCACCCCATGGGCAAGGACGGAAAGTCGAAAGAAAGCTGGCGAGGAGACTTTAAGGGCATGGATCAAGTGGTCAGTGTAGTGCTTCATCCGGTGCCCTTTATCGCTCATTACTAACTTTCATAGGCAGGCTGGATGGGAAAATCCAAGAGTCAAACTGATTCAAACGAACCAGAGCATGTAGTCCAACCGCTCAGCTCCTTGAAGGACCCAAATTCGTTCGGACCACCGCCGAAGAGGAGCAATTCTGCGGGAATAAGCTCCTCGGCGACATCCTTGGGCTCAGCGACTCCTGCGAGTTATCTCAGACAAGAAACTCGACAGCCAGAGCCAGAGCCAGAGCCAGAAGAGCCGAAACCACCTCCACAGCCATATCGCAGGGATACCACAGGACTGTCTACAGCGCATCTTCCGCCACCTCCGGCCAGAAGGGATGGTGCAGATGGCCAACCTCCAGCACCAGCGCCAGCACCGTCACGAGCGTCGAAGCCAAAACCTTTACTTCCACCACGATTGCCTCCTAGGCAAAGCGAGAGTCCAAGTGAATATACGGCACCATCTCCACCGACATATCACGAAGCTACGCAAGAGCCGCCTGCACATAAAGGTATATTAAACCAAAGCTCGATCAATAGACTTGGCGCTGCTGGCCTATCAATACCAGGATTCGGTATTGGCTCAAGCCCATCGCCGCCCCTACCTTCGAAAATGTCAGGCACATCAATACCTCAACCACCAGCAAAAAGCAATAATTTTCAGCTCAATGAACTCCAGTCGAGGTTTGCTCGTCTTGGGACCTCATCTCCGAAAGAAGAAAGCGCGAGCCAAGGGACGACTTGGGCAGAGAAGCAGGCGGCTCTCAAGACAGCGTCGTCTTTCAGAAATGATCCATCGTCTGTTTCTCTATCTGATGCCAGAAATGCCGCTTCAACAGCCAATAACTTCCGAGAAAGGCATGGCGCACAGGTTTCTTCAGGCTTGAAGTCTGTCAATGCTCTGAATACGAAGTACGGAGTCACAGATAGAGCATCTGCTGCTTATGGCGCTCGGAATCCGCAAGCCGAACCAGAACAGGATTATAGCTCAGGCATATCGATGCAGGACAATACTGTATCGCCAGTCAAGAAAGCGCCTCCACCGCCACCACCTAAGAAGAAACCTGGATTAGGTGGAAATATAGAGAACGCTGGCGGACCACCGCCAATACCTCATGCAAGCAAGCCAAAATCTCCAGTAAGTAGCTATCATTGAACAAGTTGTATAATAGTGTATACATTCAGAATTGTTAAGGTTCTATTATCCTGGAACATATAGTGATTGATCAAACGTGACTACGCTCTGAAACAATTCCCGAGTTACCATATGTATTATATTTATGTGCTGACTCAATAGATTAGCTAACTTACTCCATCTCCAGAAATCAAGGACTTTGATGTCGATCTCCAATCCCTCTGGTTCACAAAACAGCCCATAACCTTTTCACCAGCCTCAATCGATCGAGCCTCTGAGTATGGCGGGTACCGCCATTCCTCCGGCTGTCGTCTAACGGCGTCCGCAAAACTTACATCTTCACTGGTCTAATCACGCACAATACCTTGGCTGGGACAAAAGTCCACTTGGCCTGGGATGGTCTCAATCCTGCTTTAACAGTTAAGGCAGAGCAGAAACAGCTCCCTCCGCCGCCGCTGTTGTCAAAGTCCGAACTTGAGCATTATAAGTCACAGTATGTGTCATGTGGATATCAAATATCGCAAGTCAGTGATTGACAGAGGCAGACACGCGGAGAATCTTGCAAGCTAGTGTGAGAATCAGGTAAGTAAACAAGTGGGCAATGGCGAGTGCTGGACACTGGCGAACGATGGTCTGACCGCTGTTGCATCTGAATGCAAGTCTCGAGATCAAGAACCTTGCATGATCTCTCAAGGTCCTGCATGCGGATTCATTCCTCGTTCCCTCTTCTTCGTTCCTCGTTCTTGATACACATACAACCACACAACCACACTTCCACACAATTGTGCAGTTGAAGTATTGTGGGGAGTTCTGCAACTGGTTCTGTCACATCACCTCATGAAATCTCATGAAACATCGCTCAGAGCCTTGTGTTGAGGCTGTGTGAGACTTCGTCAACGAAACTTTAAGCTCTTTTAACCTTCCATGTTTGGGACAGATTTGAGGGTTGATTCTCGTCCTTCTTGGATACACAACAGTTTGATTCTACTTCAGCAGAAGTAGACAGTTATTGCGAAAGGTCCAGGCGTTTTCTACAACGTTTTCTCTTCCGCCTTCTTCGCCAATACACAACGATTCGATCTCGTTTTGATAAAAAAGATGCGGTTCTTGTTGAGTCTCGACAAGTCCCTAAATTGCCTTGTCAACATCAAGAACTGTCACCTATATCACGTCAGCTCTCCGATCTAAAGCCTTTCAACTCTCAACATGGCCCCTCGCCCAGCAGTAGCAAAGGCTACGTCCAAGAAATACTTTGAGTAAGTTTATATACACCGAATGGTCTATAACGTCTTGTGTACTAATCAATGATCTAGGATTGATTACTCCCGGTCCTCGTGTCAAAAACTACGTCGGCGCTGACAAATGCCTTTTCACAGCGCCAAAAAGAGCTTCTTGCGTAGTACTCTCCTTACTTTGCTGGATGCTTCCGAGGAGGTTTCAAGTAGGCTTAGAAAGAAGTTTTATGCCTGCCTGATTAGGATCTCGATCATTTCAAGGTGCAAGTTGCTGCTGATGGACTACGTCTGTTATGGCCAGGCGATTTTGTAACTGACCATGGTTGAGGATGAAGATATGGTTCATCAATGCTTCGATTTCATCAAATTCGCCGACAAGTTCGACCTTGCCGAAGCTGGATCAACTGTCTACAAACCACCGAAGCCACTTGCCAATGAAAGTGGAGTTCAGCTGTCGAAATCGGCGATCTCAAATATGCCGCGGACATTCTCCATAGAGGCAATCCTGCGATGGAATTTCTTGGAAAAGGTTATTTGAAGGAATATTATAGCGACAATCCCAGACACGAATTTACGGAGCTGAATCAGCTGATTATGAGCAATGACACTCTTGCAGCAGCAATGATGGCACAGCTCAATCATCCACTTGGTATTAATTTCTCCGGACTTAAACAAAGGTTCAAAGTTAGCCTCAGCATCGGCCTGGTTTCACTTTCTATGATAAGTGATACCTAACGACATTTTATAGGACCGGCAAATAAGGTGAGCTTAAGTCTACATATACCTAGGCATCCCAAAACAAGTATACCTCATCATCCTGTTTTATTAAAGCATGTGTATAATAAATGTGCAATATAAAATGCCTGTTTTCTTGTTTTCTATTAGATTCTGCTCAGAGAGGTAAAATTGCAACCGCATTACTGTAGCAATGCAGAGACAACTCATATTTCCCCACAAAACTGTTCATCGTTCAAGCCTTTCAGATATGCTCATCGTCTATTCTATCCAATTCCTTCCTCAAATACAAAACAAATCATGGTCGACAAAGACTTTCGGTTCATATATTTCTAGGATCTTAGAAACGGTGACTAAAGAGAATTGCGAACCTCGTCTTTTACAACAAGGTGAGATATTCAGTTCAGCAATGAAGATTTCTTTGTTCGAGACACCAAGACACCAAGACACCACTGTCAACCACTAAAACAATCCCATTGTTCAGTTTCGGCCACAAAAAAATTACATAGGTCTCCTCTTTGTCCCTCAAACAGAGACGCTATCTCCAAGCTTCTGGAAAATATCATAGTCATAGAACATCGAGCCTGTTCATGAACAGCAGAACGACAACATGTATATAATGCGTTCCTGCATCCCCAAGATGTCTCAGCAAGGAAAACAACTTGTGCGATTCGAGACAAAACATAGACATTTCCCTGGAGGAAATTCCCAAAAGAAAGAATCAAAAACCAACATCTGAAAGTCACCATGTCTTCCAAATCAATCCACTGGATCGAAGATTTGTCCGCCCAAGACGTCTCCGCCTTGACATCCCTCCTTCGATTTCCTCAAAGCTCCCAAAGCCATGCACTCTGGCTCCAAGAACAAGAGCGCAAAACTGCCTTGCTCCCAGTCCACCTTCAGCGCCCCAAAGCCTTCACCGCCCGCCTCCTGGAATGCTTCATTAGCAATAAAGCCCTCCTCTGTCCCTTCCACAAAAAGCTCGATCCACAGCTCATTCGCCGCCTTTTCCTCGCCCTCGTCGATGAGTGCACAATTCGCGTACGACACTTCGCCGACTCTCCTCCTGAGGACCCAGAAATCGAGGCCTGGCTCGCACGAGTATATTCTGTGAACTCCCTCTGGACGGAGCCGGTGGCGTATCGCTACCTCTTCAACGTGAAGGAACGCGGCCCTCGGCTGGACTTTGTGAGTACTCACTGCGAGGCGTGCATTCTGTCGAGGGTGGGCGGGGATCCTCAGATCCTTAGTGATTTGCGGGTTTGCGCTGAGACGCGCAGGAGGCAAGATACTCCGACGCCACGGATCATCAGATTTATTGAGGGCTGGCTGTATTGGAGTGGGAGTTTTGACAGAGTGAAGCAATCCAGTGAGCCGCTGTTTATGAAAGTAAGGGCGGAGCGCAGAAGGTTGCAACGGGAGCGCAGACGCCGTCCCTTAAGGCCTTCGTCGAGACCGGAGTCTGGTGATCAGGAAGAAGAGAAGCAGGAAAAAGAGACCACTGGGACGGAAATCATCGACTTCTACCTTAACCGTCTCTCCTCCATACCTCGTGTCGATAATCTTCCTGGATCGTCTAGAAATGACAGCCGAGCTAGTCTCCACCCAGCCTTCAGAGACAGCATTGTCTTTAACAACGCGACAGGGGCCTTCGCTCACCGTCAAGATGATGACATCCCACCTGTCCCGCGCGTCCCCAGTCAGATTCCTCAAGCATCAAAGCCCGTTCCCCGACCGGCAAGCAGCGTCTACAGTAACTTCGACGACTCGGGCTTCGCCTCCTCCTCCAACACGCCCCAAGGGAAGAAAGAGTGGCGCACAAAGGACTACGCGGAGCAACGCGCGGAGACGTACCGCAAACTCATAGGTATCCCCAAAGGCACCCAGCTGACGCCCGAAGAAACTGACACGCTAGCCAACCCAGATCTCAGCTCGTCCGATCGAGTGACGAGGTGGAACGACTTCTGCAACGCCCCACCCCGTGAGAAGAGCGCTGAAGAGCGCGAGTTGGCGTATAGGAAACTGGTAGGTAAGCCCATGGATGAGGAACTCACTGACGATGAAAGCGCGAAGTTGATGGATGGTAGGTCAGATGAGGCTCCGAGCCCGAAGCCGACCTGGGAGGAGTTTTCCAATGATGCTAAATATGCACATTTTAGGAGGGATTAGGAGATGGCAGTAAAGATGGAACGGTGTTAAGAGTATTTTTGGTTTATATATGCATTCCTCTAGAGGGATGAAATAACGAATTTGACATATAATATACACAGCGTATTATTACAGTACAGTGTTCTACGACTTTTGTTCTGCCCCTATCCTGCACAAGTGAAACCTCAGGATCCTGAAAATTGTGGCCACGCCACCGAATAATCTGTAATTGGATCTCAAGCAGGAAAGGGTCTAGATATACTTTGCATCTTCTTTGGTCTCTCATTTGGCCTCCCCTTTGGCCTCCCCTTTGGCCCCTTCTCTAGCTTGCTCTCTGGTCTCTTCCTTGATATCTTCCATTATCTCGTCTTTGATCTCTTCCTTGGCGCCCTCCATGACTTCGCCCTTGATCTCTTCCTTGGCCTCCTCCATGATTTCGTCCTTGATCTCTTCCTTGACCTCCTCCATGATTTCATCCTTGATCTCTTCCTTGGCTTCCTCCATGATTTTGGCCTTGATATCTTTCTTGGTGTCCTCCTTCACCTCTTCCTTGATGTCCTCTTTGATACCCGCCTTGGCCTCTTCCTTAATCTCTTCCGTGATCTTTTCTTTGACCTCTTCCTCATAAAGCTTCATCAATGCCGGTCGAAACTCCGCCAACTTCGCAAAATCACCCACCTTGCACTTCATATAGTCAAACGACACAATAGCTATGTGTTCCCCCGTCTCATCCATCGCCGGCATCTTACAATATCTCTGACTAAAATGCGTCAAGAGGACCCGTCGTGCGCCCATTTTCTTCGCCACATACAGCGCCTCAGACGTGGTGCAATGCCTTTTCGCAAATGCATCACTCTGCAGCTCGTTGTCGAACGTTGCCTCGTGTATTAGCACCGTTGCGCCTTCACCGATCCTCGCAAAATTCAGTGAGGGCCGGCAGTCTCCTGAATAGGCGACTTTGAAGCCGTTCGGAAAGTTCAGGACGACGGCGAGCGCGCCATGACAGTGGGACACATTGCAGGCCACGATGGAACTCAATCCATAGGCAGCTATCTCCAGCTTGGAGAATTCTGTTTGCCATCGGTTATCTTTGTTCAGGAAGATGGGCTTGATGGCGTCATAGCCAATGTCTTCGACTTGAGAATATTCAGCAAGCCATTCCAACATGCCATCGTCCGACGCTACAATAATGCGCTCATTGCCTGTCTTTATGTTACACAAGAGGTCATTCCGGGCTTTCAAGACCGACGCCGTGCCGAGATGATGATCTGCATGCAGATGGCTGATCCAGATGAGCTTCAGATCTCGAAGGATCTCGGGCAGCTGAGCACCAAAGACTCGTTTCAGCTGACCCAAAGTATTCTCACCGCAATCAAACAGGTAGTTCCCAACCCCTGGAACGCGCATGAGGGTTGCAGAAACATTTCGATATTTAGATGGCAGAGCAGATCCAGTCCCCAGAGTGATAAACTCTGCATCTTTGCATGGAAGATCTGCTTGAAGCTCAGCCAATTTTGCCAAGTACTCAGGGTCATGTATCCTTTCTCGAGCAGCGCCCGCAAGGTCAAGTACCGTCTGATCAACTCCACCGAACTCCCCCTCTTTGACAGGTTCTCCCTTTACAGAATGCTCCACGAGAGCTTTATCTGCGTCAAAATGTTGTATAATTTCGTTGTCCTGGAGTCCAAAGGAGGGCTCAAGTTGAAGCTTCATCCCAACACGCGCTGTGTGCCAACTCTCAGACCTTGCATCGGTTTTGGGAAATTCATTGCTATATGCGGGTACCGGAAAACGCTCAGAATCGACGAGATGCAGCTTTAACTCCGCCATAGCGGCGGACTCAAAGGCAAGATTGTTGGGACAACAGTCTTCCGAAGAGATGATATGCTCCAAATGACTGAATTTGGCCCTGAAATCGGCCAGCCTCTTATCCTCCAGGACGCCTTTGCCCAGAATCCAGATAATAGCACCTACACCTTCCATCACGGTCTGCGAAGACCATTCTTCACGGTTCAACAGCCCCTCAATGTAATCCTCGGTAGGCAACTCCACCACAGCAAACGAACCGCCGATTTTATCAGGCGTCATAACCATTTCAGGTGTAACAAGTCTACCAGCAGCTGTCAGGACATTGCCCCCATTTGATAACATGGCAAAGCTCGGGCCCGGCTTGACTCCTAAGTCGATAGCAATTTTCGGAAGAAATTTTCCTCTTATGCGATGGTTCTTGATGATATACGATCGAGCAAGTTTCGAAGGCTTCGTACGGGGTAAACTGTCGATCAAGGCTCCTGGCCATGGACTTCGGACTAAGACATCAATATCCGGTACGGTTTCACTACCACCTGGTAATGGTCCCGTATATTTCTCAATCTTCCCCGCCTCAGTCCTCACGAAGATGGTTGCGGGAAGCTTTACATTATGGAGTTTCGATGGTGTAAGAGCATCAAGCTGCCAGCTAGAGTCAAACATATTCGAAACAACACCTTTTCGTATTTGTGAATGGCGATCTATCCTCTCCTCGGTCGTTTCGCCAGTTTCTCCATCAAAGGAAACCGCAGCGTCTTCATTGTCACCTTCAGACATCTCTTCATGACTCCTTTTTCTTGCATTGCTCGGCGAACCTTCGGGTGCGATGTCCATATTCCAAACCAAGATGTTATTGTCTGACCATGAGGGAGTAGTGATGTCGCTAATGGGAGGACGATCCACAGACTCGATAACATCCAGAGGCATACCCTTTCTGAAAACAAACCGCCGCGCAGTCGCAATAACGTGCATCAGGTTTTCCGTTCCATGTATCCTCAGTCTTCTCGGTTCGGCGGCTGCTTTATCTTTTTGCTTTTTGGATAGCGCCACTGCCTCTGCCACTGCCTCTGCCCTGGCGGTAGTCTGGGCGGCTAGGCCGTCCGCAACGGTTAAGATGAGCCCAAGAAGTCCGCCAGTGGTCTTCCAGCTGGTCTTGCCTGTGAGCATGACATTCTCTACTTTTAAGAGTCCAATACCCCGCTGTGTAGCTGCCCTTTGGGTTCCTTCGCCAACGTTCCCAATGATATAGCGCTTATTGTCAAAATGTAGGAGGAGTGCTGTGCCAGGAGTGTCCGCGGTGGGAGTCGTGACAAACTGCACATAGTTGCGCATTCTAACGTGTGAGGATGTCGCAGGCGGTTCGTTTCTGATGAAAGCTTCTGTTCGGGAATGATCCAGAGCCTTTTCGAGGAGAGGGGCAAGAATAAGCCCGGATCGAGATCGGCCTTTGATTGCTGGACTTTTGACGACTCGATTCAGTGTGATGATGTCTTCGCAGTTCTTAGTTCGGCCTTGGGATCCGAGATGCCTTTCAATAATAGAGCGGGCTGTACGTTGGAATAGCCGTGGTCGGCGGTCTGTAGGTATTGCTAACGTGTCGGGGGATTGGCGTTGGTATATAGGAGGGCGTTGGTCTATAATTCTAGGTCTGTTCGGACACGGTGAAGAATCTGCTCGAGACTTGACTCCATTTCGCGAAATCCGAAGCGTCTTGTCAAGTACAGAGGTGAGACGGCTCATAAATGCTCATTTCTCCCAAAACTTCCTCATTCGTATGGCACATATACCGACACGAAAAGTCTCTCTGGATGCGTCGTCGTGCGTTTATCCAACTAAAGTAAATAAATTTCGAGGATGACGCTGATGAGTCAGCAATTTAGGGACAATACAGTACATTACTACATTGGGTATCTCTCGTTTGACTATGGGACATTATAAAACTTGATAGTGGTAGTAGTACTCTACAAACAATAGTCGTAAATATAATACCCTCCCTGGGCGCACGAGGGAAAAAACATCGTCACGCTCTACCACTTACGATTCTGACCTCGACCTTTCGGACCAGTACTCAATATGGGCACTTTTTGCATTGCATTGTAGAATATCACGCTTTCAAACGGTGCATGCCTCTGTACCCGAGCGATAATGCCAAAAAAAGATGAAAACTCCCTCATATTTATTCATTAGATATATATGATTTAGACCTTCATCTCGATGAGGCCGTGCTTCCAGACGGTAACGTATGGAGTGACACCATCCTCACGGTAGTTCATCAGGACAACCCTACGGAAGATATTAGCAAGCTGGACCATATTTAGCCAACAGCGCATCTGAAGACTTACATTCCATCAGGATCCATGGACTCGCCGACGTAGAAGTCGTAGTCCTTGAAGTTCGAGATGACCTTCTTGGCAAATCCTGCAGCACCCTTCTCGAACGCGGCGACCTCCTCATCGGAAGCTCCCTTGTTCTTCAGGGCTTCCTTGACCTTCTTCATGTAGACTGTAATCTGGTCAGTAACTTATTCATCTTGTGAGATTTGGAAAGCGGGGGCATTACCCTTAAGATGGCTAAGATACGACTTCTTGTCGAACTGGGTGGACTGAAGACGGAAAGAGTTGACAACGTTGTTGACCTGGACAGCTCCGTCCTCAATGCCCTCGTCGGCCTCCTCAGCGGAAGCGTTGGCGCCGATGTCTATTTGATTCCGTCAGTCATCTGGCAACAGATCAAACACCAACAACGGGCGGCTAAGGTGTACGCACCAATATCGACGGCACCAAGGGTGATCATCTGGCAGTCAACCTCGTAGACGATGCCATCGACCTCCTTGGGATCGTAACTGTCCGAGAGGATCTCGTCACCGGAAATGATGTCCTAGAGGAAAGGACATTAGGTGTTAGCGACGTTGGATGCGACCGTCATGGATTGATAAGGACAGCGAGACGATACATAGATGGAAATGGAAAATCAACAACGAAGCTGCTATGCCATGCCATGATATTGAAAGGACGGAACAACGACTGGAGAGGACAAGCACGAACCTTGAAGATGATCATTTTGGCTGTTGTGTAGAGTGTCGGGAAAAAAAATGGAGAAAGTTGCGATAAGGAAGAGAGAGGACAGAAGGAAGAAGAGACTGTGCTGTCAAGAATCAAGAGGGGTACAAAGTTCTGCGCTTCGAAGTCCAAATTGAGCTAAGGGTTGGTGGGGTTTTTTGGGCCGGGGGGATTTAATTCGCGATGGCCTTGTTTTTAGGGCAGGATTTGGAACTTTTGGATTTTCCGACTTTCGAGGGTTTGCAGCGAGGGACTGCTCTCGGCTCTAAACCAGGACAGGCTTAGCAGGTCCAGGACAGGCTTAGCAGATGAAAGGCTGAACTCGGCTCTCTGATCTGATTCTCGGTTTACCCCTTGAAAGGCAAACAGCCCATGGAAGCCACATCAATTTAGCCATCTAGCCACATCTCATGATACATCACATGATACATTAGATGATACATCACATGACATATCACATATCACATATCACATAGCATGTCACATGATTTCTGTTCTTGCTAAATGAGCCCATGCATGATACTCCGTTATGTACTCCGTACATTGTACATAGATAAGTACCTACATACCTATACTGGTTGACGTTCAAAGAACAACGGGAACGTCGGATGCACAGAATAAGCAAGGACCTAACCGAGATTATTTGATATTTTGAGAGAACGGGTGATCTGACGTGAGGCGATTCTTCAGGTACTACTACAGTACTCTCTCTGTCTACCGTGTGGACTCACAGTCCTTGAAAACTGAAAAGTCGCCCTTCACGCTCCTTCACGCTCCTTCACGACTCTCCACCGCTCTCCAGCACTCTCCAAGACTCTCCACCGCTCTCCAGCACTCTCCAAGACTCTCCACGACTCTCACTCGTGTGCACCACGATAACTGCCTTGGCCAAACTACGTGGAATCATCATGGCGAACCTCTCGTCCATGTCGACTGGAGCGAACAATTCATATCTATCCGACCTTCCACCTCTACCCTCGTATACGCTTTCTCCCGTCGAACCACTCGTGCCCTTCATCCCCGATTTCTACCTCTCGCTCCTATTACCTGTCGCCGCATACTGGATCGTCTCGCTCTCCTTCCACTATGTCGACATTATGGACGTATGGCCGCAGTATAGACTGCATACACCGGCCGAGATATTGAAGCGCAATCACGTATCGCGCTACGAGGTTGCGAGGGATGTCATTATGCAGCAGGTAATCCAGACTGTGGTTGGAGCTATCCTCGGCCTCACCGAACCCGAGCAGTTTGCAGGGAAGGGAGACTATGACGTCGCAGTATGGGCAACACGTATAAGGATTGCACAAAGAGCTCTGCCGCAGCTTCTGGGCGCCATCGGACTCAATGCTGCAGCTATCTCGAAGAATGTCTCTGGGTCATATCCATTGCTCGCGGGAGCGATAGCAGGAGGAAGGTATCCCTGGTTGACTAGCGCTATGAATCTGGGGGATGGTGAGCCTGTTCCAGCGTTTGCAGGATGGGAGATTCTGGCCGCCAAAGCCATATACTGGTACATTATTCCAATGGCGCAGTTTTCCCTGGCCATTGTCGTGGTGGACACATGGCAATATTTCCTACATCGTGCCATGCACGTTAACAAGTGGCTCTACAGTAGGTGTCCAGTTTTTCTTTCGGCTCATGGTCAAGCTTCATATGCTAATAGTGTATAGCAACTTTCCATTCTCGTCACCATCGTTTATATGTTCCCTACGCATATGGCGCTCTCTATAATCATCCGTTCGAAGGCTTTCTTCTTGATACCCTTGGTGCTAGCATTGCATACAAGCTCGCTTTCATGACACCTCGCCAGGGCATGTGTTTCTTCACCTGCTCAACAATCAAGACGGTCGATGATCACTGCGGATACGCATTGCCCTGGGACCCTCTTCAGCATATCACAGGCAACAACGCCGCCTACCACGACATCCACCATCAAAGCTGGGGCATCAAGACGAACTTCAGTCAGCCCTTCTTCACGTTCTGGGATCGGCTATTAGGGACAATCTGGCATGGGGGAGATGTCAAATCTCGCTACGAGAGATCTGCGAAGGCAGCACAATTACTTGTCGATGCGGACGATGTACCATTGAAAAAGAGCGAATAATATGCGCCATCACGGCCGTTCTAGGGTATTTCGATGTATTTTGGTATGGCGCACTGGAGCGGTTTGGGGCGCGGCTTTCGATTGCCGGGTTTGGGCGTTTTGCGGACGCCATTGTAGGATGCCGTACTATGTATGTATGAATTAGATGATCTTGACTGCAGGCCAGGAAGGAAGGTCGTAATCGCCAACGGGTTGAAGAGCCCCTATTAATATTAATTACATGATTATTGCCACTCCTTGACGTCCATCGGGTACGTGTTCACATATGATGTATGCAACAGCGGCATTTTCATGCAATCCTGACCTTGGGTAATCTGTCCCAGAATGCGCAAGAAGACAAACATCCGACCGAGTTTCTGACCCAGGAGACTGTTATACATACATGTATCCAACTGGTGTCTGATCCGGGTCGCTGTTTGAGCCTCAAAAGCCTCAAATCTCCCTTTTCGCATCCCCTCCGTCATGATCCTTATGCGCCTGCAAACTCGCCGGCCAAGTCAGGACTCAGACCTCACTACTCACCATACATACCGTCGAGAACTCTTTCGCATATATACCATATATACAGTATGTGATTCTGATTGATTCAGCGATGATTACACAGTCCTTACACAGTGCTCTGGTATCACTCGTGATAACCAAGGCTGATTTCCCTGCTTCTGGCAGGGGCGAAACTATCTGCATCCAGCCCGCTCCAGCGCTTGGGCTTGTGCTTGGGGAACTTTTGGAGAAACGCGGCACGAGGGACCAACAGGCCTTAAAAGTCTTGGGTAAGGTACCTAGGTCGTAGGTACTTAGGTATGTACATATATATGTAACTGTACTCTAACTCAATGACGAAAGCGCCATCCGTCACCACCAGCAGTACCTAAGTTGGTAGTAGTGGACCCAGTCTGAGCGCCAACTGAATGCTCTAATGCAACAGAATCAACAGAGCCAGCCAATCCCTCTCTCATACTCTACTGTGTGTTCTCTCTCCCTTAATTCTTCTTCTACTCCTAAGACTCCTGATAGATACTATTACTCCGCACTGTTCCCACAGATACATGCATAGGTACACACATACATATATCCTGAGCCCCTGCAAACAAACCATCTTACAACCTTTCCCAAGCGCTGTGTATCAGGGAAACGTCGATCGTCTATGCCGTCATATGTACCTTTTCTAACCACTTGGAGTTCACGACTAGGGACCAAGGGTTGAAGAAAGTGTTACTTACTACCACTGGACAGCGGGTCATATTCCTAGGCACAGTTCACCATCAGAGCACACAAGCCTCCCTCTCAGAGAGGGGCACCTCGCGGCTACTGTTACGCCGCCCAAGTGCCAACTGTTAGTACGACGGATGTTATGGGGGAACCCGATGCGATTAGGGGTTGAAGGACTGAAGAATTGAAGGATTGAAGGAGTTTGACCCTGTGTTGAACTGGTCAACATGCCTATGGTCGCTGTTAGTACAAGATATTGAACAGAGCCCTTCATTCATTGAGAATCGCCAATATCTGTACTGCAGAGCAGCGGAATCAGGCTGGTCCTGTTGACTTTCATTGATATCTCTCGTGATGGATCCGACTACGACCCTCATGACGTTCATGCTGTAAGTCCTCCTTTTTGAAATCATTTGCGATTGCGATTGCTGGTTAAAACATCTCATATACCATCGCCGCCTATGGTAATTTTTCGGAGGCGAGTTGTCTCTCAAGGGTAGCTGCTTGAAGTATGTATGTATGTGCATACCCGCCCGCTCCGCATGGAATCCATGTGGCCTTTTTTGAATGCATATTCCCCTGGAACTATCACGGACAGTGATATTGGTTCTGCACTGTGATTTTAGAAGAAAAGCTCAGCATCAACGGGCTTGCAAATGAAATCACTCATGGTTCATGTTACCAGTCTTGAACAATCTCTGATAACCTGTGCAGTCAAACGTCTCCCACAACAAGATCTGTTCAGCTGGTCGGATCATGGGACAACTTCACCAAACGATATCCAATGGAAAAGGATATCAGACGAGGTCATGGCGAATGGCGTGGCTGTTATTCTTTCCAAGATATCATCTGCGATGGTGATACTGGCAACCTTCCAAAGGGCAATGGCGGGCTGAAGATGGGTCAGACATACTATTACTATGTGAGAAATCGGGGAAAACTTAACAATGAATTCAAAACTGATAAAATCAACCAGTACGAAGCGGACGACGGTACTGAGATACATGATCCGACTCTCCCTTTCACCACCGCATGCCAATATTTACCTGGGCAGCCCGTAAATTATCTGTGGGTTCCGATTGAAAAGAGTCCCTTAAGACAAAGGAGCGCATCCGTGGGAGCGATAGGCCCAGATATCAAGACGATGAATCCAGCCGACAAGTACTTATCCCCGCGAGCGCCGCCTCCAACGCCGAGAGCATCACCGCGCTTGAACACTTCTCCAGCCCTCTTAGCCAGGAGGAGAGGCGCCAGATCAACTTCTCCAGCGCACTCACCATGGTCTGCACGATCTGCACGAGCACTATTTGGTCTCCGGTCTCCTATCTCTGCTGCCCCAGATGTCACAGAGCATGGACGGCTAATCTCCCCTATCCATGACGAAGAAGGAGATGTGCACATAAGCTACCCAAATTTAGTCAGCAGTTCTGTACATACTCCATCCCTGGCCTCGACTGTCCGCGTGCATTCCCCAGATATCTCTCCATCCTCTACAAGAAGGGCAATTTCTCGGGCTGAATCACCACTACGGCATTCTTTGGTACCGGATAATAGTGTCACATCAATCTCTCTTTCGATCCTCCAGGACACGGCCGAAGAAGAACTTGAGGATGACTCTAACTTCGCCAGTCCTTCTCGACACAATGATCCCGACAAATCTATGGTCACATGTTTATCGCCACCTCCATCAAAACGAGATTTCCCACCATTATCACAGCTCAGCACACTGCATCCCGAAACAAAGCCTTTACCAATGTTACCGGAAGATGTTTCACATTCAATCGTATCATCTCCTTTGAGCCTTGCGTCACAGAATATCAGCCAACAGGCAAAGACGATGCCAAGGTCACATTTCTCCATAGACACTATCTCAACAGCTTCACCATCGCCAACAGACAGCCACTTCGATAGCACAAGCCCATCGGTCTATGATTCCAATGAGGAGGACCCTACTAGGAACGGATCCTTCGACTTTGGCTTTCCTCAATTGGAGTCTCCCATTCCGGAAGAGTATGTGAACGAAGCCCAGAAGAATCCTTTCCGTGGGTGTAGCCTGCCACCGGGCTCCGGTGACGACGCGAAACAGCCGATATGTGCCGCTATGCAGCCTGTGGCTTTCAATGTTACGTCTATACTTCACGCTGCAGGCTCGAGAACTACCTTTGGTCCACAGGCATTCGGTTCTCAAACAAGGACGGATATCACAAGTGCTCCGGCGCTCGACGAACTGCTTGCGGAGATGGGGTATCTCGGCGAGCTGATCCTGGGTAAATGAGCAATATCATTATGCCACAGCTGTAGACATTAAAATATCTATATATACGCCTGCCTGCGTCTGGGACGAGGCAGCAAAATTCAGGAGGCCAATATCACTGTCTGCTTAGGTTAGCGCTGTGACAAGGTACTTCGGTCCTTTGGGGCTTTGGGGCTTTGGGGCCAGTTGCTTGCTACATGCCATCGGATGCTGTAGTAGTGACTTGAGGTTGAAGTGAGTCACATAGATGAATGAGTGGCTTCTGAGGCGTTTGATAGATAGAGTTAGCTATTGCAGAGCACTACTATATATACCTATGATGTATTCAAAAGATTACCAGCAAAAACCCAATCATTGAAGCTCTTTCTAGGTGTTTTATGAACTCTGCTGTAGTAATAGGGTCAATGAGATTACATAGGTACACACCTGGGTGGTGCGTACAATAATTCCGGGGGACCCTGACAACCAACCATGAACCGAGACCCCTGCCGCATGTAAGCGATACCGCCGACTCGGAGCGGAGTCACGAGGCTGAGGTCTGGTAAATATTTCGAGCTCTTATCGCGAAGACTCTAAAAAAACTCACCGCTGTTTATCCTGTGCAGCTGCGAACAGATCGTTTCTTTCGATTCGCCTTAAATAACTACTTCCAGGTCTGGAGGACGAGCATATCGCACATTCGCGGGAAATTGAAAGGGCTTGAAGGGTTGCAGCTGCACCGGCGGTGGGAGACAGAGTCGAGTTCGAAGTGAGAAAGCCGTGCAGCTGTGAGATAGAAGACAACTCGAGGTTCGAGGTGAGTCAACTGTCAATCTCTTTGCCCAACGTTGGATTGAGTGGATTGATAGCTAATATTGTCATGGCTTCTAGTTCGAGACGGTCTTTTAACGCACAGCGACAGAGGAGAATAGGACGAAATGTCGGCAGCACTCCCAGGAAACCGTGAGCTCCCGGCTTCGCAATATGATCTCAACACATACTGGGGACGCGTGCGGCATGCGGCCGAGATTTCAGATCCCAGGTGAGGAATTGGTGTGACGGGCGTGGTATCTGTGGACAAGGGACGAGAAGGACGAGAAAGGTGCCGAAGGCCTCTGTTCTGGGAGTTTCCTTTCATGCCGGTTATTTGACAGTTCGGAGAGAAGGGTAGGACGAATGGAAGAGATTGGCGCGAGATACGGCGGTTTGGAGAGGAGACGAGCCCATGCTGACGGGATTTCTGTACAGAATGCTGCTGGTCTCGAAAAAGGGATTGAGCGATGCGAAGGAGTTGATTGCGAGTTATAAGCAAGGAAAAATTGGGCAGATGACGCCGGAGCTGTGGCATGCGAAGAAGGTGGTTGATTCGACTTTACATCCAGGTGCGTGCCCAATCTATGAATTCCGGACTAGAGAATGGGCAGGAAGGATACTGATATTTTATGCTACAGATACTGGCGAACCAGTTCTCCACCCTTTCCGCATGTCCGCCTTCGTCCTCTCCAACTTGGTCGTCACTGCTGGTATGCTGACACCTGGCCTGGGCGTACGTACTCTTCCTTCTCATCCAAGTCCCAGTCCCAGTTTCAGTGTCACCGGCTTTGCTCCCTTCCCTCTCTCTGCACTCCGATGCTAACAATCCCCCAGACGACCGGCACACTCCTCTGGCAAATAACCAACCAATCCCTCAACGTCGCCATCAACAACGCCAACGCCAACAAATCCAGCCCCCTGTCCGTCTCTCAAATCACTCAATCCTACCTTCTCGCCGTGGGCGCCTCCTGTTCCGTCGCCCTCGGTCTCAACGCGCTCGTGCCCCGCCTCAAGAACGTCCCTCCTGCGACCAGAACCATCCTAGGCCGCCTCGTCCCCTTCGCCGCCGTCGCATCCGCCGGCGCGCTGAACGTCTTCCTGATGCGCGGTGAGGAGATCAGGCAAGGCATCGACGTCTACCCGGTGCTGAGCGAGAAGGACAAGGCGGATGGGAAGAGCGAGGAGAGCCTGGGCAGGTCGAAGAAGGCGGCGACGATTGCGGTCAGTGAGACGGCGGCGAGCAGGGTGCTGAATAGTTCGCCGGTGATGGTGATCCCGGCGCTGGTGCTGGTGAGGTTGCAGAAGATGAACTGGCTGAAGAACAGCCCGCGGCTGGTCTTGCCGGTCAACCTCGGGCTAATCCTCACGACGAGCTTGGTCGCGTTGCCGTTTGCATTGGGGGCGTTCCCCCAGAGAGAGTTTGTGAAGGACTCGAGGCTCGAAGCGGAGTTTCATGGGAGAGGTGGAGAGGGTGGACTGGTCGTGTTCAATCGTGGCATTTAAGATGTGTCACTGTGGACTTTGAGATCCTATCAGATCAGATGCAACTGCAATTTCCGATCATCAGTTCCTGCGTTCTTACTGTCTTGGAATAATGTGAGAAAATGGCGAGCAAGATCAATTATCACGTGATACGCAGATAAATGTCAGGTGTTCTTGGCGCAGCTGCAGTTGGCTTGCTTTCAGGCTTTCAGGCTTTGAGGCTTTCAGGCTCTCAGTGTAGCGACCACATGGAGCCCCAAAGGTTTTTCATAGGTACAGAACGTGGGGATGGAATGTACTTACCGTACTGCACTGTACTGTACGGATACGTTAGCATTAGCATAGATAGGTACCTATGGCAGCGGTTGTTAAGGCTTCCAGTGGAGGAGACTGTACCCTACACGACTCACTATCTCTCTGCTCTACACTACTACACTACTTCACTACTACACTACGCAACTACTCAAACTACTCAACTCTTCTACACAACTAAACTACTCTACTCTACTCTACTCTACTCTACTTGTTCCTCAGTGATGGATTAATGATATTAGTGATTGGTTTGGCCGGGATACAATGTCCGAAGTACATACCTAGTATCTATCTAACTACTTACTTATTCAACTGTGAAGTATTGAAGTATTGGAGAATGGATTGGGATCAATCTTTACAAAAGTCCAGCATGATACATATGTATTTATCTAACCAGAGATACAGGAGTACGGAATAGGTATCTTTATATTTATATGTATGTATTTATTGTATGTACAGACATAATATATACGCACATCTACATGGAGAGTTCAGTAAGTGAGGTGCAAGCTTATGTATGGTACTGTACGATGTACGATGTACAATGTACAGTGAGTGTAGTACATCATCTACCCATACATTACCGCAGACTGCTCTGCCTTCTATGTGCATCAACGTGTACCTCACATGTAGCTCGCAGAGGGCAATGAGGCAAATAATCACGGCCAAAAAGACCCCAACAACTCGAAAGTACTGTGAACTGTATTCACAGTACCCTTCACACGCAATGCATCAAATCAGACAGACCCTTCCCCGCTCAATCTTCGAGATACCGTCGTCCTTGTGAGAAAGAGAAAAGACTTGCACTATTATTCTTATTCTTCTTATTCTTCTTATTCTTCTTCTTCTTCTTCTTATTCTTTGTTTGCTCCTTCTTTTCTTTGCCTTCTTTTGGAGACTCGAAATACGCACGCATCAGACACAGTGGCCTGGCTCATTATTTTCCCCCCCCCCCCCAAAAAAAAAGAAAGAGTCGACGTTCCGAGTTTACCTCTTAATCAATCAATCAATCAATCAATCAATAATCAATCATTTTGCCCTCGCCCTCGCCATCTCGCCAACGGGCTCCTCGCTCCCTCGCTCGGCCTTCGTAAAGACCGCCACAAGTCCAAATCCAAATCCACCAAGCCAAACCAAACCAAACCAAACCAAACCCTCAATCCTGCTGCTGCACTTCACCCTGAAGACAGACGGATCTTCGAGCTCCATTTTCGACCTGAATGCAACATCAATGCAGCACAATCTCCTCGACAGCCTCGAGGCCTTTTGCTGATCTCATTTCTCATTTCTCGCCTCGCTACATACCTAGGTAGAGGTAGGTATATCTCCCTCTGACTAGTTACTCTGTCTCCACTCGACGACCACTTGGTTTCACTCTGCTATCAACCACCGCCGCGTCTACACCCGACCGACTGAGCAATGTCGACACCGTCAACGGCGACTGCTACTCTGCCGCATCAGAATCAGCATTACGGTTATTCTCCTCATCATCATCATCTCCAACAACATCATCATCATCATCCTCAGAGCTACCAGTCGAACGCTCCTGCCTATCGAGCCAACAACACCCTTCTAAACGGCGGGAGCCGTCTAGGAGCATCCTACAACTTCCCGGCCTCGTCAAGTAACCTCACGACGAATAGCGTGGGCCTGCCTTCGCTCGTACGAACAGGAGACGTTGCTACGTCCCTCTCGCACAGAGAAGACGTGCAGAGTCCGAATAATATGACACTGCCACTGCCACAATCCGCCGCCCAGCAGGTGTCAAAAAAGAGGCAACGGTCTCGGGAGCCTGATTGGAACAGTTTCTACAAGAATGGCCTTCCAAAAGAGGTCATCGTAATTGACGACTCCCCGTCTCCACGGATCTCCGAGTCCGTCGAGCATGAAGACTTTGCGCACCCAAAACAGAACGGCGTCGCCAACGCCGCCGTCGTCTCGAGACACGCTGCCAAGAAACGGAAACGCGACGACATCTACGATCCAATATACAATAGTCAAGCCGGGCCGTCCAAGACGCAAAGCCCGCATCACAAGGGGTCGAATTCGCATTCGACCATTTCAACTGATCGCACGACGTCGGCCGTGCAGACCACTGCAGCTACGTCACTCGGGTCACAGTATTCGAATAATGGCTCAAGAGGCTTCGCCATCGATGGTGTACAGCCGGGCCAGAAGAGAAAGAGAGTTGCAACAAGACAACAATTAGCCAATGAGGCGAAGAGGAGAGAGATTGAAGCCAACGGTGATGCTTTCTCCAATTATCATCCTCCGCCGCGCCCTCCGATCAAGGCTGGCGAAGTCAATGTGAAGGTCATGCAAGACGTACGTTACTCAGTCCTGTGCTTTTGGATAAAGTTAACACTTTATAGAACTCCTATACGAAGCACAGCAAGGTCGATGACGATGATGGACATTATATCGTGGTCCCAGAGTCGGATCTCACGGATAGATGTAGGCATACTTCTTCCCTCACTTTGAGCCACACTGACTTTTCGAAGATCAAGTGCAGAAACTTCTCGGCCAAGGAACATTCGGCAAGGTCGTTCAAGCTCGAGACCGAAAAAGAGGTGGCTCTTTGGTCGCTATCAAGATCATTCGATCCGTCCAAAAGTACAGAGATGCTTCGCGGATAGAGCTGCGAGTATTGTCGACGCTGAAGGCGAATGATGGCAACAATCGAAATAGGTGTATACATCTTCGCGATTGCTTTGATTACAGAGGGCATATCTGCATTGTCATGGATTTGCTAGGACAATCCGTCTTTGACTTCTTGAAGAGCAATTCCTTCGTCCCATTTCCGAACAGTCAGATCCAAAGCTTTGCAAGACAGCTATTTACGAGTGTAGCTTGTAAGTTTCAGTCTTCTTCAAACTGTACACTAATACTGACAACATATCAGTCCTGCATGATCTGAACCTCATACATACCGATTTGAAGCCAGAGAACATTCTGCTCTGCGAAAATAACTATCAGACATTCACATACAACCGTAAAATCCCGTCGTCATCATCGGGGGTAAATCGCCAAGCTGGACAACGGAAAGTGCTCTTGGATACAGAAATTCGACTTATTGACTTCGGATCTGCCACTTTCCAGGACGAATACCACTCTTCGGTCGTCTCAACCCGGCATTATCGTGCGCCAGAGATTATCCTTGGATTGGGATGGTCATTCCCTTGTGACATCTGGAGCATTGGATGCATCCTTGTGGAATTCTTCACCGGAGACGCGCTTTTCCAGACCCATGATAACCTCGAGCATTTGGCCATGATGGAGAATGTGGTCGATCGAAAGATTGATCCCCATCTCGTTCAACAGGTCAACAAGATGGCCCAGAGAAACAGTGGAAATGCAGCTTCGAAGTAAGTTTTCTCATGCGTTCATTTCTTTGAACAGAGCTGATTGTGCATAGGTATTTTAAACGCTTGAAGCTTGACTATCCTCAACAAGATACCACACGCGCATCAAGACGATTTGTAAAGGCCATGAAGAAGTTGAATGTAGGTCACATGCCTTTTCTCCGCTGTTGTACTCAGCTAACATGATGTAGGACATCATACCAAGCAACAACAGTTTCTGCAGGAATTTCCTTGACCTTCTCCGGAGGATCTTTGTCTATGATCCCGCCGACCGCATCACGGCAAAGCAGGCATTGCAGCATCCATGGTTCAAGGAGCTAGCTATGCCTGATGATGGCACCGAAGCTATTAAGATTAAGTTACAGCGAGAAAAGGACCGTGAGGAAAGAAGGATAAATGAAGCACGTCATTATCCTTGATCCAAGTGTGAAATGGGATCAAAACAGAACAATTCGGGGCTGGAATGCAGAGCTGCGCCAAGTAAACAGCAAGGTCGGCGCCGATGTGTGAGCGATCGATCTAGCTAGCGGGAAATCACATAGTGGAGCCAAGCAGCAATTCACGAACTATGAAGGAGGCGTTCAGAGTGTTGGGCATGGGAGGGAGAGGAAATCCAGATTTCTTGTCTACATAGGTGTCAGATCCTTTATACTCTCTTGGGTCAGGGCACAAATGCATCCAGGGCATTTTTCCCTTTTTGGAATACAAGCATGGGTGTGGAGGGTTGGGCCTGATCTTATAGAAAGCCGCAGGGGCGCTGGAATTGATGTGAGAAGATGCGCTCTCAGTGTCTACACTTGTGATATTGCAGTTTTTGTCTTTGCTTGCCATGGGGTGTCGTGATGGTATTATATATCTACGCTTCGTGGATGGTTAGAACTGGAAGACGGGATAGTTTCTGGACAGGAAATGAACGAGGAGAGTCCTTGCAGGAATCTGTGAGAATCTGGGTAAGACATCTTGACAGGAGATATCTCCTTTTCGCATCTAGTTGGCTTAATCCCTGTGGAATTTACTCCAAAGTCTTGAAGAACGCGTCTCTAACATCTAACTCGTGTCTCCTGTTTAGTTCACGCCAACCCACATCACAACAACCTCATCGCCCTCTCGCACTTTTCCTTCTAAATCTCAACCTTTAGTGTTTGTGCATTCGATCTCGTGCCAATCTGGCACAATGACACCAAAACCACGGGCCGAGCCTCTCACAGCAGAGCAGTATGAATAGTACGTCCAGGTCCTCCTCTTCAACCTCGCTGTCCCTGATCTATGATCTCTCCCAGAGCAGTTTTTCCCTCTAACACTTCTAACCTCTTTCAGCATCTGCTATAGCCAAACCGTAACCATCTACGTCGGCCAGACCAGCTCCCAGCCTCGAGGGACGCCCTTCGTTGTTCCCTCCGGACTCGTCTGCCATTACTCCCGCGTGCTTTCAACCTACTTCGGCTCCACGCACCAACGTGCTTTATCGGGCTTTTTGCACCTTCCAGACGAAGACCCAGCCCTCTTCGCCGTCGTCATCGACTACATGACCAACGGCGCCGCAGTCTTCCCCTGGGACTTCGGCCTCCTCGGCGCGAACCTGCAGATCGAAGACGTGGAGAGCTACAGGCCGTTGGTGGCGCCGGAGCTGCAGGGTTGTATCGCAAGGCTCGCCGAGTTCCTGCGTCTCTGCGCGGCTTATGACGTCCATGAGGCTGGCTCGGCCATCTATGTCCCGCTCTCGAAGGCGGTGGCGATCGCGAAGATGTATGGGCTCCCTGTGACGGTGCTGGGTGATTGGTTTGTCAAGATGGCGTTTGACGTCATTCCCGATCTGGGGAGGGGGAGCGATCCGGTGCTGGTGATGCTGGCGAGAGAGTGGATGGGGGAGGTTTTGGGGATGGGAGGGCGGGTGCGAGCGTTGGTTCGGGGGAGTGAACGGTTTGCGAAGGAGGTGTTGAGACAGATTCTGGGGATGTCGGAGGGGGAGTTGCGGGATCTGTTGGGACAGGTGGGGAACGAGAGAGGTAGGGTGGGTGACGGTGAGGTGGCTGCTGGGGTCGAGAATATTGATGGAGGTGAGGGCAGTGGTGAGTGGTGTGACGACGGAGAGCGAGCGGCTGCGTGGTATGCAAATGGGAATGAAGGTAGGAAATCTGGTGGGGATGATTTGGAGACACAGGCTGTGAATGGAGATATGATTGGATAGAGCTGTGGAGGATGGCACGCATGTTGCGTGGTCTGAAGGCAGCGATGGGGATGGAGACTTGATAGAGAGCTGGATGTTGCTATGGGTGTTGGCATTGTGGATGGAATGAGGAAAGCTGAGAGGACTATGAGTGCGAGAGGAGATTATGCGAGGTGGTTGATCAGAGAGACCCCGAGCGAGATATGTCCTCCCAAGCCACTCCGCGAACTAAGACCAAAATAAAAGAACCATAATGATGATTGAGATGAGATATGAAGAATGGCATAACTACAAGTGTTCTACAAATATCACATCATTGAATAAAAAGTGAAGTGTTAATACCAAAGTACAGTATCCATCATCCTATCTACCTAGGAGCTTCTCCCGCAGCCACATGGAGAGCTACACTCGTGCCTGCCGCACCATCTGTCACTGCAATCACTGCCAGGGCTAAGCAGGCCACCGAGTTGTGCGCAATCTTCGCCGCTACGGGACTATGAACCGCGGGCCGGGGATTTACAGGTAAGTCGTTAATATGCATATGAGATAGGGAAGTGTAAGTGAACAAAGCTGGCTTCATTGACATCTCATAATAAAATTATTTTCCTGTCCCAATATGCGCCTTGTCCCTGCCGATTTTCGCTATCTAACGCCAACGCCCACGTCTATGGTAGATGTAATTGCACATGCCTATGCCTTCTTTGGCAGTGAATATCCCCTGGTCATGAAATCGCCGCTTTTCGGTTTAGAGGAGTCCACGTCGCTCGAGAAGAGACTCTTCAGATTGTCGTTCAGGCCTAGTTTCCTACGCTTGCTTATCTGTGCTTGCTCGTCGAGGACTCTTGCAGTCAGAGCCGCTGTTGCCGCGTTCTTGATTGCGCCTGCAGATATTGACGTGGCATCGTGCTCCCTCTTCTTCGGCTTATCCAAAGTACTCCTCTCTGTCTTCTCTCCATTGATCTTCCCGTTTATTTTATTGGTCTTAGTCTTAATCTCGGCCTCAGCCTCAGCCTCTGCATGCTTCTTCCTCTTCTTTCCTCCTGCAGCCTTCTTTAACGAATGTGTCAGGCCTGCCTCCTTTAAATTCTTTATACGCTCATCGAGCCTTGTAATATCCTCCTTCGCTGCTGGAAGTATTGTGATGACGTTTTCCGGCGCATATGGCTCGTTGCACTGCATACAGACATCTCCCGCCACCTCCCTAATTGCCACCTCGGCAAAAGCGTGTCCGCAGGGTACCAGATATACAGATTTCGTAGTGGGGCCCAATTCCTTGCTCGTAATGGGACATATCCTCTTCTCATGCTTGGTGACCTCGTCCTTCCCTGTCTGGAACTTGACCTCGACGACGTCGCGGAGGGATTTTACGCGCCCTTGGAGGACCTCTTCATGCTCGCCTTTGCGCTCAGGCGAAGAAGAGTCGTCGCTGGGTAGTAAGTGTTCGATGATGGCATCTTTGTTGTAGAGAGTGCCCGCACAGTCAGACACTATGGGTGCTGACAGAGGCCTCTGCGAGAGGGGGCAGTATGTCCATGCGTGTGTCTGGGATTCGAGTTGTGTCGCCTTCACCTCAGAGGTGTTTGGATTGCGCGCCGCCTCCTTGACGAGCTCTCGCCGGGTTGGGATACTAAATTGTGTTAGAAGGAAATAATTAGATGTTGCAAGGAGAGGGGACATACCTGCCACCATCATTACCCATCTTGATATTTGAATGGGTTATTGTTGCTGTTGTTGTTGTCTTTGGTGTGATATTCCTCGTCTTGGAAATGTCGTGTTCCTAGGCGGAGGAAGATGGTGGTGGTTAAGGTTTGGCAGAATCCCGATAAGCCTTATCGGAACTACGCTAATGCGTAGTTTGCAGGGCTACGTGCGGCCAATGTCAGTGCCCTCCGAGACGACAAGACACCAAGACGAGACGAGGCCTACAGTCACTACTAACACAGCCAAAGTCCAACCTTTAGACAATCTTTGGACCAGGACACACTGTTTGGCCCTCACCTGCCCCTCATCTGCACCCTTTCACCATTTTGATATTTGGAAAAGAGAGTCTATGGATGGCGACCCAAGTTCACAATTATTAGGGGCGTCGCAGGGAGCAGCACGTTAGAACATGTCGCAGCAAGCACTGGATGTGCTGAATAGGCTGGTGGGGGAGTTGCGCTCTCGGTGGGTATAATCACAATGAACAGCTGAGATGGTGCTAATCTGAGCAGAAATGAGGATGTACGGAAACGTGCTGCGAATGAGCTCAAAGACCTGGTGGTGATTACTGCAAGAGGTAAATCGTGATGGACCCTCCCAATCCGAATCCCAATCCCAATCCCAATCCCAATCCCGTAATCTCCGTGGACTGTGGCTCACAGCAATGACAGACTTTCCACAAGAACGCTTCGTCGAATTCTATAATGTGGTCAACAGCAAGATTACACAGCTAATAAGTCATGGCAATGATCCTATTGACCGCCTGGGCGGCGTCATGGCCCTGGATGCTCTCATCGACTTCGACGGCGTTGATGCGGCTCAGAAGACGACACGATTCACGCAGTCCCTGAGGACTGTGCTCAGGGGCAAAGACCTGGTTGCAATGCAACCAGCAGCAGTAGCGCTTGGGAAACTGTGTCGGCCAGGAGGCTCTTTGATATCCGAGCTGGTGGAGAGTGAGGTGAAGACGGCACTGGAATGGCTACAATCAGACCGGGTGGAGGAACGTCGATACAGTGCTGTCCTCATACTGCGAGAGCTGAGCAGAAACGCACAGACGCTCATGTATGCATATGTACAACATGTCTTCGATCTTATCTGGGTTGGACTACGAGATATACGGCTCCTTATACGAGAGACCGCGGCGGAGGCCATCAGCGCCTGCTTTCAGATCATCAGAGAGAGAGATCAAGCCATGCGCTTACAATGGCAATCTAAGATATACGATGAAGCTCTTGTGGGCATCAAGATGGGCACCGTTGAGTCAATCCATGGGTCCTTGCTGGTAATCAAAGAACTGCTGCAACAAGGTGGCATGTTCATGCATGAGCACTACCAGGAGGCTTGCGATATAATCTTCAAGATGAAGGATCATCGAGATCCCGTGATTCGTCGAACAGTGGTCCTACTCATACCGGAACTAGCGAATTATTCCCCAACAGACTTCTCTCAGGCATATCTGCACAAGTTCATGGTCTTTCTCTCGGGGATGCTGAAGAAGGACAAGGAAAGGAATGATGCATTCTTGGCCATTGGAAATATCGCCAACGCAGTGAAGAGTGCGATTGCTCCATATCTGGATGGGGTATTAATTTACGTTCGGGAGGGGCTGAGCCTCAAATCTCGCAGGAGTGGCAGTGTGGATCCAGTCTTTGACTGTATCAGCAGACTGGCAGTGGCCGTTGGCCAGACTCTCAGCAAATATATGGAGGCTCTTCTCGACCCCATATTCGCCTGTGAGTTGACACCAAAGTTGACGCAAGCGTTGGTGGACATGGCCTTCTACATACCTCCTGTCACATCGATTATCCAGGAGAGACTTCTTGATATGCTCAGCAACATTCTTTGTGGCGAGCCCTTCAAACCCCTTGGTGCGCCAACGCCCAATAGCATTTCTGCAGTGCCCATCGTGCCAAAGGACCCAAAAGATCCTCAAGCATATGAGCATCGACAAGCAGAGATCAAGCTGGCATTGAACACTCTCGGTAGTTTCGATTTCTCAGGTCATGTGCTGAACGAATTTGTCCGCGATGTCGCCATCAAATATGTTGAAGACGAGAACCCAGAAATCAGAGAAGCAGCGGCTTTGACTTGCTGCCAGCTCTATGTTCGTGATCCGATCGTCAACCAGACCAGTTATCATGCGATCCAAGTCGTCAGTGAAGTAATCGAGAAGCTACTTACGGTTGGTGTTGCGGATCCCGACCCCGAGATCAGGCGAACCGTACTAGCTGCTCTTGATGAGCGGTTTGATCGTCATCTTGCAAAGTCAGAGAATATCCGAACTCTCTTCTTTGCTCTAAATGATGAAGTATTCGCTATTCGAGAGGTTGCCATCACTATCATTGGTCGTCTTGCGATTGTCAATCCAGCATATGTGGTACCTTCACTACGAAAAGTCCTTATTCAGATGCTCACAGAGCTTGAGTTCTCGGACGTTGCTAGGAACAAAGAAGAGAGCGCGAAGCTTCTAAGTCTGCTGGTTCAGAACTCGCAGAAGCTGATCAAGCCATATGTAGATCCGATGATCTCGGTTCTGTTGCCGAAGGCCAGAGATCCCAGCCCTGCAGTGGCTGCGACTATTTTGAAAGCGATTGGTGAGCTTGCAACTGTTGGTGGAGAGGATATGATACCATACATCGACCAGCTTATGCCCATTATACTTGAGGCACTACAAGATCAAAGCTCCTCCCAGAAGCGCGAGGCTGCGTTGAAAACACTGGGCCAACTTGCTAGCAACTCTGGTTATGTTATTAAACCTTATATCGATTACCCCCAATTACTCGAGATCTTGCAAAATGTCATTCGAGGAGAGTCACAAAGAGGGCCGTTGCGACAGGAGACAATCAAGTTGATTGGTATCCTTGGAGCCTTGGATCCATATAAGCAACAACAAGTTGAAGAGAAATCACCAGAGATGCAATTGCGTTTGGAGTCGAATCAAATGACTGATATTTCTCTTATGATGACTGGCCTCACGCCGTCCAATAAGGAATACTATCCCACCGTTGTAATCAACGCGCTTTTGCAGATCTTGAAAGATCAATCCCTTGTCCAGCATCATGCTGTTGTTATCGAGGCCATTATGAATATCTTCAGAACCTTGGGTTTGGAATGCATCTCGTTTCTGGATAAGATTATTCCAGCCTTTATCTCTGTCATTCGCAGCTCGTCGGCTAATCGTCTCGAATCTTACTTCAACCAGCTCGCCATCCTTGTCACCATTGTCCGTCAACATATCCGAAACTATCTTCCCGAAATTGTCGAAGTTCTGCAAGAGTACTGGAACGTTTCTCCGTCCATGCAAGCCACAATTCTCCAACTTGTCGAGGCCATCGCACGCTCTCTGGAGGGAGAATTCAAAATCTATCTCGCGAGTCTTCTTCCTCTTATGCTGGGAGTTCTCGAAAAAGACGTTTCGACTCGTCGGCAGCCATCAGAAAAGGTCTTGCATGCATTCTTGGTCTTTGGGTCTAGCAGCGAGGAATACATGCATCTCATCATTCCCGTCATTGTGAAGGTCTTCGAGAAGCCACAACAGCCTTCATTTATTCGGAAGTCTGCGATAGAGACCATTGGCAAGATCTCTCGCCAAGTGAATCTTAATGATTATGCGTCGAAGATCATTCATCCCTTAGCCAGAGTTCTAGCAGGAAATGATCCGGCTCTGAGAATCGCTGCGCTTGATACTCTCTGCGCACTCATATTCCAGCTCGGCCGAGATTATCTTCATTTTATTGGTACAATCAAGAAAGTTCTTGTAGCGCACCCAATCCAACACTCAAATTATGAACTCCTTGTGAGTAAGCTACAAAAGGGGGAGGCCCTTCCTCAAGACTTAAGTCCAGAAGAAAGGTATTACAGCCAAATTGATGAAGCGCCCTTCTCCGATATTAGCAATAAGAAGCTTGATTCAAATCCTGTACACCTGAAGTCAGCCTGGGACGCTGTTGGAAAATCGACAAAAGAAGATTGGCAAGAATGGATGAGAAGATTCAGCGTCACTGTTCTTATGGAGTCACCCAACCATGCTCTTAGAGCTTGTGCGAGTTTGGCAAGCACATACCCTCCTCTTGCCAAGGAATTATTCAATTCCGCCTTCGTATCTTGCTGGAGCGACCTGTTTGAGCAATACCAGGATGATCTTATCCAAAATATTGAGCTTGCAGTCAAATCGCCTCATATTACCCCTGATCTTCTTGGTATCCTTCTGAACCTTGCAGAATTCATGGAGCATGATGACAAGGCTCTCCCAATTGATATTCGTATCCTTGGCCGCGAAGCTGGCAGATGTCATGCCTATGCGAAAGCATTGCATTATAAGGAGCTCGAGTTCCTGCAAGACCAGAGTGGCGGAGCGGTCGAGGCACTTATTCAGATCAATAATCAATTGCAACAATATGATGCTGCAATTGGCATTCTTAGGAGGGCCCAGTTATATGCTGATGGCATCGCACTTCGCGAGACTTGGTTTGAGAAGCTTGAGAGATGGGAGGAAGCTCTGGATTTCTACAAACAAAGAGAACAGGAGAGCACGGAACCAGGGGAGAAGATCGAGATCATCATGGGCAAGATGCGTTGCTTGCATGCTCTTGGTGAATGGGACACTCTTTCGGCATTGGCCCAAGATACCTTCCACACATCAACACTGGATGTTCAGCGAAGGATAGCACCTTTGGCCACTGCTTCTGCTTGGGGCCTGGGTAAATGGGATCTCATGGACGACTATCTCAACGTCATGAAATCACAATCTCCTGACAGATCATTCTTTGGTGCGATTCTCGCTCTACATCGCAACCAGTTCCGTGAAGCCAGTCTTTATATCCAAAAGGCGAGGGAAGGACTGGATACTGAACTGAGCGCTCTTGTGAGCGAGTCTTACAACCGGGCTTATGCGGTTGTCGTCCGAGTCCAGATGCTTGCCGAACTCGAAGAACTCATCGTTTACAAGCAGAGCAATAACAACCCTGCGAAACAGGAGACAATGAGACGTACATGGGAAACTCGACTATTAGGATGCCAGCGCAATGTTGAAGTCTGGCAGAGAATGCTAAAACTTCGAGCACTTGTCATCTCACCGAGAGAGAATATGCAAATGTGGATCAAGTTTGCAAATCTCTGCAGGAAATCTGGTCGAATGGGTCTTGCGGAGAAATCTCTAAAGCAGCTCATCGGCAGCGATGATAGTCTTGACGCTGCGTTGCCATATGTCAATATCGATGGGCAAAGACAATATCATCGAGATCCTCCACGACATATCACTCCAGCAGTGAATTATGCAGTGCTCAAGTATCACTGGGCCATTGGGCATCAGGCTGCCGCATTAGATGGACTCAAAATTTTCAGCACTGATATGAGCGAACGCTTGCGTGCAGCTCAAATGGCAGCCCATGGCATGCAAGATGGACATAATATGAATGGTATGACGAACGGGATGAATGCCGTGAACGGCAATGCTGCAGCTTATGTGATGAGTCCGAAGGCTCTGGCAGAGCATACAGAACTCCTTGCCCGATGCTGCCTCAAGCAAGGAGAGTGGCAAGTTGCGCTGAACCGTGGCGATTGGCGCCATGATCAAATTGAGGATATTCTGGCGGCGTATTCCGCCGCTACCCATTTCAATCCTAACTGGTACAAGGCCTGGCACGCATGGGCTCTGGCGAATTTTGAGATTGTTCAATCTGTCAACCAAAGGCCTGAGCGGGAGACGGCTGTGGTGCCTCACAGTGTTCTGATTGACCACGTCGTCCCCGCTGTGAAAGGGTTCTTCAAATCTATCTCGCTTTCGGCCGGTAGTTCTCTGCAAGACACTCTTCGTCTTTTGACCTTGTGGTTTGCATATGGAGGGAGTCCCGAAGTCAATGCAGTCGTTATTGAGGGGTTCGCCTCTGTCAGTGTCGATACCTGGCTTGAAGTTATTCCTCAACTGATTGCACGCATTAACCAACCAAATACTCGAGTACGGCAATCTATCCATGTTCTTCTGGGAGATGTCGGTCGTGCACATCCCCAGGCTCTTGTGTACCCTCTTACCGTGGCCATGAAGTCGGCACAGAATACAAGACGATCCAGATCAGCTGGCCAAATCATGGATAGCATGCGTCAGCACAGCGCGCAGCTGGTCGACCAGGCTGATGTGGTTAGCCAAGAGCTCATTCGTGTTGCTGTTCTCTGGCACGAGCAATGGCACGAAGGTCTTGAAGAGGCGTCCAGACTCTATTTTGGTGCTCATGATATCGAGGGCATGTTTGCGACGCTGGCACCCTTACATGAGCAGCTTGACAAGGGCCCAGAGACTTTACGCGAGGTATCTTTCGCCCAAACATTTGGCCGAGACCTTCAAGAAGCACGAGAATGGTGTTATACGTACAAGCAATCTGGAGATTCTGGCGATCTCAACCAAGCTTGGGACTTGTACTATCAGGTTTTCCGACGCATTGCTCGACAACTGCCTCAGCTGAATAACTTGGAGCTGGCATACGTATCGCCAAAGCTCCTTAGCGCTCGTGATCTTGACCTTGCTGTACCCGGCACTTACCAGAGTGGCAAGCCAATTATTCGCATTCTATCATTCGATAGTACGTTCTCGGTCATTAACTCTAAGCAACGACCGAGAAAGCTCAGTCTTAATGGCAGTGACGGTGTCGCTTATGCCTTCGTTTTGAAGGGTCATGAGGATATCAGACAAGATGAGCGTGTCATGCAGCTTTTCGGTCTCTGTAATACACTCTTGTCTCACGATTCTGAGTCGTATAAGAGGCATCTCAATATCCAAAGATATCCGGCGATTCCATTATCCCAGAGTTCTGGACTCCTCGGATGGGTCCCCAACAGTGATACTCTTCACGTGCTTATTAGAGAATATCGTGAGAGTCGCAAGATTCTTCTCAACATTGAGCATCGTATCATGCTCCAAATGGCACCGGATTATGATAATCTGACCTTGATGCAAAAGGTTGAGGTCTTTGGCTATGCACTTGATAATACGACAGGCCAGGATCTTTACCGCGTCTTATGGCTCAAGAGTAAGAGTTCTGAGGCCTGGCTTGATCGCCGAACCAACTATACTCGCTCATTGGGTGTTATGTCCATTGTTGGCTACATTTTGGGCCTTGGCGATAGACATCCTTCCAATTTGATGCTTGACAGAATCACCGGAAAGATCATCCATATCGATTTCGGTGACTGTTTCGAAGTCGCTATGCATCGTGATAAATATCCTGAAAGAGTGCCTTTCCGTCTCACGAGAATGTTGACGTATGCTATGGAAGTTAGCAATATCGAAGGTAGCTTCAGGATTACTTGCGAGAATGTGATGAGAGTGGTCAGAGACAACAAAGAGTCGTTAATGGCCGTCCTCGAAGCTGTAAGTTGTTTTCTTTCCTGTTTCATCTAATCATATGCTGATATTTCTAGTTCATCCACGATCCACTTCTTAACTGGCGTCTCACAGGCGCCAATTCTCCTGGCGAAGGGCCCAACTTCCGCTCGGACCGTCGGGCCTCTATCATGACTGCCGACCAGCGCCGTCCTTCCATCATGGATGCTGATGTTCCACCCACTGAGCTCATTGCACAAGATCCGACAGCAGCACCAGGCGGTCCTCCGTCCACACGTGCTCGCGCCCGCACCAATTCTACGGCCGTTACGGAGAACGGCGGCCAAGATCCAGCGGAGATACAGAATGAGCGTGCAGTACAGGTGCTGAACAGGGTGAAGGAGAAGCTCGCCGGTCATGATTTCAAGCCTGATGAGGAGCTGAGCTATATCAATCAAGTGGATAAGCTGCTCATTGAGGCAACAAAGTTAGAGAATCTTTGTCAGCATTATATTGGATGGTGTAGTTTCTGGTAGACAAGAAAGAGCTGTCTTGTGTTTATATTTGTGGGAAGGGCGACATGGTTGGGATAAGAATCTTCTTTCTATGGCCGCCTTGGGCGTGTGTGGGGTTGAATCGGAGTTTGGAAGAGTGTACTTGTAGCTTTGATATCTAGATAGCGGCGTTTTAATCTCACATGCACATTACTTCTTAATCAGCATAGCAAATGGATAATGGTATACGCAATGCTCATTTCTATGATGTCTCTATTATGTCTCTATGAATTGCTTCTAATTTCTATAGATGGTATTAAATACTCTCCTTATTTTCAGTCACTTCCTTCCTCACAAAATCGCATCCTGGACTGTCCCAAGCAAAATCCTTCCATGTCCCCAGCACTTCTCTAATCCCCTTTGCCAGCCCTTCAGTGGACGCCTCTTCAGCGCTCGCCCCTCCACCGTCCCTCTCCGCAAGTATACTCTTCCATACCCTCACGGCCTCCTCCAGCTCAGGAAGGTTACTAACCCCAATAACACTCACGCCCACCCTCCTCCCCTGGCCTCCACTCGTAGTCCCGACTTCCGCCCCCTCATCAAGCCAAGTCTCCAACGCCCATCTCGTAGCCACATTCTCAAGCTTCGCATTCTTATCCTCACAATACTTCGCAGCAGCCCCGCACGCCTCACGCAGTCCGTTCGGCGACGGATGCCAGTCGCCCATGGTGCCCGCCGGCACGCCCTGGCTGCGCAACAAGCCCATGCCGAGAATACTCGCGTTGGGGACCACATCCACGCCCGCCTGCTTGAAGCGCGCAACACCGGAAGAGGCTAGGAGCGTCGACTGAAGCGTGTAGTTCGCATAGCTCTGCACGGCGTCCAGCGGCTCGCCCGTCTCCCTGAGTATCATCTCCGCGAGCTCGCAGAGGACACCGACCGGGTACCCGCTGATCCCCACATACCTCACCCGTCCATCCTCGTCCCTGATGCGCCTCAGCTCCCGCACCGCCGCCAGGACCTCCGCCGGCGTCACGAACTCGACGTCGTGGCAGTACACCAGATCGAGGTAGTCCGTGCGCAGCCGCTCCAAACTGCGCGCGATGCTCTGCCGTACCCAGGCGGGCGAGTAGTCGAACTCGGCGGACGCTACGCGGCCCACTTTGGTGATGATGTTGTAGGAGGCGCGCGGCCAGGGGGCGTGGGTCGTGGGGGTTGGGGCGGCGAGGGCGGCGCCGAGGATGGATTCGGAGGGGCCGTAGTAGGGGGAGGTGTCGAAGGCGGAGATACCGGAGGAGAGGGCGCGGTGGACGAGCAAAGTGGACGGGAGGGCGAAGGGGTCGGGGTTGTATTGGTAGTTGAAGGTTGCGGTGCCGAAGACGAGAGGGGGGAGGACGGAGGAGAGAGGAGGTTGGGTCTTCGGCATTGCGAGGACCGTGAATGCTTGATTGAAGATCGTTGAGGGATTGGGTTACGGCGACCGTCGGAGGATATCTGGGAGATCTGGAGGTTAGAAACTTGGAGGACAAGTAAGCTGCTCAATTGCCAATCGAGGTCGATGTCCGGGGCGAGCTAACACCAAGTCTAGGCTGTATCGTCGACCCCGCCATCGTGGGGTACTTTGTAATTAATCCGTGAGGTGCTGACTGACCTCCACGAAACGGCATTCAGGGGTCCAACAACCACGATTTTCAATTTCGGTCCCCGAGTCTGGTTCGTAGCAAATCGATGATATATTCACAATATTTCATAAATCACATCCTACATACATACATACAGTTTGATATCCAAGCACAATATGTCCCCTGCAACCCCAGCTATGCAAACCCGATAACGCCAATGCTGATATATAACTTCCACAATCATTCATCATCATCACATCACGTCTGTCCAAGGTATCCTTCGTCACTTCTCATCCTCATTCTCATCCTCACCCACATCTTCAACATCCAAGGCCAAGCTCCTCAGCGCCGCGCTCTCTCCACGGAGACCAGCAATGACACGTCTGACAGCTCCCCCCTTGATCGCATTTTGATCCTTGGTATAAACCGCATTAACAACCGCCAGCGCCGCCACGAACAACCACACATCTCCGCCCTTCAAGCTCTTCCACCATCCCCTCCTCACGCCTACCTTCCACACACTATCCATACTCAACCTCGTCATATACAAGAAACTCCCGCGCCCGCTCCCCTTCTCCAAAAAGCTCCACAGACCTGCGACGAATCCGCCGAGGAAGAATCGCTGGGTGGGGAGGACGTGCCGCGGCAGGAAGTTCTGGAAGAAACAGATGGCTGCCCAGCCGGTGCCGATGGAACCGGCCATAAATGCCGACATGCGCAGCACGGAGCGGCCGAGCTTGTCCAAGGAGGCGATTGGAGTGTTGTAGAAGGCCTTGTATTTCGGGAGTGATAAGACAGCGAAGACGACGGCGAAGAGCCGGGCAAAGCGTGGGAAGGCGCGGAGCCAGTAGATGAGGTAGTTGCGGGCGCAAGATGGATCGTTGGGATGGAGGGTAGCGCATGAGAGAGAGGTGATTAGAGGATGAGCGGCCGAGGTGATTGGCGAGAGAGATTGAAGTGTGGAGGGAAGTGTATTCCTGTCTGGGAACAAAATGGGAGAGATGAAGGGTCTAGAAGCATCTGTTAGCAGAGTGAAATGCTGGTAGGTGAGGTGTAGACTTGCGGATATTTCAGATGCGCCATCTCAGCGAGATTATCCACAATCTCTCTTGGCTCTGGCCAAGGAAGGTGCGATGGATAGTTTAATGGCCTCCTCTGTATATATTGCGGCGAGAACTTCAGTACCAAATTACCGAACCCCTCTGGGAAACAGTCTCTGTCAAAAACGAAGGCGTGTAAGAGTTGTCCGCACGAAAGCGGCATCAACATCCAGCTTCCGAACCACCACGGTTTCTCCCACCTAGTCCCCTTCTTGCCCCATATCCAGCCCTGCTCTTCGGCCAGGTTATATGTAGCCTCTGCCGCTTGACTAAGCACGTATATAGCTATTGTCAATCGCAGCTGCTCGCCTGGATATACGCCTAGCATGAAGCCTGCCAAACTGGCTCCTACTGCTGGCGCAAAGCGAGAGGTGAGAGTGCGTGAGGTTCGCGGATTGCGCCGGCGGAAGGGCTGGGCATCGGCCGTAAGGAGATGGGCGCGTAGGCGTGTAAAGAAGCGGAAGAGCAGGCGATGTAGGAGAAGGATGGAGGAGAGGGAGAGGGACAATCGCAGTGTCGGCGAGCGCCATAATGTGGTCTTCGAGGTACTGTTCACATGTAAGCTCGTGCCATTTCCTTTCAGAAAGCTGTAGAGACATACTCTGCTTGTCCTTTGAACAAGCTCTGCTTGATGATCGCCCAAGCCTTCAGGGCAGCTCCTGTCGCCAGGAAGACGCGCAGACTCGCTCGCACAGCTGCGGCATTATGGTCATCGCGCCCTGGTCTGTCGACCAGCTTCTCGACCCGCGATACGGAAGGCGTGTTCCTCTTCAAGACTTTGGAGCGCGAGATGATGTATTTGTGTAGGACCTGATATTCCTTCGCGGATATCGTGTATCGCAAGGCGTTGCGCAGGACCGGGTCGGTAGTCGACTTCGCTGTCAATTTATCTCGAGATGGCTCCCCGCCGTCGCGGCCGGGTGTCGCCATCGCGACTCTGCTTTAGAGAGTATTCAAAGTATAGGAGAAGCTGAGGGAAGTCAACGGCCTGTCGACGACTATGACTCCCAGAAGCATTCTACTCGTATACTGTACAGTATACAAAGATGGTTTGGTTGTGATTGTGAATCGCGGAGAGAGCGCGTTATGGGAGTAGGAATGCCCAGACGACACGTGAGAGTGAGAGAGGCGGCCTCGGCTTTAATGAGGTCACTTCTTGGCTGTGGGGACGCTGAAATGCGGGACCCCCGGATTGAGATTGAGATGGAGCTTGAGGGAAATGAAGAATAATGCGAAGCTGCACACGATCCAACGAACTTCGACTTCATGGGCCAATTCCTGTTGAATCTGCCGAAGTATTGCGCAGACGGTCTTGTTGGTAATCACGTATACAGGCTGAGAATTTCATGTACTCCACAATATCGAAATTACGGTCTTCACGGGCATCGAAGCTTGAGATTTGGAGGAAGTATCACATGCAAATCCTCAGTCTCCTTGCATTATTTGGACTTCGCTCAGCAGCTTGAGCTACAATAATGCCACGACTCCTCAACGCCAGACATGCTTTAACTTGTAAGGTGAGAAATGGATATCATTACTCCAAGCCCATTCTTGCTTCGTCGCCAATCCCCCAGTCTCCATCTCTAGCACGATGCGGGCGATGCCCAGGCAAGGTCTCGTCCTCCGCGTTAAGTTCCAGACTTCCCTTTCCGGTAGTGCTGGTCCGCTTCAATGCGCCGGGCCTAAGCCCAGAACTCTTGGTACTCGAACTGTCGTCCAGAATTACCTCTGAAGGCGGCTTTCCACTCATTGTAGAAGCAATGGTGTTCGTGCGCGAACGGTGCTGTTCGGTCTCAACCTCAATCACCGGCTCAGGAGGTGGTGAAGAGTAAGGGCTGGTCTCCGTGCTAGCTGTTACCTCGACAAGCTCAGCATCGCGATACCACTTGCGCCGACGAGTATATTTGCCCCAGCCATCCTGACCACGACGGCCGTTTTGCCACTATTTGTGTCAGTCCCATCACTTGCTCAGACGATTTGTTTGAAATACCTTATTATCATAGTAGATCCATCCTTGGCCACCATTAGTCGCATCAGATTTTGCTTTTGAACCACCTTCATCTTGCTCAGCTGCACCTTCAACCTGCCATTTGGTACCCTTCACCCATCTCCACCGTGCATTCCCGCCTTCCACATCTGGTAGCTCAAACTCATCTTTTGACGGGGCAGGGTTGAGATGCTCATCCGTCCAAGCTGCACGCTCGTAGGCAAAAAGTGACGTTGTCCATCCCAGGCCAATCCATCTTCGCTGATTCTCATACAAGAGGAAAGTAAACTTAACACCCGAGGCGGAAGGCCTTCTCTTGTTTGCGGCAGCTGCAGCGAGATTTGCATCGTCGTGGTAATCCTTTTTGTCCCGAGGTGGCAAAGTTGGTTTCTCGGTGGAATTTGGATCTCGGGGTGCTACTTGCTTGGTTACAAAGTGCAAGCCAGTCACTGCGGCACTTACACGACGCACAAAGGACGATCGCCACAAGATCTCTCGGGATACACGTGTCGGCTTGGAATGCCAGGTGAGAACGAGAGTGCCAGTGGTAAGGACAATACGCTTGGTGGTGATGATTCGCAGAGGCGGAAGCGTTAAAAGAATCCATAAGGGAGTAATGAGGACAATTCGTAGGAGGAGAGTCGTCAGCGCCGGACGAGTAGTGGCGGAGGTAGCCGTTCTTTGAGTAGAGAGGAAGTCCGTCAGTTGCATGAGGGGGTCCAGCAGCATATTGCATCGCGCGGTGAACTCCTTCAGGGTTTCCACAATTTCATCCAACGACTTTTGATGCTTCAGGTTCGTGGCCTCTGAATCCACTCTCTTATGGCCTTTTTTCTGCTTCTCCCCTGTCACCCCTGTGGATGATAACGGGGAGTATCGTCGTGAGTACATTCCCAGAATGAGACCCAGCACTACCACGACAGGTCCAGCCCATCGTAATACTACGCCGCCATATAAAACCACGGCCCAGAAAATGGCCACGAGCACGAAGCTCTCCCACGAATCACCGGTTGTCCATGTCAACAGCCCCACAAACTTATTGAGGGGTAGGAGGAAGGCGTGCGAGTACGCAAGGGCTCGAGTTATCTGAGGTGGTGTCGCTATAAGTAATGGTGATTTCTGATGCACGAGGATCGTCGAACGCTGGCGACTCGATGATGATGCCTGTGATAAGGATACTGGAGAGAAGGCGGCCGTCGTCGTCGTTGTCGTCGTCGGATAGGGTTCGTTGACCTGATATGCACCCTCGTTATCTCGACCGGAAGAAACAGGCGTGGAAGAAGACATCAAGTCGAGCCAAGGAGTATCCTTTAGATATCGTCACATCGTCAGTAAATACCATTAGACAACTAGCATGTAGCTAGGCCAGCATGTGGGAGTTGTGGATGTGCGACGACATACAAAGGCGGCCATTTACGACGGACGTCATTTTCCACGAGGAAGAAGAAGGCCGGTTTGCAGCAACGTTTGATGCCTCCGGGGAGAGATTAGGATCAGGATCAGGATCAGATAATGAGGATGCGAGAGAGAGAAGAGAGAGACCTGGTGAGTGTTTCTTGTGCTGTAAATGCGATCGATGTAGAGACGATTTATGATAGTCGGGAGTGGAGGAGGGACTGACTGCGAGAGCTCTCGCGATCTTACCTAGGTACATCCTTAGGTCCTTATCGTGTCGCCGTATCTATCCATGCGGCTGAATGGGAATCCGAAGCCGAATCCGAATCACATGCCAATGAGCGCCAAGCCACGCAGGTGCCCGCCATTGGCCGCATTCATTCATTCGTGGAGTGCAGATTGCGCTAAGATAAAGCGCGTCCTTTTTTTCTTGAAGTGGCCTGTGGCCCTCTCTCCTCCTCCTCTCCTCCTCCCCCTCCTCTCAGTCCGACACCACAACCTCTCCACAACAACCACAATAAGATACAATACAATACAATAAAATAAAATATAATACAGAAGACAACAACATGTCGAGACCTGCTGGCTTGCCGCCGCGACCAGTCACTGGCGCCTATGAACAACAGCGACCCGATTCATATCGCCCACTTCCACCACCACCCAAGATGAGCTTTGCCGACCAGAACAACAGAGATTCTTACAGTCGCAACAATGACATCTATCAATCCCGAGGCCCTGCATACTCCCGAAATGACGAGAACCGTCCGCCTGGAACCAATTCATATCGTGGCGATCCTCCCTCCTTTCCACGAGGCTCGGGCGATTCGTACAGGCCTCCATCGTCGGATTTCTCCTTCAGACAAGATGCACCGCAATCCATCGACGTGTCACGTACACATGACAACTATCGTCCGTCCGACTCCACACGCCGCCACCCCGATCGAGGCTCAAGGCATGGTGCTTTGCGTCAGGACTCAAACCGGCAAGGCACATGGGGGCGAGGCGGTTACCGGGGACGCGCAGGATATTCCAAGAAGGCTGCTGAACGGCCCTTTCTGCAAACGAATCGCGCTCCAACTCCTGAACTCATGCCAGGCATGGACGAGACCGAGGGTCATATCCCAAAGTACATCCCACTTGACGATCTCTCAGACAGTGAAGAGGCAGAAATGGACCTCTCGGAAGATGAGAATGACAATGCAGAGAGTGAAGAGGACGGACAGCCCAAGAAGAAGCAAGCTAGAACCGTCACAAAGGCATCTACGGACGGCGACACCGTCCCGAGATGGTCTAATCCCGACCCATATACTGCTCTTCCGCCTCCGGATGAATCCCTTCACAAGAAGAAAGATGTCGTCAAGCTAATCAGAAAAGCACGTGTTACAGCTAGTCTTCAGGAGGCGAAACCCGCTGCAGAAACTGATGATTTCATCTCGTTCGATTTTGGTGACGATGCCGCAGGCGAAGGCGAAGATGTTGCGTCCGTTTCTGACGGCAGTGTTGTTGAAGTTCTCGGCGCTCCAACTGGTCCACGAAATGGAAATCGTACCTTTAGTCATCGCGAGGAGATATTAGGGCCTCGCGATACTGGAGTACCCAAGGAGTTCACTACACCAGTTACGAAACCTCGCCCAATAGATACCTCGACTGATCCAGATCTTGGCAACAGGAAGCGTACACATGATGACAGGATAAAGGGCCCTTCCCTCGTGCCCAAGCCGACGCCCAGAACTCCGGCAGGCGGAAATATCGTAAGAGAGTGGAAGCCAAAGGCTGGCATTGATGATACCCCATGGCTCGTTGATCATTCTGCAACTGAAAAGATGGGAGCATGGTAAGTTTTCTTACCTATCAACTGTCTCTCGTCGTTCTAACGATCAAGGCTCCATATGGAAATAATCGACTTTTTCAATCGTTTCAAGCCAACGAGAGTGGAAGAAGACATGCGAGGCGCTCTGGCTGCTGATCTACGCGAAGCAGTGCAGAGGATCTGGCCTGACGCTGACATTTTATCCTTTGGGTCATTCCCAGCAGGGCTGTATCTTCCCACCGCTGACATGGATTTGGTCTTTGTTTCCAAAAATTATATGGACGGAGGTTATGCGAAGTACAGCACCAAGAGCGTACTCTGGCGCTTCAGAGACTTTCTGGAGAGAGAACGCATTGCAGCACCAAACTCTATTGAAGTCATTTCAAAGGCCAAAGTCCCTCTGGTAAAGTATATTGATCTTTATACTGGTCTCAGAGTAGATGTATCATTCGAGAACGACACGGGCGTGATCGCCAACAAGACCTTTCAGGACTGGAAGACCACATTCCCTGCCATGCCAATCCTGGTCACGCTGATTAAGCAGTTTTTGGCGATGAGGGGTCTCAACGAGCCGGTCAATGGTGGCATTGGGGGATTCACTGTCACATGTCTTGTCGTTAGTTTGCTACAGCACATGCCCCAAGTCCAGAGCGGAAACATGATTCCTGAGCATCACCTGGGCGAGATCCTCATGGAATTTTTTGACCTTTACGGCAATGAGTTAAATGTCACCACGACTGCGATCCAGTTGAAGCCGGCAGGATATACTTCGAAGGTAAGCATCAGGTAACTCGAAGAATTCCTCCAGTCCTAGTATGCTAATCCTGTGCAGACAAATGCTAGGCAGATCCTCTACCGGGCGGGGAATCTAGAGAGATTTTCGATCATTGATCCGAATAATTCGACGAACGACATCAGTGGTGGCTCGCACAACACCTTTGCCATCCGCAAAGCGTTCTCGCAGGCTTTCGATGATCTACGCAAGCGCATGAGCGACCTGTCTACTAAATCTATCCCTGAGCGTAGGGGGCAGAGCATCCTCGGCGTTATCCTCGGCGGCGACTATACGAGCTTCGCCATCCAGCGCATCCATCTCGACAAGATCTGGCAGAAGGAGCACAATCGCAGATAAGTGTCTTACTATTATGCCTGTACGGACCAGTGTGTATTACAAAGCCAAGTGGGAATGGGGTTGCGTGCGTTTGTGTGTATGGGAATAGAAAGGCGGCGTGGTGTGGTTACGGCGTATGGCGAATACGCATACGATACCCATTGAGCTGTTTATGAGGCTCACAGTTTAGCTTACAGATATAGCTTGTTGTCTTGTTTTGGGCAGTCGTTTGCATCAGACAGACCGATTACGTTTCTCTCTTCTCTTCTCTGTTCTCCATGATTGCAAAAAGTGACTGACGTGTGTATCTAGGGATCTCGCTCGAACCGCAGCAAGCAGCTCTCGCAGATCTCAGATACGGAAATATTCACCAACTTATATTGCAGTGCTCGGTGGGAATCTGCTGACAGGGCCCGCAGTAAACATCATCGCGGCGGCTATGAGAATAGTCTGCCGGCGCCAGGATCGAGTCATTTCTTTCCTCTGTCGTGGGGGCTTGGACAATCTTTGAACGAGTTCGCTTCACCTCGCTGCTGTTCTGTCTTGGATGGGATGGCGGCGGGTGCGACTGCGACCTTCTTTCTCACTATCTCTGCGCTTCACGCGTGGTTATGGAGAGGAATTTCAGGTGCATAGAGGACATTGAAGGCACCAACCCCAGCTCACATATTTTCGAAAAGAGCATTAATCAGATGGATTCGTATTCATAAAGCTGTTACTGGGGGCGCCTCAACCTATCTTGTCTGAACCGCAATCAACGCCGAGCTCCAACCGCATAAAACCCCTCCCATTTTCCATTCATTCATTCATCCATCCATCCATCCTTCAGATCCAGCTCGCAAAAGCCCACACCCAAAACGCCAGTCATAGACTCATTCCCGATTCCACACCATCGCAAATGCGACCTATGGGAAACCACCACCCCTCGCGCTCTCCCCAACCCTCACCTCCTCCTCCACCTCATCAATCCTCCCCCTCCCCACCCCACTCGCACTCGTACTCACACTCTCGCTCCTCGTCCTACTCTCCTCCTGCGCCAGCCGGCCCTCCCGCACCATCCGCTCCAGTTCCCGAATCCTTCTCTTCAGCGCCTCGTTCTCCCGCTTCACGACCTCCAGCTCATGTCGATGCGAGGCAGCCTCCTCGTACCTCCACGTCGTCGGCACCGCCGTCAGCGGCTGGCCGCCGTCCGCGCCGCCCGGCCCGTGGACGAGTCCCCCGCTCGGCTCGCGCTGCTGCGAGAACGACGGCCGCAGCGGGTACGCGTGCGCGAAGTACTCCGGGTGCTGGTACGAGCTGGACGTCGTGAGCGGGGGCGCGGGCGAGCTCGCGCCCGAGCGGCGGGAGGAGCTCGTGACGCTGTTCTGGCGGCTCAGGGCCTGGGACTGCGGGATGGAGTCGTGGCGGGGCGGGTTGCCGCGCGTGCGCTCCGAGGCCGAGGGGGTGTAGACGCTGGCGAGGCTGCCGGCGACGCCGGCGGTGGTGGAGGAGAGCGAGGCAGCGGCGGTGCTGCGGGTGCTGGTAGAGGAGGAGGAGCGGTGGTGGCGGCGGGCTGAGGGGATGGGGTGGGAGGGGCCCGAGAGGAGGTGGTTGGAGTGGTGGTCGGTGGAGTCGGGGAGGCCGGCACGCTCAGAGGTCGAGGAGGTGTTGGAGACGACGGAGGCGTTTTGGGCGGCGCGGAGGAGGGTGAGTTCGCGGGTTAGGCGGTTGACCTGGATCTGACTTAGTTACATTCCTTCGAGATCAAGATGGAAGTGCGATGGGAACTTACAATTGCTTCCTGCTCCTTCTCCAACTGCAGATGCAAATCCGCCGCCGTCAGTGGGCGAGGATGTCGCAATGGTCCAGGGCCCGAGCCAACACCTGTATTGTCTCCGGCGCTGGCAGTATATGTGGGAAAGGCAGTGGTGGCAGCCTGCGAACTGCCCGGTTGCGAAGTCGCCATGAAGGCGGTTGTATTGGAAGGCAAGATGTTCGGAAGCGGTGCGGCGAGAAGAATAGCAGGCGGCGATGGCAACTGCTGCGAGGCTCTTCGAGAAATCGATTGTGAGACTGGACGTGGCGATGGAGGCACAGAGTTGAGGTCGGGAGCCATGGCCGGCGGGGGGCCGGGCAGTTGTTGAATGGATTTAATGTATACGAGATGAGACGAGTGTGATTGATGGGTTTTGAAGTGGACTGTGATGCCTTGTAGCTGCAGGGATTCCCTTACGCCTTCCTTATGCCTACCCTATGCCTTCCTTTGCCTTTATTTTTGCCTTTATTTTTGCCTTTATTCTTCGCCTTTATTGTTCGCCTTTATTCTTCGCCTTTATCGTGTCATGCATCTATTCCGTATAGTAAATAATGTAATGTATTAATTTAAGGGGCACGTTACTCTAATGGCACAATGCCAGTGTAGATAGTGAGTAGTAGTGCTCAATAAGTTATAACAATCTGCCGTACCGTACCGTGACCGTCTACGGCGACGGTGCACCACATATATTATGTAAGCACATGTTATTATGTAAGCTGTTTTTGTAGGGTGTTGCTTGGCAATGCTGTTGCACGTGATGTACTGTCTATCTAGGTACCCATGTACCATGTACCCAGTGTTTACGAAGTATGTATCATGCATGCATTTATGACGTAGGCGCGAGCTTATCGCGAACTTATCCGTAAATTCAGTAAATCGAGTGTCATGGTGGCGCGAGACTGAGAGCATGAATGAATTCATGATGAGCATTGAGCGTCCTAGAAGGAGAGGAAGACAGATACTCTCTGCTCTACCTCTCTATTCTATTCTCTAGTCTACTCTTTACTCTACTCTCTACCCTACTCTACCCTGCTCTACTCTACTCTCTCTGCCCTTCTCTACCCTACTCTACTCCTACTCTACACTCACTATGTAACTTACTGCCTCGCCAGTGTGCAATATCCAGTAAGATAACCATTTTTATCTGCATTCGACCTGAAAGGCCTGAAAACGTGAGTCCTTAGCCGTCTCAATTCCTTCTCCTTGTTCAAAGTCTTATCCTCATTCTCGTTCTCGTCTCGTTCTCATATCACCCCAACCGCTAACCCACACCCCCATCAGAGCTCCCTATCCACCTCCACTTCCAAACCCCAAACCTCAACCCCTCAAGTCCCCAAAGCCCACTTCAAGATGACTTCTCAACACCCCGGCCGCCAGTCCCCCTCCCCAGACAAGCAGTCCAACAACCAGCGCTCCGCGTCCTCGTCCGGCCAGTGCACCGACTACAAGCCGGACAAGAGAGACCCCAGGTCGCAACTCGAGGTGCGTAGGCCACACACAGACTGCCAAAGGAATCAAGGAATCAAGAAATCCCCGTACTGATGTCGCCGCAGCCTCTCGAGTCCAACCCAAAGCCCATCATGGATAACCATCTCAAGGAGTCCACCAAGAAGTGGATGCCGCAGAAGACGGACTAGATCGAGAATGAACTCGAGGTGATAATGACACGGAAATGTAAGACTGAAAGGGCCGGATGGATGGCTCGGAGGAAGCAATGTATATGTAAAACGGTCACTGTAGGCTAGATAGCTGAATCAATTGGGCGGAATACCTCGTCTGCTGCATATTAAAAACAAGTCTTAATATTTCCATAAGATAAAAGAGAGTAGCTAGATATGCACAAATGATATGTCTGACTCCCGATTTTCAGGCATTGAGAAACCGTTGCATTAAACGGCTGACTGAATTCCCTCAGACTTAGATGAGCCATTGAATCGCTGGTGAACTAATGATATTCACTATGTAAAACTAGTTTGAAGTCATTCTGGAAATGAAACTTCGACGGTATCAACTCCCATCCCACGCACAGCTACCGCAAAAGCAAATATTCATCATGATCATGAGTTCATAATCCCATCCCTGCCTGTCATCCATCGCTCAATCTATTGCTTGGCGCCGGACTCCAGCGGCTCGATCTTGCTGGTTCCAAGTGGCTCCGTCTGCGCCTCCTGCGTAGAAGCTGCTAATCGAGTCAGTATCATCAAGGAATAAGAGCCTGAAGTTAAGAAATCCAACCTGAAGCCTTCGCACATCCACTACAGGCACACTTGCCCTCAGCGCACGCACACTTCTTGTTGTTTCCGCCGCAAGCGCATGTTGTCTTCTCGGTACGTGGGACTTGCGTCTTCTGAGACTTTGGACACGAACTGCAAGCACAGTGGCCCTCTTCGCACGAACAAACTGCGGGGTTCCCATCACAAGTGCAGATGGTCTTGTCGGTACCCGGAATTTCCTTCTTGGACTTGCCGGACTTTGCGCACGCAGCGCAATCACAGGTGCCGGGAGCACATGTGCACGAAGATAATGCTGAACCGCACTTACACTGGGTGGCAGCTTCCTGCTTCTTGAGATCAGCGAGACGACGAGCTTCCTTGTGGATGTCCTCGACTTGGTGTTGTGTCTGGGTGTAGAAATTGACGAGCTTCTGTCCGGTCGGCGTGCCGGCCGCCTTCTCGTAGTATGAAGCCAAGCTGTGAAGGACGCCTTGGGCCTTGGCGGTGATGCCATAGGACTCATCGGCTGTCTTGGCCTTCTCGGTAGCCTTGTATTTGCTGTCGAGGTTGTGGAGAGTCTCTAAGAATCGGTTGGAAAGACCATGTTTGTGATCATAGTCGAGAGCGCGCTGAGCAGCTTGATCGCCAATAACGTAACCGTGGGCGAGATACTCGGCGATGATACGGGAACGTGGCTTTTCCTCCTGAGTGATCTCGTCGGTGTCCTTCTCGAGTTGACGGGGCTCTTCAACTTCCTTGGCACCCTCGGCGCCTGAGACTGAGACCTGGGTCTGTCCGAGCTGTGTGTTGTCGAGTAACAGAGCAGTCTTGGCGGCAGTGTCCTTCTCGAAAGTTACTGTAGCATTCTGAGTCTCTCCAGCAGGAGTAATCTCAATCTTTGCGATTTTCCCACAGAAGCTGAAGAACCTGGATTCAGGAAGCAATACGTCAGCACATAGCCTCCTCAATAATGTAATGCAATGCAATGCAACGAGCAGAAGAAGGGTTGTCAACTCACTCCTTGACGTCCTTCTCCGAGGTGGAGCTCGCGATGTTCTTGACGTAAACAGTGTTGGCCGACATCTTGACTTGACGACTGTTTTCTGATTGTTTGTTCTGATTGTAAAGAAGTACTGTGTTTATTTGTTTGATTGATTGATTGTTCGTATGTATGTACGTATGTATGTATGTATGATGGCTGGATGGAATAGAATAGAATGAAAGGGGGTCTTTTTGTAGTTGGCAAGAGGGAGCTCGAGCAGGAAGTGGGGGGAGGTGGCATGTCACAAGCCCGCCCGCCGCTCCAACTGTTCCAGCGCAATCAGTGGGGCGAAGGCGAGGAGAGGGGGGTTCATTCAACAATACGTGACGTCAGCTTCAGCTATGATGTATGTATTCGTAGGTAGGTACCTCGTTCCTAGGTATCCCAGAGCACATGCTAGGCGGCAAGCTACCTGCTCTAGACCACTCCGTACATATAGACAATCGTACATACTGTACATACAGTACATATTCACTACTATCACTGCCAGGTACTGCAGTCGCTGTGCCTGTACCATTAATGTCTCTTGCCTTGCAGTACGTGGTGCTTGCTGCGCCACAACCATTCCACACATTGAGGCGCCGTACGAAAACAACACAACAAGATTGCATGTTCTACGTATGTATGTATGTATCTCCATCTCCATCTATACATACATTAGCTGCCTACGCTTGTACCTCGATCGACATTCTTCCCCTTGTCCGCATTGTTGGCAGCAACGCCCTCTCTCGCAATCGCCGAGCTTCCACTATTCCCTCGCCTTCGTCCAACACCAGGCAGAGCAAGACTCAGAGCACTCCCACTCGCACTTCCTGCGGCGCCAGACCCGTATACACCTTTCTTCGCAGCCTTATCGGCCTTCTTCTCAGCCTTCTTCTCAGCCTTTTCCTTCTTCTTTGCCTCCTTCTTGGCTTCTTTCTCCTCTTTCTGCTTACGCTCCTCTTCCGCAGCAAGGCTGAGACGAATGGCTTCCATCATCATCATATCCTCCAAGTCATCTATGCGCGATCTTCTCTGGCCACTCCCTCCTTCAGCTTCTGCGTCCCGCTGCCGCTGCGCATGATGCTCTGCCAGAGTCGAGAAAGCCGCCAAACGTGTAGCAACATCGGGGCCGCCTCCAGTCGGCGTACCAGAAGCGCTTTCTCCTGGACTATCACGGCTACGGCCAAAGCGACTCCGACTAGAGAAGCCAAATCCGCGGTGATCTGCACCAACCCCATTTCCCATCAAATACGCGGCGGTGTGGAGAGCAGTAGCGGCAGCTGATCTGCGTGCGGCATGGTTTCGGGCATTTGCTAGCTTGGTCGCCCAGTCTGGTCTTACTTTGTCCGTGGTGATGACTGTGGATGCATTTGCTGATATGGAAGTTGTCCTCCTTCGTGCTCCACTGCTCGGTCTAAGCGTAGGGCTTGCGGCGGAATTCAACGATGAAGATGATGATATAGCTGAACCTGCCGCTGCATAAGATGAAGGTCCTAAGTTGGCATATGCCAATCCTCTCCTGAACGGCGGTGGTTCATAGGTCACTCCAAATTCTGCCTGTTGACAATAAGGACAGTTAGCCGGCTCCGAAACGAGTGTTTCCGGATTCTCCTGAGGCTCGGCGGGAGGAGATGTTGGGTTTGACGGATCGTTGTGCTCATGCTCCGGAGGATGAGGATCTGGCCGCTTAATTTGTACAAAGCACTCAGAGCAAATAGGCTGATCACAGCAGCGAGTCTTATTCAGATAGGGTGGATAGTATATGAAGCAAATGGGACACTCAGTAGCATCTTTGTATAAGAATGCTTCCATGCGCTGACCATTTACATAAGGATCAGTCGGCAGTTTAACCTCCCGAGGAACCATATCACTTTGTGAGGGATTTTTCGAGGTCAAGGATGCGAGTGTTTTTGAACGTGGGCGGAATGGCGATGAAGACTGTGCAAAATGGGAAGGGCCAGAAGGAGATGGTGAGGCTGGCGAAGAGAAGGCTGGATGCGATGCAGAGAGGTTGGCGGAAACATCCGATGCGTAGGAGTCTGAGCGTCCGGTGATAGGTACCGTCAAGGTATGTATATTGGCAGTCGACGCTCGTGGTGACTCTGGCATCGGAGGATTTTCGAGCTCTGAAGGAATCTCATCCGCTGGCGGGATAGGAAGACCTCTGGCAGCGGCCACCAGTTGATGCTCCGTCCATTCGTCTTTGAAGTCATTCAAACCGCGCCAAAACGGAGCTATACGACGTTCGATCTATGGAGGTTAGCCACAGCACAGCATCATAATCCTATCGAACGGAAATGATTTACCATAAATTGCCTCACAACTGCTTTATTGAAGTCTTCGGTGCCGGTGTAAACTCCCTGCGTGACCAAATATCCCCCATCGACATGTTCTTCCCTCATGCTCCGTTCACGCTCCTTCTCTCGCGCCGCCCTCTCCTTCTCCAGTCTCCGTGCCTCTCGTTCTTGCTTTGTTTCCCTGCGCACTTCCGGTGGGCCTGGTGTCTGTGAGCTCGAGCCGAGGCCCAAGAACGAGAGGTCATGGCGGCTTCCACGGCCGGTCCGCGCGGCATATAGAGGCGTCGAGGAGTTTTCGGATCCTGCTTCTCGTGAAGTGCTTCCATCTTGAAGTCGGTGGCTATTCTGTCCAAATGGCGTGGAGGAGGGAGATCTCTGCTCCTTTGTGGAGTTGTTCCCCATGTTGTATGCAGAGGCGTGAGGAACACCTCACGCTCACAGGAAAGCCAACAACACGCGGTGGGGTATTGTAAGCGTTGAAGAGGCCGTAAGAGTTATCTGATGCCGAGCTCTCTGATGCCGAGCCTGGCTTGGCCAGGATAAAGAGGTAGTAGAGACGCAGAAGCGAAAGCGTCGTGAGGGGGGGTTGCTGGCGATGTTGCGATGTTCCGCTTTGTGGTGTTGTGATGTAGCGTCAGGATGCGGATGGAGATTGGGATTGAGATGACTGATGGGTGGTGGGTGATGGGGATGGTTGGATGGATGGGTGGGTGCAAAAGGTACGACGGGTATTGAGACAGAGCACTGAGTAAGGTAAGGAAGGGAAGGTAAGGTAATGTTGTGTATGTCTGTCGACGGACAGGTTGGCTCTGGTTTGGCGTGGCGTGGGGTAGAGGATCCAAGGTACCTAGGTACCTAGGTACTTAAGGGAACGGATACGGATACGGATATGGATATGGATAGGTAGGATAGCAGAGTTCAAGTCTAGATCCAGCATGAGCACAGTAAAGTGGGTGTGGAGGTAGTGGGAGTAGTAGTACTACTGTACCTTCGACTATTGTATGGATGGTATATACAGTACATACATACATACATACATACATTCATAATCTTCAAATCTTACTCTGCTCGTATGGCGGCTAAATCCTACATGCACCGCACGGCTTCGTCGCTTCCAGGAATCTCGTTGATGAACCCCTTGAGTATGTACCAGTACATCTGTTCAGAGTCAAAGAAGAGACATGACCTTCTCATATCTCTTGGCCATGACGAGACGAGAGAACTATGGTCTACCGCATATCATTTCAGACCTTCAGTGTCTCGCACTTTCTCACTTATTCCAACCTCGTCCGCAGAACCTATAGACAAGGAGCGCATAGAGGGATATAGGAGGGCATCACGAAACAACTCTTCGATCAAAATGTGCCAGTGGAGGTCTCAAAAGCAACTGCAGTACGTACTCTGCATATTCTTCAGCCTCCTTCATGCAATATACACTATGTAAGGGTGCACGTTGCACGGCCAATTGTCCTCCCTGATCCTAAAGGCTTCATAACCATCTCCACATTAGGTAAAGTTCCCCTTTTGACTCGCCTGCAATGATGTCCCATCTCGTAACTCCAGCCGCTCAGATCACACAATTGCCGCCGTTGATATCATAACTTCCATCTACCTCACAAGCCCGTTCCAGCAACCTTCGTCAAGGTGCCCGATCCCCTGGAGCTGAAAATGCTCATGATCCCAAAGCCAACGTAAAACAGCGCCAAAGGATATGCCACCAAGCCTCTCATGTCTCTCATCCTTCCCACCGCACAGAACATCGCTGATGCGCTGTATGTGCACCACGCAATCGCCATGCTCGTCAGGATATATCCTATCGTCCCATCCATGGGCACGACAATCCCAATCAAGCTGGTGAGCACCAATGGCAACAGACAGTAGCCCAGCACGCTTGCGCTCCGTAGAAATGTGAGTGTGCTCGAAAGATGTGCCCCGGCGGAGCCAGGAACAGCATGGCCGTGATGTGCGTTTGCCTCGGCCGCCGAGAGGGGAGGGGACATCAAGGACAGGATGAAGTGGAGTGAAGTGCTGCCCAGCAATGCGAGGCCATAGATGAAGCCGAAGTGCACCTTGCCCGAAAAAAGAAGGAATGTGCCGAAGAGAAGGAAGAAGATAATGGGGCCAGCCAGGTCGGAGTCGTCCATGATGTGCTGATCTATTCGCGCCACAGGATTTAACACGGCGAGAGTCTAGACGCCACGTCAGCGTCGCATCCACCTAATAGTTGGGTCTTGCCGTCCATACCTTGCTCTGTATATGTCCAAAGTTCACGCCGAGCTCTTCCAGCAATGGCGGTTCGCCGTCATACCCCTCTGTGCCAAAAGCTGCCAACCATCCTGTTCGTAGCCCTCCCTGTTCTCCCATCCTCCCGCTCACCGGCGCGGCTCCAAACCCAGAATTATATGCGGCAGCTGCACCATAAGGCTGGCTGCCAGCTGATCCACCATATCCATACGCTGCTTGTGAAGGTGTCGCATGCCCCGATACTGGCGCTGGCGAATATGCGGAAGGGTAGAACTGGAGGTTCTGGGCAGCAGCAGCAGCACCACCACCGCCGCTGCCGTATGGTGGACTCTGCGACTGCTGATAGCCGTAACCGGACATTTGGGGTTTTTTTCCGGTCTGAAACGTGTATATAAAAGAGTGATATACAATGAGAACAGAACGGAAATAGATGAGGTTGGCAAGGCTGGCTGTTTATGCTAGCTACATAGGTGTCTCTTCTGAGGATTCACCGCCTGGCGGCCAATAATATAACGGTCAGGCGGCTCCTTTTTCGCCTTTCCAATGCCTGCTTTCCCGGAGCGGCAAATCCCGTGCCGAAACAAAAAGTTCATGGGGATCGTGAAGTCCGACCTTGTCTGCTGAGCTTCTAGCCCTTTCTACATCGCAAGGAGTGAAATTTTGGGACTCAGCATCTCATCATGGTATGTTGCTATCGATCTTCCGTTCCTGAAGGCAGAATCTGCACAAGCAAGCAAGCAAGCAAGCATTGTGATGCTCGACACAGGGGGGAGACCTTTACTGACTGGATGGATAACTACAGGCGCATCGCATCCTCACGCAAGTCGTCATAACCGGCACTCGCGTGCTCGGCCGCGCCTTCACCGAAGCCTACAAGCAGGCCTCCGCCTCGTCACAATACCAGAAGGCGCAAGCAAAGGCCAATCCGAACGGCAGCTCGTCCTTCGGCGCGAACGGACTGACGCTCGAGGAGGCATGCAAGATCTTGAACGTCAAGCCGCCACAGGGCGGGAAGGCGAATATGGAGGATGTGATGGAGCGATTCAAGAAGCTGTTTGATGTCAATGACCCGAAGAAGGGCGGCAGTTTTTATCTGCAGAGTAAGGTGCTCAGGGCGAGGGAACGGATCGAGAGCGAGGTACGGAAGGCGGAGGAAACAGCAAGTCGAGAGGCCGAACTGCAGGAGGGATGGAAGCCCAAGGTATTTAAAGACAGGTAGCCGTGATACCTGGGCGGCGTTAACGTGGCCGTAGAGCTGAGCGCACGGGAAAATGGCTTGTTAAGGTTGGCAAGGAGGGCGAGCAGTCGACAACTTCCACCACAGCCGATAGTCGATCGCACACGTCCGCTTTTCGGCCGAAACATAGACAAATCTTCCCTCTGTATTGGACATAGCAACGGCGTTTGGGGTTTGGGTTCGAGAGCAGATATTGAATGGCAGGGTTTGCCGTGCAATGTACGATATATAGAAGCATTGATGGCGTTCACACATTGAAGAGATATCAAAGTTAATGTAAGAACAAGTTCACTTCATGCTAAACTCATCTAAAGACAATTATTTTATGATATGGCATCTCCCATTCAAACCAGCCGATGTATCCCCATATCCATTGGTACATGCCAGTAATATCCCAGAACACGCCGAACATGCAGTATTAAATTTATGCCTGAAAAATTCACGCTCAGGGCGGTTTGATCTCTGCGTTTTTTTCTTCTTCTTCAATGCCATGGCGAGATCAAAGGAAGAGACACTGCAAGGAAATTATAACCGTGCTCGAGCGTCAAACCATGGTTGCAAGAGCCAAGTTGAGAAAATATGATCTAGATGCCGTTCGCCACGGGAACATCAGCTGGAGCTGTAAGGACGGAGAATTGACCACCAGGGCCAGCCCAGTTGAGCCTTTTGCCACGGACAGCGCCATTGTCGATGAGAGTTGCAATATCAACATCATCATCGGTTCCTTGACCAGTCTGGTAGTTGGCACTAAAACCGCAGCTGTAGGCCTTGCCGTCTTTGTCGATGGCAAAGGAATTGTCGCCGCTGGCGGCGACTGTAACAGCATGGATGCCTGAATCCGTCAATTGTTGATCAGTATGAAGGAGGAAGATTCAAGACTAACCGGGAACAATTACTGGCTGCTTGACCATGCGAGGTCTGCCATGCTCATCGTAGACCAAGTTCTCCTTTGGAATGTCGGAGATAGCAATACCGAGCTGACCACCATCACAACGGCCCCAAGCGAGAAGCTGACCGTCAAGGGTGCAGGCAAGAGAGTGATGCGAACCGCCACTGATCTCTCTGATGTTGTAAGACTTCAGATCAGAGACGACGGTCGGCTTGGCAATGACGGCATTATCCTCACCGGCGCCTTCACTGATGCCACACTCGCCGAAATTATTCAGGCCCCAGGCCCATACCTTACCATCCTTATCAACAGCAAAGCTGTGGTAAGAACCACTGGCGATCTGATCAATCTTGCCACGTGGAAGGCCGAATTCACGCGGAACTAAACCACCAGCACGAGTACGCTCGACGACTCTGCGACCAAGCTGGTTTTGCTGGCCACTGCCCCAGGCGAAGACATTGTGCTTGCTGTCGAGAGCCAGGATGTGGTTGGCACCGGCGGACAAGCAAGTGATCTTTTTGAGCCCTTCCATCAACATTGGGGTATACTGAACATGAACACCATGAGCGAAGCCGAGGATGCCATCATTGCTCTAAAAAATTGTTAGATATATTCAAAAGTCGCAGAAGTGGAAATACTCACTCTGAAAGTACCCCAGCCCCAGACAGAACCATCCTCGGTAACAGCGAAGGTAGCACTATCGCTAGCACAGACCTGAGTAAACTTTGTACCCTCTGGAAAATGGCTCGGGTCAACGAGTCCAGGAGTGCACTCATGTGGGTTCATGCCAGTGTCATCGTCAGAATCGGAGCTATCATCACTGCTGTTGTCATCAACGTTGTCGTCAACGTCTTTAAGACCACCTTCCCATTGAGTATCGCGACCTAAGGCACCTTGATCATTCACACCCCAAGTGAGAATCTTGTTGTCGTAAGTCAGGGCAGCACAGTGCATACCGCCGACGGCGATCTGAACGACGCCGACCTTTGAGGCGGAAAGGTTCTCATTAAGACGTGGACGCTTTACGTCGATAGGCTGCTTATTATCGATCTTCTTACTTCCAAGACCAAGCTCTCCCGAAGTACCTTCGCCGAAAACGTAGACATCCAATCTCTGGGTTGGAGCCTTGTTAATGGTAGGTCCGAATTTGACTGCCTTTGGCTTTGGAATTGCCTTTGGCTTTGGAGCAGCTTTGGCCTTGGTAACAGGTTTCTCAGCTTCAGCCTCGATATCAGATGGCTCCTCAGTCTCATCCTTCTTGGCAGCAGGCTTTGGAACAGCCTTCTTTGGCTTGACAGGTTCGGCTTTCTTCGTAATCTCGGCTTTCTTAACTGGAGCAGCTTTCTTAACTGGAGCAGCTTTCCTCTCAGCGGGTGCCTTCTTGGTAACAGTGGGCTCAGCGGCCTTCTTCGACTCGGCAGGCTTCTTGGAAACAGCCTTCTTGGGCTCTGCCTTACTTGGCGCCGGTGATTTTCGGGTCGAGGCTTTTTGACGTCAGCTATAGCCACAAAAGTGGTGTGCGTAACTCACTCGTGGCTCGGGTCTTCTTCGAGGCAGACTCGTCGTCAGCTACCTCAGCAGCTTTGCGTTTTGGAGGCATGATGTTGCTTGGGGAAAGGTCAATGGCTGATCTCAAGGTAGTCTATAGAGATGATTTGATAATGCGCGGTCGAAATGGCTGGAAATCGCTATGCGCGTGTAGAAAGGTGATCGATGTAGGAAGAAAGAGGTAAAAAGGAAGAGATCGTAAAGGCCACAAGGAGTGAGCGACCTAAATGGTAGGAACAAGAAGAAAGAACAAAGTCGTCGAGGGGATCAACGACGTTGGTCCAGAACAAAGAGCTTCGATGTTTATGGTCGCGAAGTGAAATAATGGACGGAGTCGGGAATGGACTGCATGTACCCATTTTCGCGACTGGCTGCAGGGGCAGCTGTCTTTCTGTGCCGCATGGAGTAAGGCATCCTTGCTCGGCGCCGGAGCGGAAGAATGATAGGCTGAAGCGAGGTCTTGGAAAATATGTAGATTGCTTAGTAATCCACCGAGGCCTCTGGCTCTTTGCGAAGCTCAAACTCGGTCGCTGGTTGGCTGGCCAGTCGACTAAGGAGGATACCAGGCTGGACAATAAGAGTCCAGCTCCATTATTATGAAGCAGGCTGAGGAAAAAGATTCAGCCCTAAGTTAGAAGGTAGATGCTATCTGTGACTTAGAAGCAACGTTTTCTATTATTCTATATAAACGTCTCACAAGACCGTAAAACGCGTTGCTAATGAAGCTTCAGACCAAGGCACTTTGCAATTAAAGCCGGTAGCATTCATTTTTATAATTTTATAACAGATCAGTATCAATGGAAGTTGATGTCATTTAAATACAGGCACAACAGGCAGTCAGCAAAGAAGTGTCAACGAATATGTTGGGCGAGACAAGAAACACCCGAAAGCATGAGAATATTCGTTGTTCAGTCCATAAAGCATAAACCACACGAAAGCTATAATACAAAGAGGCCATAACTGCTTCACCATCCAGCTCGTATAAACTCCCCTGCGCCATCTGCAAGAACGCCATTTGCAAAGCAGAAGCGCCTCTCTTTTGGTATGCCAGGCCGAAAATCATCTGGCAATGCCCTATTCACCGCACCATATTCTTCCCCCTCCCAAACAGAGCGACTGAACCAAATAAAGGAAAGAGTGAAAGGTCGAGGGAGCAATTATCGTAGACAAAATCAGAGAGAGATCACTTTTGTGTGGTGAAGTCCGTCTCGAGAGGATTCACGCCTCCGTCTGGAGCTTTCTCGCAGCTGCAAGCATCTGATACCACTATTAGCCCTGGCAGTGAGAAGAGGAATAAAAGGTCGGTTACCGGCTGGACGAGCGCCACATGAGCAAGTAGTGCCTGCTGGGGCTTGATTCTCTGCTGAAGCACGGTCGCAGGTGCAAGAGCCGGCTGGTCGTGCGCCTAATTCTGGTGTTAGTATGTGATAAAAAGAGCTGTTGCTTCCATTAAGGTGACATACGGCATGAACAGCGAGGGCCTTCGATCTTATTCTCTTCGGAAGCCTTGTCGCAGTTGCACTCCAAGGCATGCTTTTGGCCACAAGAGCACTTGGCTTGAGCGGCTGGGTTTGTCAGTTGCTGGGCTACCATGAAGAGAGAGCACATAGGATCACACTCACCACAGACGCAGCCTTGTCCACTCTTGTGGCAACAGGTCGTTGATTGGATGGTTTCAGTCATGTTGACGACAAGTAATAATTGACTTGATGGTTTTGGATAAGGGATTACTGTTCGATTTCGATTTCGATTTCTCTGGCGATAATTTGCGAGCTTGATTTATGATGCAGAGAATGAATCAAAGAAACAGTCGCATTTATATGCTTCGACCTTCAGCCTCGCGTCGTCACTGATTTGTTTCACCTCGCTTCTCATTGGCTGGGGGCAGGACAGGTCCCTGGACTAAGAATTGCCATCGCCAGATGCATGGGGAAATCAGCGGCTTTTGGACGCTTTCGATGACTCTCTAGAGGATCGTAGATCAAGCTGGCCACTCATTCGAGGCCCTTTAGACATCATTTCTCCATTTCTCCATTTCTCACGGCTGCTCCAGGTCATTCCATTCCATTCATTGGAGCATTTTGGGAGGAGCACATGATATGATGTCCTACCTAGGTACAATACAACCATACAGCATTAATGCAGTTCATGACTTTCAATTTGTCAGCCTTGTGAGGAGGAGCAAGGAGCAAGGAGTAAGGAGTAAGGACTAAGGGTCCAGAAACACCAGACAACTTCTTCCGAACGTCTCACATTTTTTTTTTTGTATTGTACAGACCAAAAAAAAAAATCCTTCGAGAGAATCTGTTGGTTATATAATATCGTACATGTCTAGACAGACATATTACAGCCATGCTTCCCGTTTCTATGTGATCCATAAACACCCAACCCATATCTTACAATCCTCCAATAGGATTACGTCTATGCTCCAAATTTACTCTCCTTGAATGGGTATTTCGGGTCGTCATCCTTCCTCAGCCATATCTGCTTCTTCTTCTTCGTAGGCACATGCTCTACCCAAATCTGCTTTGCATGTTCCTTCATAAACCGCCTGATATATCGAGGATCCCAGAGTTCACTGGCTACGCCGAGATCTTTGCAGCATCGCATCAGCGCATTTGATTTGCAACCTTCTGTGGCTGTAGGGATGCCCTCCGTTGAAAAGTAATCTTGTTCACCACGCGCAACAGATACGAGTCTGGAAAGGATTGTCAGCGTAGGTCTCGCCCGAGAAGTAAGACAGTGATATATACCTTCCATGCGCTACAAGGGCGTATTCCCTCGTAATGCTCTTTGGAGTAACAATTGTTTCTCCTCGAGGGGCAAGACCCCAACCACCTGGGCCAAAGGCTCTGTTCAATATCCTTCTGTATTTGATCTCCGGTAGATATACGATTCCATCCGGCTTCACTTCTATATCATCAACTGGGATCTCAGCAAGCAGAACGTCTGCGGCTTCCTTGGAGAACGGCTGGGCTGACAAGCCGTGGAACGATCGCGCCCAGTCGACCTGGCGACTGCCTTCGTCGAGAATGAGCGGTTCGTCTGCCAATCCTGACGAGAAATCTTGGATAGGAGATTGATCATCTATCGATGGCGCTTTGGGAGTCGGCGCGGCATTTCCATTTCCATTGCCATTCCCGTTCGGCGTCTTGCGGTTATAGCTGGTCGTAGGCGTCGCTGCTCTACGTTGTTGCGAGGTGGAAAGCGATCGCGAAGCTTCCGCAAGCCGACTGTTTTTTGCTGGCCGCAATGACTGTGACAAATTCAAGTTCAATGACTGTCTCATGCAGCATCGAGCAGTTCTCCCTACTGTCGCCATATCTGGTACTCTAGTTGCAGATGGGTGGCCTGGGGCGTCGCGAAGCTCGAAATTCTCGATGCGTATCAGCCGCCGCGCCCTGCATATGACCTAAGGCGACTTAATTGAGCCAATTGAGCCGCAACACCATGGAAAGACAACTTCATTACCTACTAACATCACATGTGGACTTAATGATATCTGTAATTCATTTGGAGATTCTATGCGATGCAGCGCTTTCTAGCTCTGATAATGTACATACATAATTTACATCTAGTGCCGCCATCGCAGCTCTGGACCCCTAGTCCTACGCATCCTTCATCTCTGTCCTCTTGTCATTGTTCTGCCTCTTCCAACACTGTTTGAAGTTCTCGAGCTGGAAGAGACGAGAGAGATATCATCAGCCTTGCGCTTGCCAATTGCCACGGCACGGCCATTCGGGTTGAATCGCTTAGTTTGTAGTTGTGGGACATGGATCACGACGTACCTCCTCCTTACATTGCCGCCAGTCCTTCTTCTCATAAAAGCAGTCATTCATCTTCGTGTTTTCCGCTGAAAGGCATTTGTGAGCTATTTGTCTTGCCTTAAGAAGCATCCGCATCCTCTTCATCGTCACCTACCCGCGCAACCAGTGCTGAAGATTCTCTTGTCCCTGTGAAGGATCATCAGTATCGAGGGCGCAGGACGGCTTAACCCGGACTTCTCATCTCTTACCACTCATCTGGCTCATCGTCGTCTTCTACGACATTGGCCGCCTTGGCATTGCTCTCTGATTTCGACATCTTGTGTGTTCGTCTACGACATTTGCGTTAACTTGACGTTGACTGGATTGTTGGGGCTTCACGTTCTCAATCTCGCGTGATCGAGGCGACCTCGGTTGCAACTTGCGGTTGCGGGCGGATACCTCAGGTAATCTGACTTGGAGGAGATGGCTGTAACGAAATTGAATGTGCTCGTATATGCTGGTACGTTTGACAAAGGAATTACATATCAGAATCTTACTGATGAATTGATAGGTGCCGGCAGTACTGATGGATCAGTCCGCCATGTCCTCTACACATTGAGGCTGTTGCTATCGCCGAACTACGCCGTCGTCCCCGTGAGTGATTCGGCGATCATCAAAGAACCATGGACGGCATCCTGTGCCCTTCTTGTCTTTCCAGGCGGTGCAGATCTTGGATACTGTCGATCCCTGAATGGAAAGGGAAATGACCGTATAAGCCAGTATGTGCGAAGAGGTGGCGCGTATCTTGGATTCTGCGCTGGTGGCTATTATGGCAGCCAAAAGTGCGAATTCGAGGTGGGGGACAAGAAGATGGAAGTCATAGGTAGACGAGAATTGGCATTCTTCCCTGGCATTTGCAGAGGCTGTGCATTCAAAGGCTTCGTCTATCAAAGTGAAACTGGGGCTCGTGCCGTCGAAATACTGGTGGAGAAAGACGGCTTTGGTGCACTTGAAACTCCAAAATCGTTCAAATCATACTATAATGGTGGCGGTGTTTTTGTCGATGCGGCCAAATACGAGACTCAAGGGGTTGAGATTTTAGCAAGCTACGCTGAAAAGACAGATGTCGATGGTGGCGAAGATGGGAATCAAGCAGCAGTAGTATACTGTAAAGTGGGCGACGGATGTGCTATACTTACTGGACCTCATCCAGAGTAAGTGAATTAGAAAACTTTCGCACCACTGCTAATAGAAATAGGTTTGCGCCCATAAATCTGGATCCGAAATCTGGCGGACCTGATTATTCAAAACTTGTCGATTCCCTGAAGAAAGACGACAAGCTGAGAATAGACTTCCTGAAGGCATGCTTATCGAAACTGGGATTGCACGTTTCAAAGGAGGTAACTTTAATACCATCACTTTCCGCCCTTCACCTCTCTTCTCTGCATAATGTCGAGGCTTCTCAAGTCTTCAAAGACCTGAAAGAGGATGTGACGACTGAGGACGGTGATGATTTTCTCAAAGCAGAAAACGACACTTTTCTTATTGAGAAGCAAGGGCCTCAATTGTCTTTAGATTCTCTTGCTTCATCTCTTCCATCCATCAGTTCCGATCGCAAGGATGGAGCAACGGCTGATCAGCTGGCCAGTGGCGTGGGCGACCAAAACCGCGACTATAATAAGGTTGTGAAACGTTTGATTTTCCATGAGAGCAGCTGGCCAGGGAGCAAGGAGACGCCGCATTTCAGCCACGATATGTTTTACTCGAATCTGGCCGAGTACCAAGATGAAAGTGGCAGTAGAGCAGAAGAATTTGGGAAGGTGCTTATGTATGGGGAGGTTATAACGAGCACAAACACGATCTTAGAGAAGTATGTGTGATAACTTATTTGTGGATATCTGCTGACAGGAGTAGAAATCAAAAGCTCCTGTCGCATCTTCCAAATGGCTTTACTGCTACGGCCACAGTCCAAGTTGCAGGCCGAGGCCGAGGCTCAAACGTCTGGGTTGCGCCCATGGGCGGACTGATGTTCTCCACGTGCCTCAGACATTCTATGGAACTGTCGAACAAAGCTCCGGTTGTCTTCGTCCAGTATCTCGCCGCCATCGCCATCGCAGAAGGCATAAAGTCATATGGCAAAGGCTATCAAGACGTTCCTGTGAAGCTCAAATGGCCTAACGATATCTGTAAGTATATATTCATCCATAGGGGAAGTGGCACTGACATGTCGTAGATGCAGAAGATCCTTCAAAGCCCGGGAAAAAAGAGTACGTGAAGATTGGAGGGATTTTAGTCAACTCCTCATACTCTTCTGGCAATTATAACCTAGTCGTTGGTTGTGGCATCAATACCGCCAATCCGGCACCAACGACCTCCTTGAATGCCTTGCGACCTCAGCATCTGCCTCCTTATACAATCGAGAAGCTGCTTGCTCGTATATTGACCAAATTTGAAGATATTTATACACGCTTTTGTCGCACAGGCTTTGATAAGCAGCTGGAAGAGACCTACTACAAATTATGGCTCCATAGCGACCAGATCGTTACTCTGGAGGCTGAGGGAGGTGTCAGAGCCAGGATCTTAGGAATCACAAGAGACTGGGGTCTGCTGCGGGTTCAGGAGCTAGGATGGGAAGACAGGCCTACAGGACGGATCCTTGAATTGCAGACAGATAGCAATAGCTTTGACTTTTTTAAAGGCCTTGTAAAGAGGAAGATTTGAAAGGTTATTGAGGCACATAGAAACTTGTCACTGGGATATTAGCATCCGAAAGCAAAACAGGTTCACAGTAGCATAACTAGAAGAATTGAGGTATTGGAATCATTAATGTAATCTAACTGATTTATAGAATCTGGGATGATGTCTTGTCTCATATGTTGCTGAGGAACTGAGAACGAGAACGAGTATGTAAGAGTTGGGGCCATTACTCTCCGCCCACCTAAGCGAGCATCGCGACGCGTCGCTTTTTTGACACCTACTTTTGTAAATTTCTTAATTCATTGACCACTTTACCAAATTACTACTA
>Ga0123337_10000469_pt1 | contig 67359 bp, 66 predicted proteins | sample frozenSSSSmetaG_FD_89792 | JGI IMG/M metagenome (GOLD analysis project Ga0123337, IMG submission 89792) | Glacier valley bacterial and archeal communities from Borup Fiord, Nunavut, Canada, to study Microbial Dark Matter (Phase II) -... | ecosystem: Environmental > Aquatic > Freshwater > Ice >...
CATGCCGACAGTTACAGCCTCACCACCGGATGTATCGCCGCCCTGCGCCAAAATCTTGCGTAGCGCCTGGTAGCCGCCACGCGCTTCGTAGTCCTTGAGCCGCCAGTTGCGGCCATCAAGGTCCGCCAGGATTTGCGGATTGATGTGACGACCGTGAAAACAGCTTTGCACGCCTGTTGCCACAAATTGCGACAGCACACTTTTTGCCGGTGCGCTGAGGTTTAAGTTGGATGCAAGCGTCATGATGACTGAACCTCAGCGGATTTAAGACCATCAATGAGCTGGTCCAGTTTCTCGTTGCTCATGAAGCTGCACATCGTCAGGTCATTGACCAGCAGGACCGGGGCATCAGCACAGGCGCCCAGGCATTCGGACTGCTGCAGCGTGAACAGGCCATCGGCGCTGGTTTCACCCATCCCAATGCCCAGCTTGTGCTCCAGGTGCTTGAGCGCATGCGCGCCATCCCGCAGCTGGCATGGCAGGTTGGTGCACACATTAAGCTTGTACTTGCCCACCGGCTGCTGGTTGTACATGTTGTAAAACGTGGTGACTTCATGCACGGCAATCGGCGCCATGCCCAGGTAGTCGGCCAGCAGTTGCTCATTCTCTGCGCTGACAAAGCCCTGCTCTTCCTGGACGATGGTGAGACAGGCCATGACGGCCGACTGCCGCTGGTCCGCAGGATATTTGGCAACTTCGCGTTCAAAACGCGCTTTGGTTTGTTCAGAAATCATGGAGGAACTCATTGAATTTAGCGGTCAATTTCACCGAACACAATGTCCATGGTTCCGATGATGGCAACGGCGTCTGCAATCATGTGGCCGCGCGACATTTCATCCATGGCCGCCAGATGCGAGAAACCAGGTGGGCGAATCTTCAGGCGGTAAGGCTTGTTGGCGCCATCGCTGACGATGTAAATACCGAACTCGCCTTTGGGATGTTCGACCGCAGCATAAGCCTCACCTTCGGGCACATGGAAGCCTTCGGTGAAAAGCTTGAAATGGTGAATCAACTCTTCCATGTTGGACTTCATGGACTCGCGGTCAGGCGCGGCGACTTTGTGGTTGCTAGTGATGACCGGGCCAGGGTTGACGCGCAGCCAGTCAATACACTGTTTGATGATGCGATTGGACTGGCGCATCTCTTCGATGCGAACCAGGTAGCGGTCATAGCAGTCGCCTGTCTTGCCGACTGGAATGTCAAAGTCCATGCGGTCGTACACCGAATAGGGCTGCTGCTTGCGCAAATCCCACGCGAAGCCGGAACCCCTAAGCATCGGGCCCGTAAAGCCAAGGCTGAGTGCGCGCTCGGGTGACACTACGCCCACGCCGACCGTGCGCTGCTTCCAGATGCGGTTGTCCGTGAGCAGCGTCTCGTACTCGTCAACCAGCCCCGGGAACTTGCGCACGAAGTCGTCAATAAAGTCGAGCAGCGAGCCTTGCCGGTTCTCGTTCAGCGCCTCAATCGCCTTGGCGTTCTTGACCTTGCTGATCTTGTACTGCGGCATGGTCTCAGGCAGATCACGGTAGACACCGCCAGGACGGAAGTAAGCCGCATGCATGCGCGCGCCCGACACAGCCTCATACATGTCAAACAGCGCCTCACGTTCGCGAAAGCAGTAAATCAGGATGTTCATCGCACCGCAGTCAAAACCATGCGCGCCCAGCCACAGCAAGTGATTGAGCAAACGCGTGATTTCCGAATACATCACCCGGATGTATTCCGCACGGACAGGAACATCGACACCCAGCAGTTTTTCGATGGCCAGGCAGTAAGCGTGCTCGTTGGACATCATCGAAACATAGTCGAGCCTGTCCATATAGGGCAGCGACTGGATGTAGGTTTTGCTTTCGGCCAGCTTTTCAGTGGCGCGGTGCAACAGACCAATGTGTGGGTCGGCGCGCTGAATCACCTCGCCGTCGAGCTCCAGCACCAGGCGCAAGACGCCGTGCGCCGCAGGATGCTGCGGTCCAAAATTGAGCGTGTAGTTTTTGATTTCAGCCATGTCTTACCTATGTCGTCCTTGTTGCCAGGGCAATTTATTGAAGACCACCATAGTTGTCTTCGCGGATGACGCGCGGCGTGATCTCGCGGGGCTCGATGGTGACTGGCTGATAAATCACCCGCTTCTGCTCGGCGTCATAACGCATTTCCACGTGACCCGACGTCGGGAAATCCTTGCGAAAAGGATGACCAATGAAACCGTAGTCGGTCAGGATGCGGCGCAGGTCGTTGTGGCCTTCAAAGACGATGCCGTAAAGATCAAACGCCTCTCGCTCAAACCAGTTGACGGAGTTCCACACGTCGTTGAGTGAGTCAACAACCGGGAAATCGTCGTCAGGGCAAAACACCTTGAGCCGTACGCGCTGATTCAGGCTGACCGACAGCAGGTGCGATGCGACGCAGTAGCGCAGACCCTCATACTGTCCGTCCTTGTACTCCGAATAATCGAGTCCGCAAAGATCAACCAGCTGCTCGAATTTGCAGCCAGCCGCATCACGCAACAGGAGCGCTGCGGCCCGGTAGTCGGCGGCAGCCACCGTCACGGTGACTTCACCGAGGGCAATCCGCTGATTTTTGACTTTTTCACCAAGTGCCGCAGCCACAGCATCGGCAATTTGCTCGGCAGTCGCCGGAGAGGAGTGAGCGAAGGACAACATCAAGCCCTCGCAATCGTGTTGGTCCGGCGGATTTTTTGCTGCAATTGGATGATGCCATACATTAACGCTTCGGCGGTGGGCGGACAGCCCGGCACGTAGACATCGACAGGCACGATACGGTCGCAACCGCGCACCACGGAATAGCTGTAATGGTAGTAACCGCCGCCATTGGCGCACGAGCCCATGGACAGCACCCAGCGCGGCTCGGACATCTGGTCATACACCTTGCGCAGAGCCGGCCCCATCTTGTTGCACAGCGTCCCCGCAACAATCATCAGGTCGGACTGGCGCGGGCTGGGACGAAACAGCATGCCAAAACGATCCAGGTCATAGCGCGCTGCGCCCGCATGCATCATTTCAACGGCGCAACAAGCCAGACCAAAGGTCATGGGCCAGAGCGAACCGGTCTTGGCCCAATTAACCACGGAGTCGTAACTCGTGGTCATAAAGCCTTCTTTAAAAACACCTTCTAGTGACATACCCGTACCTTTGTGGCAAGAACCCTCGGGGTCTTATTTCTATTCCCAGTCCAGCGCACCTTTTTTCCACTCGTAGATAAACCCCACGACCAGAATGCCCAGAAAAATCATGACCGACCAAAAACCCACCGCACCGATTTCCTTGAGCGCGACGGCCCACGGGAAAAGAAACGCGATCTCGAGGTCGAAAATAATGAATAGAATGGCTACGAGGTAGTAGCGCACATCAAATTTCATGCGTGCATCTTCGAAAGCCTCGAAGCCACACTCGTAAGGGGAATTTTTTTCGCTGTCGGGGCGCACGGGGCCCAACAAACGCCCCAGGACCTGGGGCACCACACCAACACCGACACCGACCAGAATAAACAGGAAAACAGGAAGGTACTGATCGAGGTTCATCGTGGATTCAATTTCTGGAGCGCCAGCCTGAGCATTGCTGCTATGACGACTTCCACCAGCTTGCCGTTTGAACCGACAACACCGCCGAAGCGTTGTTGCCGATGCTTTTCATCTGGTGCGGACGGCGAGACTCGAACTCGCACAGCTTTCGCCACTACCCCCTCAAGATAGCGTGTCTACCAATTTCACCACGTCCGCGATGCTTTTTTGTCAGGGTGGCATGAGGAAACCTTTCGGTTTTTTTAGCTCTCCAGACAGTCTCGTATCTTACCCTGAAATCAGCCCACTCCCGGCTGAAAACCAGCGCCAAATCAGCTTATTTCGTGGGTATTTGGCCTGCACCGGATGCAGCAGGTGCCGATGGCACTGGAACTGCCGCGTTGGTCGCTGCAGGTGCGGTGGTCCCAGGAATTTGAGCCGCGCCGGAAGTGTTGGGCGCCGGTGCCGTGACAGCCGCACCTTCCAGAACACTCGATCCAGTGCGCGGTTGCGCGTTGCCAAAGTAAGCCAGTAACAGCGTACAGGCAAAAAAGACAGCGGCCAAAATACCCGTAGTGCGGGACAAGAAGTTGGCACTGCCCGTGGCGCCAAACAGGCTGCCCGAACCGCCACTGCCAAATGCCGCACCCATGTCGGCGCCCTTTCCATGCTGCACCAGAATCAGGCCAATCATGACCAGCGCCGAGATCATTTGCACAGCGAGGACAGCGGTTAATACAACGTTCATATTTACTCCTAATTTAATAGCTAACTTAGCCGGTCAAACCTGGGCTGCAGCAATAATTGTTAAAAACTCCAAGGCTTTGAGCGAAGCGCCACCAATGAGGCCTCCGTCAATATCGGGCTGGCCCAGCAGCAAAGCCGCGTTGGCCGCATTCATGCTGCCGCCATACAGGATTTTCACACGCGCCGACTGGTCAGTGGCGGCTTTGAGCTGGGCCCGCAGCACGGCATGAACCACTTGTGCTTCCTCCGGCGAAGCCGTCTTGCCGGTACCTATGGCCCACACCGGTTCGTAGGCCAACACGATTTCACTGATGCAGTGACCATTGGCATGAATCACGGCGGCCAGCTGGCGCTTGACCACTTCTTCGGTGTGGCCGGCCTCGCGCTCATCCAAGGTCTCGCCAACGCAAACGATGGGCGTGATACCCAAGGCCAGCGCGGCCTTGGCCTTGTCAGCCACCAAGGCATCGGTTTCTCCGTGGTACTGACGGCGCTCGGAATGGCCCACGATCACGTAGCGGCACCCCAGATCCTTGAGCATGGCCGCACTGACCTCACCGCTGTAAGCGCCCGAGGCTTGCGCCGAGACATCCTGCGCGCCCAACTCAACGACAGATAGGCTGCCGTGGGCAGCTTTCAGGGCTTGAACCTGCGCCAGGTAAGGTGCAGGCACGCACACGACGACTTCGCATGCCGGAGGCACTGTAAGCCCTTGGGCCAGTGCGACCAACAAGGCCTCATTGGCAGCCAGGCTGCCATTCATTTTCCAGTTTCCTGCGATCAGCTTTTTCATGTTGTTCTTATAGGACTTACCAGTTACCAGGTTAAAACAATTTTTCCAACATGCTGGTTGGACTCCATCAACGCATGCGCCTTGGCCGCATCGGCTGCGGCAAAGGTGCTGTGGATCACGGGCTTGATGGCACCGTTGGCCAGCAGCGGCCAGACTTTCTCTTTCAAGGTCTGGGCAATCGCGGCCTTGAATTCAAGCGAACGTGGCCGCAGGGTCGAGCCGGTGATGGTCAGCCGCTTGCGCAGCACCAGTCCCCCGTTGAACTCGGCCTTGAGGCCACCCTGCAGCGCAATGATGACCAAACGGCCATCTTCGGCGAGGCACTCGACTTCACGCGCTACATAACTACCCGCCACCATGTCGAGAATGACATCGACGCCCCGCCCCTTCGTCAGCTTCTTGACTTCTTCGACAAAGTCGTGGGTCTTGTAATTGACCGCATCGTCAGCACCCAGCGCCAGGCAGGCTGCGCACTTCTCGTCGCTGCCGGCCGTTACCAGCACGGTCGCACCCAGCGCTTTGGCCATCTGGATCGCCGTCACACCAATGCCACTGGAGCCACCCTGAATCAGCAGGGTTTCGCCCTTTTGCAGGCGCGCCCGCTCAAAGACGTTGCTCCAGACCGTGAAAAACGTTTCCGGCAGCGATGCGGCCTGCAAATCGCTCAGGCCAGGCGGCACAGGCAGGCACTGCCCGACCGGTGCCACGCACAACTCGGCATAACCGCCACCGGCGACCAGCGCGCAGACATGGTCGCCCAGCCTGAAACCCGCCGCCGCCATGGCCTGGGCATCGCCTGCGATGATTTCGCCCGCGACTTCCAGCCCCGGAATGTCCGATGCGCCAGCCGGCACCGGGTAGTTCCCGGTACGCTGCAGGACATCAGGCCGGTTCACGCCACTGGCGCCCACACGGATCAACACCTCGCCCGCAAGCGGGACAGGTGCGGCACGCTCGCCGAGCTTTAGCACGTCGGGCGCACCATACGCGGTAATTTCAATGACTCTCATGATTTTTAAGCTTTTCATGGCGCTAGCGCCCGTCAAACGGGCGCCAGGAGCTACAAAATTAATAGCAATATGGTCTCAGAGGCGAATTAAGCGCGATCCTGATTTGGTGCAGGACGGTCCATCAACACCTTCATCGACAGCTTGACGCGGCCTTTTTCGTCCGTTTCCAGAACCTTGACCTTGACGATCTGGCCTTCTGTCAGGTAATCGGTGACCTTCTCGACACGCTCATGCGCGATCTGGCTGATGTGCAGCAGACCGTCTTTGCCGGGCATCAGGTTGACCAGTGCACCGAAGTCCAGAATCTTGGTGATGGCGCCTTCGTAGACCTTGCCGATTTCGACTTCAGCAGTGATCTCGGCGATGCGGCGCTTGGCCTCATCAGCCTTGACACTGTCGTTCGACGCGATGGTGATGGTGCCGTCTTCCTCGATGTTGATCTGGGTGCCGGTCTCTTCGGTCAGCGCACGAATGACCGCGCCGCCCTTGCCGATCACGTCACGGATTTTTTCAGGGTTGATTTTCATCACGTACAGGCGCGGTGCGAAGTCGGACACTTCGGCCTTGGCTTCGCCCATGGCTTCCTGCATCTTGCCCAGGATGTGCATGCGGGCTTCCTTGGCCTGGGCCAGTGCGACCTGCATGATTTCCTTGGTGATACCCTGGATCTTGATGTCCATCTGTAGCGCGGTGATGCCGAAGGTGGTGCCCGCGACCTTGAAGTCCATGTCGCCCAAGTGATCTTCGTCACCCAGGATGTCGGTCAGCACGGCAAAGCGGTTTCCTTCCTTGATCAGACCCATGGCGATACCGGCCACGTGGGCTTTCATCGGCACGCCGGCGTCCATCAGGGACAGGCAGCCGCCGCAAACCGAAGCCATTGATGAGGAACCGTTGGATTCGGTGATCTCGCTGACCACGCGCATGGTGTACGGAAACTCTTCTTTCGAAGGCAACACGGCGATCAGCGCGCGCTTGGCCAGACGGCCGTGACCGATTTCGCGGCGCTTTGGCGAGCCCACGCGGCCGGTTTCGCCAGTGGCAAACGGAGGCATGTTGTAGTGCAGCATGAAGCGGTCTTCATAGTCGCCGCTCAGGGCGTCGATACGCTGTGCATCACGCTCGGTGCCCAGCGTGGTGACGACCAGCGCCTGGGTTTCGCCACGTGTGAACAGGGCTGAGCCGTGGGTGCGCGGCAGCACGCTGTTGCGGATTTCAATCGGACGCACGGTGCGCGTGTCGCGGCCGTCAATGCGTGGGTCGCCGGCCAGGATCTGGCTGCGCACGATTTTGGCTTCGATGTCAAACAGCATACCGTCGACGGCCACGCTGTCGAATTCAACGCCTTCAGCCTTCAGGCCCTTCTTGGTCCAGGTGGTCACTTCACGCGTGGCGTGGGTACGGGCCTGCTTGTTGCGGATCAGGTAGGCAGCGACCAGCTTTTCTTCAGCCAGGGCAATCACTTTAGCGATCAGTACGTCGTCCTTGGCGGGCGCTTTCCAGTCCCACATCGGCTTGCCGGCATCACGAACCAGTTCGTGAATCGCACTGATGGCGATGTTGCCCTGCTCGTGGCCATAGACGATGGCGGCGAGCATGATTTCTTCCGACAGCTGACTGGCTTCGGACTCGACCATCAGCACAGCGGCTTCGGTACCGGCCACGACCAGATCCATCTTGGAATCCTTGAGCTGGGTCTTGCCGGGGTTGAGCACGTACTGGCCGTCGATGTAGGCGACGCGGGCGGCGCCAATCGGGCCGTTGAAAGGAATGCCGGAGATGGCCAGCGCGGCGCTCGATGCGATCAGCGCAGGAATGTCGCCTTCAACTTCAGGGTTGAGCGACAGCACGTGGATCACGACCTGAACTTCATTGAAGAAGCCTTCAGGAAACAGCGGGCGAATTGGACGATCGATCAGGCGCGAGGTCAGCGTCTCGAATTCGCTGGGGCGGCCTTCACGCTTGAAAAAGCTGCCGGGAATGCGGCCGGCAGCGTAGGTTTTTTCGAGGTAGTCAACGGTCAGCGGGAAGAAATCCTGGCCTGGCTTGGCTTCGGTCTTGGCGACCACAGTGGCCAGCACGACGGTGCCGTCCATGTCCAGCAGCACAGCGCCACCGGACTGACGCGCGACTTCGCCGGTTTCCATCGTGACCTTGTGCTGGCCCCACTGAAAGGACTTGGTAACTTTGTTGAAAATAGTCATGTGTTTCTCCACTAATTTTGCGCACTTGAGGCAGTGCGAGAGGCCCGGAGGGGTGGCTCACTGAACACGATGCCATTCCGCAAAAAACCTGCTGGACAGGCAGCCCGAAGTTCCGGGATTTTCTTGGGGAATGACACAGCGCGCGTTCGTTTTGCCTTGCTCCGAAGTAGGTCCGTGATGCCAGAAAACTTCTGCAAGTTGCTGACTGGCTGCGTTTGAAGCGCAAAACGCCTGAGCTAGTGAACTAACTCAGGCGTTTCCTATTGGGTTTACCGATTATTTACGCAGGCCAAGCTTGGCGATCAGCGCAACATAACGGGAAGCATCGCGGGACTTCAGGTAGTCCAGCAGCTTGCGGCGGCGGCTCACCATGCGCAGCAGACCGCGGCGACCATGGTGGTCTTTGGCGTGGGTCTTGAAGTGGGGCATCAATTCATTGATGCGGCCGGTCAGCAGGCCGACCTGGACTTCAGGACTGCCGGTGTCAGTGGCGGAACGGGCATTATCCTTGACAATTTCGGCCTTGATTGATTTTGCGATCATGGTTTTCCTCTTGCAACAGTGTTGCGACTCGCGAGCGAAGCAGTGTTCCCACTATTGGGATTTGACCGCTTTCGTCGTGATTTTGCGGACAGTGATGTCCAGCAAAGCCTTAAATTATAGCGCAAGCCACCGCCGCAGGCGCTCCACGCCCTGCCCCAGCCTGGCCACGTCCTGGCTGGCAAAACACCAGCGCAGCCAGCCCTCGGCCTCGGGCGTGGGGTTGACCATGAACGCGTTGCCCGGCGCCAGGCCCAGCCCGGCCTCCACCACCAGCCGCTTGGCCGTTTCAAGCGAATCGCCGAAGCGCTCTTGGTCTTCAAGCCTGAAAAAGGCGTACATCCCGCCCTTGGGCGCGGCCACCTGCACCCCCGGCACGGCCTGCAGCAACGGAATCAGCGTGTCGCGGCAGGTTTTCAGGTGGTTCACAAGGCGCGGCGTGACATCGGCCGTCCGCTCGATGGCTACCAGGCCGGCGCGCTGGACAAACACCGGCGCGCAAGATGTATTGAACTCGACCAGCTTGCCCATGTGCGGGGTCGCGCTGGGCGGCATCACCAGCCAGCCCAGGCGCCAGCCGGTCATCAGAAAGCTCTTTGAAAAGCTGTGCACCACGATCAGCCGATCTTCGGGGCTTGCAACATCCAGAAAACTCGGCGCGCAGCCATTAGGCGTGGCTTCATAGTAGAGGCGCTCGTAGACCTCGTCGGCCAGAATCCAGGTACCGGTGCGCCGGCAGTGCGCCAAAATCACTTCCTGCTCGGCGCGCGTCAGCGTCCAGCCGGTCGGATTGTTGGGTGCATTGATGATCAGCAGCCTGGTTTTGGAGGTCACCCCGTCCAGCAGTTCATCCATGTCCAACTGCCACTGCCCGGCCACCGGCCGCAGGCTCACGCACTTGACCACGGCGCCCAGGATGGCGGGCTGCGCCGTCAGGTTGGGCCAGACCGGCGTCACGGCCACCACCTCGTCGCCCGCATCCACCAGCGCCTGCACGGCCAGCATCAGCGCATTGACGCCGCCCGACGTGACCGCTATGCGCTCGGCGCCTATGGGCGCGGCGCCCGGGGTGCGCAGGCCCGTCGCGTAGCGGGCGATGGCTTCGCGCAGTTCCGGCAAGCCGAGGTTGTGGGCATAAAAGGTTTCGCCCTGCTGCAAGGATGCGGCCGCCGCGTCGCGGATGAATGCCGGTGTGACTTCATCGCTCTCGCCAAACCAGAACTTGAGCACATCGCTGCGCCCCATGCCCGCATTGGCCACCTGGCGGATCATCGATTCTTCGAGGTTCAAAACGGCCTGTCTCATGCCTGTCCTTTCGTGTGGGTTGTGTCGTTCAATTCAGGGCCGCGCCATCTTGCAGCTGTGCGGCTGCTCGGCGCGCGCCGCTGGAATCGTCTTGATGACGCGAAAACCGTAGCCCGAGCCTTCCACATCAAACTTCACGCCGGGGGCGCCCTGCTTGCCCATGACCGCCACCTGCAGCGGCTGCTGGAACTGGTGGTCAGCCGCGCGCATGGCCCCTTGATGACCATAAAAAGTGACTGCAGCCCTTTCCAGCTTTTCGGCGACAGCTATCGTATCGGTCGCACCCGCCTTTTCGATGCTTTGCGCCAGTGCTTCAATCATGAGTTGCATGCGCATGTGGACATAGTCGTCCTGCGGCTTGGGAAAGCGCTCGCGAAAGGACTGGTAAAAAGCTTCCGAAGCCGCGCCCGGCTCGTTGGGAAACCAGTCGGCCACCGCAATCACCTTGCCCACGCCGGCATCGCCCAGCGCGGCCGGCACGCCCAGCGCATTGCCATAAAACGTGTAGAACTTGCCTTCGTAGCCGACTTCCCTGGCGGCCTTGATCAGCAGCGTCAAGTCATTGCCCCAGTTGCCGGTCAGCACCGCCTGCGCGCCGCTGGTCTTGATCTTGACAGCGTAGGGAATGAAGTCTTTCACGCGCCCCACGGCATGCAGTTCATCGCCCACGATCTGCACGTCGGGTCGCTGCAGGCCGATCTGCTTGCGGGCTTCGCGCAGCACCGCCTGGCCAAAACTGTAGTCCTGGCCAATCAGGTAAACGCTTTTGAGCGCATGGTCTCCTTTGAATTGCTCCATCAAGGCGGCCATGCGCATGTCGGCATGGGCATCGAAACGGAAATGCCAGTAGCTGCACTTTTCGTTGGTCAGGCTGGGGTCGACCGCCGAATAGTTCAGAAACAGCACGCGCTTGCCGGGCTGGCGCTCGTTATGTTTGTCGATGGCATCGATCAGGGCAGCGGCAATGGCGGATGAATTTCCCTGCGCAATGATGTTCACACCATCGTCAATCGCCGAGCGCAAGGCCGCCAAGGCTTCCTCGTTCTGGCCCTTGCTGTCGTAGCGCTCTATCACCAGCTTGCGCGCACCGCCCGGCAGCTTGACGCCGCCGCGCGCATTGACGCGCTCGGTGGCCCAGACCAGGTTGCGAAACACCGCCTCGCCGGTATTGGCAAACGGACCCGAAAGGCTTTCAATCAGCGCAATCCGAACGGGCGGCAAGGCCGGCTGCGCCATGGCGGCCATCGCGGTAGCCAACAGCAGGGCCACCAACACATGTTTTAGAAGCTTGTTCATTGAAAAGTAATCCTGTCTTCAGGCTTGAATTTGAATAGATTGACGGCGCGCTGGTTTCAGCGGCAGACGGTGAGCGCGGAGAAAACCGCGAAGTGCAGGCGCAGCCGACTCAGCCGATGGTCGCCAGGCTCCAGCGCGGCTTCACGTCAAAGGTGTAACCGGGCTGCAGTGTTTCCAGACCGGCCTGCAGCCGCATGCCGGCGGCCAGCGCGATCATGGCGCCGTTGTCGGTGCAAAAATCCAGTTCCGGGTAATGCACGCGGACGCCGCGCTGCTGGCAGGCGGCGTTGAGCTGGCTGCGCAGCAAGGCGTTGGCGCCCACGCCGCCCGCCACCACCATCCGCTTGAGGCCGGTTTGCGCCAGCGCGCTCAGGGTTTTTTTCACCAGCACGTCGACAATCGCCGCCTGCGTGGAGGCGGCCAGGTCGGCCTTGCGGCTTTCCAGGTCGGGCCCGAGTTTTTTGGCCTGCGTCAGCACGGCGGTCTTCAGGCCGGCAAAAGAAAAATCAAGGTTGCCGCTGTGCAGCAGCGGCCGGGGCAGCTTGAAGGCCGTGCCGTCACCGGCCAGCGCCAGCCTGGACAGATGCGGCCCGCCGGGATACGGCAAGCCCATCAGCTTGGCCGACTTGTCAAAGGCCTCGCCGGCGGCGTCGTCAATCGTCTCACCGAGCAGCAGGTAGCTGCCGACCCGGTCCACCTGCATCAGCTGGGTGTGCCCGCCCGACACCAGCAACGCCAGAAACGGAAACTCGGGCGGGTCGGCACTCAGGAAAGGCGACAGCAGATGCCCCTCCAGATGGTGCACGCCCATGACCGGCTTGCCCAGCGCGGCCGCCAGCGCGCAGGCCACGCCCGCCCCTACCAGCAGCGCGCCCGCCAGGCCGGGGCCTCGCGTGTAGGCCACCACGTCCACTTCCGCCAGTGAGCGCTGGGCCCGCTGCATCACCTGCTGCGTCAGCGGCAACACCCGCCGGATATGGTCGCGGCTGGCCAGCTCGGGCACCACGCCACCGTAGGCCTGGTGCATGTCGATCTGGCTGTACAGCGCATCGGCCAGCAGACTTGGCACGCCCTGCCCGCGCGTTTGCACCAGGGCCACACCCGTTTCGTCGCACGACGATTCAATTCCCAACACCAGCATTTTTTCAGACATAGCGCCGTAGTTTAGGCCACGCGGCTTGTTCCGCTGACGCGGGAGATGGGAACGCAAGCGGGCTTTCCCTCACCCGCCGCCTTGGCGCAAGCGCTCATTTCATCACCAGGCCGCCGTCCACGAACAGCACCTGGCCGGTCATGAAACGGCTCCAGTCCGATGCCAAAAACAACACCGGCCCCGCCACATCCTCGGGCGTGGCGATTCTTCGGAGCGGGGTTTGACCAATGATCAGCGCCTTGACCTCCTCGCGGGTCGCCAGGCTGGCCTGGGTCGGGTAGACCAGCCCGGGCGCCACGCAGTTCACGCGTATACCCAGCGGCCCCAGTTCCACCGCGAGGTTGCGGCTGAACCCGACCAGCGCCGACTTGGCCGTGGTGTAGTCGTGGTAGGGCACCAGCGGGCGCTCGACCAGGTCGCTCACGAGGTTGACGATGCAGCCCCGGGCGCGCTGCCTGAAATGGGGCAGCGCCGCCTGGCAGACGTTGTAGACGGCATGAACCGCCCCGTCGAGCTGGGCTTCGTAGTCGGACCAGGCCAGTTCCCAGAACATCTTGCGCTGCTCGGGGTCGAAGGTGAAGGCCTTGAAGGCGTTGTTGACCACCACGTCGAGCTTGCCGGCTTCGTCCAGAATCTGCGCCACCATGGCCTGCACCGCCGCTTCCGAGCACACATCGGCCTGGATCGCCCAGGCGTCGCCGCCCAGCGCCTTGCAGCGCGCCACCACGTCGGCCGCCGCCGCCTCGTTGCGCAGGTAGTTCACGACCACCATCGCGCCCTCGCGGGCAAACGCCAGCGCAATCGCCGCGCCAATGCCCCGGCTGGCACCCGTGACCAGCACCACCTGACCCTGGAATTTCATGGCCGCCGCCTGGCTCATTGGGCGGGCAGCAGGTCTTGGCTCACGACCTCGGAGACCTTGATGGCGCGCTGCACCAGTCCCAGCGCCAGGTAGGTGTCGGCGGCTTTTTGCAGTACCTCCATGTCAAAGGCGCCCAGTCCTTTTTTCTGCGTGGTGGCGGACACGCTGGACAGATTTCGCAGGCGAATCACATCCAGGTTGACGGCCGCGTCTTTCCCGTCAATCGCGCGCTTGACGGCCAGCGCTGCCGCTTCCTCGGGCTGCCTGATCATCCAGTTGACGCTGTCGCGGTAGGCAGCCAGAAACTTTTTCAGCAGCTCTTTTTTCTGCCGGTAGGTTTCCTCGCGCACGACAAACATGTCGCTGGACACGTTCAGGTAGTTTTTGACCTCCATCACGTTGACATCGGCCAGGCCTTTTTGCCGGCCCACGAGCAAGCCGGTGTCGGTCGCGGCGGTGGCGTCGACCTGGCCCTGCATCAGCGGCGCAAAGTTCAGCAGGCCGGTGACCACGATGGTCACGTCCGATTCGCGCAGGCCGGCCTGGTGCAGCAGCACCAGCAGGTTTTGCCGGGTGCCGCTGGACAGGCTATAGACGCCAATCTTCTTACCCTTCAAATCGGCCGGTTTGGTGATGTTCCGGCTTTTAAGTGACACCACGTTGAACACATTTTGCGGATAGATGTCGTAAATGGCGCGCAGTTTCTCGCCTTTTTCAAGCGCTGCAAAAAACGACCCCGGATCGGTGAAGGCCAGGTCGGCCTGCCCGGTCAGGAGGTTGCGGATCGCATCGCCGCCGCCCGCGCCCGGCACATACTGCAGGTCCAGGCCTTTGGCTTTGAAAAATCCCTTGTCTTCATCGACCAGCAAATTGGTGACTTCCGTGATCGGCTTGCTCCAGCCGGCCACCACGACCTTTTCCAGCGCCGCTGGCGCGGCCGCCAGGCCAGCGCCCGAAAAACCCAGGCCCACGAGCGTAGCCGCAGCCAGCACCGCAACCGAACGAACAATGGCGAATTTCATTTTTTGATTTCCTTTTGGAGGGTTGTCATACGTGATTTGAGCAAGCGTTTTTCAAGCGCCACGGCGAACTGGTACAGCCCCAGCCCCAGCAGCGTGATGAGGGCCAGCACGGCGAACATGAGGGGCGTGTCCATCATCCCCTGCGACGCAATGATCAGGGCGCCCAGGCCCTGGCTGCCGCCAATGAATTCGCCAACCACGGCGCCCACCAGCGCGAGCACCACGGCGACCCGAAAGCCGGCCAGGATGCCGGGCAGGCCAGCGGGGATTTTCAGCCGCAGCAGCGTCTGCCAGCGCGTCGCCCCCAGCATGCGAAACAGTTCCAGCCGCCGCGCATCGACCTGCGCGATGCCGGTCATGGTGTTTTCCATCAGCGGGAAAAAGCAGATCAGCGCGGTGATCACCACGGTCGAGGTCATGCCAAAGCCGAACCAGACAATGAACAAGGGCGCCAGCGCCAGCTTGGGCACCACCTGACTGGTGACCACATAGGGCATCAGCAGGCGACGCAGCGCCGCGGATTCGCCCAGCAGCACGCCGCTGGCCAGCCCCAGCGCGCAGCCAGCCGTCAGACCCAGCAACAGTTCCAGCACGGTCTGGCCGATGTGCGGCAAGAAGTAGCCGGAGCGCAAGCCCTGCCACAGCGCGGCGAGCACCGCAGACGGCGGCGGCAGCACCAGCGCCGACAGCTTCATCGCGCGCGCCAAAAACTCCCAGCCCAGCAGCCCGGCAGCCAGCAGCGCCCAGGCGCCGAATCGGCGCCAGCCGGCGCTCATGGCGCGCCCCCGTCCATGGCCGCCCTGAGCTGCGCGCACAGCGCGTTGAACGCCGGGCTGTAGCGGATCTGGCGCCCGCGCGGCCGGGGCAGTTCCACCTGCAGGTCGTGCCGGATGCGTCCGCAGTCCATCACGGCCACGCGGTCGGCCAGGTACACCGCTTCGGCAATGTCGTGGGTGACAAAGAACACCGTGGTCTGGCGCAGGCGGCAAAGCGCCAGCAAATCGTCCTGCAACTCCTCGCGGGTGATGGCGTCCAGCGCCGCAAACGGCTCATCGAGCAGCAGCATCGCGGGCTCGCCCACCAGTGCGCGCGCAATCGCCACCCGGCTTTGCTGGCCACCCGACAAGTGGCGCGGATAGTGACGCTCGCCGGCCGACAAGCCCATCAGGGCCAGCAACTGCTGCGCCCGGGCCACCTCCTGCGACGTCGGCTTATGGCTGAGCGACAACGGCAGCAACACGTTGTCCAGCACGGTGCGCCATTCAAGCAAGGTGGGCGACTGGAACACAAAGCCCAGCTGCGGCCCGGGCGGCGCGAGCGGCGCGCCGTGCAAGGTGATGCGGCCCTCGCTGGGCTGCAGCAAGCCGGCGGCCAATTTGAGCAGCGTGGTTTTTCCGCAGCCGCTGCGACCCACCAGGCAGTGAAATTGCCCCTGGCCAATGCGCCAGTCGACCCGCTGCACCACGTCGGGGCGGCCCGGGTAGGTGAAGCTCACCTGCTCCATGTCCAGGAAACTCATGGCCGGTTTCCAGCGAAAGTTGACGGGCTAGTCCGCATAGGGCGCAAAGCGTTCAGCGGCCAGCTCGGCCGACTGCTCAATCTCGACCATCTGGACCAGGTCCAGCAGATTGAAGCGGCCGTCGTGGTGCCAGCCGGCCTCGGGCGCGGTCATGGCGCCCAGCGCGCTGATGCGGGTCACGCCGGCGCGCCCCAGCGCCTCGGCCAGCGCAAACAACTCGGCCGGCGCGGCGGCCAGCCCCACGGTCTGCAAAAAAGCCCGGCTGCGGCCGATGACCGGCACCACGTCTTCGAGCCGGTCAACGGCCACCACCTGCACGGTGCGGTTCAGCGCACTGGGCGCCAGCGGCTGCAGCTGGTCGGCATAGGCCACGCGCCAGGGGGCATCGGCCTCGCCGATCAGGGCGTTGCCGGGCTGCGTGAACAGCTGCATTTCTTGCGCCTGCTGCCAGCGGGCCACGCTGGCGGCGTCGTCCAGCGGCAGCACGCGGCGCGCAAACTTGTGCTCAAAACTCGCGAGTTCATGGGCCAGGTACTGCGAAAAGTCGCGCGGCGAGACCTTTCCGCCGCGCTCGACGAAAAACAGCTGCGGCGAATAGCAGCCCTGCTGGTCGTAGCGCACCACGTCGTAAGCGGCCAGGTGGGCGGTGCCCTGCGCCTTGCGCGCATCGAGCGCAGCGCGGGACACCATGCCAAAGCTGAGCTTGTGCCCGTAGCCCAAAAACCGCGTCGTGACCGGCACCTGCTGCCGCAGCGCCTGCAGCGCGGCGTTGCCGCCATAGGCCAGCACCACATCGGCCTGCGCAAAAAGCGCCTGCTCGCGCGCCGCATCGCCGCCCTTCCACCAGCCCACGGCCAGGCAGTCGGCCAGGCCGGGGTCTTCGTCGACCAGCAGCCGGGCGAACCAGCCGGCAAACAGCGGCTCGGCCCCTGGCAGCTTGCCTATATTGCCGGCCTTGACCAGCAAACCCGAGATCAGGCTCCAGATCGGCAGGCCCGGCACGTTGCCGGCCCAGATGTGGACCAGCAAGTCCGGCCCCATGGCCTTGGCAAAACCGCCCTTGGGACGCGGCTGGAATTCATCGAGCAGCTTGGGATTGGCAAAGTCCTCGGCCACAAAGCGCTGCAGCTGCGGCTGGCGAAAGGTTTTCAGGTAGGCCGTCAGCCCCAGCCGCACCATTTCGGCATCAAAGCCCGTGACCAGCGGCAGCAGCCTGTCGGCCTGCTGGCGCCAGGGGTCGGCCGGGTCGAGCAGACGCGCCACCGCGCGGTCCACCACCGCGATGATCTGGGACACCGTCCGGGTTTTCAGATAGGCCCGGCTGCCCTGCTTGACGCGCTCGGCCAGCGCCACCCATTGCGCCGGGCTCAGTTCAGGCACGGCAACCTCCAGCCGTTCGCCGGGGCCTTCAAAGTGCAGCGTTTGCCAGGCCAGTTCCTCGGCCCTGAAACCCGGCAGGTAGCCGGCCACCGCGTGCAGCGTGGTCATACCCGGGCCGCCTGCAAGAACGCTTCGACCGCCAGCGAGCAGCCCTTGGCCTGCGCGCCTTCGGCCCGCCCGAGCAGCAGAAAACCGCCGTCGACCGCCACGCCGACATCCTCGGTCAGGATGGTCGTGACCGAATTGAAGTTGGCCAGATCGCAATGCGCCAGCACCCCGTGCGCGCCGTGCGCCACCTCCTCGCCCGTCATGGGGTTGACCAGCCGCGACCGGATCCAGTGCGGCCCCGACTTGACGGACGGCAGCACCGCATTGCCGGCATCGTAAAACTGCGTGCTCAGCTCGGTCATGCCGTACATATTGATGCAGTGGCTGGCCGGCACGCCCAGCAGCGACGACAGTTGCGCATAAAACTGCGCCATCGGGATGTCGCGCGACTGGCCCTTGAAGCCGCCGGTGTCCAGCACCCGGCTGCCCGCCGGCAGGGCAAAGCTGCGCCCCTGCTGCAGCAGCGCGTCCATCAGGTGCACCAGGCTGTAGCTGGCGCCCAGCAGCGCATAGGGCGTGCCGGTTTGCTCGGCCTGCGCCAGCGCGGCGCACAGGCGCGCGGTGTCCAGCCCCTGCGGCGTCAAAAAGTACTGACTGCCTGCTGTGCCAAAGTCCTGAACGGCCAGCGCCAGGTAGTGCGCCAGGGACGAGTTGGGCATCTCCACTTCAGTCGGAAACAGGATGCCCATGGCCATGCGATCGGTGCCGCGCATGAAGCGCTGGCTGAAATTGGCGCGCATCGACGCGTCGTAGACCGCCAGCGTCGGGTGGTGGTGCTTGCCCTTCACGTCGCCCTGGGTGGTGCCGCTGGTCATGAACACGCGGTCTGTATCGGCCAGTGGCTGGCAACTCAAGGTCAGCGCCTTGAAGGCGCTGATGGGTACGGCCGGAATGCCCTGCCAGCGGTTGACGGTGCGCGGCGTCTGGCCCTTTTGCCGACAAAAGCGCTGGAATGCCGGGTTGTGTTGAAACTGGTGGACAAACAGCGCCAGCGCCTGCTGGTTGAAGGCCTCGTCGCTCGCGCCGTCACGGGCCATGAAGGCCAGCAGGCCCTGCACGATGGCAGCGGTGCGCGCTTGCGGGCTCAGGTCCGTGGGGGTGTTGATTGCATTCATGGTCGCCATTCCTTCCGTGGTCTGCGGGTGCAGGGTGCTCCGAAAGTTGTGGCGGGGGCGTGGCCCCTGTCCTGACAGCTCTTCTTACGTCGGCATGATCCGATTCAAGTTCGCGGGTTCGGTTCTGACCATCTCAGCCGCCCTGCCGTAAACAGCAGAAGGGCACCCCGGAGCGAGGCCGATTCTACGCGGAATGGCCGTGGCGCTGCTGGCCGACAAGGCAGCCCTCCAAGGCACCCTTTTGGCGCGATTCTTGCGTGTATTTTTCGCATGAATGAAGCTCTGCGCATTGTGGTGGTCGCGCCTGACCTGGCCATCACCGACCCCGACGACGACTACGCCCTGAACCAGGCCGAGCGTTCGCGCAAACTGCGCATTGGTCTGCTTGAAAGCGGCTTCAACCTGGTCGCCACCCTGCCCGCCGACATGTTTTTAATGGACCGGATTGCACAGCTCCAGCCCGACATGATCATTGTGGACGCCGAAAGCGACGCCCGCGACGCGCTCGAACATGTGGTCATGGCCACGCGCGACGAGCCACGCCCCATCGTGCTGTTCACCAACGACGACGACACCCGCCACGTCAAGGACGCCGTGGCGGCGGGCGTTTCGGCCTATATCGTGGCCGGCCTGTCGCCCGCGCGCATACGCCCGATTCTGGATGTGGCGATGGCCCGCTTCCAGCATGAGCAGGGGCTGCGCCGCGAACTGGCCGACGTCAAAACCGAGCTGCAGGAGCGCAAGGTGATTGACCGCGCCAAAGGCCTGCTGATGCAGCGCCAGGGCCTGTCAGAGCCCGCCGCCTACGACAAGCTGCGCAAGGCCGCCATGAACAAGGGCCTGCGCCTGGCCGAGGTGGCGCAGCGCATGCTGGACGCCGCCGACCTGCTGGGCTGACGCAGCCAGCTACCAGAATGGTGCGCCGCACAAACTCGGTGCAAGCCCAGCAAACGATTCAATCCACTACCAATTAAATAGCTGCTTACGCCCACTGCTATTGGGCTATTGCACTATTTGATCGATATTTCAAGTCCTTCCAAGCCCCAGCAACAGGCTGGCACAGGTTTTGCATTAAGTGAACCGTACGGTCAATTCCTTCAACGGCGAAGCGGGTTGGCCTCCAAAGAACAAAGGCGTTCGCACCCAGCAGTCACCCCCGTGTGGCGGTCCGGGTCGAGCGCCTTTTTTGTTTTGTTTTGTTTTTAATTTTCTGGAGTTGATGCCATGACTGATCTACTGAAAACTTCACTGAACCGCCGCACCGTGCTGCAGGCGGCCACGATTGGCGCGGTCGGCATCAGCCCGGCGCTGCGCGCAGCGGTCTACGCCCAGGGCTCGGACGCGCCGGAGAAAAAGGAAGTGCGGATCGGCTTCATCCCGCTGACCGACTGCGCCTCGGTGGTGATGGCCTCGGTGCTGGGCTTCGACAAGAAATACGGGGTCAAGATCATCCCGACCAAGGAAGCCAGCTGGGCCGGCGTGCGCGACAAGCTGGTCAATGGCGAACTCGACTTTGCGCATGTGCTGTACGGCCTGGTCTATGGCGTGCACATGGGCACCGCCGGCCCCAAGAAGGACATGGCCGTGCTGATGAGCCTGAACAACAACGGCCAGGCGATCACGCTGAGCAAAAAGCTCGCCGACAAGGGCGCGGTCGACGGCCCCAGCCTGGCCAAGCTGATGGCCAGCGAGAAGCGCGACTACACCTTTGCCCAGACCTTCCCCACCGGCACCCACGCGATGTGGCTGTACTACTGGCTGGCCAGCGCGGGCATCAACCCGTTCAAGGACGCCCGCGCCATCGTCGTGCCACCGCCGCAGATGGTGGCCAATATGCGCGTCGGCAGCATGGACGGCTTTTGCGTCGGTGAACCCTGGGGCCACCGCGCCATCATGGACGGCATCGGCATCACCGCGACCACGACGCAAGACATCTGGAAAGACCACCCCGAAAAGGTGCTGGGCACCACCGCCGACTTCGTCAAGCAGTACCCCAACACCGCGCGCGCCGTGACGGCCGCCATCCTGGAAGCCAGCCGGTGGATTGACGCCAGCCTGGCCAACAAGAACAAGATGGCCGAAACGGTGGCCGACAAGTCCTATGTCAACACCAGCGTGGACGCCATCAACCAGCGCATCATGGGCCGCTACCAGAACGGCCTGGGCAAGACCTGGGACGACCCGAACTACATGAAGTTCTACAACGACGGCGCCGTCAACTTCCCCTACCTGTCGGACGGCATGTGGTTTTTGACGCAGCACAAGCGCTGGGGCCTGATCAAGGACCACCCCGACTACCTGGGCATTGCCAGGCAGATCAACCAGATCGACATCTACAAGCAAGCCGCCAGCGCCGCCAAGGTCAGCGTGCCCAAAGACGTGATGCGCAGCAGCAAATTGATGGATGGCACGGTCTGGGACGGCAAGGACCCGAAAAAGTACGCCGACAGCTTCAAGATTCGCGTCTGAGCCGGCGCCCTGCGCGTGATTAAAGATTCATTGAAACCCGAATTGAAGAGGTGATGCCATGGTCAGTGCCGTATTTCACAGCCCGCTCGAAGCCAGCGCGCCGCCCGCAACCGGCGGCGACAGAGGCAGAGAAAAAAACGCTATGCCTTTAATAGCTAACACCGCAGACAGTACGGGCGCTACAGCCCTGAAAGGCTTAAAAACAGCGGTGACGGCCCCCACCGCGCCCCGGCCGTGGGATTTTTCCTTCCTCTGGCAGCGCCTGCTGCCACCGCTGCTGGGCCTGGGCCTGCTGGCGCTGGTCTGGGAGCTGGTGTCGCGCGGCACCGGCGCAAGCATCCCGTCGCCCCAGGACACGCTGGCGCAAGCGGCCATCATCTTCAGCGACCCGTTCTACAGCAAGGGGCCCAACGACCAGGGCATTGGCTGGAACATCCTGTCGTCGCTGCAGCGCGTCGCCGTGGGCTTTGGCCTGGCCGCTGCGGTCGGGATTCCGGCCGGCTTCCTGATTGGCCGCTTCACTTTCCTGAGCCGCATGTTCAACCCGCTGATCAGCCTGCTGCGCCCGGTGTCACCGCTGGCCTGGCTGCCGATTGGCCTGCTGGTGTTCAAGGGTGCCGACCCGGCCGCGATCTGGACCATCTTCATCTGCTCGATCTGGCCCATGATCATCAACACCGCCGTCGGCGTCCAGCGCGTGCCGCAGGACTACATGAACGTGGCCCGCGTGCTGAACCTGTCCGAGTGGAAGATCATCACCAAGATCCTGTTCCCCTCGGTGCTGCCCTACATGCTGACCGGCGTGCGGCTGGCCGTGGGCACGGCCTGGCTGGTGATCGTGGCGGCCGAGATGCTGACCGGCGGCGTCGGCATCGGTTTTTGGGTCTGGGACGAGTGGAACAACCTCAACGTCATGAACATCATCATCGCGATTTTCGTGATCGGCATGGTCGGGCTGGCGCTGGAGTTCGCGCTGATCAAGCTGGCCACCGCCTTCACGTTTGAAGAAGTCAAGAACTGAGGAAAGACCATCATGAACGCATCACTGACCACCAAGTACCTCGAGATCCAGGGCGTGGAGCAAAGCTTCAAGACCAAAAAGGGACCGTTCTGCGCGCTGCGGAACGTCAACCTGACGGTCGCCAAAGGCGAGTTTGTGGCGCTGATCGGCCACTCGGGCTGCGGCAAATCCACGCTGCTCAGCCTGCTGGCCGGGCTGACCACGCCGACCCAGGGCACGCTGCTGTGCGCCAACCGCGAGATTGCCGGCCCCGGCCCGGAGCGCGCGGTGGTGTTTCAAAACCACTCGTTGCTGCCCTGGCTGACCTGCTTTGAGAACGTCTACCTGGCGGTCGAGCGCGTCTTTGCTGCGACCGAAAGCAAGGCTCAACTCAAGAACCGGGTCGATGCGGTGCTGGCCATGGTCGGCTTGAGCGCAGCGGCGCAAAAGCGCCCCGGCGAAATCTCGGGCGGCATGAAGCAGCGCGTCGGCATTGCCCGGGCGCTGTCGATGGAGCCCAAGGTGCTGCTGCTCGACGAGCCCTTTGGCGCGCTCGATGCGCTGACCCGCGCCAAGCTGCAGGACGAGCTGCTGCAGATCGTGGCCAACACGCAAAGCACGGTGGTCATGGTGACCCACGATGTCGACGAAGCCGTGCTGCTCAGCGACAAGATCGTGATGATGACCAACGGGCCCAGCGCCACGATTGGCGAGGTGCTGCAGGTGGCGCTGCCGCGCCCGCGCAACCGGGTGGCGCTGGCCGAAAGCGCGCAGTACCTGCACTACCGCAAGGCGGTGATCGACTTTTTGTACACGCGCCAGGCGCATGTGGAAAAAGCCGCCTGAGCCGCCAGCCCTATGCACAACAGAGGAACCATCATGGGCATGCACGTCAAGAAACAGAAACTGGTGATGGTGGGCAACGGCATGGCCGGCGTGCGCACGCTTGAGGAACTCCTGAAAATTGCCCCCGACCTGTACGACATCACCGTCTTCGGTGCCGAACCCCATCCCAACTACAACCGCATTTTGCTGTCGCCCGTGCTGGCCGGCGAGCAGACGCTGGACGAGATCATCCTGAATTCCTGGGACTGGTACAGCGACAAACACGTCACGCTGCATGCGGGCAAGAAAGTGGTGGAAGTGGACCGTATCAAGCGCGTCGTGCGCGCCGTGGATCCCGAAGGTGGCGTCACCGAAGTGGCCTACGACCGCCTGCTGATGTGCACCGGCTCCACCCCTTTCATCCTGCCCGTGCCCGGCAAGGACCTGAAAGGCGTGATTGCCTACCGCGACATCGCCGACACCAACGAGATGATCGACACGGCCACGAAGTACAAAAACGCCGTGGTCATAGGCGGCGGCCTGCTCGGCCTGGAAGCGGCCAACGGCCTGATGCTGCGCGGCATGGACGTGACCGTGGTTCACGTGCAGTCCACGCTGATGGAGCGCCAGCTCGACAGCGTTGCCGGCAAGCTGCTGCAAAAATCACTCGAAGCGCGCGGCCTGAAATTCCTGATGGGCGCGCAGACCCAGGAACTGACCGGCAACGACGAAGGACGCGTCAAATCCATCCAATTCAAGGACGGCACTGAACTGGCCACCGACCTGGTCGTGATGGCCGTGGGCATTCGTCCCAACACCCAGCTGGCCGAAGCCATGCGCCTGCACTGCAACAAGGGCATTGTGGTCAGCGACACGCTACAGACCATCACCGACGCCCGCATCTACTCGGTCGGCGAATGCGCGGCCCACCGCGGCATTGCCTACGGCCTGGTCGCGCCCCTGTTCGAGCAGGCCAAGGTGGCGGCCAACCACCTGGCACAGTACGGCATTGGCCGCTACGTGGGCTCACTGACCTCGACCAAGCTCAAGGTCACCGGCATCGACCTGTTCAGCGCGGGCGACTTCATGGGAGGCGAAGGCGCCGAGGAAATCGTCATGAGCGACCCGTTTGGCGGCGTCTACAAAAAGCTGGTGATCAAGGACGACAAGCTGATCGGCGCCTGCCTGTACGGCGACACCGTGGACGGCAGCTATTACTTCAAGCTGCTGCGCGACGGCCGCAGCGTGGTCGATATTCGCGACAAGCTGATGTTTGGCGAGTCCAACATTGGCGACGTCGGCCATGAAGGCCACAGCAAGGCCGCCAGCATGCCGGACAGCGCCGAAGTCTGCGGCTGCAACGGCGTCAACAAAGGCACGATCTGCAAGGCCATCAAGGAAAAAGGCCTGTTCACGCTGGACGAGGTGCGCAAGCACACCAAGGCCAGCGCCAGCTGCGGCTCGTGCACCGGGCTGGTCGAGCAGATCCTGATGGCCACCGCCGGCGGCGACTACTCGGCCACGCCCAAGCTCAAAGCCATGTGCAGCTGCACCGACCACGGCCACCAGGCGGTGCGCGACGCAATTCGTGACAACAAGCTGTTGACGATCTCAAGCGTGTACAAATTCATGGAATGGCGCACACCCAACGGCTGCGCCAGCTGCCGCCCGGCCGTCAACTACTACGTCACCAGCAGCTGGCCCAAGGAAGCCAGGGACGACCCGCAAAGCAGGTTCATCAACGAGCGCAGCCACGCCAACATCCAGAAGGACGGCACCTACAGCGTGATTCCGCGCATGTGGGGCGGCGAAACCACGGCCAGCGAGCTGCGCCGCATCGCCGACGTGGTGGACAAATACAAGATCCCGACCGTCAAGGTCACCGGCGGCCAGCGCATTGACCTGCTGGGCGTCAAAAAGGAAGACCTGGTCAACGTCTGGAAAGACATCGGCATGCCGTCGGGCCACGCCTACGCCAAGGCGCTGCGCACCGTGAAGACCTGCGTGGGCAGCGAATGGTGCCGCATGGGCACGCAGGACAGCACGCAAATGGGCAAGGACCTGGAGCGCGCGATGTGGCGCATGTACGGGCCGCACAAGGTCAAGTTCGCCGTCAGCGGCTGCCCGCGCAACTGCGCCGAAGCCGGCATCAAGGACGTCGGCATCATCGGCGTGGACAGCGGCTGGGAGATGTACATCGCCGGCAACGGCGGCATCAAGACCGAAGTCGCGCACTTTTTTGTCAAGGTCAAGACGCCTGCCGAAGTGCTGGAATACACCGGCGCATTTTGCGAGCTGTACCGCCAGGAAGGCTGGTACCTGGAACGCACCGTGCATTTCGTCAACCGCGTGGGCCTGGACTACGTGAAGAAAAAAATCCTGGAAGACCACGAGGGCCGCAAGGCGCTGTGGGAGCGGCTGCAGTTTGCGCTTGATGGCGAACCCGATCCGTGGTTTGACTTCAAGGAAGCGGAAGTGGACACCCGCCAGTTTGAAAAACTCCCCGCCCTTTGAATCCGGTCTTAAATTTCAGGAGAAACCCCATGTCTGAATGGAAAAAAATCTGTCTGGTCACCGACATCCCGGTGCTGGGCGCACGCCGGGTGGCACGCCCGCAGGGCATCGACGTTGCGGTGTTCCGCAACGACCAGGACGGCGTGTTTGCGCTGCTGGACCGCTGCCCGCACAAAGGCGGTCCGCTGAGTCAGGGCATTGTGTTTGGCACCAGTGTGGCCTGCCCGCTGCACAACTGGACCATAGGCCTGGCCGACGGCTGCGCCAAGGCGCCTGACGAGGGCTGCACGCCAAAATTCAGCGTGCATGTGCAAGCCGGCGTGGTGCATCTGGACGCCACCGAACTGGCCACGCTGGCGCTGGACCAGCGGGCTGTGGTCGCCGGGCCGGCGGGCAAGGAACCCGTCACGGCCGTCACTGCTTGAGGGCCGGTATGACTGCGGCTGTCATGACGGGCTCCAGGGCCAGGGAAACCCGCTCCACCTGCCCCTACTGCGGCGTGGGCTGCGGCGTGATCATTGAATCGCAGGCGGACCAGATCACCGGCGTGCGGGGCGACCCCGCGCATCCGGCCAATTTCGGGCGGCTGTGCACCAAGGGATCCACACTGGCGCTGACCGCGTCCAGCGCCGTCACCCGGCATACCCGGCTGCTGCACCCGATGCAGCGCGCGCAGCGCCACGAAGCGGCCCAGCGCGTCAACTGGGACAGCGCGCTCGGTTTTGCCGCCGACCGTTTTGGCCGCATCATCCGGGACCACGGGCCCGATGCCGTGGGTTTCTACATCTCGGGCCAGCTGCTGACCGAAGACTATTACGTCTTCAACAAGCTGGCCAAGGGCCTGATCGGCACCAACAACATCGACAGCAACTCGCGCCTGTGCATGAGCAGCGCCGTGGCCGGCTACAAGCAGACGCTTGGAGCCGACGCACCGCCGACTTGCTACGACGACGTCAAGCATGCGCAGTGCATCTTCATTGTCGGCAGCAACACGGCCACCGCCCACCCGATACTGTTCAGGCGGATTGAAGACGCCAAGGCCGCCAACCCCGCGCTCAAGATCATTTTTTGCGACCCGCGCCGCACCGACACCGCCGAGATCGCCGACCTCTACCTGCCGATTCAGCCCGGCACCGATGTGTCGCTGTTCAACGGCCTGCTGCACATCATGCTGTGGGAAGGCTGGACCGACAACGCCTACATCGCCGCCCACACCTGCGGTTTTGAAGCCCTGAAAGCCACGGTGCGCGACTACACGCCCGAGCTGGTGGCCGACACCTGCGGGCTTAAAAAAGAAGACCTGTTTGCAGCCGCCCGGCTGTTTGCCACCTCGGCGGCTACGCTGAGCCTGTACTGCCAGGGCCTGAACCAGTCGAGCAGTGGCACCGCCAAAAATGCCGCGCTGATCAACCTGCACCTGGCCACCGCGCAGATCGGCAAGCCCGGCGCAGGGCCGTTTTCCCTGACCGGCCAGCCCAACGCCATGGGCGGGCGCGAAGTCGGCGGCATGGCCAACTTGCTGAGCGGCCACCGCGACCTGGACAACCCGGTGCACCGCGCCGAAGTCGCCGCGCTCTGGGGCGTGCCTTCGGTGCCTGAAAAGCCGGGCAAGACCGCGGTTGAAATGTTCCAGGCCGCCGCTGACGGCGAGATCAAGGCGCTCTGGATTGCCTGCACCAACCCGGCGCAGTCCATGCCCGACCAGGCCCTGGTGCGCCGCGCCTTGGCCCGCGCCGAACTGGTGATCGTGCAGGAAGCCTTTGCCACCACCGCCACCTGCGATTTTGCCGACCTGCTGCTGCCCGCCACCACCTGGGGTGAAAAGACCGGCACCGTGACCAACAGCGAACGCCGCATCAGCCGCGTGCGGCCGGCCGTGGCCGGACCCGGCGAAACGCGCCACGACTGGTCGATTGCCGCGGCGTTTGCGCAGCGGCTTGAAACGCTGCTGCCGGCGCGGGCAGGACAGACCTTGTTCGGCTACGACAACCCTGAAAGCATCTGGAACGAGCACCGCGAATCGACGCGCGGCCGCGACCTGGACATCACCGGCATGAGCTACGCCCTGCTGGAACAAGCGCCACAGCAATGGCCGCTCAAGGAAGGCGAGACTGCCGGCAAAGTCAGACTTTACGAAGACGGCCTGTTCCCCACGCCGGATGGCAAGGCGCGTTTCGTCAACACCGTTTACCGGCCCGTGGCCGAGCCGCGCGAGTCGCGCTACCCGTTCTCGCTGACCACCGGCCGCCTGCGCGACCAGTGGCACGGCATGAGCCGCACCGGCACGCTGGGCCGGCTGTTCGGCCATGTGGCCGAGCCCGCGCTCCAGATGAACGCGCAGGACATGGTGCGGCGCCTGCTTAAAGAAGGCGACCTGGTGCATGTCACGTCCAAACGCGGCTCCCTCGTGGTGCCGGTGCAGGCCTCGCCCGAGGTCGGCATGAGCCAGGCCTTCATGGCCATGCACTGGGGCGGCGAGTATTTAAGCGGCCAGTCCAGCAGCGGCGCGCCGCTGGCGGGCGTCAACGCGCTAACCACCTCGGCTTTTTGCCCGAGTTCGAAGCAGCCCGAACTCAAGCATGCGGCCGTCAAAATCCTGAAAGCCGAGCTGCCGTGGTCTCTGGTGGCGATGGCCTGGCTGCCCGAAGGCGAGGCGCTGGCCGCCCGCGAACAGCTGAAAGCCCTGATGGCGGCGTTTCCTTTTGCCAGCTGCGTGCCGTTTTCCAACAACACCCCGCTGGCAGACCGCAGCGGCGAGCGCTGCGGCGTGCTGTTTCGCGCGGCGGGCCATGAAGCGCCGGCAGACGACCTGCTGGCCACGCTGGAGCGCGCCTTGGGCTTGGGCGGCGCGGACACGCTGCGCTACGCCGACAGGAAAAAGGGCCAGCGCCGCACGGCCCAGCTGGTGCGGGCCGGCGAGCACACCACCCTGGCCGGCTTCCTGCTCGCGGGCGACACCAGCGCCGAGGCCTGGATCAGCACGCTCTTGAAGGACGCGCTGCCCGCGCAGGCCTATGGCCGCCTGTTGCTGCTGCCGGGTGCCCGGCCGCCGGTGGCGGTGCAGTCGCGCGGCCAGGTCGTGTGCAGCTGCCTCAACGTCACCGACCAGGCAATTGACGCGCATCTGCAAGCCCGGCCCCCAGGCGGCTCGGATGAGGCGCTGGCGTCGCTGCAGCACACGCTGAAATGCGGCACCCAGTGCGGCTCCTGCGTGCCCGAGCTCAAACGCCGGGTGCGTTCGGCGCGCAGCGTCCAGCCCGCGCAAACGCTGCCGCACCGGGTCATACCCATCGCGCAGCGGGCTTAAGCTCATAACAAGCAGTTATCTGCATTCGCGGACAATCGTCAAAATGAGCATCAGCCAGTACATCAAGGAAATCGGGCGCGGCAAAGACGGCGCACGCCCCCTGCCCCGCGCGCAAGCCGCCGACCTGCTGGGCCAGGTGCTGGACGGCAGCGTGACCGACCTGGAAATTGGTGCTTTTTGCCTGGCCATGCGCATCAAGGGCGAAACGCCCGAGGAGATGGCGGGCTTTCTGGACGCCGTGCAGCAACGCATGAACCGCCTGCCCGCCAGCGCCCGCCCCTTCGTGGTGCTTCCGAGCTACAACGGCGCCCGCAAGCTGCCGCTGCTCACGCCGCTGCTGGCGCTGCTGCTGGCGCGCGAGGGGCTGCCGGTGCTGATCCACGGCACACCGACCGAATCGACCCGGCTTTTTGTATCAGAAGTGCTTCTGGCGCTGGGTGTGCCAGCGCAGACAGCTATCAAAGCCATAGCCCCCGGCGAGCTTGCGTTTGTGCCGACCGAGCTGCTGTGCCCGGCGCTCAAGCGCCTGCTCGATGTGCGGCGCGTGGTCGGGCTGCGCAACCCGGCGCACAGCCTGGTCAAGATCATGAACCCGTGCCAGGGCAAAAGCCTGGTGCTCAGCAGCTACACCCATCCGGAATACGCGGTGTCGATGGCGCAGACCTTTGAGCTGATCCAGGCCAACGCGCTGCTGCTGCGCGGCACCGAAGGCGAAGTGGTGGCCGACGCGCGCCGCACGCCCAAAATGGAAGCCTTCGTGAACGGCCAGCGCCGGCTGCTGCAGGAATCGCAGAGCGGAACCCTGGCCTCGCTGCCGGATCTACCCCAGGCGGTCGACGCAGCCGGTACGGCGGCCTATATTCAAGCGGTGATGGCAGGCGCGCGGCCCGTGCCCACGTCGATCGCACGGCAGGTGGAACACATCTTGCGACTGGTCGAGGAACTATGAACAACGGCAAACACAACCCAGGCATGAACGGGAAATGCACACTGGTGGGCGCAGGCCCCGGCGACCCGGAACTGCTCACGCTCAAGGCGCTCAAGGCGATCCAGCGCGCCACCGTGCTGTTTGTCGATGACCTGGTCAGCGACGAGATCGTGGCGTTTGCCGCGCCCGGCGCGCGCATCGTGCATGTCGGCAAACGCGGCGGCTGCAAGTCCACGCCGCAGGCCTTCATTGAAAAGCTCATGGTCATGGCGGCCCGGGAAGGCGAAAACGTGGTGCGGCTCAAGGGCGGCGACCCCTTCATTTTTGGCCGGGGCGGCGAGGAAGTCGAGCACCTGCGCGCCGCCGGCCTGGAAGTCGAGATCGTCAACGGCATCACGGCCGGGCTGGCCGCCGTGACCTCGCTGGGCGTGCCGCTGACGCACCGCGAACATGCGCATGGCGTGGTGTTTGTCACCGGCCACGCCAAGCCCGGCGACGCCGGCACCGACTGGCCCGCGCTGGCCGCCACTGCCCACAGTGCCCGCCTGACACTGGTGATCTACATGGGCGTGAGCGGCGCCGGGCGCATCCAGACCGAGCTGCTGACCGGCCTGCCGGCAGCCACCCCGGTGGCCGTGATCCAGAACGCGTCCCTGCCCACGCAGCGCCACATCACCACCACGCTGGGCGCGCTGGCAGGCGCAATTGAGGCGGGCGGCCTGGCCAGCCCGTCCATCATCGTGGTGGGCGACGTGATCGCCAGCCTGGCGCTGGCCGCCGCGCACCCGGCGTCGGTTCGCGCGGCCTGAACGGCGCGCGGCTACACTTTCACGCTTTCACGTCCAACAGGATGCGGCCCTCCGGGCCCCGGCCAAAGCACTATGCTTTTTATAGCTGCTTGCGCCCGTCCTACTTGCGCCAGAGGCTGATTTGACTCATAAATTCGATGTGGTGGTGGTGGGTGCAGGCGCGGCCGGCCTGTTTTGCGCCGGCCAGGCAGGCCAGCGCGGCCTGAAAGTGCTGCTGCTGGACCACAGCGAGAAGGTGGCCGAAAAAATCCGTATTTCGGGTGGCGGCCGCTGCAATTTCACCAACCGGGACGTGGGCCCGGCCAACTTTTTGAGCGACAACCCGCACTTTTGCCGGTCGGCCCTGTCGCGCTACACCCCGCAAGACTTCATCGGCCTGCTGCAGCGCCACGACGTGCCGTTTCATGAGAAGCACAAGGGACAGCTTTTTTGCGACCGCTCAGCCGAAGACATCATCAACCTGCTGCTGGCCGAGTGCGCCAGGGGCGACGTCACGCGCTGGCAGCCTTGCAGCATCAAAGGCATCACCGGTGGCGCTGACGCCTACCAGATCGACAGCGACCGGGGGCTGATTGAAGCGCGGCAGGTGGTCATTGCCACCGGCGGGCTGTCGATTCCGAAAATCGGCGCCACCGATTTTGGTTACCGCATCGCCAAGCAGTTCGGCCTGCGCCTGGTTGAGCCGCGCGCCGCGCTGGTGCCGCTGACCTTTGACGGCCAGGCCTGGGCGCCTTATGCCCAACTGAGCGGCCTGGCGCTGCCGGTGCAGATTGAAAGCACGCCCGCGAACGCCAGCGCCAAGCAGCGCAAAAAGGCCGTGGTGTTTTCAGAAGACCTGCTGTTCACGCACCGGGGCCTGAGCGGCCCGGCGGTGCTGCAAATTTCCAGCTTCTGGCGCGAAGGCCAGCCGATTCGCATCAACCTGGCGCCGGGCGTGGATTTGCCCGCCCTGCTGCTGCGCGCCAAGGCCACGTCCAAAAAACTGATCGCCAACGAAGTCGCCAGCCTGGTACCCAGCCGCCTGGCCGACGCTTGGGTCAGCCAGGACCCGGCCCTGCAGCGCCCCATCAGCGACGCCACCGACAAGGCCCTGCTGGGTCTGGCGCAGCGCCTGGCCGACTGGGAACTGACACCCACCGGTTCCGAAGGCTACAAGAAGGCCGAAGTCACCGTGGGCGGCGTCGATACCCGCGACTTGTCGTCCCAAACCATGGAGTCCAGGCAATCTGGCCTGTACTTCATTGGCGAAGTGGTTGACGTGACCGGCTGGCTGGGCGGCTACAACTTTCAGTGGGCCTGGGCCTCGGGTTTTGCCTGCGCCGAGGCGCTGGCGGCGCGGCATTGTGCGCGGCCTGTATGATCCATGTCAAGCACCGTTTTACGGACTGCTATAATCTTAGGCTTTGCTAGCAAACCCGCACCAGACCTGATCCTGATCAGATCACTCACGGTGCATATTACGGATCAACTCATCAATGACCACCATTCGCGTAAAAGATAACGAACCCTTCGACGTCGCGCTGCGCCGCTTCAAACGCACGATTGAAAAACTCGGTCTGCTGACCGACCTGCGTGCCCGTGAGTTTTATGAAAAACCAACGGCCGAGCGCAAGCGCAAGAAGGCAGCCGCCGTCAAGCGCAACTACAAGCGCATTCGCTCCATGCAGTTGCCCAAGAAACTGTACTAATCGGTACAGCTTCCCTTGCCTTTTGGCAGGCAGCTCACAAGCCCGCAAGAGGACGCTCTGCGGGCTTTTTCATTTTTCAGCCCATCCACGTAGCCTTTTCAGGAGCCTCTAATGTCACTCAAAGACCAAATCACCGAAGACATGAAGAATGCCATGCGCGCCAAAGACAGCGAACGCCTGGGCACCATACGCCTGCTGCTGGCCGCCATCAAGCAAAAAGAGGTTGATGAGCGCGTGGTGCTCGACGATGTGGCCGTGGTCGCCATCGTCGACAAGCTGATGAAGCAACGCAAGGATTCGATTGAGGCGTTTGTGAAAGCCGAGCGCAAAGACCTGGCCGACAAGGAAGCGGCCGAACTGCTGGTGCTGCAGGCCTACCTGCCGGCACGCCTGAGCGCCGAAGAAGTCACGGCTGAAGTCAACACCATCGCCGCCGCACTGGCCGCAGAACTGGGCCGTGCGGTGGGCCCGGCCGACATGGGCAAGCTCATGGGGGCGGTGAAAGTCCAATTGGCCGGCAAGGCCGACATGGGCCAGGTGTCAGCGGCGGTGAAGGCTGCGCTGGCGGGCTGATCAGCCCATTGATGGTATTGACAAACGCGGCTGCGGCCACACGCCCTCCCCGCCAGCAGGGGCCGCAGGGCCGGCTTCGCCGGACTGCAGGCGCAGCGGCCCCCCTGGGGGGCAGGGAATTACGCGAAGCGAACGACCGTGGGGGCTTTAGCTGCCGGCCACCTTCATGCGGTTGACCAGAATCGAACCCACGGTCTTGGCGCCGTAGTTGTAGGCATCGGCGCCGACGGCCTCGATGCCCATGAGCATGTCCTTGAGGTTGCCGGCAATGGTGATTTCTTCGACCGGGAATGCGATCTGGCCGTTTTCCACCCAGAAGCCCGAGGCGCCGCGCGAGTAGTCGCCCGTCACGTAGTTCACGCCCTGCCCCATCAGCTCCGTCACAAACAGCCCCCGGCCCAGCTTGCGCAGCATGGCGTCCAGGTCGTCGCCGGCGCGGGTATTCCGGCTGGTGAGTTTCAGGTTGTGGGAGCCGCCGGCATTGCCCGTGGTGCGCATGCCCAGCTTGCGGGCTGAATAGGTGCTCAGGAAATAGCCCTCGACCCGGCCCGCTTCCACCACCTTGCGCGCACTGGTTTTCACGCCTTCTTCATCAAACGGCGCGCTGCCCTTGCCTTTGAGCAGGTGCGGGTCTTCAAAGATGTCGATGTGCTTGCGAAACGCCTGTTTGCCCAGGCTATTGAGCAAAAACGTGCTCTTGCGGTACAGCGCACCGCCGCTGACGGCCTGCACAAAGCCGCCCAGCAGGCCTGACGCCAGCGGCGACTCAAACAGCACCGGGCACTCGGTGGTGGGGATTTTCCGGCTTTTCAGGCGGGCCAGCGCGCGTTCGGCGGCATAGCGGCCGACCGCTTCAGGGTGGGCCAGGTCAGCCGCGTCGCGCATCGAGCTGTACCAGGCATCGCGCTGCATCTGGCTGCCCTTGCCGGCGATGGGCGCCACGGAAATGCTGTGGCGCGAAGCCGCATAGCCGCCGCGAAAGCCTTGGGTGTGGGCGCTGAAAAAATGGCTTTGCTGGGCCGATACGCCGGCCCCTTCGCTGTTGGTGATCAGGCGGGAGGTAGCGGTGGCAGCGGCCTCGCACTGCAGCGCCAGCTGGGCCGCCTCTTCCGAGGTGATGGCCCAGGGGTGAAACAGGTCGAGTTCCGGGTGCTCGTGGGCGATGTCCTGCTCATCGGGCAAGCCCGAGGTCTCGTCTTCCGCCGTGAAGCGCGCAATGTCGTAGGCCGCCTTCACGGTTTGCTCAATCGCTGCTTTGGAAAAATCGCTGGTCGCCGCATTGCCGCGTTTTTTGCCGATATAGACCGTCACGCCGAGCGACTTGTCGCGGTTGCGTTCCACGGTTTCGAGTTCACCCTTGCGCACGCTGACCGACAGGCCGCAGCCCTCGGAGGCTTCGGCTGCGGCATTGCTGGCGCCTAGCTTTTTGGCGTGGCTCAGCGCTTTGTCCACCAGCCCCTCAAAAAAGTCGCGGTGGTAGCTGAAACCCGCCTCGGGTTCACGGGTCTTGACGCGAGAAGAATTCTTGACTGAACGAGCAGGTGATTTTTGGGTCATATGGGTCGCTATGATACTGACTGCTATGAACATCAAGACTACCAAGGCTATCAAGAGCCCCATCAAAGGCTACTGGTCCAACGGCCGCTTCGTGAAACCCGAAGAAATTGCACTCGAAGAAGTGGGACCGCCCAGTAAAACCCAGCTCAAAGCCGAGGCCGACGAGAAGCAGGCGCTGGGCGAGGCCCTGCTGACCCTGCGCGCCGACCTGATGGCGCGCCTGGACCTGCCTGAAAAGCTGCTGGACGCGCTGGCCCAGGCCAAACGCATCACCAACTTCGAGGGCCGGCGCCGGCAAATGCAGTTCATCGGGAAACTGATGCGGCCACTGGACACGGAGCCGATCCGCGCGGCGATTGACGAGCAGGCCAACGGCTCGGCCGACCTGACGCTGGCCCTGCACCTGGCCGAGCAGTGGCGCGACAAGCTGGTCGCCTCCGACGACGCGCTGGGCAACTGGCTCACCGAATACCCCGGCACCGACTCGCAGCAGTTGCGCGCGCTGATCCGTCAGGCCCGCAAGGATATTGCCAAGCCGGAAAAACCGGGTGAGGCACCGCGCCACGGCAAATCCTACCGCGAGATTTTCCAGCTGGTCAAGCAGACGATGAAGCAGGAGCCCGAGGCATGAGCATGCCCTTTGACGCCATCAAGGTCGGTATCGTGTCGGTCAGCGACCGCGCCTCGGCGGGCATCTACGAGGACAAAGGCCTGCCCGCCCTCAAGGACTGGCTGACACGCGCGCTGCGCAACCCGGTCAGCTTTGAGGAACGGCTGATTCCCGACGAGCAGGCCCGCATCAGCGCCACGCTGGTCGAGCTGGTGGACGCCGGCTGCTGCCTGGTGCTGACCACCGGCGGCACCGGCCCGGCGCTGCGCGACGTGACGCCCGAGGCCACGCGGGCCGTAGCGCACAAGGAAATGCCCGGCTTTGGCGAGCAGATGCGGCAAATCAGCCTCAAGTTCGTTCCTACGGCCATCCTGTCGCGCCAGGTTGCCGTGATCCGCGACCGGAGCCTGATCCTGAACCTGCCCGGCCAGCCCAAGGCCATTGCCGAAACGCTGGAAGGGCTTCGAGACGAGGCGGGCGAATCCGTCATGCCCGGCATCTTTGCCGCCGTGCCTTACTGCATCGACCTGATGGGCGGGCCTTACCTGGAAACCGACCCGTTGGTTTGCAAGGCTTTTAGGCCCAAAAACGCCATTCGCGCGGTATAAAAGCCAACGCCCCGTATTCATAGCGATGAATACAAGGGGAAAGGCCAGACCGCAAGGCACTGGCATCTTTTGTTTGGTTTTTTTACCTGAGTCAACACATGCACGTTTCTTTCCGCACCAGCCTTTCCGTCATTGCCTTGGCTGTGGCCTCTATGACACTGCCTTCGCTGGCCCATGCCAAACGCATGGGTGGCGGCTTTAAAGCCAAGCCGGCCACGGCGGCCCCCGCCAGAGCACCTGCCGTCGCGGCTCCGGCTCCGGCTGCGGCACCTGCAGCAGCGGGGTCCGGCATGATGGGCACCATGGGTGCCGTGGCCATCGGCGCCGTTGCAGGCTCCATGGCCGGCAGCGCGATGGCCTCGTCTGCAACCCCGGAAGAAAAAGAAAAGGCTGCGGCCAAGAAGGCCGCGGCAGAAAAAGCAGCCGCCCCCGCGGCGACGCCCGCCAAATAACGGCATCGCCGCCCGCAAGGCTGAAGGCAGCTCAGCCTGTGGGCTCACGCAGGAGGCCTGGCCCCCGCCAGCAAGCCATTTGGGGCCGAATATTCAATGAAATAAGGCGCTAGCGCTTACGGCACGGTCGCAGACAGCTACTTATAAGATAGCACCCAGCGCCTGAAGCGCCTACTTGCCCACCAACTGGTTCAGCTTGTCGGCTTCAAAGGTTTCCTGCAGTGCAGCGTCTTTGGGCACGCAGTCATGGGTGCTGCTGTTGGGCAAGCACGACAGCTTTTCAATCGCCTTCCAGAGCAGGGCAATCTGGTGTTCCTGCCCGGCCGCGTTGTCGATCAGGCCGCGCATCGCCAGCGACAGCGGGTCGTCGCCTTGCGAGATGCCATAGGCTGAAAACCCCATCTGGCTGGCGGTCTGCTCGCGCTTGACGTCGGCGCCGGCCTCGATCACGCGGGCCGGATTGCCCACCGCCGTGGCGCCCGCGGGCACTGGCTTGACCACCACGGCGTTGGAGCCAATCCGCGCGCCGTCGCCCACCGTGAAGCCGCCCAGCACCTGTGCGCCCGCGCCCACCACCACGCCCCGGCCCAGCGTCGGGTGGCGCTTGGTGCCTTTGTAGAGCGACGTGCCGCCCAGCGTCACGCCCTGGTAAATCGTGCAGCCGTCGCCAATTTCAGCGGTTTCGCCCACCACCACGCCCATCGCGTGGTCAAAAAACACGCACCGGCCAATTTTGGCGCCGGGGTGGATCTCAATGCCCGTCAGCCCGCGCGCCAAATGCGAGATAAAGCGGCCCAGCCACTTGAAACCATGGTTCCAGCACCAGTGCGCCCGGCGGTACAGGATCAGCGCATGCAGGCCGGGGTAGCAGGTCAGCACCTCCCAGGCGGTGCGGGCAGCCGGGTCGCGTTCAAGAATGCAGTGAATGTCGGAGCGGATTCTGGAAAACATAGGCCAAGTCTACTGTTCGGCTGTCGGGTTCGCTGACGCGGGCGTATTGCCCGCCGCGCGCAACGCTTTTTGCGACATGGCCTTGGCCACGCCGCGCAGGATGTGGATTTCCTCGGGACTGAGCTGCGCGCGGTTGAACAGCTGGTTCAGGCGCGGCATCAGTTTTTTGGGCGACGCCGGGTCCAGAAAACCGATGTCGGTCAGCGCCTCTTCCCAGTGCTTGAGCATGCCGGCCACGGCGGCGGCGTCGGCCAGGTGGGACTCAGCCGTGGCCGCCTGCACCGCAAAGCCGCCCAGCGCCTCGCGCCAGTCGTAGGCAATCAGCTGCACCGCCGCGGCCAGGTTGAGCGAGCCAAACTGCGGGTCGCTCGGAATGCTCAGGGCCACGTGGCAGCGGTAGACATCGTCGTTTTGCATGCCAAAACGCTCGGAGCCAAACAAAAAAGCAATCGAATCTGGTTTTTTCGCCCGTTCGACGGGCACAGTCAGCTCTATTTTTGATAGCGCCTCGTTTTGCCCCAGCAATTCGGCAAAATGGCCGCGCGGCGAGCGGGTCGGCGGGCCGAAGTCGCGCGGCGTCATGGCCGTGGCGCACAAATGGGCCACACCGTCCAGCGCTTCGTCAAGCGTTTCAACAATCCGTGCGTTGTCCAGAACGTCGAGCGCGCCGCTGGCCCGCTGGATGGTTTCTTCGCGCCTGAGCACATTGGCCCAGCGCGGCGCAACCAGCACCAAGTCGTCAAAGCCCATGGTTTTCATGGCGCGTGCGGTGCCGCCCACATTGCCGGCGTGGCTGGTGTTGATCAGGATAAAACGGGTTTTCATGGGTAAAAAAGGCCTCTGGCGGTGCCCAGACTCCAAGTTTCGGGGCGATTGCGCTTGACTCGGGAGCTAAGTCGGTAAAATGAATCCATTGTCGCCTGCCCCCGGTTACCGGTTTGCAGCCCTGCCCGCTCTTTCATACCCTCTATGTCCAGCAATCTACACCCCATGCTCAACGTGGCCGTCAAGGCTGCGCGCGCCGCCGGCGCCCTCATCAACCGCGCCGCACTTGATGTTGAGGCAGTCCGCGTTTCAGCCAAGCAAACCAACGACTTCGTCACCGAAGTGGACCATGCCGCCGAGGCCGCGATCATCGAAACGCTGCTGACCGCCTACCCCGGCCACGGCATTCTGGCCGAAGAGTCGGGCTCCGAGCATGGCGCCAAAGACTCCGAATTCGTATGGATCATTGACCCGCTGGACGGCACCACCAACTTCATCCACGGCTTTCCGTTTTACTGCGTCAGCATTGCGCTGGCCGTGCGCGGCAAGGTCGAGCAGGCCGTGGTCTATGACCCGACCCGCAACGACATCTACAGCGCCAGCAAAGGCCGCGGCGCCTACGTCAACGACCGCCGCATCCGCGTCGGCAAGCGCGCCCGCCTGCAGGAATGCCTGATTTCCACCGGCTTTCCCTACCGCCCCGGCGACAAGCTCAAACCCTACCTCAACATGCTCGGCGAAGTCATGAGCCAGTGCGCGGGCGTGCGCCGGCCCGGTGCAGCGGCGCTTGACCTGGCCTACGTGGCAGCCGGCCACAGCGACGGCTTTTTTGAGACCGGCCTGCAGCCCTGGGACGTGGCCGCCGGCTCGCTGCTCGTGACCGAGGCCGGCGGCCTGATCGGCAACTACACCGGTGAGGCCGACTTCATCGAGCACGGCGAATGCGTCGCCGGCAACCCGCGCATTTACGGCCAGCTGGTGGCCACGCTGGGCAAATACAGCAAGTTTGCCGGTGCAGGCGACAAAGCCATGGTGCGCCAGGCCTCGCAGGATTCAAGGACTGAAGCCAGCGCGGACGAAAGCACCGACGGCAGCGAAAAAATGACATCCGCCGTGAGCGAGAAACCCACGCTCAAGGCCAAAAGAATCAAGCCCCCGGTTGCCCGTGACACCAGCATGCCAGACGCCCCCTTCTAAGCGTGCATTGGCGGTTCAGCGTCCTCTTTACACGCTCAGCCCTGGAGACGCCTCCGCTAAAATCAGACCTTCCGGCGCACCTGCGCCGGAGTCGAGCAATCTGTCATTCACTCCTCTTGATTGATCCTCTTTTATGTCCGAACCGAACCTCCAGGCTTCGCCCACACCGGCTGATGCAGCCCTGCTGCTTGAAGTCGCCGAACTGGTGGTGAGTGCCTTGAATCTCGAAATTGCTGCAGCCGACGTGCAAGCGGACGAACCGCTGTATGGCGACGGACTGGGTCTGGACTCCATTGATATCCTTGAAATCGCGCTCGTGGTTTCCAAGCGCTATGGCCTGCAGCTGCGCGCCGACCAGGAAGACAACCACGCCATCTTCCATTCGCTACGCAGCCTGAGCGACCATATCGCCGCCCAGCGAACCCAGTGAAAGTCGAGCGGGGGACACAGCTAAAACAAGCCTGCCGCTGGGGCGTTGTCCTTATGCTGGGCACAGGCTATGCAGTGCTCTCTCATTGGGCTGCCGCGTCAGCAAAACCCGATCTGCTCGACGCATTGGTCGCCATCGTTCCGCCGGTCGGGCTGGCCTTTGTGATGGCCTGGCGTTCGCCGCGGCGCGCGGCAGGGCTGGCTTTGTGCCTGGCGGCCTGCACCGCGCTCTATGGCATCAGTGGCTGGCTGGTCGCACATTACAACTGGATCTTTTTGCTGCAGCATGCAGGCGTGTACGCACTGCTCTGCGTAGCCTTCGGCCGAACCCTCCAAGTCGGCCAGACGCCGATGATTTCGGGCTTTGCCCGCATCGTGCACGGCGAGCTCTCGCCTGCGCTCATGCGCTACACGCGCTCGGCCACCTGGGCCTGGGCCTTTTATTTTGGCGGCATTGCAGGACTTTCGCTGTTGTTGTTCTGGCTAGCACCCGTTCCCGTCTGGTCTGCATTTGCCAATCTCCTGGGCATTCCTTTGCTCGTGATGATGTTCGCCGGCGAGTACGCCGTGCGCTGCTACGTGCTACCGGCCGATGAGCGGGCCGGCCCCCTGGACGCCATCCGCGCCTACCGGCAAGCGTCCGCAGAGAGTGCTGCGCGCCGGCCATGAGCACTTTTCCGCTCGTCACGCACCCCCATGCTGAAAACGTTCTGGCCTACAGCCATGGCCAACCCATCACCGTCGCACATTTTCTGGCCGACGTCAGGCAACTCGCCGCAGCGTTGCCTGCGGGCCGCCATGTACTCAACGCCTGCGCCGACCGCTACCGGTTTGCCGTCGGCATGGCAGCGGCCTTGCTGGCCGAAAAAATCAGCCTGCTGCCGCCCACACTCACGCCCGAGATGGTGCGCCAGGTCAAGGTTTTTGCGCCTGACGTGTTTTGCCTGACGGACCAGCCGCAGTCCATCGATTTGCCGCAGTGTGTATGGACTGACGCGGTGACAGCTCGCGCACCGGCTCGAGCTGGGGCACTTACCGACGCAGGCGATATCCCGCAGATTCCCGCATCACGGACCGCTGCCATCGTGTTCACCTCAGGCTCGACCGGCGCGCCTGTTGCGCACCGTAAAAGCTGGGGTGGACTGGTTAGCAGCGTCCGTGCTGAAGCTGCCCGGCTCGGCTTGCTCGACGGGCGACGCCACAGCATTGTGGCCACGGTCCCGCCGCAGCACATGTTTGGCTTTGAGTCGAGCATATTGATCGCGCTGCAAAGCGGTGCCGCGATGAGCGCAGATAGGCCGTTTTACCCGGCCGACATCTGCTCGGCGCTGGCAGCGGCGACGCGCCCCTGCATGCTGGTCACCACGCCCGTGCACTTGAAGGTGCTGTTGGCGTCGGGCCTGGACATTCCCTCGCCCGATCTCGTGCTGTCCGCGACGGCGCCCATGCCGCCGCAGTTGGCGCTGGCAACCGAGGCCCGCCTGCAGGCGCCACTGCTTGAAATCTACGGCTCGACCGAAACGGGCCAGATTGCCTCGCGCCGAACGACTGGCACCGCTGAATGGACGCTTTTCCCGGGCGTCACGCTCAGCGCCGCCGAGGGATGCGTTTGGGCCTCGGGCGGCCATGTCGAGCAGGCCACGCCCATGGCAGATGAACTCGAATTGCTCAATGCCGAGCGCTTTTTGCTGCACGGCCGCACCGCCGACCTCATCAACATCGCCGGCAAACGCAGCTCGCTCGCCTACCTGAACCACCAGCTCAATGCCGTGCCTGGCGTGATCGACGGCGCGTTTTTCATGCCCGACGAAGTGGCTGACGATGGCAACACCGTGACCCGCCTGATGGCCTTTGTGGTGGCACCCGACATGAAGGCCTCGACCTTACTGGCGGCCCTGCGGGAGCGTGTTGACGCCATTTTCATCCCGAGGCCGCTGGTGCTGCTGGACGCACTGCCCCGTAACAGCACCGGTAAGTTGCCGCGCGGCGCGCTTGTAACGCTGGCGCACGAGCACCAGCAAAAAGGCGCAGTCCGTGCACGCTGAAACCACGCTCCTGATGGCGGCAAACCACCCGGCTTTTGCTGGCCATTTTCCGGGCGCGCCGATTGTGCCGGGGGTTGTTTTACTCGACGCCGCAGTACACGCCGCACTGCAAACATGGCGCCCCGCGACATCAGGAAACGGCGATCCGCCCAGCACCCTCTGCCAGATCAGCGCTGCCAAATTCCTCAGTCCGGTCGGCCCGGGCGAGACGCTGACCATTTCCCTCACCACCTCCGCCACAGGCAGCACGCGCTTTGACATTTCAAGCGGCAGCCGCAAAGTAGCCACGGGCACGCTGATGTTGCCGCCAGAGTCATGACCAAAGCGTGGAAGGCCGACCCATCAGGCAGCGCTGAATGGAAGAGCCGTCCCGAGCGCAGCAGCTTGTTGATGCTGCGCGTGATGACGTGGATTTCGCTGAGGCTGGGTCGACGTGCAAGCCGCCCCGTACTTTACGGGATCGCCGCGTACTTCCTGGCGTTTGCACCGGCTGCGCGTCGCATGTCGCGCGCTTATTTGCAGCGCGTGCTCAAACTGCCGTCGCCTGCGGCAGTCGGGTGGCGCCATCTGTTCCGGCATTTCCTGAGTTTCGCGTCGGTGATCCACGATCGTGTCTATCTGCTCAACGAGCGCTTCGATATGTTTGATATTCGCTTTCACAACAAAGCGCTGATAGACAGTCTCGTGGCCGATGGCCGGGGCGTGTTCCTGATAGGCGCGCACATGGGAAGCTTTGAAGTGCTTCGGGCGATTGGCCGCAAGCAGCCCGGCCTGCGCGTAGCGATGGTGATGTATGAAAAAAATGCGCGCAAGCTCAACGCGGCGCTAAGCGCCATCAATCCGAATGCGCAACAGGACATCATTGCGCTCGGCCATATCGGCTCGATGATCCAGGTGCATGAACTGCTGGAAAAGGGCACCGTCGTCGGCATGCTGGGCGACCGCTCGCTGGGTAACGACGAAACCCGTGCGCTTGATTTTCTGGGCGATCCGGCCGAACTGCCGCTGGGTCCGTTCAGGATGGCAGCGATCCTGAAACGCCCGGTCCTGTTCATGACGGGGCTATACCGCGGCGGCAACCGTTACGACATCCACTTTGAACCCCTCGCCGATTTCTCAATGCTGCCGCCGCGCGGCCGTACGCTGGCGGTGCAAACGGCCATGACACGTTATGCTGCGCTGATGGAGCAATACTGCTACAGGGCGCCCTACAACTGGTTCAATTTTTTTGACTTCTGGCAAGCCCGCGCGCCGCGTCAAGCCAAGCATTCCACAGACATCACATGACACTCTCCGTTCACAACTCAACACAGGCTGTCACGCAGACCCGCACGCTGGGCGGCCTGCTGCGAAGCCTGGCCTTCACGCTGGCCGTGGGCCTGACGCTTTGCGCACTGAGCCCGGCAGCCTTCGCCGCCTGGGACCTCCAGCAACTGATGGAAACGCTTGCACAGAACAAATCCGGCCGTGCCCGCTTTGTCGAGACAAAACACATTGCCATGCTCGACAAACCCGTGGAGTCGTCGGGGAACCTGATCTACACCGCGCCGGACCGGCTCGAAAAACGCACACTCAAGCCTCAACCCGAATCCATGGTTGTGAATGGCGATGAACTGGTCATAGAACGTGGCCGCCAAAAATACCAGCTGCAACTGCAAAGTTACCCGGAGCTGGCGGCTTTCATCGGCAGCATTCGCGGCACCCTCGCGGGCGACCGCAAGGCGCTGGAACGCAACTACCGGCTGAGCCTGGAAGGCAGCGCCGAACGCTGGACCCTGCAACTGCTGCCACTGGATGAAAAAATGCAGGCCGTGATACAGCGCATTCGCATCGCCGGTGTGCGCGACCAGGTGCGCAGCATCGAAATTAGCCAGGCCGATGGTGACAACTCCTTGATGACCATCGAAACATTGGCAACGCCATGATGACGGGCACTCGCCGCCGCGGCATCACGGCCATCGCGCTGTGGCTGGCTTTTTTGTTGACCTGCGGTGTCCTTATCAGCCGTACGCAGTTCACCACAGACTTGTCGGCATTTTTGCCGCGTACCCCCACGCCTGAGCAGCAGTTGCTGATGGATCAACTGCGTGACGGCCTGGCCTCGCGCCTGATTCTGGTCGGTATTGAAGGCGCCGATGCGCCCACGCGAGCACGGCTTTCCAAACAAAGCGCCCAGCGCCTGCGGGCCGACCCCGCTTTTGTCACGGTCAACAACGGCGAACCCGTCAACACCGAGCGCGACCGCATGTTCCTGTTCAACAACCGCTACCTGCTCAGCCCGGCAGTGACGCCCGAACGCTTCAGCGTAGACGGCCTGCACGCAGCCTTGAGCGACAGTATCGACCTGCTCGCCTCGCCTGCCGGGCTGCTGGTCAAGTCCATGCTGCCACGCGACCCGAGCGGTGAAATGGTGAGCTTGCTTGACCAACTCAACAGCGGTACCCAACCCAAGCTGGTCGATGGTGCCTGGGCATCACGCGACGGTGCGCGCGCCTTGATGCTGATACAAACGCGCGCGGCGGGGTCCGACACCGATGCCCAACAAAGCGCCATGGCGGCGATCCAGCAAGCATTTGACCAAGCCGCCAGCGCAACCCCCACCGCCAAACTGGTGATGACCGGCCCCGGCGTATTTTCAGTGACGTCACGCGACACCATTAAAAGTCAGGTTACCCGCCTTTCCCTCATCAGTGTCTTGCTCATTGCGACGCTGCTATTACTGGTTTACCGTTCCTTCAGCGCACTGGCATTGGGGTTTTTGCCCGTCATCAGCGGCGCGCTGGCAGGCATCGCGGCAGTCAGTCTGGGCTTTGGGGCGGTGCACGGCATCACGCTGGGGTTTGGCACCGCGCTGATCGGCGAGGCGGTGGATTATTCAATCTACCTGTTTGTGCAATCCGAACAAATCGGTGCAGACCAGCAAAACTGGATCAAGCGCTTCTGGCCCACCATCCGCCTCGGTGTGCTGACCTCGATAGCCGGCTTTGCTTCGCTGCTGCTGTCCGGCTTTCCGGGTCTGGCGCAACTCGGTCTGTATGCGATTGCCGGGCTGGTAGCCGCCGCCGCCGTGACCCGTTTCGTCCTGCCTCATCTGCTGCCGGAGAAGTTCCGCATCCGTGATGTAGCGCCTATTGGCGTCGGCCTGTCCCGTCTGGCACAGCGCGCCGCTGCGCTGCGCTGGCCGGCCGCGATACTGTTGCTGGTGGCCTGCGCCATCCTTATCCAAAACCGTGGCAGCTTGTTGAATGACCAGATATCGTCGTTAAGTCCGGTTTCGCAAGCCGACGTGGCCCTGGATGAGCGTCTGCGCGCCGACATGGGCGCACCGGATGTGCGTTATCTGGTAGTGGTATCGGGCAACAGCCGGGAATCCGTATTGCGCTCCTCCGAGCAAGTTTCTGGGGTGCTGCAAACACAAGTCGATCAGGGCGAACTCGCCAGATTTGAAAGCCCCAGCCGTTATCTGCCCAGCACTGAAACGCAGCGCGCGCGCCAGGCCAGCTTGCCCATGACGGCATTGCTGGAATCAAACCTGGCACAAGCGGTTCAAGGCTTGCCGGTGCGTGCGCCACTGTTTACGCCGTTTCTGGCCGATGTCGCTGCTGCGCGCAGTCAGCCCTTGCTGCAGGCGGCCGACCTTGAGCAGACGTCAATGGCCATGGCCGTGGAGGCCTTACTGATTCAGAAAGATCGCCATTGGACGGCCTTGCTGCCGCTGACCGCACCCGAGGGTGTCAGCATCAACGCCTCTCGAATTCGCGCTGCGTTGAGCGTCACGGGTTTACCGAATGTGCTGTTTGTGGACATGAAGGCCGAGTCGGATCGTTTGTATTCCGGCTATCTGCATGAAGCCATCCTGCTGTCACTGGGCGGGCTGTTCGCCATTATCGGACTGCTGCTAGTGGTTTTTCGCTCACCCCTGCGCATGCTACGCATCATCGCGCCACTGGCCGCCGCAGTCATCACCGTCACGGCGGGGTTGGCCGTGTTTGACCAGCAACTGATCATTCTGCATTTGGTGGGCTTGCTGCTGGTGGTTGCGGTGGGCTCCAATTACGCGCTGTTTTTTGATCAACTAGATCCGCGCATGCCCATTTCGCCACGCACCCTGGCCTCCATGCTGTTTGCCAGCCTCACCACCGCAGCAGGATTTGGCCTGCTGGCGTTTTCCAAGGTGTCGATCTTGCAGGCCATGGGCGTCACCGTGGCACCGGGGGTCATCCTGGCACTTGTCTATGCTGCCGTCTTCGCCAGAAAAGCCCATGCATAGTGCACGCTGGCAACCGACGCTGTTGGTACGTGCAACCATCGCCCTGCATGTGCTGGCCTTGGTGGCCGTGATCGCCAAACCCGGGCAATGGCGCTGGGCGCTGGGCGCCGTGGTGCTCAATCACCTGCTGATGGCCGCCACCGGCCTGTGGCCGCGCAGCCACTGGCTGGGGCCGAACTGGACACGGCTGCCTGCCGCCGCCATGGCCAGAAATGAAATCGCCCTGACCATCGACGATGGCCCCGATCCCATCGTCACCCCGCAGGTGCTCGACCTGCTGGATCGATATGCTGCCCAGGCCACTTTTTTCTGCATCGGCGAACAAGCTGCGCGCTACCCCGATTTGTGCCGCGACATCGTGCGCCGCGGCCATGCCGTCGAAAACCATAGCCAGCATCATCGCCATCATTTTTCGCTGATGGGCCCGCGCGCCATGACGCGTGAAATACAAGCGGCACAAGACACGCTGACGGCCATTACGGGCCAGCGTCCCCTGTTTTTTCGCGCGCCAGCCGGTTTGCGCAATCCTTTTCTCGACCCGGTGCTCACTCGGCTGGCGCTACAGCTCGCCAGTTGGTCGGCACGCGGTTTTGACACCCGGATTGGCGATGCCGGGCGCGTTAAAGCCAAATTATTGCGTGGCCTGCGCGCGGGTGCCATTTTGCTGCTGCACGATGGAAATGCTGCGCGCACGTCCAACGGACACCCGGTTATTCTCGATGTGTTGCCCGCCCTGCTGGCGTCCGCTGCGGCCGCCCGTCTGCGTTTTGTCACCCTGCGCCAGGCCCTTTCATGAACCCTGTCCCTATTGCAGACTGTCCATGGAGAACAAGCTTTGAGCGAAAGTAGTCAGCAGACGCCCTGGTACCGCAAGGCCGCCGCAGTCATACCCCGGCATGTGATTCTGAAAAGTATCGGAACCACCCTGTTCATCAGCCTGTTTTTCGGTGCTTACTTCTATTTGCTCAATGGCCCGGTCTATCCGACCACTGTGATGCCCCTCACCTTGCTGGATAGCCTGATCGATTTTGAGCCACTGGCCATGCCGCTGTATGTTTCATTGTGGGTCTATGTTTCCTTGCCCCCGGCATTGCTGGCGACCCGGCGCGAACTCTACGGTTATGGTGCGGCCATGGCTGGAACCTGCCTTGTGGGGCTGATCATCTTCTATTTCTGGCCCACGGCAGCCCCCGCAGCCGATATCGACTGGGCACTGCATCCTGGTCTGGATTTCCTTAAAAGCATGGATGCCTCGGGCAATGCCTTCCCTTCCCTTCATGTCGCCACCGCCATTTTTTCAGGGGCCTGGTTACATCACCTGCTGCGTCGCTTTGGTGGGCCGCAGTGGGTACTGATGCTCAATGGGATGTGGTGTATCGGAATCATCTATTCCACGCTGGCCACACGCCAGCATGTGGCCGTGGATGTGTGGGCCGGTCTCGCGCTCGGGGGGCTGGCGGCCTGGCTGTCATTGCGTTATCGCGTCATCCCGTGAACACGGCGCTTGCCGGTAAAATCCGTCACCCCTCCATTTGATCCAACCCGACCCCCTGAATTTTCCAGCACGTCACTTCCTTTAGATCGGCTTGATTTCCTCTGAACCCGCTCTGGCTCTCCCATTTCACCGCGACCAGCGGCATCGGTCGCGGTCTCCAACAGACCCTCGCTGCGCTAAACCAGCAGCGTGGCGGGCTGGTTCCGTGCGCGTTTGACACGGTTGATCTGGCAACTTTTGTGGGCGAAGTCGCGGGTGTGGATGCGGTGCAGCTTCCCGCGCACCTGGCCGACTTTGACTGCCGAAACAACCGGCTCGCGCTGCTCGGATTGATGCAGGATGGCTTCGCCGATGCCGTAGCAGCCGCCACCCACAAATACGGCGCTCAGCGCGTGGGCGTATTTATCGGCACCAGCACCTCCGGCATCCTGCAAACCGAACTGGCTTACCGTCGGCGCGATCCGGTGAGCGGCGCCCTCCCCGCCGATTTTATTTATCGCACCACGCACAATACTTTTTCCGTCGCCGATTTCACGCGTCATTATTTTGGTCTGACCGGTCCCGCCGTCGCGGTGTCTTCAGCGTGCTCATCGAGCGCCAAGGTGTTTGCCTCGGCCCGCCGCCTGATGGAAGCAGGGCTGATAGACGCAGCGGTGGTGGGCGGCGTGGATTCGCTGTGCCTGACGACCTTGTATGGCTTCAATTCCCTTGGCCTGATTTCCACGCAAGCATGCCGCCCCTTCGACGCCGCGCGCGACGGAATTTCCATCGGTGAGGCGGCGGCATTCGCCCTGCTGGAACGCCTGCCAGCGCAACTGGATGACGATGCAGTGCTGCTGCTGGGGGTGGGCGAATCCAGCGATGCCCACCACATGTCCTCGCCCCACCCCGACGGATTGGGCGCACGCATGGCGATGCAGGATGCCTTGACCATGGCGCAACTCGACGCGGCCGATATTGACTACATCAACCTGCACGGCACCGCCACGCCAAGCAACGATGCCGCCGAGGCCAAGGCAGTCGCCGCGCTGTTCGGATCCACCACGCCATGCAGTTCCACCAAAGGCGCCACCGGACACACGCTGGGTGCGGCGGGCGGCCTGGAGGCGGTGATCTGCGCACTGGCACTGCAACACGGCCTGCTGCCGGGTGGTTTGAATACACAACAGCGGGATCCGGCGCTGCCCCTCAACTACCTGCTGGACAACCGCGAGCAGCCGGTCAGTCGCGTACTGAGCAATTCTTTCGGTTTTGGCGGCACCAATTGCAGCCTGATTTTCGGCCGGGCCGGTTAAAGACAACACATGACGCAGCATTCAGCCCATGGCGGGAAGCCCCTCACGGTCTTTGTCGAAGGCATCGGCCTGCTGGGCCCCGGCCTGTCCAGCTGGGCGCAAGGCCGCCAGCACCTTGACGACAGTCTGCCCTACGAAGCCGGACGATGCCTGCTGCCGTTGCCCATGGCGCTGCCACCGGCCGAGCGACGGCGTGCGGGCGCCGTGGTGAAAGTCTCGCTCGCAGTCGGCCAGGAAGCCGTGGCGGCTTCGGGCCGGCAGGCAGCCGACCTGCCTTCGGTTTTTTCATCGTCCAGCGGCGACGCCATCAATTGCCATGAGATTTGCAGCGCGCTGGCATCAGGCGACCGCCTGATCTCGCCGACCCGCTTTCACAACTCGGTGCACAACGCCTCTTCGGGTTACTGGAGCATTTCGAGTGGCGCCATGGCCAGCTCGTCGGTGCTGTGCGCGCGCGATGGAAGTTTTTCGGCCGGCCTGCTGGAAGCGATGACACAGGTAATGGTTGAGCAGACGGCGGTCTTGCTGGTCGCCTACGACACCGATTATCCCGAGCCACTGCGCAGCGTGCGGCCCCTGCCCGATACCTTTGGGGTGGGTCTGGTGCTGGCCCCCCAGCGCAGTGAACGCAGCCAGGCCCAATGGACCCTGGCGCCAGCCGCCTGCTTGACCGGCGCGACGGCAGACCGCCTGGACGATTGCGCCCTCGAACAGATCCGCAAGAACATTCCCGCAGCGCGCTGCCTGACGCTGCTTCGCAGTGTTGCGGCGCAAAGCTCGGGCGAGATCGTGCTGGACTACCTGGAGGGCCTGCAGCTGGCCGTGCAGGTCGCGCCATGCCGCTGACGTGCTGAACCTGCGGCTGAATGACCGGCTGTTGCAAATGTCCCCCACCGCGCCTTCCACACTGCAGCACGACGAGATTGCCCGCCGCATTCCCCACCAGGGCAGCATGTGCCTGCTCGACCGCGTGACCGCCTGGGACACCACCCAAATCCGCTGCGAAGCCAGCAGTCACCGTGAGGCGAATAATCCCTTGCGCGCGCACGGACGGCTGGGCGCGTCTTGCGGCATTGAATACGCCGCGCAGGCGATGGCGGTGCATGGCGCCCTGATCGCTGAAGCCCAGGCCAGCGCCGGCGAGGCGAGCCCTGCCCCGCAAATCGGCTACCTGGCCAGCGTTCGCGGCGTGACGCTTCATGTCGAAAGGCTCGATGACCTGAGCGCTGCGCTCACCATCCACGCCGAACGCATGAGCGGTGACGACCGCACCATTCTTTACAGCTTCACGGTGCAGGCCGGGCTTGCGCTGCTTCTGTCAGGACGCGCCGTGGTCGTGCTCGATGCAGCGGGTCTGCTGCTGCCGGGCCGCACCGCCATACCCATCGAGTCTTCGAGTGGGCCAACAACTTCCGGGACCTTATGAGCAAACCGACCCCTCAAAAGCGCGCACTGGTCACCGGCGGCAGTGGCGGCATCGGCTCGGCGATTTGCCGGAAACTGGCCGCCGATGGCTTGCACGTCATCGTGCATGCCAACCGCAGCCTTGAGGCCGCCCAAACGCTGGTGGACGCCATCAAGGCAGCGGGCGGAGTCGCGCAGGCGCTGGCCTTTGACGTCACCGATGCAGCCGCGACAGCCACCGCCCTGGAGGCCCTGCTGGCGGATGGCCCGATCCAGGTGGTGGTGAATAACGCCGGCATTCACGACGACGCTGTCTTTCCGGGCATGCAGCTCAGGCAATGGCAGCAAGTCATAGACGTGTCGCTGAACGGTTTTTTCCATGTCACCCAGCCTTTGATGATGCCGATGATCCGCACGCGTTGGGGACGCATCATCAACATCACGTCGGTCGCCGCGGTGGCCGGCAACCGGGGCCAGGTCAACTATTCGGCAGCCAAGGGCGCACTGCATTCGGCCACCAAGTCGCTCGCGCTGGAAGTGGCCAGCCGCGGCATCACCGTAAATGCCGTGGCGCCCGGCATCATTGCAACGCCCATGAGCCAGGGCACATTCGATGCGCCCACCATTGCCCAGCTGGTTCCTATGAAACGCGCCGGCCGGCCCGAAGAAGTGGCGGACCTCGTCAGTTTCCTGGCCTCGGAACGCGCGGCCTACATCAGCGGCCAGATCATTTCCATCAACGGCGGCATGATTTAGGCAAATCTGCATGAAAACCGATGAACCGACTGCCGGGATGCATGCACCTCATGGCCCGTAAAACCCATGACGACAGCCGTTCACATCGCCGCCCACGCAACCGAAGCGCTGCTCTTTTCTACCCTGCTGCAACTCACCGTGCTCGTGCTCGCCGCGCGTGTCGGCGGCGGGATCGCGTTGCGTATGCAGTAATTCGACTTTTCACACCTGGCCGGGCGCTGCAATCGCCGCGTCGTGATGTGGGTGGCACTGGTGCTGGGGTTTTTCCTGTTCAGCTGGTTTGACGTGCGCCCGGTCATGAATCGCATCCTGCATCATTGCGATGCAGGCACGGGGAACGCTCTCGCACAGCCAGCTCGGCATTTTTGGCCTGCGTGATCTCGCAACAGATATTTACCCTCCCGGTGATCATGGCGATATTCAGTACCGTCATCACCAGCCCGCTGTTGCGGCGCTGGCTGCCGAGTATCGGTATTCCAGTGCCGCCGCGTTCAAAAGCGGCCGAGCGCGCGGCGCATGAGCAGCACGGGTAAGCGCAGCACAAATCCGGCCAGGAGGCGCGCGTGCATCCAGGTGAGCAGCAGGTTGTCGCGCAGGTAATTGAAATGCGATACGCCGCCTTCATCGGCACGAAAGTAGCGCACCGTCGCAGGCAGATTGACGGGTTTAATGCCGCGCCAGCACATGCGCACCACGGCTTCGGGGTCAAAATCAAAGCGTCGCATCCAGCGCTGGCCACACATGACGCTGCGCAGCGGCTCGATCGGGTAGACGCGAAAACCGAACAGCGAATCGCCAATCCCGGCCCAGAGCGTTTCCAGATTGGCCCACCAGTTCGAAACCTTGCGGCCGTTGACACGCAGGCGCGGCGCGTCGGCAGCGAACACCGGCACGCCCAGCACCATGGACTCAGGCTGCGCGCTTGACACGGCCATGAAGTCGGGGATCAGGTGGGCCGGGTGCTGGCCATCGGAGTCCATGGTCAGCACATGCGTGAAACCTTGCGCTGCGGCCAGGTCCAGCCCGTGCAACACGGCAGCGCCCTTGCCGACGTTGTGCGGCAGCACGAGCACGCGCAAACCTTCATCCTGCGCCGCCATCGCCTGCAGCCCTGCGGCGCTGGCATCGGTGCTGCCATCCACCACCACCCAGACCGGTGTCCACTGCGCGCGTGCCGAACACACCGTTTCATACACCTTGGGGCCGGGGTTGTAGCTGGGGATCAGCACAAGATGCGTGCGGGACGCGTTAGATGAGAAAGCATTCATCGGCATGAAACCTGAGCAAAAAAAGAAAACAGGCCCTGCTCAGGCCGGCGGCGCCGAGACGGGAAAGTCGGGTAACTGCGCATGCGCCAGTTCGGACTGGAAGTACTGCTCGAGTTCGCTGGCAAATTGCGCGGTGTGCAGGGGCGGATCAAAGCGCTTGCCGAGGCGGATTCGGTAAGTGATGGGCATTTTCGGCCTCCACAACACAGACCAGCCTTTGCCCAGAAAGCCCGAATTGGTTTCAATAAAAACCGTCTGCACCGGCACACCCGCATGTTTGGCGATCAGTCCGGCGGTCCCCTGCACCGGGCCGACAGGAAACCGGGTGGTGCGAGTGCCCTCGGGAAACAACAGCAAATGGCTGCCCTGACGCAAATCGGCAACCGCCAATTGCACCATGGCGCGCAGCGGCGTATTCGGTATGTATCCCGTCAGCCGGGCGCCCGCGCCGAAAAAGACGCTGTTGACGATATCGGCTTTGACGATGCAGGCCGCATTGGGCAGGCGCGACAAAATCATCACGGCATCGAGCAACGACGGATGGTTGGGCGCGATGATCATGGCCGGGCCGTCCTGCAGGGCATCAAGCTCTGCCAGCTCGAAGCGACAGGCCCCCATGAAAGCCAGCAGGCGCAGATAGCCCCGGAACGTTGCGGCGACGAGCTTGCGGCCGATCCGCTTGCTCAGCACGCGCGGCAAAGCCGCGCGCAGCGGGAAGGCCAACAGCGTGACGGCGAGGCAGATCACGCCCAGCGCCACAAAGCCCAGGTGCAGCCTGACGGTTTCATGCAAGGCCCGGCGAACGGCGTTCAGCGTCACGTGCTTGTTCAGGACGGTATTTCCCTTGTTTTCCATAAAGTCAGTGCGTTCGGCGGCCTTTTAACGTGCCGCCGGCTCTGAGCCCTCAGCGACGCGAATGTTGGCCTTGCGCAAGCGCATGGCCTGCCACGAGCGCCTGAAGTTCCAGGCGGAGGCTATGTAAAAAATACCCTTGAGCGCTGCGATCGAGCGCCAGATCGGCGTTTTGCCAAAAATATCGCCGGCCAGCATCGACAGCAGCGCTTCCTTCACGCGCCAGATATTGCTCGGCGCCATGAACATGTCGCGCATGGCCGGGTTCGTCACCCGATAAATAAACCACGAAAACTCTTTCGGTCCCAGCCGTACCTGCCGGTCAAAATGCGCCAGCGCCGACACGGCTTTTGCGGGTTCGCGCAGGCAGGTATCCACCGTCTCGGCCGCTACAAAGCCGCCCTGCATGGCCAGCATGACGCCTGACGAAAACACCGGGTCAATGAAAGTGAAGGCATCGCCAATCAGCAGGTAGTTGGGTCCGTGCGTTTTCTCGCAGGCGTACGAAAAATTGCCGGTCGCGGCCACATCGGACGACAGCGTGGCGTGGACCAGCCGCTCAGCCAGCGCCGGGCACATGGCAATCGTGTCAAGGAAAAAATCCTTGACCGGCTTGCTCCGACTCTTCAGGTAATGCGGCCACACCACGGCACCGATGCTGGTGGTGCCGTCGGCCAGCGGGATCAGCCAGAACCAGCCGTGCTCAAACCAGAAAATCGTGATGTTGCCTTCGTCCTGGCCCGCATGCCGCGTGACACCCGTGAAGTGGGCATACAGTGCCGAGCTGTTGTGCTTGGGGTTGCGGCGCTTGATGTCGAACTGCTTGCCCAGCACAGTGTCGCGGCCCGAAGCGTCCACCACAAAGCGCGCGCGCCAGTGCTGGGAGCGCCCATCGTCGTGTTCGGCATGAACGGTGGCGCCGCTGCGGTCAGGCGCAAAAGCCACATCGCGAACCCTGCAGCCTTCAATCACTTCAGCGCCCAATCTGGCGGCATTGCGAATCAGGATTTCGTCGAACTCGGAACGGCGCACCTGGTAGGAAAACGGCATGGATTTGTCCCAGGCGTCGCCAAACTTGAAAGTCTGGGTCTTGCTGTCATGCCAGGGCGAGACAAACTCGGCGCCCCATTTCTCCATGCCGATGGCCTTGACGGCCTCCGCCACCCCGAGTTTTTCAAGCAGCGGCAAGTTGGCCGGCAGCAGTGACTCGCCAATGTGAAAGCGCGGATGGTGTTCTTTTTCAAGGACCACGACCTTGTGACCCCGTTGCGCCAGCAGCGCCCCTACCGTTGAACCCGCGGGACCGCCGCCAATAACCAGTACATCGCACTCAGTCAGGGCGGCAGGGGATGAGGGGGTCGGTGAGCGCTGCTCGGTCATTTGGTGTTCTTCGCTGGGGAGTTTTCGAGCCTGCCGCAAACCTGTCGCATCGGTCGGCCTTGCTATTGAGCGTTTCGGACTACAGGTCAGCGATTTTACGTCGGGGGTAAGACAAGTTCCGGTGAATCGCCGCGGTTCCACCTGCCCCGTGCTCGTCACCACGAAGAGCACGCCTCAGCGCCCACTCACCCGCTCCTGATCTGTTCGACCTGCTCGCGAAAGATGTCGCGCGGGCATTTCCTTTCCCCCATCCTTCAATTAGTCTGAATTTCGTGAAGAAATTGCCAATTTCATACCCATAAAATCATTAAATCTACTTTTAAAACACCTTGAAAGAATTTTATTCTCGAGTTACAACTAAAATAGCTATTGTTGAAATACAGCAACTCGGGTAACAAAATGCTTCTTTATGTACCCACCTGGCGTGGACACAAGACGCCATGAAACGAGTTTGAAGAACAGGGCAATTCCTGCAATGCAGGCCACCAAGGGCTGCGCTGGCGGACGTTACCCAGTCTTGCAAAGCGGTTCAACTCTTTTAACTTCTGGAGTTTTCATGCGTCACCGCACATCCATCAAATTGGCGTCCATCGCACTTGCCATTGCCGGTCTGGGCAGTGCCTCTGCCAGCATCGCAGCCACCGCCACCGGCTCGCTCAGTGTGACGGCTGTTGTTCTGTCCACCTGCATTGTGGTGTCCACCCCTGTCATTTTTGGCGGCTACACCCTCGCCGCCCTGGACACCTCGGGGCTCATCACGGTCACCTGCACCCCCGACGTCCTCAGCTACAACGTGGCGCTGGACGCAGGCACGGGCACCGGCGCTACCACGGCCAGCCGCAAGCTCACCGCCACGCTGAGCCCTACCGACACGCTGAACTACGCGCTGTACCGGGACAGCGGCCGGACCCTGAACTGGGGCGAGCAGCAAAACGAGGATACCCTCGCGTCCAGCGGCGCCACCACCGACCTCGGTGCCATCAAGACCTTCGCGGTATATGGCCGCCTCAGCGCCAACCAGACCGGTGCGATTGGCGCCTACCTGGACACCGTGCAAATCACCGTGAACTACTGAAAAAGCACGCCATGCTGTCGTTTCACCTGCGATGGCTCGTCGCTTGCAGTTTGCTGCCCCTCTTTTCAGCGCATGCGGCTGGCAGCATCCCGCTGGCGGTCGCCCCTGTGACCGTCAAAATGGATGCGGCTACCGAGTTTGCGGCTATTGAAGTGAGCAACCGGGGCGACCAGGCCACGGGCATTGAGGTTGAAATGGTGCGGGTTCAGTGGGTTGACGGCAAAGAGCAGTACGAAGCAACCCCGGATTTTGTCGTTTCACCGGCGGCCTTTCGGCTGGCGGCCGGCAAAGGCCGGATGGTGCGCTTTCACCACGCCGGGCCACGGCAGGACACCGAAGGCTTTTACCGCCTGTTCATTCGCCAGCTACCCGAAGCCTTGCCCGGCAACCAGATCAACATGGTGTTCAACCTGGGCGTGCCGGTTTTTATTGCGCCGCTCACCGCGCGCCCCGCACTGGCCCTTGCCAGCCAGACGGGTAGCCAACCGGCATCGGAATTGCGCAACACCGGCAATGTGACGCTGAACCTACTGAAGCTGGTAGGCGCGAGTTGTCCCGAAGGTTCGCACGCCCTGCTGGGCCGTATTTCACCCGACCAGAAACTCACCCTGAAAAGCAATCTGTCGCAATGCGCGACAGGCGTTCAGACCGATCGCGGACTGATTCCGCTGAGCAGGCCTTGAGGAAGACGGCTGCATCGCTGCACTGCGACAGGCCTACGCCGACCATGCGCCCATGCCCCCTTTTTTCCTGCCGTCTGGCCATCATGGCCACGGGCCTGCTGGCAGGCAATCTGATCGGCAGCGCGGCATCGGCCGCCGGCTGTGAGGCGTTGGGGCTGGCGCGCCACTCCGGCCAGGTGATGCAGTTGCGCGAAGCCGCCCAAAACGAGCGCACGGCCCTGACTTACCGCGACACGCGCCGCGAGGCCTGGTTTGTGGCCTTGCAGGGTGAGCGCGTCGGGCAAGGCCGGACCGACCGGCTCAGTTGCACGCTTGACGGACTGACCTACTGGCGGCTGGAGCAGAACGACCCCGCACTGCAGTACGACAGCGACCACGATGAACTGACATTTCTCGACATTAGCCAGGCGACCCAAACGCTGGATGGCCGCCAGCTGCGGCTGCTAAACCCGGCCCCGACGCTGGACAGCACCGGCATCAATTACCAGCTGGCCCTGAACTACGCGGACCGTACCAATAACTTCAGCAACACCGGCAATCGCCTGAAGGCCAGCGCCTTTGGTGATTTTTACGCCTATACCCAGGGTTGGTACGCCAACACCAGCCTGGGCTGGAGCCAGCACGGGAAAGTGGTGCGCTACCAGACCTACGCGCTCCGGGAGTCGCTGGACACCGGCCTTTTTCTGCGGCTGGGCGATGCGGTCAGCAAACCCACGCCGCAGGGTGAATCGCTGCAGTTTGCGGGCCTCTCCTGGGGCACAGACCGCAATCTGCGCCCCGGTGACTTTTCGCCGGTATTGCCCACGCTGCGCAACGGCAATGTACTGCCGGGACCGCTGGAAGTTTTTATCAACGACACGCTGCAGTTTCAGCAAACCCTGCAAAGCGGCGTGTACGACCTGCGCAATATTCCGGCCCAGCAAGGCTTTAACAGCTACACCGTCAGAACCCTTGATGCCCAGGGCAACCCGGTGACGGTGCAGCGGGAAATCTACCTGCCATCGTCCCTGTTGCCGCCAGACATTGCCAGCTGGCGGATTGACGCGGGCTTTCAGCGCGAGGATTTTTTCATCGCCAATGCCCACTATGGCGCACCGTTTGTGGCGGGCAGTTACGCCCGGGGCCTCAGCAACGACGTCACCGTAGGGGGCCAGGCGCTGTACAGCCGGGCGGCATCCACCCTGAGCGCAGACTACGACCAGCGCCTGTCCGACCTCTGGACCGGTCATCTCGGGCTGCAAACCGCGCAAAATGCGCAGCGCCACGGCCAGGCGCTGCAGGCCCGCATTGACGGAGGCAGCCGCCAATGGCGGCTGCTGGCGGAAGGAACGCATGCCTTCAACCCGCTGCCGGGCCTGGGAAGCCGCGCCGCGCTGGTGTCGCAGCGGCTGGTGCGCGCCCAATGGAGCGGCATTCCGGGCTGGAACCTGGGCCTCACGCTGGTGCGGTCGCAGCGCGAACGGGTGGCCCGCGAGGAGATCGCCTCCCTGGTGGCTTCGACCCGCGTGATGGACACCGCTGCCAACCTGACATTGGGCCTGACCCAGACCCAGTCGGCGGCGGGCAAGCAAAACGCCCTCACGGCATCCCTGTTTTTGCCCCTGGCGCCGTCAGACGACCACAGAAACCGCTCACTCTTTGCCAGCCAGAGCAGCATTGACGGGACGCAGCTGAGCCGGGCGCAATACAGCAGCAACGGCCAGACCCTTGAAGATGCCAACTGGACGATGGGCGCAACCCGCGACTCGCGGCAAACGCTTTCGTCGGTCGACGCCATGTGGACCGGCAACACCGACAAGCTGGAGCTGATGGCCAGTGGCCGCGCCAGCCAGCGCGAACACAGCGGCCTGCTGCTGCTACGCAGCGGGCTGCTCTGGACCAGCGGCTCCATGTTCAGCACCCGGCCGATCACCGGGGCCTTCGCCATGGTGTCCGCCGGCGAAAAAGACGTTGATATTTATCTTGAAAACCGACCCGTGGGGCAAACCAACGAGCAAGGCATGCTGCTGGTGCCTGGTCTGCGTGCCTTTGACAACAACCGCCTCACGGTTAACCCAGCCACCTGGCCTATCCACTGGCTCGCCAGCCAGCTTGAACGCAATGTGATTCCACCACGCGGCGGCGGCGTGCTGGTGTCCTTCAAGATCAATGCCCGGGTCTGGCCAACGCAAACCCTGCTGACACCGCTGGCACCCGACGGGAAGTCCTACCCGGCCGGTACGGTGGTCCACGCGGTGGTCGACGACGAGCCCCGCGAAACCGTGATCGACCGGCGCGGCCAACTGTGGATCGCCGAGCTGCTACCCGCCGCGACCTTCAGCATCACGCAGGCCGGCCAGCGCTGTGCGTTCAAGCTGCCCATGCCCGACAGCCAAGCCGATGCGGTCACGGCCGCGACCCTCATGACCGTGACGCCCGGCCCCTGTCAGGATGTCCCATGAAGCACATGCATCAAATTCTCCGGCATTTCCGCCGCGTACTGGCCCCCTGCCTGGGCCTGTGTCTGATGCTGTGGGGACAGGCGGCATCGGCCCAGTTGTGCACCACCACCGCCCTGCCTCCCGTATTCGCGGCCTACCAGGCCTCGGGCACAGGCAACAACGGCACGGGCTCCGTCAGCGTGTCGTGCGTGGTGCTCGTCGGCGCTCAAAGCGTTTTTTACACCGTCAAGCTGGGCCTAAGCGGCCAGGCGCAAGGCACACAGCGCCGCATGAGCAGCGGTGCGGCTTACCTGAGCTACAACCTTTTTTGCGACAGCGGCTACAGCCAGATCTGGGCCGATGGCAACAGCGGCACCTGCGTCGCCACCGGCGGCCAGGCCGGCCTGCTGGGAACGCTGCTCACGGTGTATCCGGTCTATGGGCGAATTCCGGGGGGCCAGTATGTCGCGCCTGGCAGCTACAGCGACATTGTTTCCATTGAGGTTCTGTACTGAGGCCAGAAGGCCTCATCGGGATTCCCTGGTGGGGCAGCATTGATAATGCTGCATTGCGCAATGCCCCGCGCGCCTTCTACCTGATTCATGAGTGACACCACACCGCTGACCCCCGAGCACCCCACCCCGGCCCAGCCGCTTGACCGCAACGACAAGCACACCCCCATGATGGCCCAGTACTGGGGCATCAAGGCGGAGTACCCTGACACGCTGGTGTTCTACCGCATGGGCGACTTCTATGAGGTCTTCTATGGCGACGCCGAAAAAGCCGCGCGCCTGCTCGACATCACGCTGACGCGGCGCGGCCAGTCGGTGGGCGAGCCGGTGGTGATGGCCGGCGTGCCGTTTCATTCGCTTGAAAACTACCTGGCCAAGCTGATCAAGCTAGGCGAGTCCGTGGCGATTTGCGAGCAGGTGGGCGACGTAGCGACTGCCAAAGGGCCGGTGGAACGCAAAGTAGTGCGCGTGGTCACGCCGGGCACGCTCACCGACACCGCGCTGCTGAGCGACAAAACCGAAGCCATCCTGCTGGCCGTGCACCAGGGCACCGGCGCACGGAAAAACAGCTGCGGCCTGGCCTGGCTCAGCGTCACCCAGGGCGAGATTCACCTGGCCCAATGCCCTGGTGACGAGCTGGACGCCTGGCTGGCCCGCATCAACCCGAGCGAGTTGCTCTACAACGTCGACGCCACGCCGGCTTTTGAGCAGCGCCTGAAGACCCAGCGCTGCGCCGCCAGCGCCCGCCCGGCCTGGCAGTTTGATGCCGCGCTGGGCGCGCGCCGCCTGCTGGAGCAGCTCCAGGTCGCCTCGCTGGCGGCCTGGAATGCCGAAGGCCTGAATGAAGCCCATGCCGCAGCGTCGGCGCTGCTGGGTTATGCCGAACACACGCAAGGCCGCGCCCTGCCCCATGTGCAGGGCCTGCAGGTGGTGCGCGCAGGCGAGCTGATCGACCTGCCCCTGAGCACGCGCCGCAACCTCGAACTCACGCAAACCCTGCGCGGCGAAGATTCGCCCACGCTGTTTTCACTGTTGGATACCTGCACCACCGGCATGGGCAGCCGGGCGCTGAAAAGCTGGCTGCTGAGCCCGCGCCGCGACCGCGCGCAGGCCGCCAGCCGGTTGGAGGCGATTGCGCAGCTGCGCCAGGGCGCGCAGCAAACCCTGCGCACCAGACTCAAGGGCTGCAGCGACGTGGAGCGCATTACCGCCCGCATTGCCCTGCGCCAGGTGCGGCCACGCGAGCTGGTGGCGTTGCAGCTGACGCTACAAAAAGCAGAGCTACTCACGCCCGTGGATACTGCGCTGGCAGCACTTTTGACCACTATTTTCGAGGATTTGCAGCCGCCCGCCGGCTGCGCTGAACTGCTGGGCCGCTACGTGCTGGACGAGCCGGCCGCGCTGATTCGCGACGGCGGCGTCATCAACCACGGCTGCGACGCCGACCTCGACGAGCTGCGCGCCATCCAGACCAACTGCGACGGCTTTCTGCTGGAACTCGAAGGCCGCGAAAAAGCCCGCACCGGCATTGCCAACCTGCGCGTGCAGTTCAACAAGGTGCATGGCTTTTACATCGAGGTCACGCAGGGTCAGCTGGACAAGGTGCCCGACAACTACCGGCGCCGCCAGACCCTGAAAAATGCCGAACGCTACATCACGCCCGAGCTCAAGGCCTTTGAGGACAAGGCCCTGTCGGCGCAGGAACGGGCGCTGGCGCGCGAGAAATGGCTGTACGAGCAGCTGCTCGACCAGCTGCAGGGCTTTGTGCCAGGCCTGAGCCGGCTGGCACGGGCGCTGGCCTCGCTCGATGCGCTGTGCGCGCTGGCCGAGCGCTCGCTGACGCTGAACTGGTGCGCACCCCAGTTTGTGGTGGCGCCATGCATCGACATCACCGAAGGCCGGCACCCGGTGGTGGAAGCCCGCCTGGCCGAAACCGGCGGCACCGCCTTCATCGCCAACGACTGCAACCTGACCGGCAAAAGCCGCATGCAGGTCATCACCGGCCCCAACATGGGCGGCAAGTCCACCTACATGCGCCAGGTCGCCCTGATTGTGCTGCTGGCCAGCGTCGGCTCCTACGTGCCCGCCAGCCAGTGCCGGCTCGGGCCGATTGACGCCATCCACACCCGCATCGGTGCGGCCGACGACGTGGCCAACGCGCAATCGACCTTCATGCTCGAAATGCTGGAAGCCGCGCAAATTTTGCATGCAGCCACCCCGCACTCTCTGGTGCTGATGGACGAGATTGGGCGCGGCACGTCCACCTTTGACGGGCTGGCGCTGGCCGGCGGCATTGCCGCCTACCTGCACAACAAGTCGCAGGCCTTCACGCTGTTTGCCACGCATTACTTTGAGCTGACCGAGTTTCCGGCGCAGCATTACGGGGCGATCAATGTGCATGTGAGCGCGGTCGAGTCCGGTGCCAACATCGTTTTTTTGCACCACATCGAACCCGGCCCCGCGAGCAAAAGCTACGGCATTGCGGTGGCCAAGCTGGCCGGCGTGCCGGCTGCCGTGGTCACCCATGCCCGCCATGCGCTGGCTGCGCTGGAAACCCAGCAGAACGAATCGCGTTCCCAGATCGACCTGTTTGCGGCCCCGCCGCAGGCACCCGAGCCCGACGAGAGCGCCGCCCTGATGGCATTGGCTACGATAGACCCCGACGCGCTGACCCCGCGCGAAGCGCTGGAAGCGCTTTACCGGCTGAAAAAGCTGGCCGCTGCAGCCTAAAACGCTACGCCCCAGTCCCTGAACCACCTCTTACCAACATTTTCGAGCCCTCTCATGACCTATTGCGTCGCCGCCAAACTCAATGCTGGCCTGGTGTTTTTGTCAGACTCCCGCACCAATGCGGGCCTGGACAACATCAGCACCTTTCGCAAGATGATCGTCTACGAAAAGGCCGGCGACCGCTTCATGGTGCTGCTGTCGGCGGGCAACCTGTCGATCTCGCAATCGGTGCGCGAGATTTTGCAGATTGAACAACTCAAGGACCCTGAGGGCGGCGAGCCGATCACGATCTGGAACGCCAAAAGCATGTTTGACGCGGCCCGCGTGCTGGGTTCGGCGATTCGCCGTGTCCACGAGCGCGACGGCGAGGCCCTGCGAAAGGCCGACCTCGATTTCAATGTCACGCTGGTGCTGGGCGGACAAATCCGCGGCGAAGCCATGCGCCTGTTTCAGGTCTATTCCGCCGGCAACTTCATTGAGGCCACCGACGAGACGCCCTACTTCCAACTCGGCGAGTCCAAGTACGGCAAGCCGGTGCTGGACCGCGTGCTGACGCCCGAAACGCCGCTGTCCGAAGCCGCAAAATGCGTGCTGGTGTCGATGGACTCGACCATCAAGTCCAACCTGTCGGTCGGCCTGCCGCTGGACCTGGTGGTCTATGAAGCGGACAGCTTCAAGAGCGACAAGATCGTCTGCATTGACCACGACAACCCCTACTACCGCATGATGCACAACAACTGGGGCAAAAAGCTGCGCGAGGTGTTCGACAGCATTGAAGACCCGGTGTGGGACGACGCGCACACCGACATTCCGATCAAGATGCCGGCGGCCCGCCATGAGATGCTCAAAAAAATCAGCACACCGCACGAAAAGCTGATTTAGTCCTTTTCCCTCCAATCACATCACTTCCAGGGTCCAACCCGCAGCCAGCGCGCTGCGGCGCCCATCAATATCCGTGCCCTCCAGCTCCAAACCTCTCATTATTTTTTCCCACGGCAACAGCTTTCCGGCCAGCACCTACGGCGTGCTGTTTCAAAGCCTCAAGTCGCGCGGCTTTCAGGTCAAGGCGATTGAAAAGTTTGGCCACGACCCGCGCTACCCGGTCACCAGCAACTGGCCCAACCTGGTGCAGCAACTCGCCGACTTCACCGCCAGGGAAGTCGAGAAATCCGGCCAGCCGGCTTTTCTGGTCGGCCATTCTCTGGGCGGGTTTTTAAGCCTGATGTGCGCTGCCCAGCACCCGGCGCTGGGCGGCCAGCCGGTGCGCGGCGTGCTGATGCTGGACTCGCCCATTCTGGGCGGCTGGCGTGCCACCGCACTGAGCGTGGCCAAGCGCGCGCAGCTGGTGGGCTCGATCTCGCCCGGCGCCATCAGCCGCAAGCGCCGGCAGCAGTGGCTGGGCCGCGATGAAGTGCTGGCCCATTTCCGCAGCAAAAAAGCCTTTGCGCGCTGGGACGAGCAGGTGCTGCGCGACTACATCGAGCACGGCACGCACGACGAAACCAGCTCGGGCCAGGGCCAGCGACTGCTGAGCTTTGACCGTGACGTGGAAACCGCCATTTACAACACCCTGCCCGACAACCTGGAGCGCCTGCTCAAGGCAAACCCGCTCAAATGCCCCGTCACCTTCATTGGCGGGCGGCAGTCGGCCGAAATGAAACAAGTGGGCATGGCCATGACCGAAAAAGTCACCAAAGGCCGCATCATGATGCTGGACGGCAGCCACCTGTTTCCGATGGAAAAGCCGCAAGCCACGGCGGCCGCCATTGAAGCGGCGCTGCTGAACATGATGGGCTGAGCCGCCCCGGCCGGGCGGACAGTCAGCGCCATCGGCCAGACCGGTTCAGTCGGCCCAGACCACCAGACCGCTCCAGGCCGTGGCCAGCACCACGATACCGAACACGATGCGGTACCAGGCAAAGGGCACAAAGCTGTGGGTCGCGATGTAGCGCAGCAGCCAGCGAATGCACAACCAGGCGCTGATAAACGAAAACAGCAGCCCCACCCCGAACAGCGGCAGGTCGGCCAGGGACAGCAGGGCGCGGTCCTTGAACAGGCTGTAGGCCCCGGCCCCCATCAGCGTGGGTATGGCCAGGTAGAACGAGAAATCAATCGCGGCCTGGCGCGACAGCCCCAGCAGCATGCCGCCAATAATGGTGGCGCCACTGCGGCTGGTGCCCGGAATCATCGCCAGACACTGCACCAGCCCCACCTTGAGCGCGTCCATCGTGCTCATGGCCTCGACCGAGTGAATGCGCGTGACCGCCGGGTTGCGCAGCTGCCGCCGTTCTGCCCACAAAATGATGAAACCGCCAACGATGAACGTGCTGGCCACGACCACCGGTGTGAACAGATGCGCCTTGATGGCCTTGCCAAACAGCAGCCCCAGCAGCACGGCCGGAATAAAGGCCACCAGCACATTCAGCGCAAACTGCTGCGCCTGCTTCTCGTTGGGCAGGGCGATCAGCGTGGTGCGGATTTTTTGCCAGTAGACCAGGATCACGGCAAAAATCGCGCCGGTCTGGATAGCGATGTCGAACACCTTGGCCTTCTCATCGTCAAAGCCCAGCAGCGCGCCCGCCAAAATCAAATGCCCGGTCGAAGAAATCGGAAGGAACTCGGTCAACCCTTCCACGATGCCCATGATGGCGGCTTTGATCAACAGTGCAATATCCACGCTGGCTCCTTGAATTGGGCTTGATTATCGTTGGTCGGCTGCCGCCTTTTTGGTGAGGCAGGCAGCGCAGCAGGGGCCAACGCCGGCAGTCGTTTCATACAAGGCCTTTGCGCCAGCTTTTTTTGCCCACCCGGCATTTTTTGAATCCAGTCGCACACCATGCACCGTATTGCCTTCAAGACGCCTCAGCCCAAACGGACAACCGGCAGGCGACAGACGTCTTGCTCATGCCGGTCTGCCCAGGCCGGCGCCTAAAAACTCAGGAGTTAAAAATAATGACACGTATTGCCACCGTCTCAGCATCCGTGCTGCTCGTATCCCTGCTCGCCGCCTGCGGCAGCATGGCGCCCATGATGCCCATGTACTCGCAAGCCATGCTGCCTGCCGCCGTCCAGGTGCCCGCCGGCCACAAGGTCGCGATGGAAACCGTGGGTGTGGGCGAAATCACTTACCAATGCAGCGCCAAAAAAGACATGGCCGGCCAGTATGAATGGGTCTTTGCAGGCCCCGACGCCAAGCTCAATGACCGCAGCGGCAAGCAGGTCGGCAAGTACTACGGCCCGCCCGCCACCTGGGAAAGCATGGACGGCTCCAAGCTGACCGCCACCCAGGTCGCAGTCGCTGCCAACGGCATGGGCAACATTCCGTCGCAGCTGGTCAAGGGCAACCCCGCCACGGGCAGCGGCGCCATGAGCGGCGTCACCTACATCCAGCGCGTCGACACCCGAGGCGGCGTGGCACCCGCCACCCCGTGCGCCGCCGGCAACCTGGGCGCCAAACAAACCGTGAACTACCAGGCCGACTACATTTTCTACAAGGCCATGTAAAACAAGGGGGCCGCGCCAACGCACATCCACACGCTTAAAACCGCAAGCCATTCCCGATCATTTTCGGGACATGGCCCCCTTGCTTTCTGAGTGAGCAACCGGCGCTGGCGTCACAGCCGTGCCGGTTTTCAGGCCTGCAAACTCCGCTATCGCGGGCGCTGCGGGCCTTTTTTATGCCAGACACCCGGGCACCCGTTTGCGGCTTTGTCCTTGCACCAACAAAGTCTGGCGTCCTACACGGGAAACGGCCGTGCCGGGTTGTAATAAAAATACACAAACACCCGAGGAGCCCCATGAAAACTACACACAACACGCTGCTGGCTTACGGCAAGAGCGCCGCCGTCACGCTGGCCGTCGTCACCGGCACCATTGGTTTGCTGGCCGCCTGCGCCACGGTCAAACCACCGCCCAAGGAATACTCGCAGGTCACGCTTGACCCGCAAATCCAGGTGCCCGCAGGCCACGTTGTCGCGCTTGAAACCACCGCCACCGGCCTGCTCACCTATGAATGCAAGGCCACCGCCGGCACCATGGGCTGGGTCCTGGTCACGCCGCAGGCCGATCTGCTGGACCGCACCGGCAAGCTGGTGGTGAAGTATTCAGGCCCACCGGCCACCTGGAGCCACGTTGACGGCTCCCGCGTCGTCGGCACGCAGATCGCCGTTGCCCCGCGCGTGGGCGACACCAACCTGGCCTACCAGCTGTCCAAGGGCACGCCTGACGCGGCGCCCGGCGTGCTGCAAAACGTCACCTACATCCAGCGCATCAACACCAAGGGCGGCCAGGACCTGAGCAAAGCCTGCAACCAGATCGACATCGGCGACAAGCTGACCCGTCCTTACCAGGCTGACTACATTTTCTGGAAAGCGGCCTAAAGCAACTCTTGGCTGCCGCGCCTAGCGGCCAAGGCCAAAGGCCCGCAAACTCCGGTTTGCGGGCCTTTTCTGTTTTGCGGGTCAGCCTTTGGCCGTGCCGAGGCCCAAAAAAAACCTGCACGCAGCAGGTTTTTTTGTTCAGGACCGCTTAACGCCGGTCGCCGTACCGGCCGCCCCGGTCATCCCGGTCGTAACCCACCCGCGACACCGGCCCGTAATAGCCGCCGCCGTAGCCCTGCTGGGGTGCCTGCACGTACTGGCCGCCGTGGCCATGACGACGGCCGTGGCCACGACGCTGCTCGTAGTAAACCGGCTGCGGGGCCAAATAGACCGGCGCGGGCCTGACATACACCGGACGCGGCTGGTAGTAAACCGGTGCCGGCTGCATGTACACCGGCGCTGGCTGGTAGTACACCGGTGCGGGTTGCGCATACACCGGCTGCGCATTGCCCACATTCACGGACACGCCCGGCGAGCCCACGCCCACTGACCAGTACACGTTGTCCCTGGCCTGCGCAGCGCCGGCAAAACCCATGGCAACCACGGCCAGTGCGGCAGAGGCACTGGCCAGAATGATCGTGCGATTTGACTTGATAGCTGTCTTCATCTGTTTCTCCTAAACAGGGCAGGAAGTGCCCATGCAGGTATTAAACGCGGCGCGCGCGTAACCGCCTACCGCATGCACAGTGAAGAGCGTAGCCAAACGTAAGCTGCTACGCCCTAGAATCAATGCATGACCTCCCCCGCCCCCTCCCAAGCCGCCGCCGCCAGCCCTGTTGCCCCTGTGGGCGCCGACAAGGAAACCCACAAGCCCAGCAACTTCCTGCGGCAGATCATCGAAAAAGACCTGGCCGAAGGCACCTACGCCGGCCGGCGATGGGGCGGCAGCCCGGGCGACGCCGCCCACCACGCCGCCGGCCCGCTGGACGCCGCCAAGGTGCGCCTGCGCTTTCCGCCCGAACCCAACGGCTACCTGCACATCGGCCACGCCAAAAGCATCTGCCTGAACTTTGGCCTGGCGCGCGACTACGGCGGCGTGTGCCACCTGCGCTTTGACGACACCAACCCCGAAAAAGAAGACACCGAATACGTCGACAGCATCAAGGATGCCGTGCAGTGGCTGGGCTTTGGCTGGCACAACGCCGGCCCCAGCGGCGAAGAATCCAACCTCTACCAGGCCAGCGACTACTTCGACTTCATGTACCGCGCAGCCGAATACCTGATCGAAGCCGGCCTGGCCTATGTCGACGAGCAAAGCGCCGAAGACATGCGCATCAACCGCGGCGACTTCGTCAAGCCCGGCACCAACAGCCCGTTCCGCAGCCGCACCCCGGCCGAAAACCTGGCCCGCTTTCGCGAAATGCGTGATGGAAAACTGGCCGACGGCGCCGCCGTGCTGCGCGCCAAGATCGACATGGCCAGCCCCAACATCAACCTGCGCGACCCGGCCATCTACCGCATCCGCCGCGCCCACCACCACAACACCGGCGACAAATGGTGCATCTACCCGATGTACACCTTTGCCCACCCGATTGAAGACGC
>Ga0123337_10000472_pt1 | contig 67195 bp, 67 predicted proteins | sample frozenSSSSmetaG_FD_89792 | JGI IMG/M metagenome (GOLD analysis project Ga0123337, IMG submission 89792) | Glacier valley bacterial and archeal communities from Borup Fiord, Nunavut, Canada, to study Microbial Dark Matter (Phase II) -... | ecosystem: Environmental > Aquatic > Freshwater > Ice >...
TAAGGAAAGAGAAATAAAATGAGTGTGTCGCCCCCCCCCGCGCGCGCAGTGGGGGGGGGGTGGGGGGGGTTCGGGGTGGGGGGGGGGGGGGGGGGGGGGTTTTGGTTGATTTCTTTTCTTTCTGGGGCTGGAGAAAGTTGCAACTTGCACAGACTTCTGGAGTTGCCAAATAGGTATGTATACAGTACACAATAGAGCAGCCAACGGTCACTAAAATAACGTTGTCCTGTTTCATGGACTGTGTGGACTGTGTGGACTGTGTGGACTGTGCGGACTGTGCGGACTGTGCGGAGTGTGCGCCTCCTCCGTTCGCAAGGGGCTCAAGAAAACAAATTTCGAGCCCACGCACGGAACTCACGGGTGGGTAGCCCAAATAGCGAAAGCTTATTCAGATCTTTGCTTGATCGTTTGACATTTGACAAGCTTGAGGCTGCCCACACTGATGCGTGTGCAATGTTGCTCTAGCACCAGAGTATGTACTGTACGCCGTGCTGGTATCTCGTACAGCTCCATTCCACACGCGTGGTGGATCTTGAGCCTTCCCCACAAACCTCGCGGGTGGTAATAATAGCTGTGGAGAGACATCCGAGACACTGGAGACACTATCGGCGACGGGCCCACGCCACAACTTGCGAGAAATGACATCGTGAAAGTGGAGACCTAAGCGGCGACATCAGCATGACGGATGCGGGACTACAACTCCGAACAACCTCTCGTTCCTGAGATGAAATCCCACGTGTCTCGTCTCGATTCACACATTCCAAGCAAAACACGGTACACCATGGCTCACCAGCCCTTGGGTAAACAATTCATTCGATCAATCTCTCTTCAACAATGCCAAAGCAATCAGCCAAGCAAGTCCAATCTTGTCTTTGAGCATAGCCCTAACCACCATCATCGCAGAACCCATGTGCTCAACACAAGCCATCCGATGCGCCAATTTGAGCCGTCTCGTAATAATCATGTCCCCGCTATGTATCTATCGAATAACCTCTCCTTCCTTATCAATCCCCTCCAGACCCTCCAGAATATCACTTCCACCAAGCAATCCCTCACCACCCACTGTCGCCTTCTGGCCAGCACTCCAGACCTCATGAAACTTGACACTCTCGTCACTAGCCGCCACAACGATGCAGCCTTCTTGAGCAGTGCGGCTCATGCTGCTTCCGCCTTCACTACTATTGTGACTATCATTTGGTCCGCCAGGATATGGAATGGCGTATAGAGCTCTATGGTCGCCCTCCCAAGGAATTGCAGCGACCTGTTTGCATTCTGGCCAAGAGAACACGGCTATACGGTAAGGGTGCTCGGGTTGAGCATATCCGAATGTAGCACAGATTTCGCGGCGAGTCGTGGACCATATAAGGGACGTAACCTGTGCCGCAACGCTGATGGTAGCCAAGCAGGCTCCAGAGACGGCATGGAAGAAATGAATGCATTTATCATTGCTTCCGCCACCAGTTGCAATGAGACCCTCCCTCCATGGACAGAAGGCAATTGCTTTCACGGCAGCGCCATGAACCCAGCGATGCTTTTCAGTGCCGCCCAAGATGCTCTTAATTCGACCACGATCAGCAACAGAAATCGTCCGTTGAAGGCCATCAATGCCAGTAATGATTTCTTCTTCCATCTCTTCATCATTTTCTTGAGGTAACAGAATCTTGGATGCTTCAAAAAGACAGCACAAGTTATCATTGCCTCCTGTAGCGAGCAATGATCCATCGTGAGACCAAGCCAGGCCACATATTTGCTGGGTATGGATTGATATCCGAACAAGAAGTGTCATGACTCCAGTCCATCCATTTCGATCAACCTCCCATGCATCCGGCCATTCAACTGAATAATAGAAAACGTTGCCAACTTCGTCTCCGACAATGAGATCTTCGGTCTTGACGAGTCGGCCTGGGTTATGAGGACTGTGAGACGGACGCAAAGTAACTGTTGGTCGCCAAGTAAGGCATGCAATAGGGCATGGCTGCTGAACCTCAAAACGAGGCAATGCACGGTCGTAGAGAGACATGAGATTGAGAGTCCCATCCGATCGTCCGTACGCAAGAATGCATTTGCAACCTTGAGTAGAAGAGAAAGCAATAGAGGTGAGCCAAGTGCCATTATTGGTCCGTGGGTTGAGAAGATGAACCCCTTGCATCTCCGACCACGCATAAAGAAGAGAACCAAGGCCTACAGCCAGAGTATGAGATGTATGAGAGTACGCCAGGATCGAGCAATAAAAGTCATCGCGTAGATTGGGCGCGTCAAGCACTGTAGTCATTGTTAGCCATTTTCATACCTGAGATGGTTAAAACTTATTTGAAAGGCGCAGTTGGAAGCGATCGAGCTTCGGTCGGTTTCTTGACCTCTGTAGCCAGTCAGTATATATGGCTTGATTGATATATTGATTGGGGTACTTACTGGACTGAGATCGATCAAGGGCCCATTCTGTGCCTTTCCATTCAGTCTTTGCAACAATTTCGGAATTCTTTCGTCTCTTCGAAACTGCTCTTTGCGGCGAGATGGAGTGGTCAACGAAATCATGAATCCTTTGTGTTCGGTCAAGATCCAAAGCCTTTGCCAGACGGCCTTCATGCTTCTCTCTATCTTCATCCGCGTTCGGTATTGGACTGGAGAATGAGGTCGTATAGAGCGGAGCATTAGTACCAGACCCTGTCAAGCCGCCACGACCATTCGAGATCCCAACACTGGGTGGTGCAAGCCCGCCAACGGTCCAAACAGATCCGATACTAATCTGCTTTCTGTCAGTACTTTGTCATTCGTATGGTTGAATCTGCGAATCCATGGAGGCTTGCAATATATGTGTGGTTAAATTATTTTTGTAGATCTGTCAGGCTAGGTTGAGTGTCGATGTCGTCCAGGCAAACTTCGGTGCCAACATACCTGACGCTCCCCGTTGCTAGCATTCGAATCACGTCTGAAGGTGAGAGTGCTCGGTTCTGAAAGTTGTCAGCTAAGCTTGCCCATGATAATTCTGAAGCCATACCTCCAGGACGAATAGATCCAGAATTCCGTCTAGTGGCTGCGCCAGCAGGAGGAGTAGGTGTTGTAAAGCTTCGCCGAGGGCTAAAGGCGTCCATGCTAGCACTATCATGTCTAATGAGCTTCTCAGAAGGCGAAAGCTTCTGAGGATCCTTGTTAATACGGAATTTGTGCACCGAGGAATCTTGATAGTCCACAGAGGAAAGAAATCTGTCTGGCGATCTCAATGAGCCAGAGGAAGGCTTCCCGCTCGATCCGCTGTAGAATGCCTTCAAAGATGGTCGTGGATGAAGCTTTGGCAAGTTATTCTTCAAATTCAATCGCGGCATGGTACAGATGCCCAATGGCCATTTTCGTCGGCCGAGTTTGCTGAGGAAGTCTTCATGCTTGTCGGAATCACAAGATCCGTCTTGTTCGTAAAATATGTCATCCGCTGACGGAAGTGTAACTTCGGTACGGGCAGTTGAGAGCTGTTCAGCCCATTGACCTACTCCTCGACCAGCAACATCGTCGTCTACGTCGTCGTCGTCGTCGTCGTCTATGTGGGTCGTAGAAGTATCATATCCAGAGTCCTCGAACGTCGAAGGGTAGTTGGCTTGATGCTCGACTTGTGGGACCTTTGGAAGAGAGAATGACATTGTTGAATCAAGAATCGAATTTGAAAAGAGAAAAGAGAGAATGAAGTCCGACCAGACCCATATAGTTGCAGCAAAGAAATGTCATGAATGAGTGAACGAATGGATGGAATAATGAGCGGTTGACAAAACTTCCGAGATGGTCCAGAGGGGTTCTGATGCCCAGTGAAAGAAAGCACTGATAGTGATCACTGATGCACACTCCGAGCTGGTATCCTGGAGACTCTGGATCGTCTGGATAGACCAGTTGATCTTAGAAGATCACTGTGAAGCTGGCAATGTTAGTAATGATGGTTAGTATTGTATATTGAACCTCAATGATGTTGAAGGATGAAAAGAAAAGAAAAGAAAGAGAAGAGGAAGAGAAGATGAGGATGATGTTGATGATAATAGAGGGGCAACAACGTAATCCTTGGTCTAACTAAGCAAGATGCAACGGCTAATGCTACAAATTCCATACTATTGCTATTAATAAAAATGAATATATAGTCCCTAATTAAATAAATATAGATTAACACAATTAAATGGAATTTCTTCTTATAATGCGCTATTATATGCAATATCTCTTATGCTTAATATTATTATTATGGTTAATAATTAGCGGAAGGAGATGAGTAGGTATATCACCACCTCTCTTTTAATATTTAAGTATAGCTTTCTTACAATCTCTTTTCTCTTAATAGATACACCTAAGGGCTTTTACATGTCTATTTTCATTAATTGCAATACTATGGAATAGTACAAACTGCATCTTCTACTGTGTCGACTGTTTTTTCTCATTTTTTGTTTTGTTTTGTTTTTGGTGGTGGTTGTGGGGGGGGGGGGGCAACGATTAAACAATTCGCCTTATCGATCGTAATCGCAATCGCAATCGCAATCGCAACTTCCTCACATCCCCTCAACATCACCTAACCTCCACGTAGCATCCTGCCAAGACAATGAGCTCAACTTCGTAAACGTAAACACAAAATATATTCATATTCATAATCATAATCATGGCTAGTGTACGCATTATATCTATTCTCCTTCCTCCATGACCGACGGCTGATCGGGGCACAGCATGGCGTTCCACGCGTTGCGACGACTCCAATCCGGACTGAGGCACAGCGCCAGGAGGAGCTGGTGAAGATCGAGAAGTATCAAGGGCTGGTGGACCTCATAGAGGCAAAAGTACGATTATATCCCAGGCCCATGCCATGACTGACCGTCGTAGATAGAAGAGCGCGCATATACCAGCGAAGTCCTCGCGTTAACCTCGAAACTCCTCGCCAAGAACCCCGAATACTACACGATATGGAACATCCGCAGGCGCGTATTAATCGCCGGATTATTTTCGAAATCGTCGGACGAGTCGTCGCCCTTGGATCCGTCGCCGAATACTTTGTCGGTCGGCAGCACTACCAGAACGTCTTCCGAAAATTCATCCTCCTCCACCTCCGCTTCCGACGAGGCCGTGAAGGCGACCCCGCAGCCCCTTCCCCACCAGAGTCCTGGGAACAGTGGTACAACTCTTGACCTTATAAAAAACGATTTGATATTCTTGGTGCCGTTGTTGAAGCAGTGGCCAAAGTGTTATTGGATATGGGATCATAGGATATGGCTGCTTCAGCAGGCAACATTGCGGTTAGAGGTACCTATTGCAAGGCGGCTGTGGCAAGAGGAGCTTGCTCTCTGTGGCATGATGCTGGTGCGAGATAGTCGGAATTTTCATGGTTGGGGATATAGGCGGATGGTGGTGGAACAGCTTGAGAGTCCCGCCTTGCATGGAAAGAGCATGGTGGAGGATGAGTTTGCATATACAACTAAGATGATCCATGCGCATCTATCGAACTTTTCAGCGTGGCATACCAGGAGCAAACTGATTCCAAGGCTGCTTGATGAGCGGAAAGCGAGTGATAAGGAGCGAAAGGAGTTTCTGGACGAAGGTATGTGCATCCCATAGCAAATGTGTTTCGTGCTGACTTAACAGAATTCGACATGATGCGCAACGCGCTCTGGACAGATGCCAGTGACCAGTCTCTCTGGTTTTACCATCAATACCTCATGATTACGCTACTAGACCAGAGTGTCTCCATTCTGCCCAACTTCACGTCCGAACAGCGTCTGGAGTATGCAACATCCCGAATAGACGACTTGAAGGAAATGCTCGTCGGTGCCGAAGACTGCAAATGGATATATAACGGGCTATTCGAGTGCACACTAGCTATGTGCAATCTCTTCAAGCGTGAGCCATCCTCTGGGGAAAAACAAGACTTGAAGTCTTGGCTAGACGAGTTGAAGAAATTGGATCCGCTGAGGAACGGAAGATGGGATGATCGAGAGCTGTTTTTCGGCCTCTGAATATACCCATCAATAACACAAACGCGCCGAATAACTTTATTGCAACAAACGTCATTCCACAAATAAGACGTGGAGCGAACAAGGGATCGTGACCAAATAAGTCTCTCCACTGTTTAAAGTACGATCCTTCGTCGGTACGGTAACCAAATCCCTCCTTGCTTCACGAAATGAACTCGAGTGTCAAAGCACTTCAATATTTCCTAGCATTCTCTTCAAAGACAATAAGAAGCCGATCGCATCGTTTCCATGTTCATGGCACATTCCTCAATATCGTCAGTCAAAACAGCAACGGCATATGTCGCGCATAGTGATCGCAATTCTCAGGTGAAGAATTGAAGATTCTCCAATGACCACTCCCTCCTACATGCCACACGTCCTTGCTTGAATGTTTCCCAACCCTAGATTCGCATCGATGGAATTCAGCAAGTGTTTTCAATTTTACAATCTCTATATCTTCAGCTCTTTTCCCGCTCTTTCCGTTCTTCTCCAGAGCACTTCGAGACCAGCTTCTTCCACTCTTTAAGTAGTTCCTTTAAACCAACTTCGTCGCTCGTTATAATCTGTCATTATCATCTCTCATCATCATCATCATCATCAACATGGTCAGCTTCAGATCCCTAGCCCTCTTGGGCCTTACTGCCACCCTGGCATCCGCCCTCGAGATCACCACAGCAATTCCCACCCCGACTGCCGGCCTTGTTGCGCCCACCACCAGCCCATCGGAAGTCCCAAAATGGCAGTACATTGGCTGTGCCGCTCCACCGTCTCTCTTCAGTCTCACTGCGACTGAGGTCTATAGAGGACTGGATAACAGTGATAAGACCTGCGCCGAACGCTGCGGTGACAATGCCTTCTTCTTCCTGCTCGGACCGTAAGTCCCTTCTCTCCATCCTCAGCACCGCCCCCCTTCCACGACCATGCGAATCGAGTAGGAGCGACTACGTACTGACATTCACTAGCGCCTGTCATTGCACCAACACCATCGTGAACGGCACCGTCTTCGTTGACGATGGGGAGTGCAGCACACCCTGCCCTGGCGACTCCACCAAATTCTGCGGCCGCGCGCCCGCCACCGCTCCTCTCTCCCGCCGCCAGGCAGTCCTCGGCGGCCCCCGCATCTCGATCTACCGCCAGATCATCATCCCCATCGGCCTGATCTACGTCGACGTCGACGTCCTAGCCTACGTCGACATCAACACCAACAACATCAACATCACCAACATCAACATCACCGAGACCAACAACATCGACAACAGCATCAACACTAACTTCATCGACAACAGCATCAACATCGACAACAGCGTTAGCAACAGCAACAACAACAATAACAACAACATCGGGAACAAAGTCATCATCGGGAACAACGACATCATCGGGAACGACAACGTCGGAAACAACAACAACGTCTACATCGACCTCCCATTGGTGACCAAGACCTGGTGCCAGACCACGACACGCACGGGATGCGGCTGCGAGACCACCCACACGGTTCCCGTGTGCACCAAGACCATCGTCTGCCACCAATGCGGTCCGGAGGTCACGACCATCATCGTCACCATCCCGACTGCGCTGCCGACGTGGCTCCCCGGTACCGCCCCGGTCGCTCCAACTGTGCTGCCGATCGCTCCCAACGTGCTGCCGGTCGCTGCCAACGTGCTGCCCGTTGCAAACACGCCGAAGATCACCCGTACCATCCAGGCCGTCGCTCCAACTGGCGTCCAGGTCGGCGCGGCCGCCGCCGTGTTCACCGGCGGTGCGGTCGCGAACGGCATCTCTGGCGGCCTGGCCTTGGTTGCCGGCGCCCTTGCCCTCTTATAAATTCCGATTCGCAAGGTTTTGGGTTTTCTTTCTGTGGTCTGATCGCATTTTAGGGGGGTGTTTTGGATGGAGGATCCACATAGCATAGCTCACTGCATAAGAGAGTGGTGCTTTCGTTTCTATTCGTAGGCTGTCTCGGCTGGTATACATGGCGATCATTCCCGGGGAAAATTGGGCTTAGTCTTAGTGCAATGGAAAGTTGTCAATCAATGAATGAGTTACTCGCATTTGCTGTTGCCTTGGCCTCTCCTCGGGGTCATGGGGTCATTATGCTAGGTTTTTGTTTTAGAAGTTGGAGGTAGAAGAATGCAACATATTATACAAACAGATGTCTTTGGTGTTGCTCTCTCTGTGCATGGTCGTGAAGATGCGAGCTCGGGTGTTGATTGACGAGTTTTCTCTAACGAAGCGACGCATCGGATATGCAACAAGTTCAAATAGGCGGAATGGAAAAGAGCAACCAGCTTTTCACTTTACTGCGTCAAAGCCATATTTAATAACTAGTCATTACTATGTAATTATAATAGAAAAACAAAAAGGACGTATAAATTTAATATAATGTACTCACTATTACTAAACACTGCAACTATTATATTTAAAAAGACTTAAAATAGATTGGAAATTAATTACTGCTGCCCTTACGTGGATATATCTTAGTGAAAGCTTTAGCAGCCTATAATGTCTGATATCCCCAGTTCATTCTGGCCAGATGCCATAACCACGCAATCACAGGCAAAACCGCATTATAAAGCAAGTCATTCACGACCATAGCTATCTATCTACTGTACAGCCCACATCCTCAGCTCCATCGGCCGACCCACCACCCCCTTACCTCCCCCTCCCCCCACCAAAATCAACACGTCCAGAAGCGCAAAGACCTGCACTTCTCTGCGCTCCCTTCCCCGTCCGATCTCCACAGCCCCAAGGGTAAGGGTCCGCCCTGTTGTGGTCTCGCCTCCGCACCCAAATCTCAATAAAATAAAGCTAAACCCCAGCAAAAAAACTCAGCCCTCAATAATGGTAGCAACCCCCCGGAATTCATCTCCCCATCCCCCTATCAAATGAGTCAATGCGCCCTGTAAATGCTTTCACCAAGTACGACCGACCGATCCATGCCCTGCAGGTAAAAAACGAATCGCGATGAATGAAGAAGGCGAAGCGGAAAAAGGATGAATTCGTTGGATCGCAAATACGGCAATTTAGAATACGAATACTTAGGCGAATCCGAAGTACTCGCCACCGGTGGTGATGGCAGTGAGGAGTTGTTGGCGGAGCATTTCGTAGTTCTCGTACTCTGGAAGATCGAGCTCTGCAATCTTGTTAGTCATTGGATAGTAGGAGAGATATCGGGAGAACTTACGGTTGAAGCACGTATGCGAACTTGGCAGACGATCCTTATTTCCATAATCACGATGGATATTGAATCTGCTGAACCCGTTCATGCCCTCCAGTTCCTTGAAGCCGTTGAGGGGAACCTTCGAAGTACCAGTCACAAACTGCAATAATTTGGCACGTTCCTCCTTGTCGAACGAGCGGATGGCACGCCAGAACCATTGGATCTGTGGCGAGGCGGCAGTATAGTTGTGGTACTCGGTGTTGGCCTTCCAGTCATCTACATCGATCTCTGGGAGACCGGAGATGAGAAGCTCGAGCTCTTGCTCATTAAAGATGGCGACGAGCTCAGCAGGAATGATTTCATGGAAGCCTGCACACGTTAGTAATCTGCAAAGAACAAAAGACAATGCGACTTACCCTTGAGGAAGTTGTCCAGCTGCTCCTTAACAGATCCGGTAAGCTTGAACTCCACCATTAACCTAACATATTCATGCTTGTTCTCCTCGGTGACTGGAATGTTGCGACCATTTGGAATCAGATCCACAGTCTCAACAACTCCAAACTTGTCATTGTCAACCGAGAAAGTCTCGCTGATAATATCCGTAATATCGTTCTCCAGCATCCAAATGACCGACTTATAGTACTCTGGATCAAGTGATTCCATATCCTTAACGGACACAGACTTGCCCAGGATACACTTGTAGACTGCGCGACTGAAATGGCAGTCCAGGACACGACCCTCATAAAGAGCCTTTCCAATGACACGGCCAATGAACTTGAAGAACATGAGATGCTCCTCGTTGATGCTACTGGTCAAATTTGGATGGAAGGTCGTCCTGTCAGAAGACACCGGAATGAACAAGGCATAGCCCGGATCAAACATCTGTCTCGACAACACCTGGAACCATTCACGAGTAACTCCGCCAGCATCAACACCCTCTTCACCATGGAAGCGGATACTCAACTTGCCAAACTTCATCTCATCACCGCTCTTGAAGTACAAAGACTTGAAAGAGTCATGGAAAACTTGATTGCGACGGACCGAAAGCTGCAGTGGTGGATACGACTGGCGTGCCGGGTTGTTGCGATTGTGGATGCTTCGAGTGAAGTAGTTGCGCTTATTGTCAAACTCGAGCACCTTCGGATTCTTGACGAGAAGGGAGAATGTTCCGCTCATGAGTTTAGGAGTGTTGCGAACCAGATCATTGAGGATCTTGCGATGCTCCTCGGTGAAAGAATAGAAGAGATTCTCCATGCGGGATTCTGGAACTGGGCTGGTCAGAGACATCTCCTTGCCAGTTCTTGGAGCAGGCTCTTTGAGTGTCGTATTCTTGCAAACCACCATCAAAGATTCGATGAGCGGCAGAAGAATCGTAGCAACATTGAGCACATGGTCGCGTTGTCTGATGGCGCTAAGACAAGCACTAAGCTTCTCCCACATTGGACCAAAGGTAGAATTCTCATAAAGAGTGGCAAGGAGATCTTGCTTCTCCGTATCAGTCTCACCCTCGTCACCTTCCGTATCCTTCTTCGCATGCTTTGGCGCAAAGAGATGATCCAACGCTGTGAGAACACGGAGTAATTTGTTCTGATCGGATCCGGAAGGTGAGAACTTTGTAAGAGCAACACCCTGAAGCTCGGTGCTAGTAGAGGCCTTCTGGATTTGTGGCAAGAGCTCCTCAAGGTCCACAAGGATGACTTCACCAAGCTCTTGTGCCTTTCTAATGAGCTCCTTGCCGAAAACAGTCTTTGCAGCCGGAAGGCAGGAAAGGTTCTTGATAGTTGAAAGGGTCTCACGGAAGGTCTTGGCGCTACACTCGCGAGCGACAAAGATGTTGATCACAAGCTTGAGGTTGGCATCCGGAACCACTGGTGGAACGAACGGCTTTGGCTTCTTCTGTTCGGGCTCGTTAGCCTTTTCAGTCTTGTCGGCATCGGTCCTTGGAGCCTCTGCATCGGCAGTTGATGAACCAGCCTCTGTAGCTGCTGGCGCCGTAGTCTCGGTATCCATTGACTCAGCAGATTGCTCAGTGGTTGCGGTCTCGGCAGCTTCACCTTCAGGCTTAGCCTCTTTAGCCTTCTTGAGAGCCTCCTCGGCCTCCTTTTGCTTACGCTCAAGAGTCTGAAGCGGCGACGTAATGCGACTCAAAAGATCCGAAAGTGATTCCATCACCGGCGAGCTCTCCATGATTAACTTGCGATCCAGTAAGGTGAGGAGCGAATTTAATGGGTATTTCGCAGCCTTATTGTCCTTGCCCTTGCCCTTTCGGCTTGCACTACGCTTGAGACCATTGGCAGCGTTCTCATGCTCGGCCAAGAAAAATGAAGGAATATGAGGGTTGACCTTGCAAAGCCAGATGAGAGCTCCAAGACATTGCTGGACGACCATAAGAGGTGAGATCTCAGTATTGGCAACAGTGGCGAGAGGGCCTACGCCTGTTCCGGTATTCTTTCTGCTAATAGTCAAAGGTGTCTTTGGCTCCTTCTCCTTTGGTTGCTTAGCTCTTAAAGACAGATGGGCAAAGCTTCTTTCGACAGCCGTCATATCAGCGCTGCCGTCTTGCAGAATGTGCAGAAGCGTGGTTATTACTTCGCCTCTGTTGTGCCGATTTTCGGAAATGTTCTGCAGGACTTGGTATAATGTGTTTCGAAGGCTGTCTTGCTGGAAGACGAACATGAGTCGGAGCAGAGTAGCAACGCCAGGCTTGTCAAGCATCTGAACGATGCTACGACGAACAGGTTTTACAATTTCTTGGCCAGCTGAACGACCAGGTCTAGCTCCATCCATTGCACGAACAAGGCCCATCGAGGCACGTGCCTGTGCGATATACTCCGGCGGCAACTGAGCCAGCACGTCTTCATCTTGCTCTGCAAGCACCTGGGCTCTCAAATCCGGAGGTAATGTAGCAAGAATGCTAGCAGCATCCATATCTTGCGGAACTGGAACTGGAGCTCCACTGGCAGCTGCCTGGCGACGTGCCTCTTCACGCTCGCGACGGCGGCGATCTGCTCTCTCCTGCTGAATAATCTCCGCTCTGATCTCATCCGGTAAAGCCGCAAGGAATTCTTGGTCGATCTCTGAAGGCTGTGCTCCAGTAGCAACAGCTTCTGATCGACGCTGTGCAATAGCTCCGGTAATGACTTCCTCCCGAAGCTCCTCTGGAAGAGCATCAAGATAATCGAGATCAATACCCAGCTCAGTGATATCGAGTGTGCTGTCTCGGAATGGAATTGTTATCCGTGGTCGTACTTCAGCAGGGGCTTCCTCGCCGGCTGGAACCTCTGCCTCAGCGGTCTCCACCCCTTCCATTGGCTGAGCAGTTGTCTCAGGTTCGCCTTCTTGCACTGGAGCAGCTGCAGCAGCCTCCTCTGCCCTGATTCTCTCCGCCTCTTCACGCTCCTCAGCTTCCTTTTGCTCCTTAGCAGCCTTCTCCTCAGCTTCCTTGGCTGCCTTTGCAGCTCTCTCTTCCTCATCACGCCTCTTCTTCTCCTCGGCTTCCCTCTTCTCTTGAACTTCCTTCTTATAAGCTTCAAGTGCAGGTGGTACAAGAACAGCCATGACGCCAGTAACAACCTTCATAGCCATCTCAGCGTGCCTAGCACCAAAGAGTATCTTGGCCTCCTCGCTCCATCTAGTAGTTGTCATTTGCGGGGTGAAGAAAGCAGCTTGACCTGGCTCTGTTGGTTGCGTACGATCGCTAACACGAGTCAATCCTGGACGCATGCCAAACATTGCTTGGAATTCTCTAGCAGCATCACCAGCGTGAGGTCCACCAGTGACATGAAAATGTAAAGCTGCCCCATGACGTCCAATAGGAAGAGCACCAGCTGGCAATGGCAATTGCGTCAAAAGTTCGTTGAGCATGGCGGCTGGTCCAGCATCTCCGAACGGGTTTGGACGTCCCATCATATCAAAAAGAGTCTCTCTTCTCATGAAAGGAGTAGGTGCATTCAGAGCACCCTCAAGACGTGAGCGATCCGAACGCTGGAGAAGTGGGTTTATTCCGTCATCATGGCCACGAGGGGTTGGTCCTGGTCGATGCGAACGATAGGTACCGCGATATTCAGGGACTGCAGTTGGATTAGTTCTGTCATTCGGAACTCTGGGGACTGGTGCCGTCAATATTCCTCCAGAAAGAATATCTTGAAAAGCTGCCCTAGCTCCTTCAAAAGAGAGTCGAACTCTCTCGTAAGCATCATGCAAAGGATCTAACGTACCTCCTAGCGGATCGCGAGGACCCCCAGGAAAGAATGGGAATGCCTCGCCCGGACGTCCTCCACGTCTACCTCCAATACCACGAGTCACAATCATTGGCGGTTCCTGATCTGCGTCCCACTCAAATGCGAATGGCATTCTGGGAGGGGCCACTGATCGATCGCGTTAGCCTTATACAACAATATTAGAAATATAGACTTACGTTGATACTCCTCGTACATGTCCTCATCATCATCCATCTCCTCTTCCTCTTCCTCGTCTTCATCTGAGAAAGATTAGTCTCGATTTCTCAACGATAAATTGAAGGTGCTTACCATCTTCCTCATCATGAGCACCCTCCAGGTAGTCATCAATTTCCATCTGAGCGTCTGCATCGATATGCCCATCTTCGATACGCTGCAAAAGATTGTTGATTTCACCATCATGGCCATCACCACCAAAGGTCTGAATGAGACGGCCAAGAGGACCATGTCCAAGTTCGCCGGCATGAATTGCCTCTTCCTCCTCATCGGCAGCCATGCCTTCGTAATCCTCTTCTTCATCCTCATCTTCTTCACTTTGCCACGCATCTTCATCATCCAACTCCTCAAGTGGATGAGCATTTCCATCGTGGTCAATGATTTCGACACGATCATCTTCAACATCTTCATCCATATCGTCGTCCTCGTCTTCATCTTCGTCTTCATCATCATCATCATCATCCGACGAAGAATTCTCCTCATCATCTTCATCGTCGTCCATAATGACTTCGACATCCATGCCATGATCACCATCAAGGCCTTCAATCTCGCCCATGCCTTCAAGATCTTCATCTTCATCGCTGATATTATCTTCATCATCTTCGATTGGGCCTTCATCATAACCGTCCATCTCATCATCGTAGCCATCTTCATCATACATCTCCTCATCTTCTACAATAGTTAGCAACACAGTCTGTGTGAGGATATCGGGGGTCTCACCATCTTCTTCCTCTGATGATGACTCGTGATCACGATCAGGCTCGAACATTCCCAATGTGGAGTTTCTGAAAAGATCTGGAGTTTCCTCGCGCTCTTCATCGAGGTCAGAAACAGATGATGCAGACTCGATCTCATCTTCCTCCTGCTGACCAGGTGTCATAGCAATCTTGCCAATCTCGCTAAGGTCAATGGCAGTTTGAGTAAGAGCCTTCAATGGTCGAAGAATGTGCTTGACGGCACGCTTTGCACCGGGGAAGTTGAGGTCAATATCAGCAATTGAGGCTGTCAATGCACCAATATAACCCTTCTCAAACATGATACGCTTGAGTTGCTGTTGAGAGCGAAGAGGCACATTGGCATCAGATCCACCACCAAGATTATCCTTTCCGGCCATGATGTGGGTCATCAAATCAGCCAGTGAGAGCATACGAGAGTATTTGATTTCCAGCGGCTCATTCGATGTGCTGGCCTCTCTGTATGCCTTGAGAATGTTCTCCAGAACGAACTTGCGAACAAAGAATAAGTCAGGCTCGTCATCTGAATCCGTCGCATCACGCTCACGATCCAGGATCTGTTCACCGGTCTTGCTCAATAGAGCAGTAATTGTCGAATCAGCCCATGACGAAGTGGACACCTTCTTGCGCATTGCAGTCGTCTCGGCATGCTCCAGAGAACCGGTAGGGATCAGGTCAAAGAGAAGATAATTGACAACATTTGAGCGTGGCTTAGAAGGTGTCGCAGCGTGCGTTGGAGCGTTCCTCTTGAAGTTGATGAATTCAACCTTGGTACGGTTGTAGGAAGATAACAACTCCGTAAGACATTGAAGCAAGAAGCAACGATAGATGTAAATAGGATGCTCCTCAAGCTTAAACTCCTGCTTTGTCTTCTTTGCATCGACCTTTGCGGCTGGCGATGCAGTCTCTTCTGTATGGACTAATGGGTGTGCGGTACTTTCTGAAGCATCTGCTGCCGCAGTAGATGCTGGCTTCTCGGCCGTTGGAGCAGCAGGCTCCTTATCCTCAACGTCCCTGTAATTCAGGAGCTCGCAAAGAAGGAAATGGATGACTCCATCGGGATGCTCAACCACGGGTGGCTTATGCTCAGCCTTGGATACCTCAGCCTCCTTGTCAGCTTCTTCCGTAGAAGGCTTGACATCCTGTAATGACAACTCCTCGGTAGCTTGGAGAGTAGGCAGAACATCCAGAAATTTTCCACCCTTGTTACGCTTATACTTGTCCTTGAGCTCAATTCCTTGCCTACTTGGTTGCTCAGATATGTTATTCGTCCATCCACGAAGCTTGATCATCTCATTGCTGACTTCCACGAACAATTCCGGCTGCCTAATCACCAAGCTCGAGAGACTACGAAGATACAACGTAATATCTGGATGGCGTGCGCTTCTGGTAGGATGAGGTTCCAGGAATGCCCTAATCTCAGACCGCATAATCTGCTTAATAGTCTCGTCATCTTCAACTATGTGGCGAAGAATTATCATCAAAGGGCTCTGGATGCGGTTGGTAGAAGCACCTGCGAGTTGCTTGGCCATAACAAACAAACGTTGAATGTTCTTTTTCTCTCCCATAGCTGTAGCAAGAGATCGAGTGCGTGTCAAGATGACTAAGATGCGTAAAACAGCCAGCGCGAGCGATTCGTCCTTTCCGATACGAGGCAATATCTCAAGGATGGATTCAAATAAGGTAGCGCGGTGTTCAGCGGATACGACAGACTTAGGCGGCTTGAGAACCGGCTTTTCAATGCGTGTGATCTCGGTTGTAGAGATATTCCACTCGGTCTCTCTTGGCTCAGAATCATCACTTAGGAGAATTTCCACAATGAGCAAGATATGAGCAATCCACGGTGAAGAATCTTCGGACTTATGATCGGGCGACAACTTGACAAAGTCGAGAAGGCTTCCAAGGTTAGACTTCAACTCGCTCAAAGAAGCATTGTAGAATTGCTTGTCCTGAAGCATAAGAGCAAGCAGATGAGCATAGGATGCAATCTTCTTGCCCACCTCGCGAATATCATCATTGTGCAAAAATGACGCCAAAGCCCCAACGAGAGTTTCACCAATCGAACTACGCATCTCTGCAGGTTCTGGTGACTTCTCGATGACAGTGGTAATAAGGTCAGCAACCTCGAAGGTGAACTCACCATGAGCACTGATAACTTCGAGGCAACGATCAATGAGGTCTTCCCGCATCTTAGATCTCTCCTCGTCCAGATCTTCGATGGTGACAATATCCTTCTGGTCACCAATAGTTCTGGCCGTATCTGCAGTGGATTGTTGGCTTGGGACTCTTTCCGGCAGACTAGTTTGCTCGCCACCGAGGGCAGCAGATAGAAAGCTGGCCTCAGCATTGTCCAAATTACGGCTCATGGATTGCAGCACCTGCTGAAGATTGTGTGCCATTGGCTCAGCGAAGAAGTCTTGTTGTGACTGAGTGAGGACTCGAGGAGGGCCCATATCACCGGGTGCCCCCTCGCCTCTATCAACTTGCATGGCCTGCTGATCTGGTGTTGCAGTACCTGTGGAGGGCACTGTATTCAATGTAGATGATGCGCTTGCACCAGCAGTGGTGTCAACGTCATCTTGTGGCACCCGATTCCGACCTCCAGAGCGTTGACCAGTTTGAGCATTACAGTATTCCAATGCGGAAGTATAACTGTTGTTGCATCGGAAAAGCGCCTCTCTTGCCAAATCCTCCTCATATCCAGCTGATGCAATCATCTTAAGCAGATTCTCCTCATTCACTCTCCAGAGCTTTTTGACGCCCTTTGATTGAGTAATTGCCTGCAAATAATTAGCCATAACCTATGAACTATGCCATAAATAGGAAACATACCTTGTCAGATCTCTTGAATGCTCCATGCTCTTGATCAGCTACCATAATGTGTCGTATGATGTCAATAAGCCTATTTGGAATAATCTTCGATCCCTTCTCAAGAATGTCTGACTCCCAGAGCTTCCGTATCGCAGGCAATACAGCCATGCGAATCTCCACAACGAATTGTCCAGCAGAGAAGAAGTTTGGATTGCTGCGGTCGCGATCTGTACGAGAAGCCATAGTTGTGGTCTGCGTAGATTCGCCAACATTCTTGCCAGAGACTAAAGGAGCATATATATCCAGGATTTGCTTGATTCCCAAGGTTGCAAGGTCATTTCTCAAAAGAAGATCACCATCATTCAGATTAACCGTCTTATCTGCATTGTTCCTGACCTCATTGTCGAACAGGTCAAGCATATGGTTGGTAATGCTGAAACCATGATGTCTCATGAAGGCTTGAAGTACAAAAGTGATAGATTCAGAAGGTCGCTCACTTGTCCTCGAATTGTTGACGAGAATATCCTTTACGTTTCTCAGCATCAGTACCCAAAACGAGTAGGTTTCGCTTGAAGGCTCATCAGCGACAGAAGTCAGCTGAGACAGTACGGCATCAGCAATAGCATCAGCAATAGCCATGTTATTCTGTCTTTGGAACCAATCAGGTGAGCGTTTCGGAACCAATGCCTTGCCCAAGGTCTGTAAGAATGTAGGAATGGCTATTGGCAACTTGCCGAGTAGCCAGTGCAAGTCCACAAAGTTTTTGAACTCAGGAGTATTTCTATCTTCAAGGGTGATAATGGAAGAGGGTTTCGTCGAAATAGGCTTTTCGGCACTTGATGAATCGGCAACTAAGGTTGTCATTGTTGCAGATTGTTGTGCCTCAGGCAGTAATGAATTCAGCACTTCTTCTGTTGAATCAATCGTAGGAATAAGTTGCTCCGAAACATCACTGATAAGTGATGGCAATGACTGACGGCTAGCGAGTCTCCATGGCCGTGGAACAAGATTCATGAGTTTGGAATCCTCTTTGATGCTGGTTCCAAGAATAGCGCCAAGGCTCTTGACCAATCGTATGTAATAGTCTGCGAGATTCATAGAGTTGAAACTCGAGCCGGCACTGCGATGGTTGTAAATGGGCGCCGAGATGCATTGGCGCAAAGCCGTCGTCAGATTCTGAACAATCAGCATAGCCTGAGCCAAAGATGAGCCACTGGCGAGATGTTGGTCTATAGAACGGTCCTCTGAGGTCTTGCAGTTCTGGACAAACGCACTAAAGTATGCATCGGGCCCCTTATGTTGTGTAAATGACAGGAGAGTATCCGCTGCAGCCTGGGTTCTCTTAATCAAGGAGGGAACCAGAATATGTGACTTTTGCTCCGCGAGCAGTGCAATAACTGTATGCATACTTCGTTGCGCACGCTCTTCAGAAGGTGACTGTGGAAGAATTGGCAACTCGGCCAAATCAAGAACATATTCAATCCCGCCCTTCTCTATGAATACATTCCGTATGCCAGTGTTGTTGAACATTGAGGAGAGGAAGTTGGCCACAGCAGAGGTGTATGCAATAATGTTCTTCACAGAATCCCCCTTCGATGCTTCTGAATCCGACATTGGTGCATCAGTAGATACGCCAGTCATCTCGACATCGGTATCAGTCTCAGTAGCTTTGCCCTTTCCTTTTCCTGAAACATCTTGCAACAGTCCACGATCAGCAACAACAACGTAGCCATTTAAATCAGTAGTCATGAGCTTTGCACCAAGCTTCTCGGCCTTAGTCTCCTTCTTGCATAAATAGCTCACCCTCGCAACCATGTCCAAAGTAGCATTCATGATCGCAGTCTTCAGAGGTGGATGATGACGGACAAGCTCATCAAAGGTGGCTCCGAGAGTGCTTGTAAGATTGCCGTCATGCTCGAGAACTTTCACGTGGGCAGGGCTCTCGAAGATTTCGAAGAAACTCTGCAAAGCATTGGATTCCATAAACATCTTCATGCCAGCATTATTCAAGCAAATAGCACCAAAAGCCTCTGGTATGATCATAATGGCCTCTGCCGAAGGCAGGATACCTTGAGCCAGAGGCTCGGGGCGAGGAGCGTCAAGCATCTCCTCAGTCGGTGGATGAGGATTCTGATCAATGACGACTGAAGAAATGCTCTCATCGTCTGTCTGTGCTGGGGAGCTAGCTTCGTTTTCAGATTCCTGAGGCTCCTTGGGTTCTTCGGTAATGGGTTCTTCAGTAACCTTCAACTCCTGGCCCATGACGGCTTCCAAGACGGCCTTGCTGAGACCGGCCTCGGCAATGACCGCGAAACTGGTTGGCTCATTGTTGATAAAGTCGTTCAGAATGCTCACAGCATTTGTCCAGACAGATGATCCAAAGACTCTGCCGTGGCTGATAACTTCTCTAAGACTTCCAAGCAACTGTGGCGAATCAATAAGATTTCTCAACAGACGGTCGAAGTTTCCACCATAACCAGTAGCTTGATTCATCATATGATGAATGAACTTGAACAGCCACTTGATGGACTGCTGCTGGTAATACGGAATGTCATAGTCAATCTGAACAGATCGATATCCGGCTGACATGCCTTCACCATTAGCAGCGGCCTCTGCGGAAGTCTTGACCTCATGGACAATGAGATTCGAAAGCGCATCTAACCCATCAGCGTTGACGAGTACTTGAAAGGCCTCTTTGACATTGAAGACAATCGCATCAAGGAAGTTCAGAACTCGGGGATAGCTGTCTTCGGCAACCGAAGTTCGCAATGTAAGAACCTCAACGAGAATCGGCACAAGACCGGCTGTGACAAGCTCCGCACCAGCCCTAGGTAAAGTAGCCACATGCGAGAGCAGGGCAAACAATGCACTACGCCAGTCATCATTTTCTGTGTGCTTATCACCAGGCTCGTCAACAGCCATCTCTGCGACCGCCTTTCTGACAATATAGAGGAGCACACCATGGTTCACATTAGTGCTCAAGGCCGTGCAGATGTCTTGATACTTGTGTTGATGCTGTGCGAGACCCTCGAGGGCGTTCACTACAATTGTCTGGAGAGGTCTTGGAATTCCCATATCTCCATGGGTTGGTGGATGGATCAACTCGGCCAACTGATAGATGAGCTGAAGGCGTCTTGGCTCGTCACTATCTTGCTTCAAGACCTTTTCCAAGAAGCTGGTCTCTGTGTAGATATATGCAAGGTTCGTAACGGCCAGAAGACGGACAGCCAACATCTGTCGTCGACTATCCAACGACGTGGTTAAAGCCTTGGCAACTCTCAATTTGCTAAGGAGAGTATATTTTGACGCATCCGGTACATTCGGAAGGTACTCCTTCAGCAAGGCGTGGATAGAATTATCCAGAACTTTAGAAGCCGGGATATCTACGACCTTGAGGGTTGAAGCTCGAGACTCCTCGGCTGGGAACGATGCTGGGAGCGTCGAGGAACGATTAGGAGTCGCTGGAGATTCATCCGAGTTCGACGATCTATTGGCTCGATTGTTGTGGCCATGGCCAAGTGTCGATGAACGTCGGACAGGAGTTGGCGTGGTTGGCCCAGCCGGAGTGCTAAGAACTGCCGAAGGTGCCAGCTCCTTTACTCCTTGTGATTGAGACTCATAGTACGTAATTCGAACATCGCCCCATTCGTTCCAATCAATCTCTGGTAACTCTGAGGAAATCGACGCAGGCTTCTTTCCCTTGGGACTATCAAAAGCTCCGCCCCGGACCAAAGACACAATGTCATTGGCATAGAGAGTAGAGGTAGAGGCTTTAGTAGCCGCTCCAGGAGCGCTGAAATATGCCTTATCCTTTCCCTTTGGAGTCGCTGGTGTGTTCGGCGCAGTTGGTGCAGGTGTCTCGATGGTAGTAACAGTTCTGGAGAATGGCAGGCATAGCTGTTGAACTCGATCAAGATCGATGTTGTAGTGGTTGGCAAGAAGGGCCGCGTTTATATGGCGATGGGAATTTGCTATCCTCCTGAACGATGCTTGATAGCGCTGAGCCAACTGCGTACCGATCCGAAGAGTTGCACCAAGCAAGGATAGTGATGTGCTGTTCAACAGATCACTCAAATGTGGACTGCTTGCATAAATGCTCCGATTCCCGCAGTTTTCGAGAAGCGTCCTCGAGAAACGCAGTATATCCTCAACAACTTCTCTATCACCCTCTGGGCTGAAATGCAGGTCGAACAGCTGCTCGCGCGTCGCGCCCCCCTTCACCAGAAGGTCGCATGCGAAGTCTCTGATCTGAGGACCATTGTTGAGAGCGTAGGTTGCACAGAAAGCTTCCAGATCACCATCGAACCTGTTGAGGAGAGGAATCCAGTGGTATAGATCCCCTCGTGGAAAGGGCCATCGCGTGGGGAACTCGGCGAGGATTTGTGGGAGGAGGTGTAACGGAGCGGTCGATGCGTTCTGTACGAATGATTGAATGTACGGCGACTACGGGCAAAGGGTCAGTTCATGCAGCACCAGACAGAATCAAAAGTCAAGCATACCAGAGTCTCCTTGTGCTTGTGTTGTATGGTCTTCGTTATCTTGACCATGATGTCGTGCCTTGCGGTAACACCGCGATCTGAGAATAGTGTTGTCCCCCTACACTACCTCCGCATCGGTCGCAGCTGGAGACAGCTTTGCAGGTGTTCAATGAGGAGCGTCCTTGATGGGACAGCTCCAATGGGACGGCGAGGTGGCAAAGATATTATAAAATTCGTAGAGCTGAGCAATCGGCGAGAGATGGTGATTATCTGTAGATTAGTACAGAACAGGGAGGGGTATTACCAGATAGATCGTATGTGATCCGAAGTATCTCCTAGATAGTTCAGTTCCGAAGGTATGGCGTTGATAGCGAGGTGGCTTCTGTCAACGAAATGGTGGATTATCGTAAGTCGATGCTGAAATGTCGAGATGTCGATGTCCTGACAAGTTGCGAAAGAGAGGGTGCAGCTCTTCTTCCGTAACCCGTAACTCGATGAAAGATGTCCGATGGACAGTGATGCTGTATGTGAAGTAAGTTGGGTCCTGGAAAATGAACCCGAAGCTGTTGTGACAGAGGTCGTTGGGGGAATTCGATGAAAGGTTTAAGGTTGAGAGGCGGAAGATAGAGGTATTCCAAGCTCAAGGCAGAGAGAGGCGCTAAATTTTTGGAGACGTCGGAAGCGCGTGTATTGCTAGCGGGACTGACACGGAAGACACTCTACAGCCTCTACAGTCTCTGCAGCAGGTACGTACCCGCCAGTACCAGTACCAGTCAGTACCAGTGCCAGTCAGTGTGAGTACAAGTACCAGTACCAGTACCGCAGTACCTTGCGCCGTGCGTCAGTCTGTGGGCGAGGCGGGAGGGAGGCCTGAGGATTTCTCTGTGCCCCACGCTTATTTTACTGCTACCTATATGCTCACTGTATACTCACTATATGCTTGCTATGTGCTCACTATATACTCACTATATGCTCGCTGTATGCTCGTTCTTGTTCTTGTTCTCGTTCATGTTCGTAGTCTTAAAGTACACATCTAGACTTATTCTTACATAGGTGTTGTGTTGGTGGTCATACTTCTCATCTCTCAATGCTTGACGGGTAACCACGTCAGGATGCGTTTACAGAAGGGTCCATTTGTGGTTTGTGGTGATATTCATGGATGATGCTTGGTGTTTATGATCTTAATAAATAATGAAGATGACCATATCTGGGGTAAAGGAGTAAAGGATTGGAATTTCCTGACGTAGTATAAATATCATCAATCCATTATCATTTCTACGATTTATATTAATGAATCACTAAAGTCAATATATAATTATATTATATATATGATAATCCTGTGACCCATCTTCAACCCCATCTACCAACAGTTCATCTGACGTATACTTAGTACTTACACATGTATGTGGAAGAGCAAGTGGAATACTAATATATTACAAACATTGATTCATATATGTGAAAAAGGTAAATAAGCCTTGTGTTGTTTGTGATCCGCCGGTAGACCATAGAATCATCTATCTGTCTGGCTTTGTATCCTTTGGCATAGAGAAGCTCCGGGAGCAAGGACTGTTATTAAAGAGCATCGTCTAACGACTATACATAAATGTTAGAAGGTATGAATAAATGAGGTAGCAACTGATTTGATCCATGAAATATTCCGAGGTGCTCTCTTTCCTGTGGCAAATGACAGCTGTGCTGTGTGCATCGACAATATACATACATACAGTACAAGATGATATTTGCCGCGAACACTACGCAGTGTAATAATAAATCTCCAATGCTCCTTTCAAGCTTCTTTGTATTATATATATATATATATTTTGGTATGTGAAATATTTAAGAACATTAGACCACGTCTTCCCCGTCTGCCCCTATGCTATCCCGAAAATTAGGCTCTGAATCCAATCTACCTCCTGATGACATTCTGGTTGTTTTGGCTGCTTATGCATGTGCCTTTTAGCTTTATATTGCCTTTATATTCCTGCGAATATCATATATCATCAGTGATTCGGAGATCATTATTGACCATTCAGTGATCCAACTGAGGTCGAGGATACCTAGGGATACCGAGATCGCTACATAGGTACATATAGACTAGATATACTCGACGATATCTCGACGATGTCCCAAGGGGTTATTGTCATTCACTTTTGGTGCTGTTGGCTGCTCCCTCCTGATCGATAAATAAGATTGCCAAGGTCACAAGCATGTACATACATACCGCTCTCCTTAAGAGAGGTACATAATAGTAACCGTACTGTACCAAACCTTAGCGACAACCACGACGAACGAACCGCGCGTTGCCTCTGTTGATCTCCCGCCTCGAACCCCAGAAACTAGACAGGACTCGATCGTCAAGGAAAGTCCGATCTGAACACTCTGGACACCCTAACACGGCCATTGCTTCATCCCTCTTCCTTTCTCCACCATCACTCGAGAGAATAATCTCCAGAGCAATCCCCAGAGCTTCAATCATCCGTCCTATGACTTTCGAGCGGTTGCCCGCAGTTCACCCTTGATGGCCGCAAAGAGCTCCTGCTCCTGAACTCGAGGAAAACTCCAAGACAACCCCAGAAGCCCGGAATAGCGCACTCAGACTGATTGATCACTTGATCTTTACGATGTCGGGTCCAGAAGGTCACGAAGCTGGCCGCGATGAGGCTGTGAAGAGCAGAGCTTCCATTTCGGACGACTCTGATCACGACAATGTGAGCAGCCCACCTGACGGATGCAGAACCACGTTCTAAACATCTATACTAACATGATTGATCCCAGGACACCTTCGAAGATGTTCACTCAACGCCTGTCGACCACACTCAACCAGCTCCTCCATCTCCCTCCGTACGCTCATTGACAAACTCCCACCCGACGAAAAAGACGGATACTCAAGACGAAGCTGCAGAGACCGTAGTGATACCTCAGACGGAACCACAAACGGACGATGATGTCTCTCCTACTACAAGCCAGCCCAAATCTCCCCTACTCACTGCTCACCGTCTCTCCACCTCAAGTCTGGACAACGTGAATCTGGAGGAAGATGTGGACCTGGACCCTAAAGCAGCCCCGTCGGCTGCCAACGGTATGGCGTTGCGGCCCGAGCCATTGCCAATTGTCAAATTGATGCAGCCGCTAATCATCGCGGACGTACTAGACTCCCCAAAGCCCTCATTACCCTCACGAACGTCCGTGAAGGCGGGCCTGATGGGATTCCAAGGGTCACTTCCATCAGTGCCTTGGTCGCCACCACCCCCACCAGCACCTCCGAAAGACAAACCACAACCCGCACTGCCTCCACCGAGGAAGCTTACAGGGCCATTCTCGTGGCTGTCGAGAAATTCGACGAAGGAGACGACTGCAGCACCATCTGTACCTCGCGTACCATCTCCCGGAACATCGGTTGCGGATCGCCGAAATACCACATCGTCAATTGCTACCAACCACAGTAATCCAGATCTAATGCTTAATAAGCTCGAGGAAGGAGATGAGTCGTCTAATGGTGTCAGACACCCAGCGAGGAATAGTCTCCGAGACAGATTCAAGCTGTTACGGATGCGTGAGGAAGCTGGTATTACATCGTTAGGGGAGGAAGGCGAGGAAGGCTCAGCACTTGCCAGTATGATCGGGAGAAGTGCAAGTCTTGGACTTGGAATAGCCAGCCCGTCAACACTCGACGAGAAACCAACTTCACCTGTACCAGCCAGTCCAAATCCCGTGACTTTCAATTCAGCACTGGCGCCAGGAACAGCCGCGGGCGTTTCGGCTGGACCGCCTGCGACGGACGAGGTCGATTGGGATTTGTGGCAATCCGTTGTTTATGAAGGGCCAGCTGCTGTGGCAAGGACGAGCCCGGAAGAATTGAACCACGCGATAGCGAGTGGGATTCCGACGGCGATTCGAGGTGTGGTGTGGCAAGTCCTTGCTCAAAGCAAAAATGAGGAGCTTGAATCGGTATATAGAGATCTACTCTCGCGTGGCACTGAACACGATAGGGATAGATCAAGCGTGTCGAGCGCGGGAGCGAGTAATACGTGGTCGAATGGGAAAGACAAGGATACTGCATCATCGGCGTCCTCTGTTCACTCAGATCAGTCTGGAAACGGTGTAAAGATACCTTCGCCAACGGAAAAGGATCCTGAGATTACTGCGAAATCACATGCTGCTGCCTTGGCCGAGAAGAAGAAGAAGGCAAAGGAGGATGCTGCCGCATTGCACAAACTTGAAAAGACCATCAAGAGAGATCTAGGCGCGAGGACGAGCTTTTCCAAGTTTGCTGCAAGTGCTGGTCTACAAGACGGGCTCTTTGGCGTCTGCAAGGCATATGCACTCTTCGATGAAGGTGTTGGATACGCGCAAGGCATGAATTTCCTCGCCATGCCTCTCCTCTTCAACATGCCCGAAGAAGAAGCATTCTGTCTGCTAGTCCGGCTGATGAACCAATACCACCTGCGCGACCTCTTCATCCAAGACATGCCGGGTCTCCACATGCATCTATACCAGTTCGAAAGGCTTCTCGAAGACCTCGAGCCAGCCCTCTACTGCCACCTGCACCGCAAGCAGGTGACGCCGCATCTCTACGCGACGCAGTGGTTCCTGACCCTCTTCGCCTACCGCTTCCCCCTTCAACTCGTGCTCCGCATCTACGATCTCATCCTCAGCGAAGGCCTCGAGGCGATCCTCAAATTCGGCATCGTCCTGATGCAGAAGAACGCCTCGGCTCTGCTCGCCATGAACGACATGGTCAGCCTGACCAATTTCCTCAAGGATCGCCTCTTCGACGTCTACATCGACCAGTCCCCTTCTGCCGGCTCGATCCTCGAATCAGGCTTTTTTGGCAGCTCAGGCGCTAGTATCGATAAGGAAGTTTATCGTGCCGATATGCTCGTGCATGATGCGTGTGCAGTCAAGATCACGCCCGAGATGCTCAAAGCGTTCACGACGGAGTGGGAGGAGAAGACGCGTCTAGATCGGGAGCGGGAGGCGGAGCTCGAGAACCTAAAATCGACGAACGCGACTCTGTCCGTCAAGGTCCGTCGACTCGAGGAGCGCGTGCAGGATCACGACTCCGAGCACGCAGCGCTGGCGACGGAGCTGGTGCGGACGAAGGTTGAGAATGAGGAGCTGCAGGACCGGAATGAGAGTCTGAACACTCAAGTGGAGGAATTGAAGAGGGTGGTGGACAAGCAGCCGGCGGAGGTGGAGGAGAGACTGAAGACGGAGATGGATAGGTTGATGAGGAGGAATCAGGAGGTGCATGAGGAGAATACGAGGTTGGAGGAGGAGATGGGGGAGATGGAGAAGGTGTTGGTGGAGACGAAGATGGCGTATGCGGAGGTGAGTTTTGCTGGCAATATATCTATAGTGGGTTTAGGTTTGCTGACCACGAGGGACAGATTCAATCGCAGCACGACTCGTTGCAGCGGCGCTGGAAGGATTTGCGAAAAGCGCTTGACTAGGGAGTCTGATGTTATTTCGATGATGACTGTAGCCAGGCATGCTGGATGGCTGGCTTGCGCATTTAGCGCCTTGCGTTGCGTTGCTCGCTTTCAGCGGAGAATATTCTTATCGTCACTCTGCCTTTTAGGGATTCGATGTGTACGATGGATGGATGGGTGGGCTGGGTGACGACCGCAGTGATGATTGACTTGTACAAAACCTTATGGTACTTACTATAGACGGGAGGGGGCATATATCCACTGGGCTTGGGTCCCTGCGCTGCCTGGGGGATGATTGGAGCAGGGGAGGGGAGGGGAGTAGATGATATGAATATGATGATATGAATATGATGATATGATAAGCACTGATGTGAAGCGATTTTGTGTTTGCAAGCATTACTTCGGTACTGAACATGTACTGAGTACATTCTAAGACGTATTATATCGTATTATATCGTATTATATCGTATAAGAACAAGACGAGGCCGCCCCTTTCTCACCCATTTATGATCAGCTGATCTGCGTTCTTCGTCATTATCACGTGTCCACTCTTTTAATCGTTGATGAATCATGACATTGAGCGTCCAAGATCAAGAATATGAGTAGAACAAGGCGCTGAAATAATACCTAGATAGCTTATATCAAGATTAATTAATTCAATAATTAATTAGTTAATCAATTAATTAATTAGTTAAATATCTCCAGATCAACAAGGCTGAGATTCAAAATTCTCTTCGTGCAGAAACCAACAGCGTGTTTCTCTCTCAGCCTCGTCTTGGCCCGTCCTCGGCTGTTGCGACTTTTGTGAGTAACAGGCGGGGACCGCGCGAGAGTCATCATCTCAGGCATTGGAACTGATAAATATAAATAAATTACACCCGTCACCCTGCCGGCCTCTTCCAATCCCTACGACCTCATCATACTGTCATACAAACTCTCCACAACCTCACAACCTCACAACCTCCTTTCCACCTCTCATCTCTGCAATTGCTCTGCCTAAGCACGATTGCCCATCATGTCAATGTCAATGCCAATTAAACTGGCCACGAAGAGGGCCGTGACGACCCTCAACGCCGTGTCGAGGCGCAATGTCTCCTTCGCCTCCGCGACGGCAAAGGCCTCGCATCTGCCCTCAGAGTTGAAGGACGAGATCCTCGTGAGCTCCGTCCCCCAACCCTCACCCGTCCCCCTCTAACCGACACCCAGAAAGCCGCCGCCATCCCCAACCCCGACCCCTCTTCCGACTCCACCACAGCGCAGCTCGTGAACGCGCAGGCCCCCTTCATGGTGAAGACGTACGTGCGCCCCCCGCCCATGTTCGTGCGCGGCCAGGGCTCCTACCTCTACGACGTCGAGAACCGCAAATACCTCGATTTCACCTCGGGCATCGCGGTCAACGCCCTCGGGCACAGCGACCCCGAGCTGTCCGACATCATCGCCGACCAGGCCAAGACGCTCATGCACACGTCGAACCTGTACCACAACCCGTGGACGGGCGCCCTGGCGCAGCTGCTCGTCACCAAGACGCGCGACTCCGGCAGCATGCCCGCCAGCGCGGTGTTCATCTGCAACTCCGGCAGCGAGGCGAACGAGGCGGCGATCAAGTTCGCGCGCAAGGCCGGCAAGGTGGCCGACCCCAGCGGGAGGAAGCACGAGATCGTGTCCTTCTACAACGCCTTCCACGGCCGCACGATGGGCAGTCTGAGCGCCACGCCGAACCCGAAGTACCAGGCGCCCTTCGCGCCCATGCTGCCCGGCTTCCGCTACGGGACGTACAACGACGTCGCCGGCGTCGCTGATCTCGTGACCGAGAACACGGCCGGCGTGATCGTCGAGCCGATCCAGGGCGAGGGCGGCGTGATCGCCGCGACGCCCGAGTTCCTGACGGCGCTCGCCAGGCGCTGCAGGGAGGTCGGCGCGGTCCTGATCTACGACGAGATCCAGTGCGGGCTCTCGCGCACCGGGGACCTGTGGGCGCACACGAGCCTGCCGGCGGAGGCGCACCCGGACATCCTGACGACGGCGAAGGCGCTGGGGAATGGGTTCCCGATCGGGGCGACGATTGTGACCAAGGAGGTGGCGGAGAAGATCGCGGTGGGGGATCACGGGACGACGTTTGGGGGCAATCCGATGGGGAGTCGGCTGGCGCATTATATTGTGAGTCGGCTGAGCGAACCGGGGCTGCAGGAGGGGGTGAAGGCCAAGGGGGCGCTGTTTAGAGAGGGGTTGAAGAAGCTGCAGGAGAAGTATCCGGCGCTGATTAAGGAGGTGAGGGGGAGGGGGTTGTTGTTGGGGGCGCAGCTGGATCGCGATCCGACGCCGATTGTGACGGCGGCGAGGGAGAGGGGATTGTTGGTTATTACGGCTGGCACGAATACGTTGAGGTTTGTGCCGCCGTTGACGATTAGCGATGCGGAGATTGAGGAGGGCTTCAAGGTCCTCGATGAGGCTATGGGCGTGGTAATGGAGGGGGAGAAGATTAGTGGAGAGCACGGGGAGGTTGACTCGCCGAATTAGAAGGGATGTGTTTAGATTCAAGGGGGGACAAAAGAAAAGCGATTTGATATACGGCGTTCTTAGGCAGCGACTTGGTGTATAAAAACATTCAGAAGGGATTACAATATGACGACAAGTTATATTTTCGTTCTGCAATGCATCTATAGCAAAAGCTAAGTCGTGCTCTAACGTCTTGAAATGCTACAACGCATGTTATATCGTGCAAACTCCAACCACCCATCAGGAAGGTGATGGAGGCCGATATCAGCCGCATATCTCCTCATATCTCCACGCACTCCTCTCACGCCCAGCTCTTCTGCCACAGCGTTCCCATCCTTTTTCAAGATCTCTCGCACACTATGCCAACCATTGCCGATTCTTCTTTCCTATTCTCCCTACATAAGCCTGAAAGGGCAATCTGCTACTCTGATCTCTCGACTTTCAATGTCGTCTAGAAAACGCCCAGCTTTGGCTCTCTCACGCCCATTCCCTGTCCCTCCATAGCCCCCTACTTATTCTCCTTCCTCACCGGCAGCGCCAGTCCCGGCGTAAGCGGGTACCTATGCGGCCTATACACGCCCGCAAACTCCTTGCGATACCTCTTCTCCCTCACCACGGCCCACCGCTGCATCATCCACCACGCGACCGTGATAAAGACCACCGTGGCCCAGCTCCTCGCCACGAGCGCGATGCCGATCCACGCCACGATCTCAAACAGGTAGTTCGGGCACGTCACCCAGTTAAACCCGAAGCCCTTCGGGATGCCCCTGGCCGTGGTGCCGCGCGGGCGCAGATTGCTCAGCACGACGTGCGTGTAGAGGTTCGCGAGCTCGCCGTAGACGTAGAGCGCGAGGCCGGCGTAGACGGCGTACGTCTGCGCGTCGGACAGCGCGGCGAGGGGCCGGCTGGCCACGCTGCCGGGCGCGAACACGAAGTACGAGATGTTGAGCCCGGCGAGGATCCAGTAGTGCGCGCTGTTGCGCAGGATGTAGGCGGCGGGCATGGTGGCGGCGGAGAACTTGTGCACGAACACGGTCTCGAGCTCGCGCTTGAGGAAGTGCAGCAGCAGCATCCACATGGTGAGCGTCTGCACGTCCGACAGCGGCTGCGTGGTGTGCGCGCCGAAGAGGGCGGCGGGGTAGACGTACGGACGCAGGGGGTGAGCGAGGAGGAGCGTGAAGAGCAGAGGGCCTGCGTACTCGACCAGGTAGACGGTGCGCCAGGAGATCTGGGGGCCGAGGTCCTTCACGTAGATGGCGCCGGAGGTTTGGACGCCGGGGACGGAGGCGAGGTGGGAGGTGCGGTCCTTGATGATGCCCTTGGTGGTCGTGTCGACGATCGCGATGCGGTGGTGGTCGCGGGTGCGCGTGCTGCGCGCGATGATGCGCTTGGCCTCGTCGACGGTCGTGCCGGGGCCGATCTCGATGTTGGAGGGGAGGTTGCGGATGGGTTTCTTGCCCGCTGCGGAGGGTCAGTTGGCTGCTTTCACATGCTTGCTCATGCTCATCTTCGTGAGATGAAAGTGGCTGGGAGGGGGGACATACGAGGCACGGAGACCGTGAGGGTGATCGAGGACGCCATCTTGCAGTCAATTATACTGATCAGAGTTCAATTGAACCTGAATTGTCTATATGCACAATGGATGGCGAGGAGGAAGGGACAAAGTTGTCGGTCGTCCCCAGAAATTATACGCACATATGGCCCATCCATCCAATGCGCCAATCACAGCGCACTGGCCCCCGCGCCTCGGCAAATCTTGGAATGTAGCTATTCTTATGCGTATCTAATGAGAAAGAAATGGGATCTTAGAGACAGAACTTCATCTTGATCTTCATCTTCATCTGGGAAATGTATAGATATCTGTATACATGTCACATGTGCGGTATTCTGGCTAAAGGCGAGTTGATGCGTGGGTAAATATATTCTGAGCAGTAACAGTTCTATGCTCATCTTGTAAGTCTAAGATATTCTCACATTCGCAGGTCCTGGTCCTATCATCTATGAGAATAATGTATTCATGCATTATTGATCTTGACATCAGCCCTCCAGATGACATTTATTTCCACCATAGTACATCTCAATAATGCTCTGGTATTCGCCCAATCACCTCAACTACGTACAGTACAATCAATACCCTCACAGAACCACACGAACAATCCATCCATCATATGCACACCTCTCAAAGTTACACGTAAATCCCCACCACTTCCGCACTCACTCATGCATCAATCAAGTTCTCCTCCTGCGGCTTGCTCGCATCCGTATTATCCCTCGTATCCTTCTGGGCCTGCCTTCCCTTGCCCTTCCTGTCGCTTCTCTGGTAGAACTCCGCCAGAATCTTAGCTGGGATACGATTCAGCAGCTCCTTAGGATAGATACGGAGCAGACCCCATGCCTGGTCCAGAGACTCGTAGATGGTTCTCGACTCATATGGTGACTGCGAGATAAAGGTACGCTCGAATTTCTCCAGGAACTCGAGGGAGAGCTTGTCTTCGGATGACAGCGCCTCCTCACCGACGACAGCCTTCATCGATGCGGCATCACGGCCGATGGCGTACTTGGCGTACAGCTGGTTAGAGACATCGCCGTGATCCTTTCTTGTGTGTCCCTCACCAATGGCGGACTTCATAAGACGGGAGAGCGATGGCAGGACGTTGATTGGAGGGAAGATACCACGGTTGTGAAGTTGACGATCGATGAAAATTTGGCCCTCAGTGATGTAACCAGTCAAGTCGGGAATAGGGTGAGTAATATCGTCGTTGGGCATAGTGAGAATAGGAATCTGAGTGATAGACCCGTTTCTTCCCTGGACACGACCAGCACGCTCGTAGATGGTCGACAGATCAGTGTACATGTAACCTGGATAACCACGACGACCTGGAACTTCTTCACGAGCAGCAGACACCTCACGAAGAGCGTCGCAGTATGCAGTGAGATCCGTCATGATAACCAGGACGTGCTTCTCGAGTTGGTAAGCGTAATACTCGGCAGTGGTGAGAGCCAAACGCGGTGTAATGATACGCTCAATGGTTGGGTCGTTTGCCAAGTTAAGGAAAAGCGTTGTACGCTCCAAACTGCCGTTCTCCTCGAAGTCGCGAGTGAAGAAACGAGCAGTTTCCAAGTTGACACCCATAGCTGCGAAAACGATCGAGAAGTTCTCCTCATGCCCATCATGAACACCCTTATTTGTGATACCTTGTTTCTGAACGAGACCAGCTTGTCGACAAATTTGAGCGGCGATTTCGTTATGTGGAAGACCGGCGGCGGAAAAGATAGGAATCTTTTGGCCACGCGCAATAGAGTTCATCGTATCGATGGCAGAGATACCAGTCGAAATCATTTCTTCTGGGTAGACCTATGGCCAGACATCAGTATGATGTATGGGAATAGAAGCGCGAAGACTTACACGAGAGTATGGGTTAATTGGACTTCCGTTAATATCCAGATAATCCTCAGCCAACACCTTTGGTCCCTTGTCAATAGCTCTTCCGGATCCATCGAAGATGCGACCAAGCATGTCCTCGGAAACACCCAGCTTCAAACTCTCTCCTGTGAACTCAACTTTGGACTTATAGCAGTCAGCATCTGATCCAAGTATAGCAAATGGGTGTGCGAACCTTCTTCACATCGATTCCCGATGTGCCTTCGAACACCTATTCCTGGGTCAGTATTGCGATTAATTACGGCTCGACTGCCATACCTGAACAACGGCTCTGGTTCCTATAATCCGTAAGCTTCCATTCTCCAACGCAAGCATGTTCTCCCTGCCATAACGCACCTCGAGCCTCGAGGACTTGTCCGCATCTCTGTGTTCCATCTGGGAGCGTCAAGTTGACAATCTCGTTGTATCTTGGGAATTTGACCTGTGAAGCAGCTCATTAGTGCGCTGAAGCTTGAAAAATCAATCGGATGAACATACATTCTCGAGGATAACCAAAGGACCGTTGACACCACCGATGGTATTGTAGCGGAGCCTTGGGGTAACGCTGTACGATGACGATTCCCTTGGGTCTCCCATTGTTGCGACTATAATAGAAGAATCGGACTCTTTTCCAGACTCAATAGACGGCGGCGCAAGCTCCAGCACTATGAGAAGCGCGATTTGGAATGAGCTCCAAAGGATGTGAGAGGAATCGCAACAGCAAGAGGTCGAGATGTGGTTGATGGAGCTGAGCTATGGGAGGCAGGGCCACGATAAGCTAGCGACATGAGCGCCAAGCCGTCCCACCACATCACGTGAAATTTATGAGGATGAGGCAATGGAAATGGACACTCAGGGGTAAATTCTATGAGAGAAAACTTGAGATTTTGGTATTAGCGACTCGGAGGTTGGAATTTATAGACCGTGCTTGGGATTCTGAAGCAATGAAGAATTGTTGGATGCTCCCGCAAGAAGCTGGAACTGACAGGATCCAAAAGGGCAGTCGCCGAATAGGGAAAATCACGAATCCATCAAGGTTGATCATTCTCTCATTATTCATATTTATACAGATTGGCAAGTTTCCATCATGCTGCTAGAGATCGCTTCCCAAGAACTGCCTTCCCGACGCTGCTCGCATTCGGCTTCCCGATTTCAGCCGTAATCCAGGCGCCAATATCCGCCACGGCATCGAGGTCAACACCAGTATCCATTCCCAGACTCTCGAGGAAGTATATCATATCCTCTGTCGCCACATTGCCTGTTGCTCCGGGGCTATATGGACATCCACCGAGGCCTCCGACACTGCTGTCAAATGACCTTATTCCGTGCTCGAGAGACACGGCTGTGTTCACCAAGGCCTGTCCGAATGTATCATGGAAGTGCATGGCAATATCCTCATTTCTAACACCGGCAGCTGTCATAGCTCTCAGAAGCTCAGCGGTGCGAGGTGCGGTGCCCATTCCAGTTGTGTCACCCAGAGAAATCTCATCCGCTCCCATTTCCAACAGATTGGTAGCAATCTCTGCCACCTTATGCGGATCAACGTCATATCCTTCGAAAGGACAGCCCAGGACCACAGAGATATAGCCTCTGACGCGGTAGCCTTCATCTTTAGCTCCTTGAATCACCGGTCGGAAACGCTCTAATGATGTTGCGATATCACAATTTAAATTCTTCTTGGTAAATGATTCCGTGGCTGCTGCGAAGACTGAGAATTCGATTCGAGGAGCGTTCGGTCGTGGTTCGTGCGGTTTGTTACTGAGGATTTTCATGGCTGTATTGAAACCCTTTTCATTCGGCGCGAGGAATGAGTAATTTATAGGATACGCTGATTGCGGTGTGTCTCTCATGATGCTTTCGATAATCTCGTCAGAAGTGGCCATCTATTGATACCAATTAGTTTAATACTCATCACCTCCCAGATTACAGCTTCCATACATACTTGAGGGACCCATTTCGGAGATACGAAGGAACCAGCCTCAATATCTCTCAACCCAGTCTTCGCCAGACGCTGTATCAAGTCCAGCTTCGTCGCAACGGATATCGTCTTCTTCTCATTCTGCAATCCATCCCTTGGTCCCACCTCCACGATTCTCACTCTCGTAGCACTGGAATCTCTCTGTACGTCAGCTGGATCCGCCGCCGAAGCAAATGCTCTTAGTTGCCGCGCATTAACACGTCTCGCAAGCCTAGCTGTTGACCGTAGCAATGCCATTGTGTGGTGAATAGTGTGAATAATGTCCTCGAGGCATGGAAAGCGTGGTTCATCATATCATCTCTGGAAGCGTCATCGTCGGGGTACTTATGCGGGGAAAGCTCGGACCACCCTGGCTTTAAGCCGGCACCAGCCGCGGGGACCACAGCCTTGCCAAAAAGTTCAACGCCTTATCGAGATAGAGACAGCCGCGACATAAACCATAAACCCGAATTCTACACACTCCTGCCCCACGACACCGCGACACCAGCTTAATATAAGGACTGAAGTCTCACGCCAGTAATGGAGGCTGACAGAGCGGAGGGCAACCTTGGGGTTGCAGCTGACCTTGAAGAGAATCAAGAACCTGTCGTCCAGAGACAGCCAAAGAAGAGATTTGTGGGGAGACGACAGGCCGCTGAGCTGGCGGCAAATGGACCTTCCAGTGGCCCTTCTATAGAGAATGCCGTACAAGGTATGAGCTTGTCCAATTCTTGAAGAGTATGACAGCTAATCCTGTCAAGTTTCCACGGCTCGCAGAACTCCTCGAACACTCAATCAAGTCCCGCCGGAAATCCTCAATAACCCAGATATTAACGCAGCCATCGCCCTTCTCCCCTCCAACTACTCTTTCGAAATCCACAAGACTATTCATAGAATCCGCACAAATGGGTCCAAAAAGGTTGCGCTTCAGATGCCAGAAGGTCTCCTCCTCTTTGCTACCACGATATCCGACATCCTGACTCAGTTTTGTCCTGGCATCGAAACCCTGATCATGGGAGATGTGACATATGGAGCTTGTTGTATCGATGATTACACAGCCAGAGCACTTGGATGCGATCTTCTTGTGCATTATGCGCATTCGTGTCTTATTCCGGTTGATGTTACGAAGATCAAGACTCTGTACGTCTTCGTTGATATCAGCATCGACACGAGCCACTTACTGGCCACGCTGGAGCGCAACTTTCCTTCCGGAAAGACAATCGCCATGGTCGGCACTATTCAGTTCAATGCGACCCTCCATGGTGTTCGAGCACCACTCGAAGCCGCAGGATTCAAGGTCCTCATCCCGCAGATCTCGCCGCTCAGCAAGGGCGAAATCCTTGGATGCACATCACCAAAACTGAACACTGATGGTGTTGACTACATTCTATATCTGGGAGACGGCAGGTTCCATCTCGAGAGCGCCATGATCCATAATCCATCGATCCCAGCCTATCGATACGACCCCTATTCCCGCAGACTCACACGCGAAACCTACGACCACGCCGAAATGCATGGACTGCGTCGCGATGCCATCAGCGCTGCCAAAAGCGCGAAGAAATGGGGCCTGATCCTCGGCTCATTGGGACGTCAAGGAAATCCTCATACGATGGCGATGATTGAGAAGATGCTCGATGAGAAAGGGATTCCGTACATCAACCTTCTCCTGAGTGAGATCTTCCCGGGCAAGTTGGCGATGATGGATGAGGTCGAATGCTGGGTTCAAGTGGCTTGCCCGCGGTTGAGTATCGACTGGGGATATGCGTTCCCGAGGCCGTTGCTGACTCCGTATGAAGCGCTGATTGTGCTTGGAGCGAAGGATGACTGGTCAAAGAGCAATGGGGGGGTTTACCCTATGGATTACTATGGGAAGGAGGGGCTGGGAAGGGTGAAGGACGTGGCTGTTACGGCGTCATAGAAATCATAGAGTGGTCCCGCAAGACGATGATCACTGAATGCTTACGGGCAGATCGGTTCCAGATGCGTTCACAGGCGATTACGCAGAGGGCTCAGGCACAGTGTTGAGGACTATGCGGTTTGATGGAATTGCCAGTGAACGACGAGAGCGTCAGCCTGCCTGGAACTGTGGGTGCCCAATCGATGAAGAAAGCATCTCAATCGTTGGATGTCTAACATTGGGCTCAGTGGCCGAGACATCTTCCCGTCACGCAATGCTCTGAAGAATGTTGGCGCAGGTGTCCAAGGACAGGCTCAGTGTGGAGGAAGGAGGGGGAGCGGAGCGTAATTAACTCCTATTTTCCGAAGAACACAGACAGTCCTTATTACACGTATGTATGTACATATGTGAAGGCAACGTGGAGGTCTAGATTCACGGTTGAGAGCAGACAAGAGATTATTGAGAGCGTGGGATATGCTTGGCCGTGCGAACCTGACTAATGCCCAGCCAGCCTCTGCGTCGCGTCTTGCTTCCAGCAGATTGTACGTCTGTACCTATGTACCTAGGGATCTCTTGAAAGCTACAAGAAGCATGTCTCTTTCTGTCCACGTACAACAGAAAGACGGAAATGCAAAAGACCAAAGACGTGATATGTAGAAGAACATCCGTGGGGAAAGCAGTATTGTGATCATGCCACTATTATTGTCCTTGGATGACCCCCACATGGCGAAAAAGGGGAGAAATTGAAAAGGAGACAAGGAGAAAAGGAGAAAAGGAGAAAAGGAGAAAAGGGGAAGTCGCATACTCGAAGGCCGATGCCATATGACGAAATCGCTACTAGCAGCCAACTTTGAATTTACCTTTCTTACCTAATCTGGGTAGTCGAGTCGTGGGATGCAGGCGCGCTTTGCAGTGGCCGGTAGCCGGTAGCATGGATGGCAGGCATGGACAAATACATACTATGTACATATTCGTAGGTAGAGGTACCTTACTCTGTATATACATATTATTAGGTACATACAACTACATACATACTACCTACCATACAACCATACAACCATCTGTCTTCGGATATATTCAGATATATTCAGATATATTCACATATATTCACATATATTCACATATATTCACATCGCAAAGTCCACAGTCCACAGTCCATATGTATGGCATACCACAATTGACCATTGTCTAATCATTCCGACTCATGCGCAACATCTCGACCACTAGTCCTCCAGAGCCGCAACTCTCTCGCCGTCCAGCGCCGAGAGGAAAAACCCGCCGCGGGATACTCCACACCTTGTAGTCGACGCCCGCCGCGAAACTGGAGAAAGGAGGGAACGTCCCTCCTGCGTCTCTGAACCGCGACAATCTTGACGAATACGAACTTGTCGACTTCGCAGAGCGCGGCAAGCACATCGACGTCGACTGCGGCGCACGCGAGGCTCGACGCACTGCGAGGAAGAACGAGAAGAGGGCCCGCCTGGACGAGGAGTTCGACATGAAGTTCTCGCACAGTCTGCAGTTCAATGCGGTGCCGGACTGGAGTAGTCATTACATCGCATACAGCAATCTCAAGAAACTGTGAGTCTTTTCTGTCGTCTTGCATGGGCGGGGTTTGCAATTGAGGGACTCGCTATGCAATTGAGGGACTCGCTATGCAATTGAGGGACTCTGCTAACCTGCACAGGATATACCAGCTCGAGAAGGAGAAGAATGCCCAGCGCCCTCCGGACGAAGTCCCGGATGCCGAAGCCTCGCCCCTCCTAGCCGGCAATGTCGACCCCGACCAGATCTTCTCGCGCGCCCTCGACGTCGAAATCGAGAAGGTCAGCAGTTTCTACCAGATCAAGGAGTTGGAGCTCTTCGGCGAGATATCCGAAATAGTACGCGACCAGGACGAATACGATGAGGAGACACAAGGACACCACCCGGACCTCCAGGGGCTCGACCAGCTGCCACCGGAGGGCCGGCCGAGGACGCGAGGCGGGAGCCTGTTCCGTGGGTTGTCGGCGTGGCGACCGCGGCGGATGAGTGCGGCGACGCGTTCGTTCACGGATGGGAACGAGGAGGATAGTGATGATGAGGACGATGAGGAGACGGCGCTCAACAAGAGGCGATCGCTGGAAATCAGGAGGGTGAACACCGTGCCGTCGGAAATGGATGGGTCGCAAGGGGAAGATTTACGGCATTCGACGGGAGATCTCCATAGGCACAGCAGTGTGGCATATGAAGACTATTCCGACCATGCTTTCTCGGCGGCGCTGTTCTCCTCAGGGATCTCGTTGAAGAAGCGCACTATCAACCTCTACGTGCAGCTCTGCGAGCTAAAGTCGTTCATCCAGCTCAATCAGACGGGCTTCCGAAAGGTGCTGAAGAAGTACGACAAGATTTTGGATCGAAATCTCCAGAATAGGTACTTGGAGCAGACGGTGGCGCCGGCATATCCCTTCAGGCCATCGACGATCAAGCATGTGGAGGAGAATATTGCAAAGATGGAAACTATCTATGGGGATGTGGTCACAAGTGGAGATCTGGATCTTGCGAAGAGGGAGTTGCGGCTGCATTTGAGAGAACATGTCGTGTGGGAGAGAAATACGGTCTGGCGTGAGATGATTGGCATTGAACGGAAAGCACAGGCTGCGAACATGGGGTTGAGGCGGACGTTGCTCGGGGCTGAAGATCCTGACCATCCTCTGTTACAGGGTGATGATGAGAGGGCTGCTGAGTTGAAGGAGCTGCGTACCCCCGTCGGCAGAGTGTACTGTCCTATATGGCTGTTCAGCAGCACGATGTTCACATTGATTGCAATCGTCACCATCTTCTTCGTGCTGCTCTTCATCCCAATCATGGAGAAGACGGAGCAGCAGAACTGCCTGGCGATGCTGGTCTTCGTCAGTTTGTTGTGGGCTACTGAGGTATGTCCGTCCGCGTGATTTCCCGACTCCATACTGAGCAAAGCAGGTCATCCCCCTATTTGTCACTTCCTTGATGATACCATTCCTCTGCGTTATTCTCCGCGTGGCGCGCTCAGATGAGAAACCGCACCACCGACTCGGTGCTAAGCAAGCTGCAAGCTACATCTTTAGCGCCATGTGGACTCCGGTAATCATGCTTCTCATCGGAGGCTTCACCGTCGCTGCCGCGCTCTCGAAATACGACATCGCAAAGCGAATCGCCACATTCGTGCTGAGCAAAGCAGGCACCCGGCCACGCACGGTGCTTGTGACTAACATGTTCGTCGCTGCTTTTGCGAGCATGTGGATTAGCAATGTCGCAGCTCCAGTCCTGTGCTTCTCTATCATCCAGGCACGTCTATCCCTAGTCATCAGAGTCAACGAGGTGTGCTGATTATTCTGCTATAGCCTATGCTTCGCAACCTCCCCTCTGACTCCAACATGTCCAAAGCCCTCATCATGGGCATTGCTCTGTCATCCAACGTCGGTGGGATGCTCTCGCCCATCGCGTCGCCCCAAAACATCGTCGCTTTATCTGCCATGTCCCCGCAACCGAGCTGGGCAGTCTGGTTCTTCATCGCTGTGCCCGTCGGCGTTATTTCGATTCTCCTGATCTGGTTGCTGCTGCTCGTCACATTCAAGCCCGGGAAGGGAACGACAATCGTGCCGGTGCGAACGGTAAAGGATAAGTTTTCTGGCGTCCAGTGGTTTATCTCCATTGTTACCCTCGCCACGATCATCCTATGGTGTGTCAGCCATCAGCTTGAAGATGTCTTTGGCGACATGGGTGTCGTGGCCGTCATTCCCATCATCCTGTTCTTCGGCACTGGCATTCTCACCAAGGAAGACTTCAACAACTTCCTCTGGACGATCATCATCCTCGCCGCCGGAGGGCTGTCGCTTGGAAAGGCCGTCAGCTCCTCGGGACTGCTGCACACCATCGCGGGAAAGATTACGGCGGGCGTTGAGGGATTCAGTCTCTACGCCGTGCTGGTTGTCTTCTCGGCGCTCATCCTCGTGGTGGCGACCTTCATTTCGCATACTGTCGCGGCGCTGATCATCCTTCCGCTGGTGCATAGCGTCGGCGTCGGGATGGAGAATCCGCATCCGAACTTGCTGGTTATGGGAGGGGCGCTGATGTGCAGTGCTGCAATGGCGCTGCCGACGTCTGGGTTCCCGAATATGAGTAAGTTTATCCCCTTCTTCTCGTCCTAGATGTGATGTGTTTGAATGGAATATGACGGAAGCTGACTGGGTGTAGCGGCGATCATGATGGAAGACTCGCAGACGGGACAGAGGTATCTGCAAGTGAGGCATTTCATCAGCAGAGGTATACCGGCGAGTATCCTGACGTTGTTGGTGGTTATTACGGTGGGGTATGGATCGATGGTGATTGTGGGGATGTGAGAGAGAGTGACGATCATTTTCTTTGTCGGATATGAGTAGGAATGGAGCAGATTGAGGGGGGTAGAGCAGTAATCTGCATATGAGGCGTTGGATAGAGCAAGCAAGCAACGAAGCAACGAAGCAAGAAAGCAAGTAAGCTTGGAGCGGCATTTTGGGCGTTTGAAATGAAAGAGCATTGTCCTTGATTACATGCATACATGCGCTACTGCCCTACTGCCAAATAGTCGCTGTATTCCAACAGAGGGACGACTTCTGAAGGTGTACTTGTGCGAGAGACTATTACATTTACCGCAACTCGTCGCCAGCGACTCTTGACGGACCGATGCTGCATCGCAATATGATTCCGGATGTTGGCACTCTCACATTGTCATCACATCATCATCACGACCACATGCGCGCGAGCCGACAGACGCGACGATGCGCAAATATTCTGGCGCACAGCACATCGCAGGCCTTCGTTGATCAGCACAAAATGCCTTCTATGTTGGTTGGTTCGTGATATTCGACATACATACATATGATAAATCCAGCGCTATTTGCGTCTTACTCCCTCGTCGCCCAAGGCCATGCGAGTGGAGTGGGTGGCGGGTGGCGGGTGGCCACTGGCCAGTATCATCGGCGTCGGGGCCATATCACGACCACAGCTCTGATGATGATGAATGATGGTGATGATGCATATTGTACATGCATGCGTGCATATTCGTAGGTGCATGACGCTCTCAGCTGCGGCCTCGGTCGCTTCATTGGCTGCGACGACGACGAAGGACGGAAATAGAGATACAGAAATAGAGATACAGAAATACATGCAGCGCCGGCGCTTACGTCTTGTCTGTCTGTCTGTCGCCTCCACCCACCTCCACGCCACATTCACCAACGCAGGCAGGGCACGCACGCAGCAGCGTGGCATGGCATGGCATGGCATGGTGAGGCATGGCTTGGTGAGGCATCTCATGGGAATACGGGAAACAAGGCAAGGAAACACATCTCGTCTTCTCCTCTCTCCTTATAAAGACCCAAGTCACACCGCGTCTATTTCCTTAGCTCTGTTGCCCGACGCACCCTCGTCTGCATCTCTGCATCTCTCCATCTCTCCATCTCTCCATCTCTGCATCTCTGTCTCCTCCTCGAATCATCTCTGCCCGTCTTCCCGCGCTCTCGGCGCCTACCCCGCCCACAGCTATTCATATACCCGCCCTCGTGGCATTGTCTTGGAAGTCCAACGTACCCTTCCTTTCATTAAATACCCCATACAGTGCCCAGCCTCAAGCTTTTCCCTTGATCACGAAGAGGAGAGCCTGCCGCCGATCTGCGAGATCACGCACTCAGCTATTGAGTGCCTGTCGATTGAGTCGACTCATACCCTAATTTGACAGGCTGACCTGAGGGCTGGATCCTCCTCACTCCTCGACGGATCTAGACTTTATCAGACCGCCCGATCATCTCTACTTCTTCCCACGGCAGCTCACGATAAGCGATTACTCACGACGCTCTAATATCTTCACTCTGAACATATAATGCTGGCAACCACGAGCCACCAACCCCCCGAAATGTCTCCCCGGAGCTCCTCCCCACCGAAGCGTCCCCGTCTCTCCCTCCAGATCCAATCCTCTCCCGCCCCCGTCACAATCGGCAAGTCCGCCACCGCCCTAAAAGCAGACCTCGACATGACCTCTCCGACGGCATTCAACACCCTCTCCAACGCCTACGCCGCCGCGATCGAGCTCGCATCTCCTCGGACCGCGAAGCCCATCCCCGCGCTCTCCCCCAAAACCGCAATCAACACCGCCCGCCCTCTGCCCCTGCGCCTCGTCACAAACCCGAGCTCCCAGACCCCGGTATTCCCATCGCAGAGACTGCAGACGCCCGGCCCGTTCACAGTCGTCTATCCCGACACACCCACGACGTTCTCCTCGTCGCACACACCCCTCACGGCGCACCCGGGCCTCAAGCTCACCACACCTACATTCACATTCACGCCGCCCCAGTCCGCGCACCCCTCCGACGCCTCGTCGTCGCGCGCCCGCGATCGCGATCACGATTTCCGACTACCCGCCGCACTGGCCCCGCCACCTCTGCCATCCTCGCCACGCACACCCCGGCGCCGCGCAACCACAGGCAGCAGCGGGCAGTACCTCGCGCCGTACTCGCACCCGCGCAGCCTGCGCAGCATCCTGCGCAACTCGCCGCTGCCGCCGCGCAGCGCCACGTCGCCGGTGTCGCGGACGGGGACGGGGGGGAGGCTGGCGGAGAAGGCGGGGAAGAGGGTCGGGTATGACGATCCGCTGACGCAGACGATCGTGACGGAGCGGTATGTCAAGAGCCATATTGAGCTGCTGGCGGAGGAGGGGGGGAGTCCGAGCTCGGCCACGGAGGGGGAGAGGGACGTCGGGATGCTGGATCTGGCGCTGGCGGATGGGGGGGAGACGAGGGATGGGGGACAGACGCCGGGGCCGTTTGAGGAGATGAGACGGAGGATGGCGGGGTTGGGGGGTGAGGCGGACGGGGGCGTGAGGAAGAGGAAGAGGAGGGAGAAGAAGAGGCAGTGGATTTGGACGATTGGGGTTGGCGAGGAGGAGGCGGAGGAGGGGAGGGGGGAGACGCCTGTGACGCCGTGGGAGAGGCGTGAGGGAGCGAGGGAAGGGGAGGGGATGGGAGAGTTGTTGATGCCGAGGGTCTATGTGCCGGCGACGAGTGGGGGGGAAGAGATGGAGGGAGTGGAGGTCGAGAGGCCGAGGCCGGGGAGTTCACATAGTATTTGATGATGGGGGGAGGATGATGATGAGGTTATGAGATCATGGAATTATGGAATTATGGATATAGACGCGGCGTTGCATTTCAGGCGCTCGGGGGGCCATCTAGCTCTGTGGCTTTGATTTAGTCTCATTGAATATGCACATTCACATGCGCTGCGAGAAACATGACCTTTCTTTCACCACGCTGTAATCGTGCATGTGCGAGAAAAGGAGGAGATCTCCTTCGAAAGTTGAGTCTGGATCGCTGCTTGAAGTCAAAAACGACCTAGATGTCCGAAGCTGGAAAAGGACTTTGCCCAGGGTATTGCCTCAGAATGCCCATATTAAGAGTATTATAAAAAAAAACTATTAGATAGAAATACTACAAACTGTATTAATATTATGTATTTTTGCATTATACCCTAGCTATAATATCTATATTTAACGCCGTTAGTACATCTCCTGGAACATTCCTAAGCGGTCTTGGCAGCACAATGGCATCCGACAGGGGTCGATTGATTGATTGCGGCTGCCTCTGCCATCTGTGGCTGGGAAGCCCACCCCAGCCGAGGAACCACCTCTGTCCTCGTCATCTCCAGCTATCAAAGAAAGGATCCACGATCCATCCCATCAATACACACATCCACCGTCCAGCATCGCGACATCCAATCCTCCCCACAGCTTCATCCACGTCATCGGATCCTCTTCCGACCCTCTCGCTCAAAGACAGGCAGCTCACGGCGCAGGGAAGCCAGCTCTCGAACGGCTCCGGACAGGCCAGCACAGCGAAACCCGCCCAAGCATCTCCGCCATGGCCAACCCCCTCGACACCGACGCCGGCTCCGAGCTCTTCACCAGCTACGAAGCCGAGCTCAAGCTCGTGCAGGCCGACCTCTCGCAGAAGCTCGACCAGATCCCCGAGCTGGGCGGCGAGCCGCGCAAGGCGGCCATCTCGCAGGCGGAGCGCGCGCTCGAGGAGGCGAACGAGCTCGTAGGTCCCCTACCCCCCCAGGCGAGCAAGCTGAGCTGACCGACGACCCAGCTCGACCAGATGCGGCTCGAGAAGAGCAACATCCCGTCGACGACGCGGACGCGGGTGAACCAGCGGTTCCGCAACCACGAGTCGGACGTGGACGAGGCGAAGCGGCGGCTGCAGACGCTGTCGGACGACCGGGCGGCGCTGTTCGGGGCGCGCTACATGGACAACCCGGGCGACGTGCAGCTGGAGCAGCGGCAGCAGCTGCTGGGCGGCACGGAGAGGCTGGATCGCTCGAGCCAGCGGCTGAGGGACAGCCAGAGGCTGGCCAGCGAGACGGAGGCGGTGGGCGCGAGCACGCTGGCGGATCTGCATAGGCAGAGGGAGGTCATTAGACATACGGGGGATACGCTGATGGAGAGTGAGGGGTATGTGGATAGGAGTGTGAAGACGCTGAGGGGGATGGCGAGGAGGTATGTGTGACTCTTTTTCTCTCTTCTTTTGGTTCTTTTTGGGGGGGAGGAGGGGAGAGTGGGAGAGAGGAGAAAGGGAGAGGAGGGCTTATGCACCGAACTGATTTTGGGGATAGGATGGCAACGAATAAGATCATCACCGTGACGATCATTACGGTGCTGGTGCTGCTCATCATCGCGGTCATCGTGAGCAAGTTCAGGTAGAGCAGAGCAGGCGGCGGGAGGGGAGGGTGTGGTGTATTTATGCTTGGCAAGCTTTGTGATCTGCGGGTCTTGGGACGAGGACGACGTGTCCCTGGCGTTGTGGGTTAGGCGTACGTAGATTCTCGTTGGTGCTGCACAGCTTAGCTTTTCTCTCTCAAATCGGATGTCTTTTGCAGGAGCTGCTGAATATACTGTGACTGTTTTATTTTCCCTGGTACGGTTCGTGTGCTGTGGGAAAATGAGAGGCATGTGTATGATATTTCACTGCAGCCTCACCTTACAAGTTACCTCGATTGGTAAAGTGAGATGAGTAGATGTATAGAAACGTAAATAAGGAAGGAGGCCCTTTTGATGTTGGACATAAGAACTGAGTCAGATGCAGCACCGTTATACATACATGCATACGATTAGAATCAGCAAATCCAGGGAGGGAAAGAAGGCCAGAAGCAAAAGTCACTGGCATTTCACGTTGCTAATGCGGATGATGCGGCTTCTTGCAGTTAGGATGGAAATTGAAGGCACATGAGGTAGGTTGCCCTCCCCCAGGCTCTGCATACATATTTATTGTCATCCAGACTCTAGAACAGACAAGAAAGCACTTTCAATAAACCCACAAAGAAGTCATCTCTGAGCAAGCAACTTCTTATTCCACCTTCAATAAACCCTAAAGAAGTCGTCTCTGAGCAAGCAACTACTTATTTACATCTTCACTTCTCGGACTCTTAAATCTTATCTTCATTTCTCAGATTCTTGTTAATATTTCAGACGACGCGGCGCGGTTTGCTAGTTGCAGTCAGGATGGAAACTGAAGGCACATAGACGTAGGTGAGAGGCACTCCGCATATTTATTGTCATCCAGACTCTGGAACAGACAAGAAAGCACTTTCAATAAACCCACAAAGAAGTCATCTCTGAGCAAGCAACTTCTTATTCCACCTTTAATAGATCCAGAAAGAAGTTGTCTCTAAGCAAGCAACTACTTATTTACATCTTCACTTCTTAGACTCTTAAATCTTATCTTCATTTCTCAGACTCTCAAATCTTCTTCAAACCTTCAAAACACTGCGATGGCATCATCATCGAAGATGTTGGTAGATTCCCAGCCTGATCCAGCATCGCCAGCTCCACCATCTTCGCCATCTTCGGCCCCTCCGCCACCGCCAAATGACGAAGATTTCAATCTCCCAAGCCCAGAAAGGATCACACTTCTGCAGCGCTTACAGATGGCCCTAGGACGAACTAACCTCCCTCCGCACTTTTGTGCAGCCTGCATGATCTGTGACATAAATGAGCTGGAGAAGATGATTAACATAGCTGCCATCAAGCAGTCCATTGTACTCATGATGTCCTATCAGCCGGAGGAGATGATTAGAATCTGTAAGTTAAATATCTTAGATTCCTTTAGTTATACCATAGTTAATGTTTCATAGGGACTCAAGCCAGTCAGGAGCCATCAAACACATCAATGCCAAATTCGCCTCGAATCAGGCAAACTTTACCATACGCATCTTCTCCTCCTGCAAAAAGGGCAAAGTTAGACAAAGATGAGTGTGCTAGGAATGCGGTAAGCCCAGAACACATACTTGCTACTGCCTAGATTTGTAACTAATAAACTCTAGGCCCGCCAACGTGACAAATACCTGTGCGTTTTGACTGGAAGAACGCTTCCTGACGCTTGTCATATCTACCCATATTGCCTACTCAGGAAGCAAAAGGCTGACTTAAGGCGTAAATTTTGGGACATCCTGGAGACTTTCTGGTCAAAAGACCAGATAAAAACGTGGCAAAATGAATTGTTCTCGAATCCTGATGGAAATGGGAAGGAAACTGCGACAAACATAATTTGCCTCTCGAAGGATGCACATGCATATTGGAATAAAGGCTATTTTGCGATTCAACCAACATTTCTCTCACCTGATAAGAAGAAACTTATCATTACTTTTTTCTGGCAAGCAAAGTTCAAAGGTGATTCAGACGAAAATGTGAACTTACAAATTCAACCGCCATCGACTAGAGATCTCCTCGATAATGGCGAACAGGGAACTTGCCTCACCACTGTTTCCAACCTCCACCTAATCAAGTCAGGAGAAAGGTTCGTATTGACAACGGATGACCCTGTCAAGTTGCCGCTACCGAGCTTTGAACTTTTGAGGCTGCAGTTTTTTCTTCAGCGGGTGTCTGGTATGGCTGGTGCCGCCGAACCTCTGGACCTCGAGGGATGGAGTGACGATGACGCGGCGGGCGACGCAGCAGATATCGAGGACGCGGAAGAGTGGGAGGAAGAGTCGGAGGAAGACTCCGAAGTTGCTGAGCCCGATGTCGCCGAGTCGGATGTCTCTCCCCTCAAGCTTGGAGTTGCCGATGTGCCCGATCTGAGCTTCGCTGACACATCGCTGACATCTGATGAGAGCTTGCTCGAGTCTCCTGCGAAAGTTGTGCACAGTGCTGCGGTTCTTGCTGCGGTTCCTTCTGCGGAGAGACCGAAGCACGAGGGAGAGCGGGAGCATCAGGGAGAGGGCGAGGCAGAGAGAGAGGAAGGGCTCGTACAGCCTTGAGGGGATAAGTGGCGGAGATAGGCTGGAGTGTGGTGCAGAGCAGAGCAGACAGCGGGAGGGGGAGGGTGGGGTGTGTGTATGCTTTGGGGGATTCGTGATCTGTGGGTCTTAGGACGACATGTCCCTGGCGTTGTGAGTTGGGCGTAGGTGGATTCTCGTCGGTGCTGCGGCGCAGTTGAGCTCTTGCTTTCTCGAATCAGACGCTTTTCGCAGGAGCTGCTGAAGATGCTGTGACTGTTTTATTTTTCATAATACTGTTCTTGTGCTGTGCGGAGAATGAGGATGGGGGGATTGGCTGCGGAAGTGGCTAGCTTCAGATCTCTCTCATGGACTACATCACAAAATCGCTTCAAATCAGTGCTTGTCATATCATCATATTAATCCAGATGCATCCACCATGGCCTAGAAGAGAGCCACTTCCGCAGCTATCCCCTCATTCTCATTTTCCACTGTGAACAACTGGATGAACATGAATGCCCTTCGCCCCCCTGTTACTAGCCAATAGCCCCAGCGAGGACCATCCCGTCTCCTATTCAGAGCAGAATCCCTAAAGCACCCCGACTCCTCATGTATCCACCAACCCCCCGCAGACCGGAGTTCATAAACGCCATTCGCCACAAAACGACCGAGAGCGCCTAATATCCACGGGCCTTGTCGATATAACTCTGGTTAGGCGTCTCGTACTCGTTGACGAAGTACTTGAGCGTATTCTCCTTCTTGCCGAGCCAGTTCGTCATCTTGATGAGCTCCTCGCGGAGACGGCCGACAGACTGCTGGTCCATGTTGGTTTGGGCGATGAGCTCCGGGAGGGACACAAGGAGGCGGCAGAGATGCTCTGCGCCGTAGGTGTCGCCCGCAGACTTGCCAGCCCACTCGCCCTTGCCATTCTGCCAGAGCTCCAGCATCTCGAGATACTGGGTCCGCTCGAAGCTGTGGAAAGTTAGCATGGCCGCATGGACAGCGAGTGGAATGCTTACCGATAGAGCAGGATACGCCCGAGGCACTTATCGAAATACTCCTTCAAGCCTGCGACAACTTCCTCAAGAATATCAGCCTGCGCACTTCCCGGCTCCCTCTTCGGCTTCTCAAACTCCATGTAATCGGCCAAGATCTTGTTGACCGGGTTGTCGCTTGGAAGTGGGACGAGCTGTTGGTTCTTGGTGACATTCTCCCAATCATCGACGAGGATGGCCTTGATATGGTCTGGGATGGGAAGCTTGATGCTTGGTCTGGCGTGAAAGCCTTCTTCCTGTAAATCACCAACCGTTAGAAAAGTCACGAGATTCTCAGCTGCAAAAACAGATGCAAATCTCCTGCATGGACGCTCGTCCAGATTGGCGAGGGATTCGTGCACGAGCTTGCCGGCAACGGGCAGACACAGGTCTTGCACCATGTCCTCGTAATAGCGGAAGAGACGATCGTTGCCTCCATTGTTCTCGACAGCACGCATCAAGGCGGGATGAGGAGTCGTCTTCGACTTCTTGGACTTTCTTGGTGGAGATGAATACTCAAGCTGGCTTTTCTTGATCTTGCCGGCTTTCTTGTCGAAATACTCGTAGTCAGGTCTCGGAGCCTTGCGGGACAGCAAGTCGATCGGTTGCTGATTCGGGTCTTTAAGAAAGGCCATCAACTCCGGATTCTTCGGGATGTAGTTGCGGATGTGATCAGGGGTATTCGGCAGCTCGGTGCGGAGAGGGCCAAATGCGCCGTATTTAAATTGTTCCAATGCAGCCGGAGTAAATACTTGAGACAGAATGCCTCTCCTGATGATTTCTGGGCTAGTGCTGTTCTTCTTGGACCCTTTCTTGGCTTTCTTAGTTCTCTTGCCTTTGACGTTAGGCTTGCTGGTACGCGGCTTCTTGGTCTTTGGATTGGTCTCTTCATTGTCATTTGAAGTTGGAGATGAAGATGAACCAGAGCTCTCAATCGCACTTGAACGTCTCTTTCCTGATTGATTGACCGAGCTTCTTAAGGTTCGACCACGATTTGGAGCTTCGTTGGATGGTGGGGAGACACTTGCGAATGAGTCCGAAGAAATCAAGACTGGGCTTGGTGTTCTTGAGAGAGCAGATAGTGGTGATACACTGCCTGACACACTGCCTGAGCCTTCATCGTCGATAGGAGGAGTTAGGTTCCGAGGAATTTCGGTGATTGAAGTTTTCGATCTGGTCATCATCTCTGCAACGCAGTTCGTAGATCGTAGATCGGATGAAGGAAGATGAAGGCTAGAAGCGGGGATGTGATGAATCCCACGAGACCAAAGGCGATCTTGAGCTTTGTTGATGATCAATGAGCTGAGCTCTTGATGACAGAAGGTGTAAGAAGCTCAGAGATTGACGGTGGATGAACTTCAGTGAAAGGAGTTGGTAGCAGGCAGTGAACCTCTGAACCAAGAGAAGGTTATTTAGACTAATTGTTGAGTCTTGTGGTCTTGACTGATCTTGACTGAATATTCTTGACTTCTTGACCCTGTGAATGATGACGGTGGATGGTATCGTCGATAATCACAGGTCAAGTCTGATGATAGACTGTAGATGATGAAGTTGGAGGCCCAAGGACTCGTTCGTTCGTGTTGTGTTGTTGATATCGCCAGGAACGTGGGCGGACGTGAACACTCCCCGCAAAACCACCACAACGGTAAGCGGTCTCATGCATTCATGTCTGAAGACCAAGAGACTGAGGCTCGAGATCAACAAGACCATCATCGAACCTCCAAAGCCTCTCTATAAGTGTTTTCGAAGTCCAACAGGCAGTCAAGAGATGCACATTCCCAGAATCTGCATCCCCAGAATCTGCATCCAGGCCCAGATCCAGGGGCGCTGCGAAACACCACGACAAAGACTCCCATCCCATCCCATCCCACTCCATAAATCCTCCCAAGAAAGAGAAATCATCACATACCTGCTCTAACTCATAATCACGATTCCTCCTCGGCCCACGTCCACCCTGCGTCGCCATGCCCGTTCTCTCCTCGCTCCCTCTGGCCGACTCGGAAGTGACGCGACTGCCCTTCGTCTTCGCAGCCTTCGCCGTCGCAGCTGTCTTTCCCTGCAGCGCCTTCATCTGCTCGTGCAGCTGGGCCGCGAGCTGCTTGTTCTCCTCTGTGAACCTGCGCACTCGCTCTGCCGGAGCCCAGTCGTCCCAACTGCGTGTCACGTGGGGTTAGCTTTTCTTCTTTCTCCGTCCTCCTTTCTCCGTTCTCCTTTTCCCTGTTTCCGCTGCTTTCCGGGCTGAGGAGGGTTTGGGGAGAGGGTGCTGTGCACGGACATAGACGGTAGATCTGGGAGTCGCTTGGGATACCGCGCGTCTGCGAACCAAAACAAAATAGACCCGTCGATCTGAACTTCCGGATCTGGAAAAAGTGACGCTCCGCTCAATCCCAATCCCCTCAACACCATCAAGAGATCTGATCGGCGAGAGGAAGAAGATACATGACATCAATTGAAAACTCCTTTGTAAGTACTCACGTGTTCTTCCATCCCTTGTAATGGATCTTGAACTCCCACTTATCATCCGCCGCAGGTCTGCACTCCAGCACCTTGGCCTCATACAACATCTCGTGATGAAAGCATAGCACCCTCTCGTCCTTCGCATAAGGGGCCACCGACGCCGTCGCCTTCGCCGGAGCCATCGGATTGTCGGATTGTCGACTCGTCGTCCTTTTGTCTGTTAACAGGAGAGGAAGGATTCCGTATAGGTTGGGTAGTGGAGGCCTTTTGTGATATATATAAAAAAAGGGCCGGAGGTGATTCTCGAAGGCACGAGAGTAGTAAACGGGATCAACCTCGAACGAACGAACGGCCTCAGGAAAGCAGCAGACACCCAGGGAGGCGGGTGCAGAGATCGTCTGTGCGCTGCTGCGAAGCGAGGGCGCGTCACAGCACAGCACAGCATAGCACAGCACAACACATCGCGTTTCCCTCAGCCTCGTCGATGCAAATCTACCCAAGCTTATCACAAGGCTGAACGAATTCATCTGCAGCAGTGCCCGCTTGAATATCAATATCGAAGCAGCTCACAGAGGCTCGTGGGATAAAGGGCCCACAGCTTCAAAGGACAAAGGCGATCCTACGACCAGACGCGCTCTATCAGGCATCGGACGCGCATCCCTCCGTGCCAGAGCCTTCTATCAAGGCACTCCTTCCTCACATCCACAGGCCTCTCTACAAGCTCATACTCCCACCCCCTTCGCGTTCCTCACCGCCACAACCTCGCACCTCTCTACCCCCCTCTCCCCCTCCCAACCATGCCCCCAACCGAGTCCCAAATCCTCTCCTCCTTCCTCCTCCCCCCCTCCGCCCTCGCCACCATCCTCCCCCCCTCCGCCTTCGCCGCCCTCTTCCCCGCCTCCACCAGCCGCGCCGAGATCGCACGCCTGTACCGCGCCCTGCAGCACGCGCGCGCCGCGCTCAGCGACGCTGTGGCCGCCGACATCGCCGACGAGGTGCGGCGCGGGGCGGCGCAGCGGCGGGCGGTCGTGCGCACGCGCCGGGCTGCGGAGCGGGAGGACGGCGCGGAGCGCGACGAGGAGGTGCAGATCGAGACGAGCGTGAGTCCCGCCCCGGCTTGGAGTCGGAGTCGTAGTGGAGTTGCGTGCAGCTGCTGATGAGGAGATTGCAGTTGTTCGGCGCGACGACGCCGCTGCCGGGCGCGGGCGCGCGCGCGCACGGCCTGAGGTCGATGGTGGGGGCGCTGCAGGGCGCGGTGGCGGAGGTGGAGGCGGAGGTTGCGCTGCTGGGGGGCGAGGCTGAGGGGTTGTTGGCGGAGGTGCGCGGGACGGTGAGGGGGATGAGTGATTTGCGGTATGGGAGGTTGGCGGGGAAGGGGCTGGCGGACGAGGTTAGGGGGGGCTTGGAGGGGTTGCGGGGGGTTGCGGGGGGCCGGTAGGGGAGGGGGGGGAAGGCGAGGAGAGGCTGCGAGGTTGATCATGGATGGGGTCGGCGAAAATAGGTACGGAGATGCGAGATGGCGACGACGGCTGGGTTTACGTGGGATTCAGAGGGAGAGGAACAGGTAGGGGCGTTGCGGGACGGATACCCAATGAAATTAAAGCCATGAAGATATCACTACGGGGCTACCTATGAAATTGAGCTCCTGCATGAAGCCACGCGCCCGCCTATTTTTACCCCGCTTAGTGTCCTGCTTTTCATTCCATATACCTTGGAATCATTCTGCAAGCTCGACAAACTATATAGCAACGAAGGCCCTGCTGTACACGTAGCGCTTAGCGACGGGCTGCAGCGGCGGCTGGGGCAGCGGCTGGGCGGGTTGCGGGGCGCTCGACACCTCTGCGGCCCCTATTCAGGCATTAGTCTGCTGCATTGTTCGAGGGTAAGGGGGGAAGCTTACATGAAGCCGCGCGAAGCAAAGGAGATCAGGATCATGAACAGCCAGTTCGGCAGGATATTGAAGCACCAGAGGACCCATCCAATCGGCACGCCCAGGCCCAACTTCGCGATCTGTCCATCAAACGGATGGAAGACGCCCCCGTACAGCGGCTTCTCCTTCCAGCTCTGCGTCGCGTGGATCTTGACGAAGTCCTTGGCCGTCACAGTCGACGTGTTGAAGCCCTGGATATGGATCGCGACGGGCGCCGGCTCGGGCGTCACCTCCATGATGTACAAGCTCGGCGGCCCCGCGGCCCAGCTGTTGCACAGGATGGGCTGGTGGTCGCAGTTGATGTATGCCAGGTGCGGCGCCGTCGGGTCCAGCTTGAACAGCAGCGCCGTCTCGTTGAAGGCCTTGTTTACGCCGTCGCAGTGGCCCCAGCACGTCTTGTTGCCGCCCGTGATCAGCACCCACCACTCCTCGGGGCCCTTGGAGGCCGCCGTGACGGAGCCGCGGAGGGTCGAGCGCCAGTTCGACAGGGAGAGGATGTCGATGTTGCGACCGCCGGCGCGGGCGGCGGCGGCCTCGGCTTCGTGGAAGGTGTTGTAGTGCGGGATGTAGGAGGTGAGGAGGTTGTAGTAGTGCAGGGCGGTGTCTTTGGCCTGGGTGAGCGGGTCCTGGGTCTCGACGGAGGCGGATGCGAGGAGGGGCAGCGCGAGGAGCGCGGAGGCGATGGAGAAGCGCATTATGGCGGTATTAAAAGGTGAAATGGAGAAGCTGGCGATGTTGTGTCAGTATCTGGGCTGGCAATGAACAAGTGGTGCGATATATGCATATGTGCATGTATGTCGCAGTGATGATACATAGACATAATCACTGACGTCTCTTACCTCGAAAGGGGGAATTAATAGCACAAGTAAATAAGACAATGGCCAATTATTAGAAAAGGTAGAAGGTTGAAGCTCAAGATGAAAAGATGGGAAGTATGTAGTGTATATGTATGTAGGTACATATATACAGGAGTATAGGATAGGAGCTGTGAGCACGAGCTTGGAGTGGAAGCGGAGAGAAGTGGAGAGTGCTCCTTTGGCCTGGAGGGTCTTCCGTGTTGTGTCTGTGTCCTTTTTGGGTTTTTTGCGGAGAGTGGAGCGTGTCCAATGGGAGTGATGACTAATACCAGGTATCTAGGTACCTACGCGGAAGACGAACCGCTGTTGGCCGGGTGAGAGCTCTGAGCTTGTTATGGACTAGCTCATCAAACATTAAACTAGTCCCAACTAGGCCCAACTGTCACTCTCGCTCTCACTGTCACGCAATTTACCCGCAAAGGTCTTAGTCAAATTTCTTAGTGAGATTTCTTAGTCAGATTTCTTCATTTGAGGAAATTATACCCGATCACGTGAAAGGCCAACTTCCTCGGCTCTGCTTGCCCTCGCTTCAGATCAGTTCTCGAGTCAAATACTCACATCACGTGCACTGCTTTATCGCGATTCCTTATCGTCCGCGCTAGGTACGGTGACGCGGGCAAAAGTGCACAACATTTTGAGATAATCGACATTTTTCTCCACGGAGGAAGGCAGAGAAGGCTCAGAAGCAGCCTCAAGAGAGCAATCATGGCCGAACCAGCTGTGACACCGCTCAGTATGTCTCTCGACGAGAAACTCGACAAGATTCGTATGCCCAAGTTGCAGAACCAGCAGCAAGTGAGTAGATTCCCATAACGTTGCGGAATCCGACGCCGAAGAGCTGACCGCAAATTCGCAGACGGGAGTTGTCCTCAAGGCCGTCGAAGATACCCTCAGAGACCAGAAGACCGATTTCACCCCAACCGGCTACTTCGCCGCCCTCCTTGCACTCCTGCCGCAGGCAATCACCTCGAATGGCGTCGTGAATAAGGAATTGGCGACTTCGGTCGTCTACCTCCTCGACGTCGTGACGCCCTTCACCCCAGAGCCACTCTTGCGCTCAAAGTTCTCCCAGATCCTCACGAACATTGCTCCGGCCCTGTCACTCCCCGAGGCCGACGCTCCTCTTCTCCGCCCCTCCATCGGATGTCTCGAGTCTCTCCTTCTCGCTCAGGATGCCTCAGCATGGGAGCTCTCACAGACGCAGATTGGCCCGCGCCGTGCCATCGCTGGTCTCCTACAACTGGCCGTCGACCACCGACCGAAGATCCGAAAACGCGCTCAAGATGCCGTCACAAAGGTCCTCAAGAACCCGCCACCGAGCCCGTCTCTCGACCATCCAGCAGCGGACATGTGCGCCGAGACGGCATTGAAGAGTTTGGTCGACTTGGCTGCAAAGGCCAGCCAGGCAAAGAAGCAGAGGAAGGGACAAGCAGAGGCCGAGCACGAGCCAGCACTCATCCACGCATTGCATTTGCTCAAGACCGTTGCAGCAGCTTCTGGAGGGTGGCCAAGCAAGAAGATCGAGGCGCTCTGCGAAGTCCTCCTGAACATCTCGAGATCCAGCAACGAGTACATGACCATGGCGGCTTTCGAAGTCTTCGAGATTATTTTCCAAGGAATGGCCGAGGATGAGGTCGCCTCTGCGAAGCTTCCAAGGCTTTTGGAGGTCATCTCCGAACTACGACCATCACAGAACGACTCACAGCTTCTGCCACCGTGGATTGCTGTTATTTCGAGGGGATACGATGTCAGCGCTCAAATCAACCCTGATGAGACATTTCAACAACTACCGGAGCTTTTCACCATGATTTCCGCCTTCTTGGCTTCTGCATCTCATAACATCAGAGTTTCTGCGTCGGAATGCCTGATGTCTTTCATGGCAAACTGCGTGCCTGATACTGTCCTCCTTGAGCCATCTATCTACGATGAGAAGGTTCTCGAGAAGTTGGGCAAAGCCGCAGTCGATTTGCTCAACGTGAAATACCAATCAGCCTGGATGGAGTCTTTCAATGTTTTCGGAGCCATGTTCGACAGCTTAAGATGGCGTTCAGATCCAATTCTGAGAGATGTCATCAAGACCGTCGGAGACCTGCGCGGGAATAACTCTTTCGCGGGAAAGAAGGAGGCCGACGAGGTTCTAGGCAAGGCCATCCGTGCTATGGGCCCAGAAGCAGTTCTGTCCATCCTACCATTGAACTTGGCAAAGCCAGTTGCTGGACAACCTGGCAGAGCCTGGATGTTCCCCATTCTTCGCGATTTTGTCAGCAACACAAACCTACAGCATTTCAGAAGCGAGCTTCTGCCACTGAGCGAGGTTATGTTCCAGAAGGTCCTGGATAATGGTGATAACGAGAAGTCTATGGAGATCAAGATCTTTGATACCCTGGTGAAGCAGATCTGGGCGATCCTGCCTGGTTACTGTGATCTTCCATTAGACTTGATCGAGTCGTTCGATCAGAAGTTTGCCGAGATTCTTTCCACGCTTCTTTATCAGCAGGTTGATCTCCGTTCGGATATCTGCAAGGCCTTACAGACACTGGTTGAGTCAAACCAAGCGATTGCTTCTATCGAGGGCGATGAGAACCTGGTCCTACAATCCCGCGTGTCCAAGGCTACTGCACAGAAGAATTTGCAGCATCTGTCTGGCTTTGCCGGAAACATGCTCGCTGTTCTATTCAATGTTTACAGCCAGACCCTGCCACAGTACAGAGGTTATATCCTGAAGTGCATCAATGCATATCTCAGCGTCACGCCAGCCGCTGAGTTGATGGAGACTTTCCAGCGTGTCACTCAAATGCTTGAAGGTTCCCTTGCGGAGAACGTCGTCAAGACACAGGCCGAGAAGCAAAAGGAGAAGCAGAAGAACTCCGAAGACAAGATGCCACAAACCAGCCATACCCTTATGGACCTCGTCATCACCATGTCCGTCTATCTCCCTCGCGAGAGCTTCATCACACTCTTCAACATCTCCTCCATCATTATCATTAAAGACGACGATCCGCAACTCCAAAAGAAGGCCTACAAGCTCATCCCCCGCCTCGCCGAGTCCGAGACCGGCAAAGCAGCCCTCCAAGAGCGCAGCGCCGAGCTCCAACAACTCCTCCTGAACAGCGCAGAGAAGGTTTCCGCACCAGCAAAGCGCGACCGTCTCGCCGCGATCTCCACCCTCATCCCCTTCCTCCCCAACGATTCCCTGCACTTTATTCCCTCCATCCTCTCCGAAGTCGTCATCTCCTGCAAAGAGACCAACGAGCGCGCCCGCACAGCCGCCTTCGACCTCCTCATCCTCATGGGCGAGAAGATCGTCGCCGCCACCGGCAGCACCATCCAGAACAGCAAGGTCCCACACATGCCCGACGACGCCCCATCCGTGACCGCGAACCTCGAGGAGTACTTCACCATGGTCAGCGCCGGCCTGGCCGGCAGCACGCCACACATGGTGTCCGCCTCCATCACCGCCTTAACCCGCATCCTGTATCACTTCCGCGAGCAGCTCTCCGCCGAGACGCTCAGCGACCTCGTGCAAACAATGGACCTCTTCCTGACGTCTGCGAACCGCGAGATCGTGCGCAGCGTGCTGGGCTTCGTCAAGGTGTGCGTGATCTCGCTGCCCTCGGCGCTGATGATTCCCCGTCTGGGCTCGCTGATCCCGAACCTGATGGTGTGGTCGCACGAGCACAAGGCGCACTTCAAGGCCAAGGTCAAGCACATCCTGGAGCGCATGATCCGGCGCTTCGGCGTCGACGTCGTCAACCGCCACTGTCCAGAGGAGGACCGCAAGCTCATCGCCAACATCCGCAAGACCAAGGAGCGCAATAAGCGCCACAAGGAGGCGGCCAAGGCGGCGGGCGAGGAGGGCGAGTCCGAAGACGAGAAGCCCCAGCGCAAGGGCCGCTTCGAGAGCGAGTACGACGAGGCGCTGCATGGCAGCGACAGCGACGGCTCCGACGTCTCGGACAACGAGGTGCTGGGCAAGAGCAGCAAGAAGCGCCGCGCGGCCGAGAAGGGCGGGAAGAGCTACATCGTCGAGGACGAGGATGAGCCGCTGGATCTGCTTGACCGCCGCGCGCTGGCGAACATCTCGAGCACGAAGCCGCTGCGGCAGCGCGTGCCGGCCACGAGGACGAAGGCGAAGACGGACGTGGACAGCGGCAAGCTGATCCTGGGCGAGGACAGCGACGCGGAGGACAAGATGGTGATCGACACCGCCGCGGACGCGGACGACGAGGGCGGCATCGGCGCGTACGTGAATGCGATCAAGGGGCGCGACGCGGCGCAGCGGGGCCGCGGCGGGAAGCTGAAGTTCAGCAATCGGAGGGAGAAGGAGGAGGTCGAGGAGATGGAGGTGGATGAGCAGGAGATCCAGAAGGTGAAGAAGCAGATTGGCGGGGAGAGGCGGGACGCGAGGGGTGGGAGCGGACGGGGCAGGGGGGGCGGGAGGGGAGGGAGCGGACGCGGCGGATTCCCCGAGCGGAGGAGCTTGGGTGGGGAGAAGCAGAGGGGGGCTAGTGGGGGTGGCGGACGCGTGATGAAGTCGCCCAGAGGACGGGGACGCGGCGGAAGGGGCGGGAGGAGGTAGATGAGGAAATTGTTTGTTGTTGGCTACGTAGTTGGTAAAATATCACGGATGGTTTATGATATGATATGCTTTTGCTTTCAAGCCCCAATTCTCTTCATGCGTCTCAATTCGCAGTCCCATTCTTCAGTCCAACCAAGGAAGCTCAACCCGAAGTTCTCGGGTATATATTATGATGCACCAAAACTCCTCCCATGCAAGGCCGGCATCCCGCATCCGGCTTCCCACCTCAACGCCTCGCTCTCCTAATCAAGCACATCTCCCCAAACTCCCTTCCTCACTTGACTTTACTCATAATCGTCTCGGGCCCCCTTAAAATCTCAATCTGCGCCGCACGGCTCTTTACCGCATTGATCATCGCCCTCTCAAAGTCGTCCCTGGCCCTCAGCACCGCCTCGACCCAGCTCAACTGCAGATCCCAATACTCGCCCTTGAACGCCGCGAACACCTCGGCCACCTCGGCGCGATCGCACAGCAGCAGGCGGCTGAACCACTCCGTCACGCGCCACTTCAGCTTGATGATGTCGGCGACGTCCGCGCTCGGCGCCGCGCCGAAGTACTCGAACACCGTGCTGACGTCCGCGAACAGCTTGTCCTGGAACGGGTCCTGGCGCCGGAACTTGGCGCCGCGGTTGCGCACGCTGCCCAGGTAGGCCACCAGCAGCGCGTCGGACATCTCCTCCAGCAGGATGTCCAGCAGGCTGCGGTGCATCACCAGCTTGTAGTCGCCCGCGTACTCCTCGAACGTCACCACGATCTGCTTCATCGCGTTGCCCGTGTACCACTTGGGCGTGAAGAAGTCGGGGAGCACGGTGCGGAAGTCGACGGAGAAGATGAGGGCCGCGAACAGAGAGATGCAGTGCGTGCTGAGGTCGACGTAGCCGTCGCGCAGCTCGGCGAGTTGCGCGTCCGCGTGCTCCAGGTACGCCGGCGACACCAGCTCCACGAAGCGCTCGCGGAAGCTGGTGAGGTACCCGAAGCGCCCGGCCTCCTCGTTGTCGTCGATGCAGGCGATCTGGTCGTTGGCCGTGGCCACCAGCCAGTCCTGCAGGGCCTGGAAGCCCTCCATGTCGGGGCTGGGGCCCATGTATTTCTCTGCCTCGGCGTCGAGCATTTGCTGGATGGCGCTCTGGCGGGTTTTCAGGCGCAGGATCATGGCGTCGATGACGCCCTCGACGACGTCGGTTCGCTGGGAGTTGCCGGCCGCGTCGGTCTGCTCGCGCAGCATGCGCCACAGGTCAACGAGGTTGCGGGTGCGGAAGTAGCCGAACTCGTCGGTGTCGAGGTTGGAGCCGTCGACGTTGCGGTCGAGGAAGTCGCGCTTCTCAGTCGAAACGATGCGGTCGATCCATTCGTCGAGGAACTTGATGATGAGTTGGCGGAAGTCTTTGACCAGCTCGGCTTCACGGGAGTCGAGGACGTGGGGGGTCAGTTGGTCTGCTCGGAATCCGAGCTTTGCCATCTTCGCGTAGTACTTCTCGGGCCAATTGAGGATGGCCAGCATGTGCGATGAGCTGGTGTTGGGGTCGTCGACCATGCCGATGAGGAAGTCATGCATAACGCTGTGGTATATCTTGGCGTATGTCTGAAAGATATTCCACTTCTTGGGCATCAGTGGCACCATTCCCTGCTTTACGGCGTTCAGGTCATTGAAGAACCATCTCATGCTCTTCTCTATCTTCGTCGAGTCGTCAAGGAAAGCTTCTTTGGCTTCTGACATCTCCTGCTCCGCATGTATGCGTATCGCCTGAAGGAATTTCTCCTTATACCCTCTCACATGCTTCGCCCCATCCGTAATGCTTTGAAACCTCGCCGCTATGTCTTTATGATCCTTCAATGCCTCTTGTACAGCCAACACCTTCTTATCACTCTTCTCCTCCGCCTCAATAATAACCGCAAACCTCACCACCAGACTATTATTCCCACTGACCAGAAGATTAATCAGATTGAGTGCAATCTTCCCAATATGCTCATCAAACACGTCGATGATATCCTCCAGATCCCCAAACAACCTCTCCAAATCCTCCTGATAGCTGTTATCCTCCGCCCTCTGAATCTGCTCCATGGCATCATCCCGAAAATTCCTCAACTGCGTCAACTCAAAATGCACATTGAGTAGCTCGGGCATATTCTCCTCGTCCTCCTCGTCCCTCTGCAGCATATATCCCACGCGGCCCAGCCTCTCCTTAAAGCCCTCCAGATTCCGCATCATCGTCTCGACGGCATTGAAGTTGCGGTGCGTCTGCGAGACCAGATTGATGTTGGGGAAGTCGCGGATCATGTTCTGCGCCTCCGCACACAGCTTGTCGATCTTCATCATTTCCTCCTTGATGGCGAGCACGCTGCGCTGCCCGTCCGTTATGCTGTTCATGCCGCTCTGCGTCACCTCGAGCTGCTCTTTCAATCCGATCCGTAGCTGGGAGTCGACGGCGGACTTCTTGCGCGTGTACTCGGACTTCAGCAGGGAGAGCTTGTCGAGGTCGTCGGGATGCCGCAGAAGCTCGGCCAGCTTCACGGTCGTGCTTTCGGTTGTATCCATGGCGGTTATGGTTCTTTCATCGCGGTGCTGCTGTTGGATTGTTGAATTGCCAGAGCTGTTTGGAGCTGTCTGGAGCTGTTGTGGTCTTAGAGTTGATAGAGGTACCCACAGGGGTTGTTGCAGCCTTGGCACCTGAGGCTGAAATGACCTAAAACTGCATTTCGCGACGTCGAGACAAATTCGACTTCCAAGTCGCAACGCTTCAAACGCAGACAAAGGCACGTTGACACCTGCCAAACCTGTTTAAATTGATATGCTAATAGCAGATATACAGAATCACGATGTCTTACTTCCGCATCACCCTCATGCGCTCCGGCATCGGTATGCCCAAGCGCACCCAAGGCGTCCTCAAAGCCCTCGGCCTCCGCAAACGCATGAAGACCGTCTTCTACCCCGTCTCGCCCGAAGTTGCTGGTCAGATCATGAGGGTCAAGGAGTTGATTAAGGTGGAGGAGGTTCCGGAGCCGAAGACCAAGGACGAACTGAGGGCCGAGAGACGACCGGATGCCGGCTTTTACATTGAGAAGGCTGCTCCAAGGATATGAGCGATGACGCGAGGAGAGATGCGGGAGGAAGTGTATCATAGGAGGAAGAAACAACAAGCAGACGAGGGCTGGAGGATCGTCAATGCCGGAAGAGCGTCCGACAATCAGTATCTCTACAGACTGCGATGTCGAGACTTCTGGAGACGGAGGTCTCACACTGTTACAACAAATAAGGCACAGCAAAGGCGTTTGGGACAATGTATTGTATAGACTGTAACATACAAATGAAAAAGTCGAGGAGGACATGAAACTTCTGGAGCCATATATTGTTGGTTAGTGCATTGCGCGCCGTCAGAACCAGACCTCGAGAGGATAAAACCATACAACCACAACCCCAGATTCCTATCCTCATCAAGCAAGAACAGGCAATCTAATCACACAAGACCATAGCCAGCATTTCCCGCACCATCAAAATCTTGAGATACACTCAGCATCTCAACATTTCAGCATTTCTTCACATACTTCGCACCACCAACCGCCAGCCCTATCCCAATCTACTTCTCATCCCAATTCTCCACCAACAAGCCCAAGGCCCTCCCCAACCTTCCCCATGCCCTCCTCCTTGCGCTCCTCTCTCCGGTCCTGAAATCCAGCTCCCCCATACCCCTTTTCACCCACGCCCCCATATTTCCTCCCTTCCGCACACCTGGAGACTGTCTCACTTCTCCTCAAAGACCACAAGGATATGTAAGATGTACAAAGTTAAGATGCCATGTTCATGATTTCATAAAACCAGAGCTGCTGATGATGTTCCCTTCTAGTAAACATGCGAGAACACCCAATCCAACACGCTTACAGCAAAAGATGAAACATGCTCTCCTCCTTTCACCTCCTGTTGCCACATCCTCTCCTCCAATCTAATATTCGCTCTCCACCCCCGGTTCCCGTCCCTCCAACTTCCCAAGTCCCAACGTCTTCTTCACCGCGAACTTCGCCTCATCCTTCGCAAACGCCAGATTCCTCATCGGCTTCCACTGCATCACTCCCCTCTGCTTGCGATGCAAATCCTTCCTATCTGCCCTTTTCGTCTCCTTCCCGGCCTTCTCCCCCTTCTTTTCCCCGCGTCCATTTCCCTCAGCACGCCCTGACGTCGCATCCCGCACCCCAAGATCGTTGCTCGACTCTGAACCATCCTCCTCCTCATCATCCACATCCCTATCCTCATCCATCCGCTCATTCAGCGCCCCCTCATTGCCTCCGCGCTCTGCCGTCCCATCAGCCATCCTAGCAGCGGTGTCAGGACCCCTTCCTTGCCGTCTCTCCGCCCCCGAGAAATCAGCATACTTAGCCGGATCCTCCCCAAACGCCCCACTCCAATCCGTCCCATCTTTCGCGAGCCACCTCTGCTTGTCCTCCGCGTCCGCCTGGCTCAGCACATCACGGCCCTGCGTCAAACTCTGCTCATGCAGCTTCCGCACCGCCGGCGGCATCTCCCTACCCACGTGCGACTTACGCACCCCCTCCGCACGGCACGCCTCCCACATCTCCTGCGTCTCGCGGGAATCGTTATCGCTGATGAATTTCTCGTGGTCCTCGTCCGTGCCGGCCTTGAAGCGGCCGCGGAACTGCAGCCGGCCGACCTGCTCAATCCGGATATCGGGGATGTCCTTGAAGTTCGCCTCCGTGATGTAGTTCTGGCATAGTCGCATGCCGTTGTCGGTCTTCCAGATTGGGATGTTGATGTCGGAATCGCTGTTGTCACAGAGATGCTGCAGCCAGAGGACGGCATAGGCGTCCGCGGAGTGGTGTGTTACGGTGTGGAACTCGAAGATGAGGGGGGAGCGGTAGCGATACTTAACTGGAAGACGCACGTTTTGTTTGCCTTCCTTCTTGGCGATGTCCCAGAAGTTTCCGTCGTCTTCCCGCTGCTTTTGACAGTGTGCTCGGCCGATGGACCCGGTGCTGCCGCCTGTGCGCATCTTAAGCTTTGCGGTGGCATGGTATCCGATGGCCTGGATCTTGTCTGAGGTGAATTCAAAAGTGCCGACGTCCCAGCCTAGCTGATTCAGTGACAATCTTGTCTCAACACTTCGGAATAATAGGGAGATGCGGATGCGACCAAACCCAATACCGCCATCAAGAGGATACCATCTTGTGACCTGAGAGCTGGTTTGAAGGATATCTGAAAGCTTCAATGGTACAACACCCAGGATCGGGTCATGCTCTCTCATGCGCTGGTCACGGACGGTGACAGTTACAATAGCCGACCGCCAATCTCTGATGAAGCGTTCAGTACCAGCATTAAAGATAGGCTTGCTACTGACGACCTTTGCACGAGTGCGATAGGCCTGAGAACGTTAGCGGTGATCAAATGAGAGTGAGAGAGGAAGCCCTACCAGCTGGTCATTGAAAAGAATGGTACAATAACTGCTAGGAAGCTTCTTGTTCTCCTCTTCCTTTGTCTCTCCACTTGGAATTGCAGGTTCAAACTCACGTCCCTTTCTATTTCCTTCACTACCTTGAGTATTTTCCATTTCAAGATTGACAATCTGGTGGATGATGACGCTGCAAATACCGCTCGGCCACAACGGGTCAGGTGGAGTATGAACAACAGCATCTTCTTCGCTAGTATCCAAAGAACCTTTATTATCTTGCAATTCCTGCTTGTCTTTAAGCGCATCTGGAAGATTGACATCCTTACCATGAGTTCTGAGTGCTGGACGGAATTGAGGCTTGCCAAAGTAGCCAACTTCCCAGTGAAGTTCGCCAGGCATAGAAGTGCCTTCCTTGAAACCCTTGAGTTTCGAGACTTGTGGGTACATCTTGCCAGGGTGCTGGATCAACTTTTGCATCGAGAGTTCGACCTTGCCAACTATATCATCGGCTGTAGTGCGGTCTGAATCCCAAAGCTCCATTGACAACTGCTCGTCGGCTTTGATGAGGTCTGGAGTGACCAAAAGAGCGCAAGTTTCCTCCCAGACAGGATTGAGATCGTCTTGGATGACACGGGTACAGTACATTGGCTTTCCATACTTGGAGAAGCTGACCGTGATGTATGGGTCACTTCCACCGCCTTTTCTACCACGACGATCCTGTTTACTAAGGCCGGTTGCTTTAAGGATGCGGATCCAGAAGATACCTAATGCTTTGACATCCTTTTGGATATCGTCGCCCACAAGCATCTTGCCCACGTCAAGCGTCATTGACTTTGGAGCAACATACTCTGCAGCAGCTGTCCCAATGGCATAGTTGACGAATTTCGAAATGACAGGCAAATTGAGAATATTGACGTTCGACTCAAGCATAGGCATGCACCCTGCTTGAACCTTTGGAAGCCCCATGAAGGTGAAGGTGACCGCCTTCAGGAAAGGAGGTTCCGGACCGATCTGTAATCGCAGACGGACAGTGCCGACCAGTCCTTGCAGCTCAACCCAAATTGGAAGAGGAATACCGAAAAGTCCCTTAATTCCAAGGTAGAAGACCAATTGCATATGCATATTGCGTGCCTTTGCTGAGACGCCTTTTCCGGCTGGTCTTGCATGGTATGCAAACGAGCATTCGATGTTGTAATAATCGCGGCTCTGTTCCTCAGCAGCGGCCTCCTGAGAATCTTTCTTCTCGGAATTCTGTTTGTGGATGTCGTCTTTCATCTCTTTCACATGGCTATCCGGCAAGGCTCGAAGGCTCAGAATGCGAAGTGGGTTCCTTCCTTGGTTGATCTCGGCAACTCGAACATTCTCAATAAGGCCAGGAACTGATGCTTGCATGATATCTTCAAGGGTATCAGCAACGCCGGCGAACATATCAGGATTTATTAGACCCCAGACGATTCCCAATAATGTATTCATCCACTCGACTGATTCTGGAATGAGATTTGCGGTAGCCTAGAAGTCATGGTAAGCCCGGCTTATACGGAGAAGAAGGAAAATCTTACTATTTCTCCTCTCTCCTGCTCACTCGCCCATTCATGTTCTCTGCCACAGCGTACAATGGCCTTCATCCACAAATATATGCCCGAAGAAACGCATATACCCAGGGGTATAAGGCCATATAGTCTGCCATTGAACATCTTTCCAAGTATTATTATGGCTGCAAGAACGGCAATGCAAAGGATTTCTGTTCGCTTCTCCAATTGCTGAAACATTGGCTCATAGCTGATCGACGGCGTAGGATGAAAGAGGATATTCGTTTTCTCGCCGTGGATCGGTACATCGGAAGTACTTCCTGGATATATTGGGTCCGGAGGCGCGGTGATATCCTGTGCCTTGCTGTATTCTTCACCGAATTGGTCCTTGCGACTTTGCATAGTCTAGAATATATTAGTTTGGGTAATAGTATGGGAGATCACGAGAACTCACTGTTTCCTTCCCTAAATTCGCATTGGGAACCGAGAGCTTAAACGCTGTCAGCAACCATCATCAAGGCTATAGAGTCTTGCAATATACCATGGGATTCTCTACAGACTTCATAAAATCTGCATTTACATCCTCAATCTGCACCTGCCTCCCAGTCGTAGGATCAGTGACAGTTTTCCGTGTGCCCTCCACTCCCACCGCCTGCCCCTCCTTATGATCCTTCACGTCAGCTCCAGCGGCGCCAATGGCCTGAGCTTTTTGGGCTTCAATTTCCGCATCTCGACGCTTTTTGTCCTTGTCCATGTTCTCAACAAACCTCTGGATACTAGGAATGGGATTCCTGCCCGAGTAATAGCCTCCAGGGGCATGCTTTTCATCGCCATACTTTGGCTCACCGCTTGCCATCGTGAAAATTCTAAATGCTTATGGGCTCGTCGTGAGCTTGAGAGGAAGCAGTGTTGCGATGCGAAACGCTCCTCAATATCGGATGCTTCGTCGTCGAAGCCTTCGTTTCTCATATGATAACTGGAGTTCATGGACCAGTGTGCAGCAAATGAAAATAAGAAAAGAAACTCAAAACACTTCCATCAAAAAGAAGAGCACTCAAATCCCTGGTTCTCTTAAGAAATAGAGAGTTCTGGCAATGATTGATCTCTTCTTGGAATTGAATGGACAAGGAAGGTAACTTGAGAGTTGATTTCGAGCGACGACGTGACGTCATATTGCTATTGACGTACAATGACAGCTTGACAGCACAACCATGCAATGACATTTATACATTCAAATTTCTGCCCTATCAACTTTCGATGGTAGGATAGTGGCCTACCATGGTTTCAACGGGTAACGGGGAATTAGGGTTCTATTCCGGAGAGGGAGCCTGAGAAACGGCTACCACATCCA
>Ga0123337_10000473_pt1 | contig 67113 bp, 71 predicted proteins | sample frozenSSSSmetaG_FD_89792 | JGI IMG/M metagenome (GOLD analysis project Ga0123337, IMG submission 89792) | Glacier valley bacterial and archeal communities from Borup Fiord, Nunavut, Canada, to study Microbial Dark Matter (Phase II) -... | ecosystem: Environmental > Aquatic > Freshwater > Ice >...
CCCTCGCCGCCTCCTACCTGCACCTGCAGCGCACCCCGCCCTCCCCCCCCCTCCCGCACCCCCTCCCCCTCCCGCACCTCTTCCCCCACCCCTCCACGACCCACGACCCCTTCGCCTCGCCCCTCCTCTTCTTCCGCGGCCCCGCCGTCCACCTCCCCACCGGCCTCGCCTGGGACGGCACGCGCGCCCCCTCGCCCTCTCCCGTCGCCGACGACGCCGGCACCCCGCGCGCCCGCAGCTACCTCAAGTTCCCGCCCGCGGCCAGCGGCCTGCGCATCCCGCGGGCGCGGTTCGGCGTCTCGGCGCGCGCAGACGGAGACGTGTGTAAGCAGCAGGCGGCGCTGATGGCGGCTGCGATGCGTCGCAGCATCGCGCGCGGCTACGAGGATGCGCGGGTGCTGGGGGATGGGGATGGCGCGGAGAGGGTTGCGGTTGTGGAGGTGGAGGAGGATGAGGGCGGGGAGGAGGGGGCGTGGGCGGCGGAGTGGTTGGGGGAGGTGGGGGGGTGGCGGTAGGGGGAGTGGGGAGCGGCCTACGTACACCGCGCCGCTCATCTCGCGAAAAACGGCCTCATAACACACACACGTACATACCACCAAACAGACCTCCCCCCCCACCTTCTCTTTTCTAAGCAGAGAATGCAGCATCCAGCATGGCATCGGGGACGCACATCCCCCACCCCACCCCACCCCACCCCAATCCCGCACGGCCGGCGGCGGCGGCGCAGCTCTCCACCACACCACACCACACGACCAGGAAGCCGGCCGGCGCGCCGCGGGGGAGGGGAGGGGAGGCAACACATCCATCCCCAAAACAGCGCGCCGTGGTCGCTGCACCCGGCGCTCTCACCACGCGAGGCAGGGTCGGAGATGCGGTGCAGTGCTGTGCTGTGCTTTGCCCGCTGTGCAGCGCGCGGATTTGCTGGGGGGAGAGGGGTATGGGTGGGGAGTGTACATACATACATACATACATACATACATACATCTCAGCGGGCGGCAAATGTGAAAAAGTGGATGGATGGATGGATTTAGTTTCCTCCATCGCTGCGCTCGCTAGAATACGATACGCTCTAGAACACGATACGCTCGCTCGTGGATTGTCGCTCGCAAGGGTCATGATACATCGTCAATCAGTCTCTCCTCCTCTCTCCTCTCTCGTTTCTGCCACAAATCCCCCTCATATCTACCCACCCATCACATCACATCCTATACCCCCTCTCCACATCCCTATCCCCCTCCCCACCCCCTCCATAAGCATCATACCCTCCGCCCACAGGCCCCCTAACACCCGCACCCACACCCGGCGTCCCACTCCTCTGTCCCTGTCCCTGCGCCTGCGCATCCCCGAAATACCCCTCCACAGGCGCCGTCATATTCCTCATCGGCGGTCTAAACCCCCCGGGCATCCCCTGTCCCTGTCCCTGCATCATCGGCTGCGCACTCGCACTCCTCGGCGTCGGCTCCTGGCCCTGGCCCTGCCCACTCGCATATCCTCGCTGCTGCTGATACGGCTGATACGGCTGATACGCCTGATACGCCTGACCCGCCGCGGGACTCGCCGTCCCCGCCCTGCCCATCGACGCATCGATCGACCCCTGACTCGGCGTCCCGCGTCCGTCCATCCTCCTCGGCGGCGGCCGGTACGGGTTGCCATTGCCGCTGCCATTGCCGCTGCCGCCAGCAGTGCCCGCGCTGCCATTCGACGCCACCGACGCCGCGTACGACGCCGCGCGCCCCGCATACCCGTACCCCTCCTGACCAACCTGCGCGCCCCTGCCCTGCGCGGCGTCGAGGTTCGGCACCGTGGGCTCCTGCGCGGCGTCGAAGTTCGGCAGCGTGGGCTCCTCCACCGGGCTGACGCCGTAGCTGTCCGCCGTCATCTGGCGGCTCGGGCCGCTGCGGATCACGGGATGGGGGCCGTAGGCGTCCTGCGCTGACGACGGGTAGGGTGGGTTGCGCGGCGGGAGGCTGGCGTACGGGGCTGGCGACATGGTGCGTTCCATGGGCGTCATGTTCATTGTGCGGTCGAGGGGTGTGTTGTTCATTGTGCGGTCGAGCGGCGTGTTGCCCATTGTGCGGTCGAGCGGGGTCATGTTCCTCAACGGAGGCTGCGCACCGTTGGAGAAGGAGTCCTGCGTCATCTGCCGCGACGGGCCGGGTGGGCCGTTGGAGAAGGAGTTCTGCGTCGGCTGCCGCGACGGCCCTGGCGCGCCATTGGCGAAGGAGTCCTGCCGCGACGGCCCTGGCGGCCCATTGCGCATCTGCTGCGGGTTGCGCGGCCACTGGCTGCCGTTCGTGCTGCCCGTCATGGTCCTCTGGGGGCCGGGGAACGGGAAGGCGGGCTGGTTCGTGTCGAGGTGCGGCAGGGAGGGGGCGGGCGAGGCGGCGCGCGCGTAGCCCATGTCTGCGGCGGCGGCCATGAGGGGGGCGTTGGAGGCGTAGCTGGCGGAGGAGATGGCCGAGGAGGAGGTGCCGAGACGGCTGGGGCCCATCGGCCGCTTCTGGTCCAGGTTGCTGAGCTCGAGGTCGGGGAGTCTGGGCTGTTGGTTCGATGGGGTGCCGGGGCGGGAGGTGTAGGGTGGGAGGGTGGCGGTTGTGTCGTTGCGGTTGAGCATGGGCATTGCAGGGAGTTTGTCGGTGGATTTGGTGTCGAAGAGCGTCGGCAGCGTTGCTTGGCGACCTAATGTGGGCTTCTCTCCGTTCTTGAAAGCCTTCTGGTCCGCCTTCACCCTCTTCCGCTCCTCCTCTTGGATGGCCTTGTTGACCTTCACACTAACGATCTCGCGCAGCCGGCCGTTAATCTTCCTCTCGCAATATCCAGAGAGCCCGCCATCCCCATTCGGAATATAGTGCCAGAGGAAGAGCAGGTAGAAGGCCATGGCCAGCAACAGACTGAGGGCCGCAAAGACCCAGATGATGAGGGTGAACAGCATACCCGACAAGACAACGGCCTGCTCCCTATCCTGCTTTGCCAAGATGCCAAAGTTCTCGAAGAACTTGAGGATCGACGTGGCCGCATCGGGCTCGGCGGGGTCGAGCTTCGCGACGTACAGCTCCCTGAGGGTGAGGGCGTTGATGACCTGTCTCGGGCCGGAGCAGAAGATGACGCGGATCCACGACTGGAAGGAGAAGTAGGTGAAGAGCGCGACGTACTCGGCGCCCTTCTTACTCGTCGTCAGCTCGGAGAAGACGAGGAAGCGCTTCCAGCCGCGCGCGCGGCCGAAGATGCGGATGGCCTGCAGGCGGACGGCGAGGGAGTCGAGATAGCTCTCGGCCACGGCGCCACGGCGCATGATGCGCCATGCTCGGATGTGCTCGTAGACGACGTTGACCCACGACGCGATGATGCATCCCGTGAAGATCCATTTCGAGACAGAGAGAGACACGGGCGGCTTGATGCCGGTGAACTTGTTTAAGGCGAGGAGATTGTAGGCGGTGAATGTATCGACGCCGTAGACGGCGACAGAGATCAAGAGGGAGAACCACAGATAGGCATATGCTAAGTATTCGAAGAACGACGACGACTTGAAATCCTGAAGACTCTGTGTGGGCGTTAGCAATCGTGTGTCACGAGATGGATGGGATGGCAGACTCACGATGAAATCCCACTTCTCCTCGGGCTTGATATCGCGGGCCTTCTGGCGCCGTGAACAGAGCATTATGAAGTAAATAAAAAGGGAGAACTATGTCTGGACCAGCCAGATCGATGGGTATTGTAAGAAAGATGTGAAATGAAAAATGAAAGATGAATCGCGGCGATGAGTGGTGATGGGTGATGATTCCCTTCCTTCGTCAGGAATGTGGTGATGTGGACTTCAGTCGTCGACAAGCAGATCGTCGATAAGAAGAAGATCGGCAAGTAGATCGTCGACAAGCAGATAGATCGCGGGTTCGTGTGTCGTTCATGAATGGATGCAAGTCTTCTCCGCCTGCGGGAATTGACCTTGCGAGACTCGAGATGGTGGATGTCGAGGGATGGTGAATGAGTGTTGATAGTTGGTGGTTGGTGTTGATGGTTCGTGGTTTCGGTTGATGTGTGCACGGAGTGAATAGTGTCGTGAGGAGTCGAGGTGAATTGGCGCCACGCACGCGTTTAGAGGCAGATGCGCATTTGATGCTTAGGCCAAGGGGTTGGGTATAGCGTATAGCGTATAGCTATAGCGTATAACGTATGGCAGTAGAGTGCAGTAGAGTGGTATGTCTACAGCACAGAAGGGGTTGATCAGACGCAGGTGGTGTCGCAGATGTCGTTGGATTGCAGTCAGGAGCTGAGCTGGGCGGCTGCTGGCTATGTACCTTTGAGAGAGGAGAGGAGATAATTGCCAATGATTGTTTGTTTGTTCAAAGAGCGTGGTGCTGTGTATTGAGGGAGACAAGAATAGAACAGGCACAATGGACATAGATAATGGGATAGATAGACAATGGAATAGACAATGCACATCGACAATAGAATAGCAGGCAGGACAGTAATACAAAGATGGAGCACAAAGATGAAGCACAAAGATGAAGCTCAATGAGAAGCACAGCACAATGAGATGCCCTGATGATAGTCTCGTATAGCCATAGCCAATGCACCACAGCGTCAATTCAGGAGTATCAGGAGTATCAGGAGTATCAGGAGTATCAAGATTACCTAAGCCCAGCCAAGATTAAGATTGTACCTGACAGCCGTGACAGCCATGACAACCCCGAGGTGACAGCCATCCACTCTCTCTCCACCCCTCGCCTTAATCCGCGACGGCGCTATCCTGATTCTGGCCTAGCCGTTCCTGGATGCGCTGGGGTCGGCCCGCTTTGATGCCGGTGGCCGGTGGCCGGTGGCCGTGACGGCTTGAAACGTGAAGGGGTGTCACCTGACCTATCTATGGACATTGTACAGCTCGGGAGACACAGTAGAGTACAAGTAGAGTATATAGTACACAAACACATCTGACATATATATATATTTACATATATTTACACTCACAGCTCACAGCTCACTCACGTACTCACATCCCATCAATCACGTCACCTGCACAACACTCAATCATCCATCCATTCATTCATTCATTCGCAGCACGCTCGATTCCCTGTCTACGCGCCTAACCATCTTCTCCCCTCTTCTCCGCACATCTCTGTCTTCCCCCGATGCGAGGCGACGCGCTCATTGCTATCTTACACTGGATATCCGCCAACCCCAACCCCGACCCTCGACTCCCCCTCCAGAACGCCGGGGCGGGGGGAGATGGAGAATGATATGATGCGCTGGGTGGGATGACCCCTGTACTTATACTGTACTGTACCATGTCCTGCCCGGCTATCCAACACGACCCCTCCGCCATCGATCGATGTTGCTGTGTCCCGCCGGCTGCCTTTCCCTCTCGTGTCATGCTGTAGTGCGCTCGCCATCCATAATCCTCTCCTCCTCAACAAACGCTGTATCTCCTCCTCAGGCATACCATACCCATACCCATCCCCATCACACCCCCCACCTCTCCCCCCACCCCTCCCCCTCCTCCCCTCCTATCTTAATACCCATTCTTCGTATACGTCGGCCCCAGCCCGCGGCCCGAGTACGCCGCGCTGCCCTCCTCGAAGTACGGGTGCGCGCACGCCTGCTTCGCCGAGATCCGCCCCGCCGGGTCGTACACGAGCATCATCTCCAGCAGGTCCAGCCCCGCCACGTCGAGGTTCGTGCACAGCGGCAGCCCGTGGTCGCGCTGCCACTTGGGGAACGACGACTTGAAGTCGGGGAACGACGTCACGCCGGGCCACTCGAGCTCCGTGGGCGTGCCGAGGAGGCTGCGCGGGGGTGTTAGCTGCGCGTGCGCGGGGTTTGTGGTTGGGTGTTTGGGCGGGAGGGGAGAGACTGGGGAAGGGGGGACGGAGGAAGGAAGGAAGGAAGGAAGGCAGACGTACCGGAAGATCTTGAAGATCTCGTCGATCTCAGAGTCGCCGGGGAACAGCGGCTTGCGCGTGCACATCTCCGCGAAGATGCAGCCGACGGACCACATGTCCACGCCGGTCGAGTACTGGCGGCCGCCGAGCAGGATCTCGGGCGAGCGGTACCACAGCGTGACGACCTCGTGGGTGTACGTCCGCAACGGGACGCCAAAGGCTCTCGCGAGGCCGAAGTCCGCAAGCTTGAGGTTCCCGTCGCGGTCGATCAGCAGGTTCTGCGGCTTCAGGTCGCGGTGCAGCACGCGGTGGCTGTGGCAGTAGCGCACGCCCTCGCACAGCTGGCTCATGAACTTCTTGACCATGGCGTCGCCGAGGCCCAGGCGGCCGAGGTCGGGGCCCGAGCCCTCGGGCAGCGCCTTGCCGCGCCCGCCGTCGCTGACCGGCAGCGCCTCCATGTACTTCTTCAGGTCGAGGTCGAGGAACTCGAAGACGAGGTACAGCTTGTGGCCGTCGGCGTGCACGATGTTGAGCAGCCGCACGATGTTCGGGTCGTTCATCTCCTTCAGCAACGAGATCTCGCGGATCGCCGTCGACGGCACGCCCTCGTCCTCGGCCTCGAGCCGGATCTTCTTGAGTGCCACGATGCGTCCGCCGTGCAGCAGGTCGCGCGCCTTGTAGACCACGCCGTATGTGCCTGTGGGGAGGGTGTCAGCATTGCTTGGCGTGGGGCTGGACGCAGTGATGGGAGGGACGAGAGCGGGTATACAGACCCTCTCCGATCTTCTCCAACTTCTGGTAGTTCTCCATGGCGTGTGATTATCTGGTCTGGTCTTAAAGGAGCGTGGTGGTCGGGATGGTCGAAAGTCTCTCCTTGGGGAGCTGCGAGGAACGTATTTAGCGGGGCGTGAAATGAGGGGCAGCACGAGCTGGCATCCGCTGCTTGTGAGGTCCCAGGGCGATATTCGGGACTGGATTGGTCTCTGATATAGGCTAGACTTCGTTATGCTTTGTTATGGGAGAATTAGACGGCCGAAGAATTCGTTTGTCGGCATAAGTTGGTCGTGCTGTTTGTTGTCCTTCTCGGGGGTCCAAAGTAAATAAAGAGTTGTCGCGAAATCAAGCCCGACCAGCAACGCGCTTCGCTTAGTCCAGTCGTGTCTCATCAACTTTTTTGACGCATCACATAAATAACTATCTCACAATGATCACATAAATAACTACGCATGGACAACAAGACACTTGCTCTCTTTCTCGAATTCATTTGTCTAAAATCTGAACATATTTAACAAAGGCCATTCTCTCTATTTTCTTTAAATCACCATGATAGCCCTCAATGAGGCCACGGTGCGTCAGAGAGCGCCTGCCCTCGATCCGCGAGAGCCACCGCCACAAATCTTGAAGGATGTCTTCAAGCGTTTTCAAAAGCTACCGCCGTCTGCCATTGCTACAGAATCTCACATCTTGGATTTTGAAAAAGACATATCATCTCATGGAGTAGAAAAGACCGGCAGCATCTCGTTGGAGGCTTTGAAGTCCATCTATAGACGCTTTCTGGGAAATGAAAATAGGTTCGATGTCGATGTCTTTCAAGACCAGCCCGTATATACCTCTGAAGCTTTACCAGGTAGGAGCACTTTCTGTCACATAAACTCTTTCACCTTGCAATGGCTGTCCTTGGTTCTCTCTTGCGGGCCGCTCTCTTGTATACGTCTGCCATCACATGATCGCTCCTGACACCGTCGCAGGTCTTCTCATATTACCATCTTTCCTGCCTCCATCTGTTCAAAAAGAGCTTCTGTCCCGTCTTCTCCATCGAGACCTGTCGGACCAGAAGCATCAAACAAACGTCCACATGTTCTACGACATGCCCTATCCCCACGGCACGTCATGCCAAGAGGAAGCTTCATCTGAGAATGCCTCCTTCTTTTCCTATTCTCCAAAAAGCAAGATCACATTCACTCCAAAAGACCCAACTGTACACAAGCCGCTCTCCATATCCAAGTTCATGGAAAAGAGTCTTCGATGGGTGACCCTCGGTGGCCAATACGACTGGACAAACAAGGTCTACCCAGACGAGGCCCCGCCCGCATTTCCCGCAGATATCAAAGATCTCCTCGAGGGTATATTCCCAGACATAAAGGCCCAGGCTGCTATCGTCAACCTATACAGTCCAGGCGATACGCTAAGTCTGCATCGCGACGTCAGTGAGGAGAGCGATAGGGGCCTTGTTAGCATCAGTCTGGGTTGCGCCTGCCTCTTCGTTGTCGCCCTTGGCCGTGATTCTACGGATCATGTCCTCGTACGACTGAGGTCGGGCGACGCGGTGTTCATGTCCAAGGAGGCCAGGTTTGCCTGGCACGGAGTGCCGAAGATCCTGCCAGATACTTGTCCCGAATACTTATCGTCTTGGCCGGCAGAGGATGGAAAATACGAGGAATGGCGGGGTTGGATGCGCAACAAAAGAGTCAATCTCAATGTTCGACAGATGTTTGACTGAAATAGAAAGTCTCAAACGTCGAAGAAATCGAAGAAACCTCGAGGGAAGACAAGGACAGCGCCTGCATTGAATCTATGGATTACGAGCGGAAATCCGACTCGCCTGCAGAATTCAAGGTCCTGCAGGTTGTTCCTAACGTATGTACATAGGTACATACGTTGCTCCGTCCGATACCCTCAACAAACACCAGCCGTAAGCTAAATCTTTATCTTATCGGCCATCTACCCCGCCTTATCAACAGCGACGCAGACTACATATATCCCTTCACTCTCACTACTGCATCAAACACATTCAAATATATTGATTCAATATGTCTACATGGCAAGAATTAGCAAAAGCCAAGCGCGAGTCCATTCTCGCAGCAATCCCAGAGAAATGGCGCATATCCTCCATCCCCTCTGCCCAGGAGCAACGTAACGTCACGGGGAAATACATCCAGCAATTCCTCACAGAAAAAGAGATTGAGATAACAGAAACAGATGCCGTTGGTATTCTCGCAGAGACAAGAACTGGGTCTTGGAAAGCAGTTGAAGTCACGGAGGCGTTCTGCCACAGAGCGGCTTTAGCACATCAACTGGTGCGCTGAGCATCCAAGCGATCACTAGAGATATCATTAACCATCTAAACAGGTCAACTGCCTCCACGAAATCTTCTTCGACGCCGCGCTCGCCGTCGCCAAAACCCTCGACGCCTACTATGCCGAATTCCAAAAGCCTATCGGTCCTCTCCACGGCCTTCCCATTTCCCTGAAGGACCAATTCCACGTCCGCGGCGTCGAGACTACCATGGGCTACGTCGGCTGGATAAACACCTTCGAAGGCCACCCCAATGACCCCCGCGCCCGCGTCTACGAGTCCGAAATGGTGCGCGAACTGCGCGCCTGCGGCGCAATCCTGTACGTCAAGACCGCCGTCCCGCACACCCTGATGGTCGGCGAGACGATCAACAACATCATCGGGTACGTCTCGAACCCCACAAACCGCCTGCTGTCCAGCGGCGGCAGCTCTGGGGGCGAAGGCGCCTTGATCGCGCTCCGAGGGAGTCCGGTGGGATTTGGCAGCGATATCGGCGGGAGTATTAGGATTCCGGCTGCGTTTAATGGATTGTTTGGACTGAGACCGAGTGCGGGGAGACTGCCCTACGAGGGGATGACGAATAGTATGGATGGGCAGAATTCGATCTTGTCTGTCGTCGGGCCTTTGGGGACGAGTATCGGTGCGTTGAGATTGGTGGTGAAAAGTGTATTAGCGCAGCAGCCGTGGCTGTATGATCCGCTCGTGCACGAGATTCCATGGAGGAGCGAGCAGGAACAGGAGGTGCTGGATCTTGTTAAGTCTACTGGACAAGGCTCTGGAAAGCAGCTGGTATTTGGGATCCTGAGGGATGATGGGATCGTCCGCCCCGTGCCGCCTGTGAGGCGTGCTCTGGACATCGTCGTCAAAACCATCGAGAAGCTTGGCCATAAAGCCATCGAGTGGAACCCACCCTCCCACAAAAGAGGCATCGATATCGGCGTAAGCCCCTCTCTTTCTTCTCCCATTCCCTCTCGCCACCTCTCCCTCCCACTGACCCATCCAGATGCAAACCTGGATCTTCGACGGCGCCCTCGACATCCACACCTCGCTCTCCCTCTCTGGCGAACCCATCGTCCCCCAGCTCCTCAGCGCCTACGGCACCGCGCCCGTGCCGCAGTATACCGCGTCCGCCATCGCCGCCGTCAACATCGCCAAGCGGCAGTACCAGAAGGAGTACGCGGACTACTGGAACTCAACGGAGGCACTGACTGGCACTGGACGGCCCGTGGACGCCGTGGTAATGCCCGTGGCGCCGTTCCCTGCCGCGCGACCCGGGAAGTATGACCATTATGGTACGTCCCCTACAATCCCCGAGGCGGAAGTGAGGCAGGGTTGGGGCGGAGACGAAGGTAACCCGCAGCCCCCCTCATTCTCCCATCCCCCCTCTCCTCCCCCGCACTTCCCAGTCCCCAACCCCTAAACCCCACCACATTTCATCCCTCACACGCCCCAGGCTACACAACGATCATCAACCTCCTCGACTACACCTCCGCCGTCCTGCCCATCACCAGCGTCTCCGCCCTCGACGTCGCGGACCCCGCCTTCGTCCCCCTCAGCGCCGCCCCCGAGGACCGCCGCGTGTGGGCGAGCTACGACCCCGCCGTGTACGAGGGCGCGTGGGTGGGTCTCCAGGTCGTGGGGCGCAGACTGCAGGAGGAGAAGGTGTTGGCTGTTACGGAGATATTGGCCGAGGGGCTGCTGGCGGCATGAGGCATGAGGCATTCTACAGCACAAAACACACGTATATAAGTAAGGCATGTCCTACGTTGGATGCATGGCGGTGTGAGCGCGCTTTGGTGTAATCGGCAGTCTGTAGATGGGAGAGAGTTCGTTCGGGAGGAGCGTCCGCGAGGTAACTCGAACCATCCTCATATCTGTCATTTCGGAGTATGGCGTCTACGTGTACATCTCCGTTTCATTGCATTCCCTCCTCTCTTCTCTCCTCTAGCCTTCCCCCCCTTCTCCTCTCTGTGACGTTTTCCGGATATTTACAGTATTTACATAAATAGACAACCACCCCCTATAAAATAGAGACCTTCCTTCCTTCCTTCATTCACCCATCCATCCATCGCGCATATCCCAACGCGACAACGCCCATCCCTTTCTCCACCCTCATAACCGGAACACACACACACACACATGCCGTACCCGCACAACCAAGAGCCCCCCCACATCCTCACCGCCGTCCATAAACAGGATGCTCCTGCACCACCCTCTTCGGCCCCCTAACCGGCGGCGTCACCCTCCTCGCCGTCCCCGCGCTCCCCTCCCCACCCCCCTCGCGACCCTGCAGCACACCCCCCACGGGATACGTCGTGTAGCTCGGCGCGCCGTCGCGCGGGTCCGGCGCCACGAACTCGGCGTCGCGGCGGAACAGCTGCAGGATCTCGTTCATGCCGAGCTTGCCGGCGCCGCCCTTGGCGCCGCCCTCGATCGCCTGGCTGGCCAGCTCGCGCTTCTTCTCCTGCAGCGCGAGGATGCGCTCCTCGACGCTGTCCTTGACCGTGATCTTGTACACGACGACGTCCGTCTTCTGCGTGAGCCGGTGCACGCGGTCGATGGCCTGTTCTTCGACGAACTGGGCGCTGTCAGCACGGGCACGGAATTGGGGGGGGGGGAGGGGACGGAGGAAGGGGGGGGCTTACGGGGTTCCAGAACGGCTCCAGTATGACAACCCGCGTCGCGGCCGTCAGGTTGAGACCGAGCGATCCGCACTTGAGGGAGCACAGCAGGATCCGACACGACTTCTCCTCCCTCAGCATCTTCAGACTCGCTTCGCGCAGATCATTGCGCATGCTGCCGTCGTAGCGGGTGTACTTGTACCCATCCCGCTTCAGAAACGGCTCGATCAGGTCCAGCATCGACGTGAACTGCGAGAACACGATGAACTTGTGCTGGTCGGCCTCCTTGCCCAGGATCCGCAGCAGATGCGTGATCTTGGTCGAGGTCACGATCTCGGAGAGCTTGTGCGCGTCGGCGTCGCGCGTGAATTCGTCGTCGGAGTCTGAGGGGGATAGGTCATCGTCTTCGACCTCGACGACGGATTCGTTGTCGCTGGCGGGGGAGGAGTCGATTGTGACGACTTCCTTGGTGATCTTGAGGTCTGCGTCGTCGCGGGTATCGTCGTCATCGCCGTCATCGGAAGCTGAGAGCTGGCTGTCTTCACTACCAATATCAATACCTTCGCCCTCGGCATTCTCATCATCTGTGCCACCTGCTTTACCCAGAGTGGTTGGACCCCGGTCCTCCTCGCCCACTATCCAGGAACCGTCATCTTCGTCGTCACTATCGATGATGACGTTACGGTTTCTTGCCTTGCGCTGCGGTGGTGTTCGGCTCTTGACTTTCGGCTCCGTCTCTTCAGAACGGCGGGAGCGTATCGCGGCGATGCGGTCTATGCGAGATGTGGGCTTCTTGATGCTCAATAATAGGTCCGCCTCGCACTCTTCGCATCTAATCGCACCCGTCTTCGCCAGCTCCTTGCCGATCTCCAACTGGCAGACATCACACTTCTTACTCGCAACTCCAAGGCCACCAAACATGCCCGCCAGATCATCAACATCATCCTCCGTAGCCACAGCCTTCCTCCTCGGCGTGGACGGCACAGTCGCTGCTTCAGCTCCCAGAGCCTCACCGTCCTTACCAAGTTTATTCGCCACCAACTTCGGATGATTGCATGCCTGCCTAAGTCTCAGAAGCAGCACCAATGCACTCGCATAATTGACCTTCTCCCCACCCATCATCTGCTCCAAGCTCTGATCGGTTCGCTTCTCAAGACGATCGTAGAACAGTCGCTCTTCGGGCGAAAATTCCGCGAACACTTTCTCAATCTTGCGCTCTGTGACTTTAAAGCCGGTGGTGCTTGGTTCTCCTGCAGCAGAGGGCTTGCCGCCAGGATTCAGGGCGCCGTCTTTCTTCAGGATTTCCTTGGTGCGGCGCTTCATGAAGATCTTGAGATAATGTTGGAGTCTCTTGATAGCGACATCGCCACGGCCGTTCTTCATGGGGCGGTCGATTTGCTCTTTCCATTGTTTGAGGTCGTCATATGGTTTGATGCGGAGGAATTTGATGAGACTCTGTAGCTCGTCCAGGTTGTTCTGCATTGGTGTTCCAGTAAGGCACCAGCGATACTGGCTCCTCAATGCATAACAAGCCTGTGTAGCCTTCGCATTGCGATTCTTGATCGTATGTGCCTCATCGAGGATAACTCGGTACCAGTGCAGGCCGAAACAGCCTACCTTGATTCCATCGGGCTCGTCCGAGGAATTGCCCCATTCCGAGACCAGAATCTGATAGGTTGTGATAACGACATCATACTTCCTCAACTCTTTGAAGTTCTTGGTACGCTGCGGTCCATGATGGACAATAACACGTAAGGCATGAGAAGGAGCCACCTTATCCTTGATTTCCACCTCCCATTGTCTAATCAGAGCCAGCGGTGCCACGACGAGCGTGCATTTCTCCATCGCGGATGGAAATTTACGCTTCCCGTCTTCGAGATCTGATCCGCTTGGCTTAGAATTCGTAATAATCAGTGAGATAGATTGTAATGTCTTTCCGAGACCCATATCGTCTGCCAAGATTCCGCCTTTAGGAACTGTGCCTTTCTTCCTTGTGCCAAGCTCGCGATCCCTCATCCAGCCTAAACCTTCAATTTGATGAGGAAGCAGCTTGACGTTGATGCCTTCTACCGTGCCATCATCTTCATCTTCCTCATCCTCCTCCACTGGCGCATCTTCCGTGACTGCTAGATTTTTCAACATAGAGCTTAATTCCCCTGCTGCATCCTTCTTCTTGCGTGATCTAGTTCTTGGCATATCATCCTCATCTTCAATGGCTCCCTCCAGAAGAGCTTTGAGGTCTTCAGCCGCCTTCTTCGGGTCCACAAAAGTATATGGCTCAGCTGGCCCCAGACTATCTCTATAGCCAGCTCCCGTGAGATCAATCGGGTTTTGATACTGTCCTACTGGCTGAATATGCGGCTGATAATTATTGACGGACTTGAAACCACCTTCATATTTGTTCCCAAACGAACCATAAGAAGTCGCTGGTGCCGGCTTGGTGGTTGTATAGACTGGTGCGCTTGGTTTAGAGATAGGAATCGGGACACCAGGAGGAGGCATATAATCTGTCGTGTACGAGCTTTGATATCCTGGTATATGATTTTTTATCTCGCCAGATTGCTCTCGCTGGAACTGTGGACGGGCGGGTTTCGTCGGTATAAACATGCTCGAGCTCGTGTTATACTTCGACTGGCTCTGGATCGCGTTGCCAGTGCCTTTGCTGAGAGGCGATTGAGGCATCGTAGGACGTCCAAACTGAGGGACAAATGTGGGCTGTGCTCCTAATTGTAGAGCAGGTTTTACTGTGTACGGATCCATTGTCCGTGACGCGTTCGGCTCATTCTGCTGGACCGGCTTGGGCTCTGCCTTCGCAGGCGATCTTTCGTTGACCATGGCTTGCAAGACTTTCTTGGATGCGCCTTTGGCGACCTTGTCGTTTGCGCCGAAGACAAATGGAACTGGAGATGGAGATGGAGCTGCTGACTCCTTACGCTCTCCTGGAAAGAACCCGCTGCTCTCGGCAGAAGTGACGTCGAAGAGAGACGTCGAATTTCCAAAGTCGCTCAAACTAGGTGAATGATGCGGCGGGGTACATTCAAAGGAGAATTCAGAGCTCGGCGGGATGGGCGTCCGCTGCAGATGCTGGAGGTCGTGAGGAGGCGTTTTGGTGACTGAAGAGTTGAGGAAGTCTTCAAAAGCACTTTTCTGAAGCGGTTTCCTTGTCTTGGGCGGTTGTGTCTCGGGGAGCGCGGTGTTTGCGAAATTTGGCGGTTGTGTTGACTTGGACGTGTTTTTGCCCCAGGCTGGTTCGTTGCTGGCGTCCATGATTGCGATTAGCCATGCGTCCGCGCTCTACATACAATACAGTGCAGTGCAATCGACAAAAGAGAGATTTCTTGAGGAGATGACTTTATACATACCTCGTACACTGATCTTCTATGTCTATGCGCTATGATTTGGTCGACAGTAGTAGTACTCTAGTTTGTTATTTCTTGACATTTCTTGATTTTAGATCGCTCTAGGCACCGGTGGTGTTGTGTTTGTGCTTAATTGATGCATCTCATACATGGCTATCGCGATAAGCGTTGGCCCGGTGAACTCTAAATACAAAGTATATCTTATTTTATATTATATCTTATACTATATCTTATATTATATCTTATATGTCTCAGAGGGCCTCACAACATTACTTTATATCAAACAATTGCCTATTAGGATTGTCCTAGTGGACATTCTGTTACGGATGCTTGGGGTTCAACGGTTGATTATACTATAAAAATCCAAATCCTAGAAGCGCTTGCATATTCGTTGTAGTGACATTTCCCACCATATTCCAGACTCCAGAGCTCCCCTTCACTCGTTATTACCCTGTATCTTATCCTTGATCTCTATAATCCCTATTAACTGCAGCTTCAAGTCTGCTCCGTCGCTTTCCATTCCGTTCTTCCTAGCCTCACAATCTCCGACTGTCCCAACGTCCAGACCTTTGGCCCTTCTCCCGCCAACGCCTTCAAGCCTCCACTAACCGCCGCTTTCGCAATAACATCTGCATCTTGCGCCCATCCATCCGTCAGCCAATGGCCACTGATGCCACCCAGAAACTTCGCAACATGTCTGATCGCCGCCTCCGACGGTCTCGAATCCTCCCTCGCCCCAACAATCAGTCCCGGTCTCAGAATCACCGTCTTCTCGAAGTCCAGCGCCTTGACAGCGTCCTCGAGCTCCCCCTTCATCTTGGGATACCCGAAGCGCGAGTTCGCATCGGCCCCGCCGCTGCTGACGAGCACGTAGACCTTGACGCCGGCCTTCTTGGCCGCCTGCGCAAGCTCGAGGTTCAGGTCATAGTCGATCTTGCGCTGGTTGTCGAAGCCGCCTGCTGCGGCGCGGGTCGTGCCCAGGGCGGAGAAGAAGAGATCGGGAGTCGGCTTGAGGGTCGGGACGGTGCTGGACCATTTGGTGGAGTCTTCGACGACGGCATTCAGCTTGGCGTCGGAGGCCTTGGGTGCGCGGCGCGTGAAAGAGGTGATGGCGCTGATGACTGGGAGCTGGACAAGCGTTGACAGGATGTTGGAGCCCTGGATGAGGTGTCAGTCAGCAATTGTCAGACGTGCAGCGTGGAGTGGATGGGACGAGGAGGCTGGTAATGGTAAGAAGACTTACGACTAAGCCGGTACTTCCAACGATGACTGAGGAGGTCATGATGGGTGGATGTGATTTCGCAAGGCTGAAGTTACTGTAAGTGTCAGACGTCACTCTTGCTTGCTTGATCGCCCGATGACGTTCCAGCAGCAGCAGCATCATCTCGGGGAAAGAACATACATTTTATAGAGATCCAATAGGCGCGGAATACGAATGTTTGCCTTTTCTTGGTGATGACGAGCCACAGTCTGCCTTGCTGATGAATGTATAATATAATGTAATGTACAGCGCTGGACGAGAGCTCCCTTCTTTTTATGCTAATCACAACAGTTGGAAACTGGGAATGCTGACGGACCTTCGATTAACCCGACTTGACTTGCGCGGCTCGGAGCTGCCTCTCAGCCTTGTCCCACCATCACGTGCAAATGACAAACAAGCACGTGCTTGCCGGCAAGATCATGGCAAATCATGGCAAAATCATGACGACCATGGGATTTGCTTCAGATCACGTGATAACCACATGTCAATGCCAAGCCGCCATGCGCGGGATGGGGACTAGCGTATGCAATACACAATTTAGACGAGAATTGCGTGATCGCGACTTTCCCGCTTCGATATCACTGATGTGAGTGAGTGATATGGCCGCGATACTTCCATCACCAGCAAATAATGGCGGCGCACTTTGTACTCTCAAGACGAAGGCGCAATCCCCGAGGTGGGTTGGGACCTGATAGATCTGGGGTCTTGGTAAGAAATTATTCATGTTGATATTCTTTTCTCTCATCTCGGTTTTCATTCATTCCTTCTACTTCTCCTCCTCTTCCTCCTCCTCAAGGTGTTCAGAGTCTCTCACCCTCATCCTCACCCTTACCCTCCCTTCGCGATCTTTCCTCTGCGTTCTGCCTGCGACGCGACTCCAGCTTGCTCTTGCTCTACCTGAACGACATTCTCTCCCTCCTTCTCGTCCCCTTCTTTGTTGATATACATAATCCACCATGCGTTTTGAGAAGCAGGAACCGTTCGGAGGCGCCCTCCTCGAGAGCACCTGGAACAAGGAGAAGCAGCCCGAGTCGACGACCACGAACTTCACACAAAAGTCATCGGCTCTGCCATTTGGCCAGTCAATTGACCTCGCCTCCATCAGCGGACCGACCTATGTCACGGCACAGACCTTGGTCCAACAGGTCGCATATTCATTGAGCGACAAGCTGTACAGTTACTCCCCAGAGACCTTCGACCTCGACATCTCCGTGAAGGACTGGGCCGCGGCCAAGACCAGCAACGCCTATGGCTACCCTACCTCGATCTCTGCCATGCAGACAAGAACCGGCGCCGGCTCAATTGCCCTTGGATACATGTTCTCGAAGGACTTCGATCTCACCAAGAGACACGTCCCACAGTCGCTCCTGGCCTCCGCGTCCAGCTTGAACCACCTGCGCCCAGCCCTCGACCAGCTCTCTCTGCTCTACTCGGTCGCCAACCCATTCGTCGCCCACGTCGCCGCCGTTGACTACGCGTCTGGATCTTCGAGTGGCCTTGTCACCGATTACACCTCTGCCTTGGCTGCTGCTGAGGACCTCGGCCTTGCGCTTGTCGCCAGCGCATCTCCATACGAGGCCCAGCACATCTCGCTCTTCTCAACTCTCTTGGCTACACTTCTGCCAACAATCCATATCTACGATGGCATCAAGGTTGGAAGGGATACTATTCGGGTTATTGATGCCCTTGATCAGGCTGGCTTGAAGGGCGCATACACTGCCGTCTCCAAGGAGATTGCTGCTATCAGCAAGAAGGCCGATGTCGATTCCAAGGTTACTCAAGTTCTCAAGGCTTTCAACGGCGAGCTTGGCACCGCATATGAGCTTTTTGAGTACCACGGACATGAGGCAGCAGAGACAGTCTTGGTTGTCTTCGGCACTGTTGAGGCTTCTCTGGCCTCTCAAGTTGCAGTTAAGCTTGCCGAGGGAGGCGCCAAGGTTGGTGTCGTCAATGTCCGCGTTTACAGGCCGTTTGTGGAGGAGGCTTTCCTCGCTGCACTCCCCGCATCCGTGAAGACTGTTGCTGTCCTGGGACAGGTTCAGGATGCCCAGGCCGTTGCAGACAATTCCATCCACTCCGCTCTTTATGCCGACGTTTCCGCCGCTCTGGCTTTCTCTGATAAGTTCTCTGCTGCCTTGTCCATCGTTGACAGCAAGTATGCCAGAGAGCAGTCTTTCACTCCAAGCTCCGTTGCTGCTATTTTCAGCCAATTTGATACCAAGGCTACCGCTGATGCCGAGGAGAAGATTCAGCTTCTGCCCGCTGGCAAGGCAGAGCAGTATGTTTTCTGGGATCTTGACGCATCTGTTGCCGCGTCTGCCCCGGTTGCTGTTGCGAAGCTTCTTGCAAACGATTCGGCCAGCAACGTCTTCGTCAAGCAAGCCTATGACAACTTTGTCCAGGGCGGTGTTACCAGAAGCGACATCCGCAGCTCCAAGAAGTCCATCGATACCTCTTATCCAATTGAGGAGGCCGATGTTGCTGTTGTTGGTGATGAGAAGATCTTCAAGGACCTCGCTGTCCTTAAGAGTCTCAAGACTGGCGGGAAGCTTATCGTGAAGCTGCCTGGTGTTAAGAACGAGGATGTTGAGAAGAAGCTCTCCGCTCCTCTGCGCCGCGACATCCAAGCCAAGAATGTCGACCTTTACATCTTGGACCCAACCCTCTCCACTGCTGTTGAGAAGGATGCCACCTTGGAATCTCAACTTCTCGAGGTTGCTTTCCTGAACGTTGCTCGTCCAGAAGTTCTCGCAGGCGGATTGGTGAAGCTGGCCGCCATCAATGGAAACGCCACTTCTTTGACCGAGGTTACTGCCGATCTTGAGCAGTCTCTCCGACAATTTGAGGTCCCAGCAACATGGGCTGAGGTTGAGGCCGAGGCTGAGGTTAAGGAGCTTCCAGAGAATGTCCAGACTACCAGCTTTACCAAGTTCGACAAGGAGGAGGTTGAGGAGCCAGCCCTGCTCAAGGACTGGCAAGCTGCTGCCAAGGGTCTTATTTTCAAGGAGGCCTATGGCACCGCTACTACCCTCAGACCAGATCTGTCCGTGAAGACTTTCACTGTCAAGGTGCAGGAGAACCGCCGCTTGACTCCTCTCACCTACGACCGTAACATCTTCCACATCGAGTTTGACCTTGGTACCTCTGGTCTCAAGTACGACATCGGTGAGGCTCTGGGCATTCACGCCCTGAATGACGAGCAAGAAGTCAAGACCTTCATCGCGGCCTACGGCCTCAACGCCGATGACGTTGTCGAGGTCCCATCTCGCGAGGATGCCTCTGTTCTCGAGACTCGCACTGTCTACCAGTCCCTGGTGCAAAACATCGATATCTTCGGCAAGCCACCGAAGAAGTTCTACGAGGCCCTCGCCGAGTTCGCAACGGACGAGAAGGAGAAGAAGGAGCTCTTGACTCTTGCCGGCCCAGAGGGTGCTACCGAGTTCAAGCGCCGTGCCGAAGTCGACACCATCACCTACGCCGACATCCTCCTTGAATTCCCATCCGCCCACCCCTCATTCCACGACATTGCCCAGATCGTCTCCCCAATGAAGCGTCGTGAGTACTCCATCGCCTCGTCGCAGAAGGTCAACCCCACGACCGTCGCCCTCATGATCGTCGTCGTCAACTGGGTCGATCCACAGGGCCGTGACCGCTTCGGCCAAGCCACCCGCTACCTCAGCCGTCTCCCGATCGGCTCCCAGGTAACCGTCAGCGTCAAGCCCTCCGTGATGAAGCTCCCCACGAAGGACTCCGCACCTCTCATCATGGCCGGTCTCGGCACTGGTCTCGCGCCCTTCCGCGCCTTCGTCCAGTACCGCGCCATGCAGAAGGCGCAGGGCGTCGACATCGGGTCGATCCTGCTCTACATGGGCTCGCGCCACCAGCGCGAGGAGTACCTGTACGGCGAGGAGTGGGAGGCGTACCAGGATGCCGGCGTGATTACCTTGCTCGGCCGCGCATTCTCGCGCGATCAGCCCGAGAAGATCTACATCCAGGACAGGATGAGACAGTCCATCGACGATATCGTCAAGGCCTACATCAAGGAGGAGGGTGCGTTCTATCTCTGCGGCCCGACATGGCCGGTGCCAGATGTCACGGAGGTGTTGGAGGAGGCGATTGCGCGCGAGGCTAAGGCGGGTGGCAAGAAGGTGGACTCGAGGAAGGAGATTGAGAGGCTGAAGGAGGAGTTGAGATATGTACTTGAGGTGTACTAGATGATGTCTTTTTGGGGCGTATACCAGGTTGGATTGTTCATGGAAACAAGGCGTTACAACTCTAGAATCAAATGTAGTGGTTCAACACGATAAAATTCAGTGGAATGATTTATTGCGCAACTAGATGCCATATAGGTGTGACGCGTGATCTCAGATACTGGTTGTGAAGATATCTTAAAACTTAAAATATTATAATAATATATAATATCTCGAAGAAATCATCATATTCTCATGAGGCTTACATCGTTATCTCTTCATCAACAACCCTGTCGTCCTCGGTCGCCTGGCCTTTCAGTGAGGGAGGCGCTAGACGCTAGAGGCGGATATACCGCGGCATTATCGCCCCGGTCGGTCCAGCCCAAACCTCCCCATCCATCCATCGCATCTCTGCGTTGGCACACATCTCGCACCCAATTGCAACGACATCATACCTGCACTCATCTACGCACACGCCACTCCACTTGACACCATCTGTGCATGAGGCACATCTCCCCATATCACCCGCGCAGACCTCAAATATGCCCTCGGAGCACTCGCAATCGCAGGCCAAGCGCTCCCTCGCGGGCGCAACATCCGCATCGCAGCGCCGCGCCCACGCAACAGACACCGGCTCCGACAGCCTGTCGAGCACGCCGCCGCCCAAGGAACACAAGGTGAAAGCAAAGCACGCCGTCGGCCACCGCCTGCACAGCCGCGTGCCCAGCACGCGCGCGCTGCAGAAGCTCAAGGCGCACGCAGCCGAGCGCGAGCGCCTGCAACGCCGGCCCTCGCCGCCGGCGAGTCCCACCACAACCAGCCCGTTGAAGCGCGTCGGCTCGGAGCCGAAGCTGAGCCGTGAGGGGTCCGCCGAGGGCCTGCGGAAGGCCGGCTCGCATGTGAATCTGCGACGCAACAAGTCGCACGGCGAGGTCAAGAAGGCGAAGGGCGCCGGGGCGATGCGGAGGACGGCGAGTCATACGAGCGTGCAGCACCAGAAGTTGCAGCGCATGAGCGTGCATTTCGATCTCGGCACGGACGGCGATGGCGAGGAGCAGGACGACGGCTGGACGGAGGCGAGCGGCTCTGCGTCGCCGAACCTCTCGCGCTCGGGCTCAGTGGCCGGCGCGTCATCGGGTCGCTCGTCAGCAAAGGCCGCGAGCGCGGCGAACTCCAAGCCGCCGTCCGTAGCAGCGTCGCCCACGAAAACGCGGGACTGGACGCAGGGACCCGACGCGCACCAGATCACCTCGCGCCTGCTGCAGCGCGTTCCCTCGCACAGCGCCGCGCCCAAAATGTCCACCATCTCCGCCACCGCCACGACGTCCTCCTCCACGCCGCTCGCCGCCCCCTCCACCTCCGCCGTCTCCGCCGACTCGGGCCCCACGACCCCGCACACCGACTCGCACAAGTCCCCCCTCGTCTCGCGCTTCAAGGGCCCCGCCTCCAGCTCCGGGACGCCCGCCTCCACATCGCCCTTCCTGCAGGCGCGGCCCTCGTCCCCCGCATCGGCGCCCGCGCGCGCGACGTCAATGTCCAACCTCGCGGCCTCGGGCGGCCCCGACGACTCGAGCTCGGACGACCGCGCGCTGGCGCCGCGCGCCCGCCGGACGTCGACGCACTACGTGCCGCCGCAGCAGTCGCGCACGCAGCAGAAACTGTGGCTGCAGCGCGCGAGCTCGAACATCGAGTCGGTGCAGCTTGCTCCGGCCGGGGCGCTGGGGCTGGGGCTCGGCGGGCTGCCGGGGCTGGGGCTGGGGATGGGGATGGGGATGGGTGCGACGAGTCCGCTGGTGGGGAGTCTGGGGATGGGGTATGGAGGGGGCGGCGAGGGGGGGGATCCGCGGATCAGGATGCAGTGCGAGAAGACGGGACAGGGGTTCTTGGTCGTGCGGAGGTATCAGGACCCGGTTGCGCGGGGGCTGAGGAGGCTGAGGGGGAAGGGGGAGGGGAGGGTGATTCCTGGGGGAGGGAGGGGCGCGGGGCTGAGTCAGAGCTTGAAGGAGGGGAGGGCGAGGGGCGGGGTTGCGGGGGCGAGTGGGAGCGTGGAGGGCAGGGCGGCGGCGCTGAGGAGTAGCTTCGATGGCGTGAATAGCGAGGGGGGGAGCGTGGGGAGTGGGGTTGGCGGGCAGGATGAGGGGGTCGCCGCGATACTGAGGGCGTTGTGGGAGAGGGGTGGGGAGGCGGGGGTTAGTACCGAGTGAGCGCGGACGGAGCGATGACGGATGCAATGAGTCTGACAGAGCGTGCTCTGCGGGATCCAGAGCACGGCTTCAGAGCGCCCTTCTAAATCTGTATTTCTGCAGGAAGGCGTTCTAATCGGTCTGGTCTGTCGAACTATTGGGAATTGGCAGGGGCGCGTCACAGCCGGCGCGCTGTGCGCTGTCCTCGGGCGGCTTCAGTCCATTGCTATAGAAGAGATGATGCAACTAGGGACATGTCCTAGATCAGATAATCATATTTACAGATATCGCGGCCGGGCCAGGCCAGGCCGGGCCGGACCAGTGCGGCGGAGACGGTAGCGTAGCGTAGCGTAGCTGTATGAGTAATGTAGACCGTAGACAGACGGTGCTGCATCTGGACTTCTGACTTCTGGTTGTGGGCGGGAGGGAGATGTGGGATTTGTGATTTGTGACTGGTGACTGGTGACGGGACGCCAAGGGCGGGAGGGTGGAGGTGGAGGATTAGGATTCAGACGAGTTCAGCGGCGAGGTGCCAGCACAACGCCCTTCTTGCCTCCCGCTCGCTCTACCCTGACTCCTAAGAATATGGACGACTCCTATTTAGACAACCTAGAGTGTCGTATATCTCCCTCCCGTACCTGTCTGTATATTGGTCGCTTTTTTTTGTTTAAATAGTATATAAATACAGACATCCAAAGCATATCAAAAACAGGCCTGCTGGCCCAATGGCAAGGCGCTTGACTACGAATCAAGAGATTGCAGGTTCGATCCCTGCGTAGGTCACACAATCACCCCGTCCGGGTTTCTTTTTTTGTCATCGTTTTTGCTTAGTATTTTGCTCTGAACCCCTCTGAAAAGTCTTCATAATGTCATTAGTACATGCGTGAGTGCTAGGAATACTCTACAGTCTTTTAAGGATGGGGGTTGTCTGCGGGTTTTTGATAGCCGAGACGAGACTTAGCGTCGAGCGACGAACCCCCCCTGAATAGAATAGAGAGCTCGGAGTTGCCGTACATTTTCAATTCGTGAATTGATACTGATTATTACAATGCTAGATAATATCCTCCGATGCTGAACAAAACCGCTCCACCAAACGCCTTCCATGCTTCTTCGCTCGCAACGCTACCAAATCCGCTTCGCAGCCATTTCATACCTCCTCACGCTCTCAAAATCCGCGTCGCGTCCACCCACCCCCTTCTCCGCCGCCTCCTTCCACTTCCGCTCCCTCTCCCTCAACAGCCTCATCCCCTCCGGATCATCCTCATAGATAACCGCCTTCTTCTCCTCGTCCACCTCCACAGCCCCCAGTCCCCCCAGCCGCTTCCCCTTCGTATCCAGCCCTCCCTTCTCCTCCCTCCTCCCCATCCCCTCATACCGCCCTCGCGAGTATTTCAGCAGCAGCATCCCCAGCACCAGCTTGCACGCCAGCAGCGCCAGGAATGCGCCGAGGAAGAACGCCGCCATCGCCACGAACGCAATCACGTCGTCCGCGTCGAGGCTGTGCCACGGCCGCTGCACAACCCCGACGCCGTACGTCGCCCGTCCCAGAGCCTTGCGGATGATGGTGTCGAGGTGCTCCATCGCGGCCGTCGTGGCGGGTGATGCCGTCGCCTCGGACTCCAGCGAGATGGACGTCGCGGTCGAGGGCAGCGGCGGCGGGAAGTGCGAGGCCAGGAACATGTGGTACGTCTGCACCGACGCGCGGATGAAGAGGCACGACAGCGGGATCACCGGGAGGCCGAGGCGCTTCGTCAGGTTCTGGTCGACGAAGGCGTTGCTGTAGTAGTCCTTGGCGAGGATGTCGAGGAAGCGGCGGTAGATGACGGGCTTGACGTTGTTGAATTTCCCCACGAAGCAGTGCTTGATCCAGTCGACGGAGATCTCGCTGCCGAGCACGAGCAGAAAGGGGCTGAGCACCTCACCGCTCCAGCTGGGGATGATCCTGAAGCTGTTCGGGATGATGGAGGCGCGCAGAGGGACGGTGGCGTTGAAGGCGGGGGCGGCGCCGTTGATGAATTGTGGGGCGCTGACGATGGAGAGTCCGCCGACTTCGACGATGTTGCGTAGTCCGATGATGATTAGCATTAGCCAGAGCTGGAAGCGCTCAACTACGTCGGCGCAGAAGAGCTGGAAGAGGTTCTGCTTCTCGATGCGCTTGAAGACTGTGCCTTTGATTTCGACGAATTGGTTGCTGAGGAGGAGCGTGAAGAGCGAGTTGGAGTAGGAGTTGACAGCCACGTTGAGGGTGATGACTTGGTAGAAGAGGGCGGTTGCGTGGATGACGTTGTAGATCAGCGTCAGCACGAACATGCCTAATGGTCGCAGTAATCTAGAACGACCATCGAGACCTCGGCCTAATGTCTCGTCGGAAACAAGACATTCCAGGATATCTTGACCGACAGCAGCTAGCAGTCGATCACCAACCTGATAATGTTAAGCTTCAAATTTCGAGTGCATGAGGGGGTATTGCTCACCTCTAAAACATTGTAAATGACGTATAACTTCATAGCTGCCTGCCCCCTAATACTATGATACATGCGACTGGCATCAAGTTGCATCAGAATAATGCAGCTGAATATTATGACCATTCCCTGGAGGATATCCGCTTTATGGTATGAAGACAAAGTCGATGGGACTGATCTGTTCCGTCTATGCCTTTTACCCCATTCAGGCTTGGATCTTCGTTCCGCAATAGGCCGACCTTCTCCAGCGAGACCGTTTGTGCCATTTGCGTCCGAAAATCTCCCATTCTGCGAGGGCCTGGGCGTGGTCATTCGCGGTCGGCTACATTCGGACGTTCTTCTAGAAGGAGGAGCACTACTGCCATCGGCGTTGCGGACGCGGCCTCTCTGACGCTGCCATAACCGCGGTGAACCGTGATAAATGAACTGTGCTACAAATCGTGCTTCCCTGGCTAGAGACGTGGCCCACCAGCTGACGAGAATAGCAATAGCTTTTACAAAGCGAAGTGGCAGGATTGTGAATGTGTAAAGCCATGCGTCTAGACATGACAAAGTTCCGAAAAGGAGAGCTGGCTCGAAATATACAGGTACAAGCAGGAAATTAAGGAGACGTTCGAACTTGATCTTGGCAGACTCAAATTGGTAGTCCTGTCCTCGAGACCGATGTATGTACAATGGTGAAGGGCGTGACGACGCCAGTTCTAGCTGAAGATATGTACTTAGAAGAGGAGGAAGAGGAACCTCTTGATTTGGAGGAGGCGGCACGGATTCGGTAGAGAGCGATGGTACTCTTGAGCGAGGATTAGTCGCCGAGAGCTTGATGGAAGTGTTTGGATCGAAGGTCTCAGATCTTTCGGACCTCTGTATTGAAGGAGCCCGTCTTCGTTGGGGTGATATATTTCTCGAAGCTCGATCATGCCAACTTTCGCGATGAGAGGGTGTCGAAATTGCATGAGATCCGTATCCTGGACGTTGACTTCCCGACGAAAATGCTGCCGGACGGATGGATGGTGACTGAATCTGTTGCGGTTCCAGATCCTCAAAGCTCGGCAGATTTCGCAGTCTCGACCTGTCTCTAACTCTGCTCTCTGGCTGTGGACTGGGAAGAAGAGGCAATGATTCCGGTTGAGACGTTAACTCCTCTATTTCCGATGGCGACAGCTTGAGAACCTTCTCATCGGTTGTATCATTCGAAGTGGATAGTTTCCCCGGCTTTTGAGCCCGTTCCTCCTTTATGTCGTGCAGCTGGTGAGACAGCAGAACTTTCGAGATAGGTCTCGGAGAATGGACGATTTCGGCATCTGCCTTATTCTCCGCTTGTCCGTTCGAAGTCGCTGTTTCAAAGGATTTCGAGGCAATGGTGCTGTGCTCTTCACCCACATCTTCATGCCATTCTGCCGAGGACGTCTCGCTGAGCACAAGGGACGGCGAACTGCTTCTCGGCGACGGTGTCGGAGACGGCGAAGGGAGCTGGCATTTCTCCATTGGTTGCACGCGCTGTTCGGGATCCAATGTGACATATTGCTCTCTCAACATCCTGTTGCCCGTCGTCGTTTCGATCGTTTCGGAATGATTCATCGGCCCAATCGGACCATTCAGATTGTCCGCGGATGGGGGAATTGGTGAGCTGATAGCCATGGCGCTCTATGAGCGATGCGTAAAAATCGACCGCATCTAAGTCCCTGCGGCGTTGAGTATCGGGGGAGGTCGAGATGCTGTCGTGAGTCCAGATGGCCGAGCAAGGCTGAGATGTGTTGATGCAATGTGGTCGAGCTCTCTCCACTGGGAAATCGTAGATCCGTAGCCTTGTCCGGGGTTCTCCTTACAGCGACTTTGGTTCGGAATGGACGCTAGCCAGCACATGCGAATGCGGGCCAAGACATTTCTTATTCAGACCTCCTATCACGTTTACATTCTCTTTACATTCTCATTCTCAGGGACCGTCATGATTGAAAAGAGACAACATCTCATTTATAAATTTATCTAGAGCTGCAGAGTAAGCTCACTACCGATCGGCCGGTCGTTGGCCATTCGAATGCATGCTTCAAGGACATGATAATAGCAAACAAACGTGGGTGACCAAAAGCGCTTTCGTCTGCTGAGAAACCAATCCTTAGCTGAGCTATTATGAAACCTATGATGCGAACATTTGCCCATCCCTCTGCTCCTATGTCGATGAGGAATCCATCCAGACCATCTTTTCTCCATCCTCACTATCCGAAATCACGATTGGATAATTCTCTTGGCCCTCATCCATAAGCTCATCGTCGTCATATTCCATTCTCGTATCCTGCTCTTCATCATCGTCATCGAATCCTTCGAACTCGGACTCGGCATCGTCGTCCAATTCCGCAGCTTCGAATTCCTCCGGCTTGGCTGCTTCTGTTTCCGACTCCCACTGAGCGTAGAGAGCCTTGAAGAGTTCCTTGCCAAGAGACCGTCCCAATTGCAGTGAAACCGCGTTCCCTATCTGCCTATACATCGCTTCCACGGACTGTGTATGTGCATCCCACGTAAACGAATCAAGAAATCCCTGAGCTCTGGCAAACTCTCGAACACTGACGATTCGGCATTGAGAGGGATGGAGGATCTAAACACTAATTATTAGCACGTGTCCTGAAACCAGATATGAGATGCCTGTGTCACCTTTCCATTTTCGCCAGATGGATCGACGTTCGTAAGGCAGGTTTGAAACTGCGCTTCGTAGTCTAGGCGGCAATATCGATTCGGATAGAAATTGTGTTTGGAAGCCATAGGCCCGGGGAAAATAGCGCCCATGTCATACTTTGCTGGGATGTCCAAGTGATTCGCTCCAGCCTTCATTGGTATCCGTAGGATGCGGAGCATCTTCTCGGGTCCCCATCTGCAAGTGAAGTGATTCTCTACCCGATTGCCTGTGACATGACGGCGAACTTCGCGTTGGAAATTTGTTGTCGGCTGGCTAGCATACGATTGACTGAACTTGCCAACTGGCAGCTTCTTATTCTCCGGCGGACGTATCTGAGGAATTGTCAACGCACGATGGGCAAGGAACTCTCGGTCTTCTCCGCGAGCTTTGATTCTCCAGTCGAATGGTGGTAAGTCCGAGATCGCATCTCCGATGACAACTGCAGGATGAGGCGCTGTTTTACCCACTGTGAAAGTATTCGTAGGAGTGGATAAATTTTTACAAATATGCGTTGGCTGTGGATACAATGGTAACATTAATCCCATTTTCGCGCCCCAGAAGAAAACTCGGCGGCGAGATTGGGGCGCGCCATGCTCAGCAGCCTGCAACATATGGAACTGAGCGGAGTACCCCAGAGATGTGAGTGCGCGAAGAATGAACTTGACACTGCCCTGCTCGATCCCTCCGGTGACCGTGCTCTTGGTCTTCTGGGTGCTGCCCAATCGATGATGCAACAAACCTCGAACATTCTCAAGGAGAAAGTACTTTGGTCGGTAGTGGTCAACATAGGAGAGAAATGTTGTTAACAGTGAGTTCTTTATCGAATTCGCTTTTCGGTGTCGATTGCATCCAGAAAAGTCCTGGCAGGGAGGACCACCATAAAGAATGTCTCTTTGAAGTGTTAGCAAAATTTCACTAATCCACAATCATTGTCAGAGCCCTTTTAGGAGAGAAACCAAGTTCGGCTTCAAACATTTTTGACAACTTTGCCAGCAATGAACGTGGTAGTGATTATGAAGAATAAGCTGTGAACTCACATTTCGCCCTTTTTAGGCATTGGAGGCATGGGCTTGCCTTGGAGATCTTTCAATACACCCTTTGCTCTCCCCGTCTCCTCCAACAGCGCCCGTTCTAGCAGAATATTTGCGTCTTGGTTGTAGACGGTCATCTGTGGGAAGTTTCTCTTGAGAGTTTGACTTGCATCAACGTCCCATTCAATGCCGTAAACTGTCTCAACGGCGCCACTAGCATCGAGGCCAGCAGTAAGCCCGCCGCATCCTGCAAATAAATCCATTGCTTTTAACTTTCGCCCAGCACTTTCGAACGCTTTATGTCGACTAGCTTCTAAATCGACCATTTTATTTCCATCGGTTGAATCGCGAAAGTATGCAGAACTGAGTGGCTCAAGATCTTCCAGGCAATACATGCCCTCAGAATCTTTTGAGGAACCATGGCGGACCTTATCGGCCGCATAGAACGTATCCTCAAGCTCCTTGTAGCCTTCGAGGTCCTCGATTCTGTCAGGATGGACTACATGGCATTTGCCAAGTAAGTCGTACTTGGATCCGTTATCTTTCGGCTTGTTTTTCGGCGGGATCCTGATTACTTTCTTTTCATTTGTAAGATAGAGGCGTCGGCTATCCCGTGGAATGTGCTTGTCACCTCTCATAAACTCCTTGAAATAGTCGCCCTTGAAGTCGTCATATCTGTTGAAAATTTCTGCCGTAACATAAATTTCCTGAACTGAAGATTTCAGCTTATCCTGATTCACGGGCCAGGTGAATTGACCTTTGCACTGAAGGCGTACAATTCGGCCGATCATATGCGGCCGGTCGGGCAATTCAGGCTTTATGTAAATGCAGTCGTACAAATTGTACTCAAGGCCATTGTATGACACGCTAGATGTGGTATCGTCACTATTTATCTGGCCCAGTACTCTGAAAATATGCTTCAATTTCTTCTGGGCATCCTTCTCGCAGCAGTAACAGAATTCCCGTTGGCCATCAATATTTGCTGCTGCTGCTGCTTCTTCTGTCTCTTCATGGAAGGTCGCATCCTCAAATCCTGTTGGGGTTCTAGAACTTTCATCACTGTAAAAGCGGTAGAAGTAACGGTTCACATCTTTGAAGCGTTCACTGCTCTCGAATGGGCCCGTCGTGGTGCATCGTTCAACTTCTATCTTACCAGCGATGGCGGCCTACATTTAAATTCAGTGAATGAATTGTTAAGATTGCTCCAATCGTGACTTACAAGCTTAATATCATTGCACCTGCCCAACAAAAACAATTCCTTTGGACCTGCGGTCTCATTGAGGATTGTATCACCGCCGTGATCAAACCAGCGAACATGAGCGGACCCTTCATCATCATCTTGGTCGGTAAATAAGCTCACAATTCTGGCAAACCAAATGCGCGCAGCAGCTTCCTTGATTTTAGCCTTCATACGACCGTTGGCAGTAAGATGGTTCTTTTCATCGACTCCTGCACTGTGTATAGATTAATATGAGCATCAACACAGCCAGTCATTTAGGGACACTCACCGTACTGCGACGCAGTCACCTGGCTTAAAGGAGACATTATCAATCAGAACATTTCCAAAACCCGTTAGATTTTTACCCATTCGATTTTTCCCATGCCACTTGGCTGGGTGGACGAATTTAATATCATCCGTAAAATCTCTTCCGGTCCATCCATCTTGCCATAGCTTTTCTCGATTGACTGTGATGTCGATGAGTCCTTCTAGCATTCCATGCTTTTTATACGATGCAACAAGCCCGCCTTTCTCCTCCAGAGCCGCATCGCCATCGCAGACTATCAGTGTCTTCACATAAAGCCCGCCAGCTAACTTTCCGATCCATTTCGTTACTGTTGTGGGCGCGACACTCGGCACCCCAACTGTATTGTTCTGCGAGCGACGTTTCGATCCAAATGGTTTGGAAGGTCGTCTATGTGACAGATTAGTAACTATGATGAAGTGGAGGTATGATGAAGATCACGTACCGGTTGAATACTGTCCTTATTCCCTCATCGGATTCACTTGAGTCCAGCACAGCAATATCCTCATCGTCGTCGATAAATAATTCTTCGTCAGTATCGAGGTCAATGACCACAGCCTTCTTTCCCTTGGAAGTTTTCTCGAACCCTCTGCCCCTTCCATCCTCTTCGGTGTCTACTGATGAACTCTCCGAAGTCAACTCGGCATCGTATCCAAGCGGCGGTGTCAAGGACGGAGTCCTTTCCACAGTTATCTGGTTTCCATTGCAGACTTCGTACAGTTTTCGCAAGGCTACGCGCTCGTTCCATTTTGAGCTCTGGAGGAGCTCAACCAAAGCATCTACAGTTATCGTCAGCGTGTTTTGTGGATGAAGCTGAAACATAAATACTTACTTGCGGTTAGTTGTGGCCTTAACTCAAAAAACAGCTGGAATCTCTCTCTCAGCTTGTCTTCAGTGACAACTTCCATCGTTGACCACTGTGAGATTACCTTCCTCGAAAGCTGAACCTTCAGTCAAATGATGCGCCAGAGAGGAAGAAACTGATTACGAAAGATGAACTAGCTGTTGATCGGCTCTCGATTCAGCTGCTGATGATGCCAATGCTGAGGATAATCCACTAGATTAGAATAAAACGATGTAAACCTTTTGAAGAATGAAATGGACCATTTCTAGATGAAAGGACCAGAGTAAAGGTCTTGAAGAGAAAACAGAGAGCCCAAGAAAACTCTTTTTGCGTCACTGAAAGGATGAAGCAGGGCTTTGGCAGCAACTTGCAATGACCTATTGATGGGACGGAGTTCAATGCTTCATAAAAGTGATTGAGAAGAAAGATCTAAGTGTATTTGAAGGAGTTGTTGATAAAGTTACTGTAGATATCTGAATGGCAGTGATAGAAGGTTGAAGATATCCAAAATCCTATTAGGAGAACAGCATCTGCCCAATTTAGAAAAGTCGTGGGATAAAGAGGCAGCCGCGCCAGATGCTTTTCCAACGAAGAAAGCGTGTTGTAACGATTATAATGACAGACTATTAAGAATATTCCACATGATGAGAAAAAAAAGACATTTTGATTTCATCTTTACTTCATGTAATGCATTTTTATCATGAAATCCACTTCAATTGAACTTCTGAATAAAGAATGAACATTCTCCAATGGGTATTACTGGAAGATTAAGCTAAGCCATACTCATGGCGCAGCTCATCCCAGACTTGTTTTGCACCATCAAAATCCGCAGAACTCCTTTCGCCATCTTTAGTTTCCCCCACACCTTCATCTACCAGTTTTACCTGCCCCAGGCCCGCCAAAATCCCTTCTACCTTCGCTTTCATCTTCTCGATACCTTCAGTTTCGGCTTTTGACCTTGCCAGCTGTGCCTCCATCATTAGAATCAGACTTTCGCGCGCCTGATGTGGTCTATATTCGTTCAACAAGTGGTGAAAATTTATGAATAGTGTCCGCAGATCTTGGATCTTCTCAGCATATTGCTCGGGGTTGATGCTCATGATGCCCATTAATTCGAGGAAGTTCAAGAGGAGAGACTTGGCGAGTCGTTTGAGGATCAATGCACGGTCGGAGTGGGTTGCGGGACCTGCGCCTGAGCTGGACGGTGTGGAGGGCGGGGTATATAGTTGTTCGATTCCTTGCTCAGCAAGGGAAGGCAAAACATCGTTCAACTGGAAGAGTTCTGTCAGTAATCCAAGTCATAACCATCTTCAAGATTTGATCTAAACTAAAACGTACATTGTAGAGATCTCCAAAGCTCCTGTATATGCCTTCTGCTGGAGGCTCTGGTGGCTGAAGGTACCGCAGTTCTGGCGGAAGATCGAGTACCCTTAACGAGCCATCTTTTTGATTTGGATCAGAGTCTGCTTTAACACGCAATGCAGCTATGCGATCGATGTTTTCTTGAGTGAAATGCTGGTAAAACGGCGGTGGACTGGGGAAGGTTGATGCTAATGCATTCACTTGCTGTTGCTCTGCCATGGCAGCGGTTTCTGCGGCACAGCCGCTCAGTATTGCTCAGGACTGCCAATCAATGTAGGCGATGTCTATGCGATCGTGATATATCGTGTCCTCGAGCCTCCAGCTTAATCGGTCTTGTGTTTGTCGGTTCGGCGGTTCGGAAGATGGTGTTGAAGTCGAGAGGATACGGCGATTCCCGCAACCAGGAATGCCCCAGCCGACGACTCAAGGTCAGTTTAAGCTCACGAGGTGGAGCACCCGCCTTAGCTGCGTGACAGGGATCCCGGGTCTCACCACAAGGCTGGAGACGATCTGGCGCGACGGAGTAAACCCGGCAAACGGCAACGTCACTTACTCGAACATCAAAACCTCTGTTCACTGCAATCTCCAGCTTTTTTCTCAACATGTTATAACAAACCTCACTGTGCCGCTCGCCGCTCCGACACTTTGATGCTTAAGACTTTTTTGATAATGACTAGGAATCTTGGAAATGCAATGGCTTCGTCGAAGGGGAAGACAGGGGCGACCACTGGCCTTGTCGCCAGGGAAGACTGGATCGGATCCATAGCCAGATTCTGGCAGAGGACATATGCGCCGGATTACGTTGGCTTAACATTTCTCCTTGTCGCTTATATATTGGTATGAAGCTCCAAGCCGACCCTTCAATGACTTGATGCTGAGAGATAGGGCCAAAGCTGGAATTCTATACGCTCCCATTCCACAGACTATTCAACTTAAGTAACATATCTCTTGCTTATCCACATGCGGAAATCGAGAGGGTGCCAGTCTGCAAGTCTTTCCCCTTCCCTCTTCCAATCTCTCCCGCTTTAAGCGGAACTTCCACTAATGTCCGCACAGTAATGATGTACATATACGGCGCCGTCGTCCCGCTCATCTTCATACTGGTGTGGCTTCTCGTCACCCGCTCCCCCTTCCATAAATACCACGTCACCCTCCTCTCCTTCTTCATCGGCATGCTCCTCACCTGCTTCATCACCGACCTCATCAAGAACGCCGTCGGGCGCCCCCGCCCCGACCTGATCTCGCGCTGCAAGCCCGTCGAGGGCACCCCCTCCCACACCCTCGTCGCCTGGGAAGTCTGCATGGAGACCGACCTCAACAAGCTGCACGACGGCTGGCGCTCCTTCCCCTCGGGCCACTCCTCCTTCGCCTTCTCTGGGCTGGGATTCCTCGCGCTGTTCTTCGCGGGTCAGATGCATGTTTTTCGCCCCGAGGGCGATTTGACTAGGGGACTCCTGTCGATGGCGCCGCTGCTGGCGGCGGCGATGATTGCGATCAGTAGGTGTGAGGATTATAGACACGATGTGTACGATGTGACATGTGGGAGCCTTCTGGGCTTGGTGGTGGCAAATTGGAGTTATAGGAGGTTTTATCCCAGGTTAAGGCATAGACATTGTGATATACCGTTTCCGACACGGTCATCGGATGGGAGCCACGGTTTTTCAAAGGTTAAGGAGGATGAGGAGATAGGGGCGCTGGAACTGGGTACGGGACCGAGTGCATTCAATCTTGGCGACGAGTCCGACAGCAGCGATTCGGACTGATAGGTTTGGTAGTTTGTTTTTCTTTCATTTTTAGACTTTCAATCAGCGAGCGGCTTGTGTAATATTAGAGTGTTTGGGACGGTCATAAGCCGGACATATATGCGTATACTATGACGAGCAACGTGGGTTGTTAGGACTAACGGCAAGATGTATCAATGAAAGCATAACAAAATACAATCAGGAGGAATATTGTGTCCGAAGTAATTATCATTTCTTTCGCTCTAGGATAAAAGTACAGAAGCCGTCCTGGCAAATCTCAAGCATGAGCAATAATTCTATCACCCCCCTCCTCGGCATCTTCCTTCGCCAAGTCGTGCTCCTTCAGTAATGCATGGATCTCCTCTGCGCTCCATAAGTGGTGGTAGATCTTGCCCTCCTTCGTCTTGCCTACTGTCGCAAACTCAACTGCAAAGCATATTAGCACAGCCTAACGGATATGGGTCTGATGGACCTACTCTTCTCGCTGCTCAGCTTCGTCGCATCCATCGTCTTACTCAACACCTTCACGGCCATCGCGCACGCCTCCTTCAAATCACAATCCTCCTTATAATCCTGCTTCAACAGACTCTGCGCACTGGCATTATTTGCGCCTACACTTGTTGCCTTCCAGCCGCCGTAATTACCACTGGGGTTGCTCTGGTACAGCTGGAACTGCCTCTGTGGATCGTAACCTGCGTAGATGAAGGAGACGCCGAAGGGGCGCAGACCACCGTGCTGCGTATAGCCTTGCTTAAGATCGCACAGCCGCCTCACCAACTGCTCGCAGGGAATGTCTTCGTTGTAGGTGAGCAGGTAGCGTTGGGCGGATTGGCGGGCGTAGTTGATGAGGATGTTGGCGTCGGAGACCATGCCTGCGACAGCGCAGATCATGTTACTACAAAGCATCAGCTTCTCACTTTTTCTACCAGCATCTTATAGCGGCGGTAGATGCATACTCGTTCAGAATATAGAGCTTCTCGGCGGAGGTGTCTTGCTCCAACAGCTTGCTCGTAACCTTCCTCTCTGCGGCCAACACAATTCCATCTTTCGCTAATATGCCAATCGCCGTTCCTGCGTGTGAAATGGCCTCCAGCGCATACTCGACTTGGTACAAGCGTCCTTCGGGCGAGAAGATCGTTGTCTGGAGGAGGATTAGCTCAGCCTTCCCCAATGGAGCTTCCTGCGAGGCCAGACGTGCTTACTCGGGAATCGTATCTTCTCGACATGTTTGCTGAGTATTTGAGATCTTTGTGAACGTGGAGATAAATCTTAGGGGTCGGATAATGCGAGAGATTCGAGGATGAGAAGAGAGGATGATGTGGAGGTGATGTGGTGTTTGTAGAGTTGTACTGCCCAAGCTTGGGGGAGCTTCAGGCAAGCAGGTCCACGCGTGTTTAGCGCTAATCCGCTTTCTGCCTTGGCGTCTTATATGAGCATTTCGTGACTTTGATATTCGGATCAGAGAAGGACCCAACGACCTCAACTGGCATAATCGAGTAGTATTGCGAAGAATATTCTTCTCGCTGCTCTTGTTACTTTCACGCAATAGCAAAACTCGAATTAGTGGTTGCGAAATGTTGAAATCCACGCACAAACCGACCACTCATGGCCCATCGCCACTACCACCAGGGTGGACCGAACATAAAGCTCCAACAGGTCAGTCCGAGGTTTCTAATATCTATGTCATATCATGAATATATTATTGTTGCTCTATTCTTTGTTTACGGAGGCGTCTTCTTAACATATCTGCTGGTCTTTTCTCCCATACTTCCTCCTTCGAATTTTGCCTTCGTCACGGATGAGTGTCTGTCGACGCATGATGGGGGCACAGTTCAATTCTAAGAGAAATTCAGAATCTGGATAGGGATATATTTATATTATTACTCAGAACTATTTCTATCAATATGCCTTTAACCGATCGCGAGATTGTCAGATTCGTTAAGTCCTTGCCCCAATTTGCCTTCTGCACGGCAAGATGCCGTCTGAATTTCGCCTGGGGACCTTCGTTGATTTCTTGAAATTTTCACTCTTGCCGATGCTTAACTATCATAATACTGACATTATGTCTAGGTCATACGTACTACTATAACGCCGACACAAAGAAATCTACATATCAGCGGCCTGCTGAGGCGCCACCAACTCCCCCAATTCCTGTAGTGCCTGTCATCGATCCCTCTCAAAGTTTTCTTCAATACCAGTCCATTGGCAACTTTGGCCCGGTTGCAGGTCCCGGATTTCCAATTTTTGGACCCACTCCTGCGTTCCAAGATGGACGAGGTGGCTTCGATAGCCACCGAGGCGGTAGAGGTGGACACCAGCAGCAGCGCGACTCAAGACCTCGGCCACAACCTACTGATAAACCCAAAGCAAAGCATGCCATCCCAGGATGCGAGCCATGGTTCCTTATCGACACAAAGTTAGGGAGGCGGTTTGTCTACAACTCGGAAAAGGACCAGAGTTATTGGCGAATTCCAGATAAGTTAAAGGATGGCATCCTCGCTCTCGACCAGCAGCGTATCAGAGAGAAGGCAGCAGCATGGGCAGGAGAGTCGAAGTCTGCTGAACCAGAACAGGCTCCTGGGGCGGCAGAGAGGCCCGGCGCTGAGCCTAGACCTCAACCTGGCGACCGCGAAGAAGCCGAAGATAGCTCTGAATATGAAGAAGTAGAAGTAACAGATGACGAAGATGAAGACGCCGAAAACGCGTCGAAACGACAGCGAACTGAAGAACTAGCACCGCAGGAGCCGGTAGAATTTACAGAGGACGATATTGCTTACCAACTCGCCGCAATGGGTCAAGAGTATGGTCTTGATCCCGGTGAATACGGCGACGTCGACCAGGAGTTGTGGGAAGCTGGCGCGGAAGGCCTTGAGTTCACTGAAGCCGATGCGGCTGCGTTGTTCAAAGACCTGCTTAATGATTCCGGACTAAGCCCTTACATGTCCTGGGATCGGGTTGTCGAAGAGGGGAAGTTGGTGGATGATACGAGATATACGGCATTGACGACGATGAGACGACGGAAGGAGACGTGGGACGAGTGGTCTGCCGAGCGGATAAGACTGCTCAAGGAGCAGAGACAGAGGGAAGAGAAGAAAGATCCGCGTATTCCATATTTGGCCTTTCTGCAGAAGAACGCGACGCCGAAGCTTTATTGGCCAGAGTTTAAAAGGAAGTTTAAGAAGGAGAACGAGATGCGCGACATCAATCTCTCCGACAAAGATAGAGAAAAATGGTACAGGGAACACATCAGCCGCCTGAAACTCCCACAGGGCCAGCTTAAATCCGACTTCCTCAATCTCCTCAAAGCCCAGCCTCCACAGCTCCTCAACAATGCCACTCTCTCGTCGCATCTCCCCTCGACAGTCCTCGCTGACATCAAATACATCTCTCTGCCTTCGTCTGTCCGGGATCCGCTCGTTGAATCATACATTTCTACGCTGCCCCCGCCGCCTGAAGCCGCGGCAGAGGAAGAATCTGAGGAGGCAGTGAAGGAAAGGAAGGACAGGGAGAGAAGACAGAAAGCGTTGGAGGAGAGGGAGAGGAAGGTGGCGGAGGAGAAGAGGAGGCAGCAGAGGGGCTTGGCAATGGGTAAGGGGAGGATGCGAGTGGAGGAAGAGGAGATTGAACGCGCTATGAATGTGAGCAAGAAGGGGCTTGTGGGGCATTTGATGGAGATGGATGTTGATACTAGTGCTGAAAAAACCGGAGGAGAAAAAGAGAGGTCTTAGCATGGATAAGTGGATAACGACTGAGCTCACTAGACGTTATTGGGAAAAGACCTAGTTGTATAATCGTATTCGAGTAGTTGCTGAATCGGATACGTGGATTATGGGTATCATTATTGTACAGCGGCTTTGAGCCTCAGCATCCTCCTTTCTTGCATCTAGCCCCTGAGCCTAAATCCCGCCCAATCATCATCCTCCTCTTCATCGTAATCCTCCTCCTCCTCCTCCTCCTCCTCCTCCTCTTCCTCCTCGGGCTCCTTTCCTTTCAAGCTATCGCCTCCTTCTAGCTCTGTGACAGTCGCTTTAGCCCCATCTTTCAACCTCAACGCCTCCCTCTTCTCCTTCAACCTCCTAACCCTCTCCTCCAGCTCACCCATCTCCTCAAATTCCTCCTCAAGCTTCCTCACAGCATCCTCCTTATCCCCTTCCCTTTCCGCCTCAGCCCTCTCTTTCCTCCTGCTGATCTCTTCCTCCCGACTCTTCGCCGCGATCTCCTCCGCGGTCATCGGTGCCGCCGTAATAACAGCGTCTTCCGGCGCCGCCACCGCGACTTCTGTCGCCGCGATGTCGGCTTCGAAAGCGGCCCACTCGTCTTCGTCCACGGTGGGGAGTTTGGTCGGCGACTGAGGGATTTCGGGGGCTTTGAGAGGCGTGGCGGGACGAGAGGGGAGTTTGAATCCTTGAGCGCCGGTGGAGGCGGTGCCGTTGGTAGGGATGGGAGCTGTAGGTTCACACTCTGGTTGTGGTTTGACATCGTCATCGAAGAAACCCTCTGGGAGGAAGCCAGGGAGCGGGGCGGCTTTGCTGCGTTTTCTCACAGCATCGGCTTCTTCTTCCTCGTCGTCGTCGGCCTTGCGCTTCTTGCTCTGTATATGCGCAGCATTGGTTGGCGGAGGGGTATATTCATCAACGGCTGCGGAGTCGCCTTGTTCGAAGTCTTCGGAATCTGGTGCTGGCGCACCTGGTGGGCGGCCGAGTTCGTCATTGCGGATTCGTTGGAGGCGCATGGCATGTTGTGAGGAGCGTAGATGGCCGCTCCATAGTGATTCGCTCTTCAGCTGGATATGGCAAACGAGGCAGACAAGAGTTCCGGTCGTGGAATAGGTAGCGTGAGGGTGGGTTATGCGGCGGGCATTACGCTCGTTCTTGAGCAGAGCGCGTACATCTGCCATGGTAAGGTGAATCCTGAGACAATGGTTTGTTTGTGTAGGATTCTTCAGCTTGGTTTCATGTCGATGCCTGGCTGCCTCTGTCCACCGGGGCTGTTTCGAGGTTCGGAGTTCGGAGCGGAATTTTCGAGTCTCCGGAAGGGAGCTATGACCAGAGTAAGTCACGTGGATGACTATAAACAGCAACTGAGTTCCGCTATGATCAGATTTACCGAAGAATCGCCAGCTCAAATCGCTTTCGCCTCCCACCTCCTCGCATGTTGCGACGACATCATCATCGAGGACTCGACAACAACATCAACTCTGCGCCTTTAACGCTCAGTGTCTTATCGCCACAACTCAAAGACATTACTCTGTTCCATTATCCCGTGAATCAGCTTCATCGATGCTCAGCGCGACTGGAGAATTCTAGTAAACGCGCTAGGAGCATTCCGTGCTGGATCAAACGCGCCTTCAAAGATATTGAAAGACACGCATTGAAGAGGGCTTGAGACTTTATCAGGATATCTCTTTTGTCTTCTACACTTCTACACCTTAGCTTCTCTGTAGATCCAGTGATGCGCGCATGAACACCGCCTCTTGTATCCACTGGAACCCATACTCCGTAAATCGCATTCGCGATCTGTGAACTTTGAGCACAACACAATATAGCATATCACATCACCCAACATGTCTGGTAAGCATAAACTGCATTTGGCGTCGCGTTCATTGTCTTGCGCCACTGCGTCGTCGCGTGCTAGGCGTCGTATTTATGGAGTTGGAGATGCTAATGCGTGTTTTGCCACAGACGAACCAAGAAGATCGGTCCGCGCGACGAAGGGCCAGCATACGAAGAGTCTCGACCTCCTCGATCAGCCGGTCGAACCCACGAAGAAACGCGGTGGAAAGAAGGCGTCGGCGGGGAAGAAAGCAGCATCACAAGAGATCTCAGCAGCTGAAGATGCCGAAGATGTCATCCGCTGCGTCTGTGGTACGACCGAACAGAACGACGACGCGGATGAGAATTGGATCGCATGTATGAAGTGCGATGCCTGGCAGCACAATGTGTGTATGGGTGTCACAACCGACAAGGATGTGCTTCAGGATATGGACTACTGGTGCGAGCGCTGCAAGCCCGAGAATCATAAGGAGTTGCTGGATGCCCTAGCGAGAGGCGAGAAACTGTGGGATACGAGACGCAAAGACTATGACAATGCACTTGCCGAAGCAGAGAGGAGCAAGAAGGGAAAGAAGGGCAAAGCCAAGAGAGTTAGTGAGATGAGAGCCGCGACCCCACAGATCAGCAAAGCAGCCTCTCCAGATACCTCAGCAGAGGTGAAGAAAGTGAAGAAGGAAGCCGTCAGTCGTGCGGGAAGCACTAAGCGCAAGACTAGAGACGAGTCTCATGATGAGCACTTGAAGGTAGCTAAGGTCCGGAAAGTATCATCACAACAGGCCTCACCTGCTCCACCGGAAGATAATGGGCCAGCCGACCTTCCCAAAACTATATCTGAATTGGATGAATCTCGAAAACGACCAACAGAGCTTCTCAAGAAATCTCTTGTGGTCGCACTTAAGCATGCTCGGCAGAATGGCAATTATCAAGGCTCTGATACCGATCTGGATCCAAAGGCTGTCAACCTGGCTCTTCAGATTGACCGTGCAACTCACGACGCAGCTATTTCAAAGAATGCTTATACCAGTCAAATGCGCAAATTGATCGCGAATCTGAAGACTAATCAGGAGCTTTGCGACAGATTGTTAGCAAAGACATTGGCGCCGAAAGAACTGGCGGTTATGACAGATGACGATATGGCCTCGAAAGAGCTTCAGCGGCAGACAGCAGAAATGAAGGCTCGCGCAGAGAAGCAGGCTATCATGGTGACCGAAGACGAAGGTCCGCGCATCAGACGTACTCACAAAGGCGACGAAGTCATCGAAGCAGACAACTACATAGCTTCCACCGAAGAGATGCCGGCGTCCCGTCGTCGCAGCATGGCGGATCCCAACTATGGCATGGGCGCCAGATCACGCGAGAACACACCAGACGGAGACCCTGAAGGCGTAGAGCTCCCAATGGACATCGACGAGTACCACTCGCAAGACAATATCCGCGGCAACGCCCAAAGCCCACCCCAACTTGCGGTAAATACACGCGGCTCGCCCCCATCTCAACGCAAAGCCTCCACCGTCGTCGACAACTTCGACATCAACAGCGTCTACTCGAAAGTGCAATCGCCCACCGTCACGCAGCACGCGCGCAAGCCCTCGCAGCCCATCCTGCCTCCACAGAATCTGGTTCAAGACGCCGACATCGACAGACTGCTTGATGACGTCCCAGAGGCGCAGTCGCCGCCCTACGAACCCCCGGAGTACGAGGAAGATCCGAGCATCGTATGGCGCGGAAGCATGTTCATGACATCTATCGCCTCCTTCCCCGCCACCGCGCGCCACATCGCCGGCGCCGATCTCTCCACCGTCGGCATTCCCTGGTCCGATCTGCTCGACGACCGCCTCTCTGTTGCCGGGCGCATCGACCCGGGCAAAGCGACCGAGTACCTCTGCTCGCTGCGCTACTCCTCCAAGACCGACATCGCCGTCGTCTCCCTCAGCCCTGCCGGCGGGGACGCCGCACAGCAGGAGTTCCGGCAGCTCTTCGACTACTTCCACAGCAAGAACCGCTACGGCGTGGTCGGCAGCAAGACACTGGCCAACGTGCGCGACACCTACCTTATCCCCGTCGCGCCCGGCTCCGACAGCGGCCCGGAGTTCCTCCAGAATCTCGATAACAACAAGCTCCCCATCGAGCGCACGGACCCGATGATGATCATCGCCCTCGTCATCAGGGAGAAGGAGGGCCAGTCGGACACGGCGCGGGGCTACGGCGACGCGTCGCCGTCCGCCCTAGGGCCAGCGCGCACGATGAGTCTCGGCGCGCAGCAGGGCCCCGCGATGTCGCCGATCGTGCCGCCGGGCTCTTCGGGTCCGGGCGTCCTCCCCACTCCTCCGCTCGCCGCCCAGGGCCCCAACCCCCCGTCGGAGCTCGAGAAGCAGCAGCATGCTGACGCGCAGGCGCGCGGCGAGGCGGTGGCGCGCGAGATTCTAGGCGAGTTCGTCAGTGCGCCGACGGCGATCTTCCTGATGAACCAGGCGTGGCGGATGCATGCTAGTGAGTGGAAGGTTATACGGCAGGTGTTTGAGGAGGAGGAGGCGGCGAGGGGGGATTTGAGGTTCTTGGGGAGTCTGTTGGAGGTTAGAGGCGGGGTTGAGGGGGGTGCGGGTGGTGGTGCGAATGGGAATGGGAATGGGGGAGTGCCGGTGCAGGTGCCAATGCCGCCACAGCCACAGCCACAGCAGTGAGCAATTCGGGCTGGGGTTCTTCGAAGAGGGAGAGGGATGCGCGAGAAAGGGGTGCACGTGACGTCGCTTATTGAAGGATTTGGAGGAAAAGCTGTTGACGGTTCTTCTTGTTTGTTGTTCTCTGGTTTTCGAACACTTTGTCTGCTTTGCTTTGCTTTGCTTTGCTTTTCTCAATGATACCACGGCCTTCAAAATAGGCGGTTAAGGATAAGGCTGGGATTTTCTTCACTGTTTTGTTTGAGTAGGGGGGGAGGGGGGGGGAGAGTGGGCGGGGGTTTATCACGCAACAAGGGCTCTGTATGTAAGACAAGACCAGACAGTCGATATCGAGATCCAACTGCGATAACGTTAAAACGGAAGGAAGGAAGGAAGAAAGGGTGTCTAGAAAACCGCTATGCTATGGAAATTTTGCTGTCCGCGTGTTTCTTGCTGCTGCTGCGAGACGTGACTTGGCTTTGATGCAGATGCTGGAAGGCGAGCGACGTGATGGATAATCTGGGGGAAAAAAGGTGAGTGAGACATGAGATCCTGATTAGTAATTACAAAATTAGGCGCAGAAATCATTATCACAGTCATATATAGCGCGAAGTCGAACTGTCAACGTGTGTTCCTTCACAACAGCTCAGCTCATCTCATTTCATTTCATCTCATTCCCATCTCATTGTCTGTCCGCGCTGTCCATCTACTCCGCGACACCTCATGTCCTCAGCATCGCCGAATCTGAAAGCCATCCATCTGCGCCCACTGCACGTATACTCCGCAGTACCTCATATCCTCAGCACCGCCGAATGCGCAAAAGCCATAAGCTTCCTTCCGTGTTGTCGCGCTGACATCCACCTCAAAGATGCCACTTATTACCCACTGACCGCTCGCGACTCCGCGCCATCAAAGCTCAAACGCCTCGTAAACAAAGTCCCCTGCCGCGCAATGCAATTTGCAAGCCCCCCAAACGTCTGTAAACCTCATCCACACCTCACGACGAACCACCGCTCTTCTCCGCCTGGCTCTGCTCCGCCTGGCTCTTCTCCTTCTCCACCTCATCCGCCCAACTGCCTCCCCCAGCCGCCTCCTCCATCTGCACCGTCGCCGCCGCTCCACCCCACGATCCGGTCTCGGGTTGTGCTTGCTGCTGGCGCGGCTTCGTGGCCCAGGACGGGAGGGCGGGGAACTCCTGGTCTGCCGGCACGGCTTGACCATTCCGTCCAGCCTGACCACCCCTTCCTCCCCTGCCGCCACGGCCGCCCTTGCCGTCAAAGTTGGGATCGCGCCGGCCCTGCACGCCATGGCTCGGGACCCCCTGATCGCCAAAGCGTCCACGGCCAATCTGTCCACCCTGATAAACGCCCCTCTCGCCCGCCTCCACGCCCCTCGCACCCGCCACCCCTCCATTCGCACCACGACTGTACTTGCTGCTCGGTCCCCTACTCTTACTATCCACAATATCCTCCTCCTGCTTCTCGCTGTCCCACTCGCGGCCGCTGATAGCTCCCAGCTTCCTCTCCCGGTTCTGCGCCCTATCCGCATTCATCTGCCTCACGTTCTGGCGCTCCTCCGTCCGCTTCTTCGCCGCCAGCGCCTCCCGCTGCTGGTACGCCGCCTCGTCCTTCTCCGCGCGCGCGTGCGCCTGGCTCTTCTCCGCGTTCTTGATGTGCATCCTCGCCATCAGGGCGTTGAGCTCCTCTTCCGTGCGCTTCGGCGGCTTGGCGGGGCCCGTCGCGCTGCGGTCGCCGCGGACGGAGGTGATGCGCTGCTGTTGCTGCGGTGGGGCTGCTGGGGCTGCTGGGGCTGCTGGGGCTTGTGCGACTGAGGAGGACGTTCCTGGTTCTGTTGATAGGGGAGTCGTGGACTCGGAGTCGAGAGTGTTGGCGGCATTGGGAGGTGGTGTTGAAGCTGCTGGTGGAGGGATGATGTCGGCGCGCGGATTGAAGCTGCCTTGCATGCCATCGGTTCTCCGGCCGTTGTTGTTGGTGACGCCGTGGCCGCCTCTCATAGCTGCGCCGCCGCGCGATCTGTAGCTTGACTGGCCCCGCGGACGCGCTGTTTGCTGCGTGTTATGCGCCCTCACATTCTCCGTCGACAGGATGGCTGGAGCAGCTGGCGCTGGCGCGGCGTAATACTGGTGCTCGAGCTCTGGGGACTCAGGCGCCTCGATGTCATCCGAGAAGAGGTCGTCTGCGCCGCGACTCTGGGCGAAATCGTCCTCCTCCATGTCGCTCTCGATCTCGAACAGTTCAAAGATTGGACGGCGCCAGTGAGGGTCGACAAATGCTCCCGGCAGATCCTCAAGCCAACCACGTAAAGGGTAGATGCCTGGAAGGCGCTGAAAACGACGCAAGCTGAATGGGTGCGGGCCGGTGTATTCGATGTCGCGCGAGTGAGCGTCTTCGATCTCGCGCTCGGGATGTGGGGGGGGACGGGAATACTCTTCTTGGAGAGCGAGTCTTTCGTAGTAGCCACGGTGGATTGGGTGAATGGCGGGGAGATCTAAGAGAAGAGGAAAGTCGTTGTCGTCGTCGCCCAAGAGCTCGCTGAGAGGCACGGCGTCGTCGATGGGCTCGAACTCGGTTGCAGGACCTGGACCCGTCGACACCGAACTGGGCGAAGGGGTCAAACTGGGCAAACTGGACGAACTGATCGTACTGTGCGAACTGGGCAAACTGGGCAAACTCGCCAGACTGAAACTGCCCTGGCTGGACGGCATTTCGTGGTGCGGCAAGTGTACGCGAGATTCTCGGATAAAGGTTGTTCCACTCCTATGATTATCCGCTCCGTTGTTTATCGAGCATGAGGCGCGTGCACTGTTGTCGCCTGAGGCGCCTATGTATTTTGTTCGCCCGCCACGCTAACGAGGGTTTGGACTCGGTGTTGCTCTCATATTTCATATTTCATGCTTCATTTCAGCCTTATTGCAATAATGTCTATAGCAATAATTGAATATTTAGTAAACTTATAATAACATAAGTGCTTAGATGGGAAAGAGCTAATTGCGTATTGACAAATCGGTATTGGCAACTTTTTAAATAAGATCTTTATCATCTTTAATTCTTTATCATTTTGTAGAATATCCCAGTAATCTTCGGAATTCAGAGAACAAAACAAATAAATAAAATCCACGAATCTGAATATATTCTTTATTAAATTATTAATTTATGAGTAGACTATGGCCTATGTTTGCTTGCTCAACAGTCTTTCTATTAGTAACTTAGTAAGTCATATATCTCGTCATTCAAATAAACACATAGAGCAACCTGAGTATCTATTCCTCGAAGTTCTAACTCTCACATCAAGATTTCAGGACTGACCCTCTTGATGCCGATGGAATCACGAGTCCGAACACGTGAATTGTCAGAGCAAGAATATGATTTCTGATAGCCAGGAATACCTCTATCCGCTAGGATACCCTCTACTGACTCTACTAGTAGAATCCATATGCTTCTCATCTCCCTCCCACCCAAGACAGAATCCATCACACCGCGATGAATATCAAGCCATCGTCCCTCCACAGTACACACTTCATCCTCAGAAATCAGAACCCCCCCCCCCAAAAAAAAACAAACGCCGACGTCGTCGAAGCCTGCCCTGCCCTGCCTCACCCAATCACCACCACCAGAGCCTCAAGACCACAACAAAAGCGCCTATTGGTTATCGCCCGACCAGGCCCTGCAATCATCGATAGCGCTTAGCTGAACCCGCGACCCGCGGCGCGCCCTCTTTACCCCTCCTCGTCCTCGTCATCCGCACAGCGCATCCGCACCCGTCAACAGAAAGCACACATGCTCATGCAGCAGGATGTCATCTCACAGAACGGACGCTACAGCAACAGCTGCATCCTGCACTGCCGTCGTGACGTTCTGTATCGGCGCCCCTCCTGCACCCTCGCAGTAGCCTCTGACCAGCGTTTTCCACACGTCCGCCCGCATCGCACTCACTCGTACACATCCATCTACCCACCTATTTGCATGTCCACGTCCACGTCCACGTCCTCCTCCCTTCCTCCGGCCAAGCCAGCATCTCAGAAGCTCTGCTACATACTCTGTAATCTCCCCGCACCTCTCCCTCTGCCACATGCGCTGTCATTCCACTTCCACTGTCCCTCCACCCCTCCCACGTTCCCGGCCGCCCCCCGGCCGGCCCCCTGGCCGCCTCGCGACCCTCACTCCCGCTATTTACCCTCCGCGCGTCCGCCCAATCAGCTCCGCCCGCCGCCCGATCGTAAGGCTGCACCTCACACCTTAATGATTTCGGACTGCCGTCTGCGCTCACAATTGGCTGTGGACAAGCCATGCGATCGCATTCTCATCGACAATTAATCCCAATAATCAGGGCATCAGCGCACGCAGATTTCGACGTCGTCCGAACTCACCATGGCAGAGGATTTTTAGATACAGAGAGGAAGAAGAGGTTTTGGGCATCGGAAAGTCATGTTTTTTGGTTTGTTTTGATTTTCTGCCGGAAGCGGGGCCGGAAAAGGGGTCGCCCGCCCAACCCCCCCGCTTGGTCAAAATATGGCCTTGTTTACATCCCAATATGTGCTGTGACGCCTAAACAAGAGAACGCCATAGAAACACTGCCCGGCTTGACAGCTGTCAAGAGTAAACATGGCTATCGCACCTGCTAGGGGCAGACGCATCAGAGAGATCCAACATCTTCGCTTCACCGGTGATCCTGACCGTGTCTAACCGGCCCCTCAATCAATCGCGGGACATGGATGGCGGCTGTTCAAGAATTTCAAAACAAACGCTTTGTGATTTTGAAAACGTGCCCTGGCTCATATGCGGCGATCCTAGCCGCGTGATATTGACAGCGAGTGAGTACGAGGTTCGAATAGGATCCATCTTGTCTTGTGATATCGGGTTTTTGCTGCATTCAATGAGTATGGCTGGCTGCCAACATCTGACCAAGATGATCAAGGACTGTCCAGGGAAAGGTTTCCCGTATAAAAGCAGCCTCGCAGCTGCAAGTGTCTCTTTCAAGGATCAGAAATGTCTCAGTAGCAGCATAGAATTCAGCAGAAGAGACGACTGAGGATGTTGAATCTGTTATGTGACAGACGACAGAAAAAATGCCCATTTCCGAGAGTGGCGATATACTCTAGCGTCCGGTGAGAAAGAGAAGAAAGATAACCAAACTCTGCTCGCCACGTTGCAAAGCCCCTCTTCCATCCCGGACATACATGGTAGGTATGGCTTGCCACTTGTGCCATGAGAAGAGAGGCATTTATCCAGTGCGCCATACCAAGAGATATTATCAGAACTTGTGTTGGTTGTACCATGGAAAAGACGGAACCATCATATTTTCCCTGCAGAGCTGACAACACACATAATATCGGACGACAAATTTCTCAGTGGCTGGAAGATCGCAAGGTAGACCGAGGATTGACGGATTGACATCCTGCAGTGCGCTTGGACTAGAGTGAAAGGGTTGCATGATAGAGGCCGGCCGAGAGGCCGGTCAAAAAAGGAGGAGCAAAACTGGAGTTTGAACTTGAGTCTGCATCACCACCAAAGGACGATCGACCCGTATTTGACAGTACTGTTAGTACTGTCCAAACAGAAGCAAATGTTTTTATAAGTATATATCACTTATGATATGATTGAAAAGAGAACCAGCCGCTTCCAATGTAAATCCCAAGTAGAGAACTTACCGATTCTCACCAAGTAGTACCAGCTGTGTGTTGCCTACACGGCTGTTCCAAGTTGATGAGCCTAATTCTCGGTATGGCCACCCCAGACCAGCTAGAACAGGCCATCCTTCGAATTCGGTCTCGTGAAAGAAAAGTATGCGGACCGATCCACAACTGTTGGACATCCATCCACTGATCATCAAGAATGGACGTGGCAAAGTACAGATGCGTTTGAGGCGTTGGACAACGAAGCAATAACGTGATTGTCTGGCAGATATCACTGCATATGCAGGCGAAGAGATGATATGGAAGATGAAATGCATCGTCCACCTAGTCGAATACAGAGACGATCGAGAAGGTCCGTTGTCGATCGTCCAAAAGGAGTATCGTAATGCATTGTCGAACAGCCGATACGACCGGCTTTCGGATATACAGCGCAAGCTCGCCGTTTAGTGGCCAGAAAAAAATCATGTTCGTCTGTTGTTGAGTGGACAACTCTGCGGAAAGGGTCTCCCGGCGGAGACCTTGGAGACCTGACATGGGTCCCATCGCGGCCTGTCGTGGTAGTGATGTGATGATCGTGGCATTTAGAAAACTTGATGACTCGACACGTTAAACAAGAAGCCAACAATTCTAGAAGACATTAGTGGTTAACCCAACCATTAATCGATGTTGGAAGTCTGGGATACTCAGATTTGAGTATAAATACATGCCTTTAGTCCTCCTAAAACATCTTGAGTCAACAATCTCTCAAGCTCTTCTTCAGATCGTTCTTCGCACGAGACACAACACGCTCTTCGCACTTGTTCAGAGCATAGACTCTCTCCACAATAAACACTGCTATACCTTGTGCTCACCAAAACCAAGTGAGCCAAAGCCTTCCTCCCATTTAGAAAGTTGCTGATAATAGAATCGCTAGTCCTCCAACAGAATGTGTTTCTATGACCAGATTCGATTCAAGTGCGGAGATCGCAAGTGGACGACGTTCCGTCAACAGTGCCCCAAAGAATACAGAGCTGGGGAGACGTGCGGCATGAGACTAGTCCATCAGGTCTATGACGACTTTTCGCAGAACTGCAGACTATGCGAGAAGATCCACACAAAGCTGAGAAGCCGCAAGAAGGAGGAGGACAAGATCAACAGATGGAAGAATGAGAAGGCGAACAGGAAGGCATCGATCGAAAAATCGGAAGCTGCCATCGACCAGATCGATCGCGAAATCTATGCGCTGAGCGTAGAGCTGGACGCGAAGAGAAACCATCTTGGTAAGCGCTCCACAGCCCCGTTCGAGGCGCTGTGCTAATGATCTGCTCAGGAAGATAGATGATGAAGAAAATAAATTTTTGGGTTGTATTGCTATGGCTTTTGGAGTCCATCACTCGCTTTCTGGCTTTAGGAATCGTTGGTTTCAGGTATTGATGGCGCGCAAATGGACAATGTCGCACAGATTGAATGGAAGGACAAGGCGTCAAATATGTCTTTGGTTATACTGCTGAATAGCTCTCCTTATTTAATGACGAAATGAATTCGTTCTCTCACCATTGGATGCTCTTGTGTGTAAACATTTGCGGCTGGAAGTGAACCAACGATGTGCTCTGCTATGGATCCGAGTACTGACCGACAGTGACAGCACATTCAGCGCCTAGATAGAGGCTCGGCGGGAATGCCCGCATGATGAAACTAGGTAAGAATCCGGGCGCTTAGATGCTTCAAGGTCGGACTGGACAACGTCCAAAGTTATGAGCTGATTGGAGGCAACAGGAGCTGAAAACATGTTTATGAGGGATGAAATAAAAAGAAGTAGAATGAGACTCGTTGTGAACGGATTGGAAAGCCTTGATTATGTTTGTTGATCTTGAGTTCAGAGGCGCCGTCCATGGAAAGCGGGGAGGGAGGTTTGATGCGGGCGCTTATTGGATTTGTTGTCGTCGTTTCCGATGCCTGGGCAACTCTAACCGAGAGTGTCGTGGAGGACAGAGTGAGGACTGAGGACCATGAGAGATGTTCAGAAAGAACCCGATATATATCAATTCAAAATGGAAATGTCCAGTGTGGGATTCTGAAGACCTTTATAGCAACTTGAGCAGCCGATATCCTCTCTTCGACACAGGATAAGCCTTTAAGCACGTGGCAATTGCTGACTGGACGGACTTTCGTGACATTCAGGAGATCCTCAGCCAGCTAGCAATGACAGCGTAGATACTCACTCCTGAGGGAAGACAAGCGTTTGGTCAATAATACAAGCGTATGCGCTGTCTAGTTGTACAGTGGATGCTTAAAATAAACGTCCTCCCGCATCTGAGACGTGACAGACAGATATGCGAGGGTATCGGAAAAAGCAAAACAACTCCGTTCGCCGTCGCTATAAACAAATGAGCGAGAAATGCTGTAAAGCATACATCCTACTTCGCACCGCGCTCCATGTCCGCAAATCCGCCGAGCAAGGGGCCCACGTCTGGCTTGGTGATCCTTGGGCTCTTGGGGGACACCTCATCGTCTTCCTCATCATCCGAAGGCCAATCTGCATCTTGCCCATGACTGACAATCGCAGGTTCTGAAAAGTTGTCATAAAGGTTCTCCGATGATAGCTTTGATAGCACGTCTTGGTATTGGGCGAGCCGGGCTTCTTGACCAGAGTAAGCCGTGATGGGGGGTCGTTGGAGGTTTTGTGGGACCATGGCGAATATATCGACAAGATGGCTAGTGAGATTAGCATTGGATACGCAGCGGCAGAGAAGGGACAGCCATGGCAAGGAAGAGTATGTAGAACACGTACTTGGATGTCTGGGCTACGATTGTCTGCAATGCCTCGCTTTCGCGCTGGGTATCCTGTGTGTCGGTCTGTGGAATGCCAGCATTCTGTTCTCCAAAGCTCCCATAATTGATCGCGTGAGGGTCATCGAAGAGCAGTCTTGAGCTATCGTCCTGATTCAAGAAAATATATCAGCACGCATCCTGAGAAGACGAACAATACGAGACATACCTCATCCGAAGCTCTATCGCGACCCAGACAGGAAGAACAGATCCCCATGCTGACCAGGGGCGGCTCGACCTTGTATTGTACTGTAAGGACTGATAGGAAGCGCACAAAAGCGCAGCACTAATACTTTGATACGGTCATGGAATAATTCAACAAAATGTAGAGAGCACGTCGACCAACACCAACGGGTGCCCTCGAAAGTAAGGATGAAGCAATATTGCTGTGGCGTTACGTTCACCAGTTGGATGGAGCTCATTTCACGATGTGAGTGGGCGGTGACTAAATTCTGCCGCTTGGACAACCTTAAAAGGAGAGCTATGTACGTACGTAGAGGGACCAAACCTTCCATTTATCGTCGTCGCACATCCAATTCAACTCCCTTCGTCCTTTTAGCCATCATCGAGTGAGGATGGCCATTCCATATGGTAGGGAGAGATTCTTTCCTCAACATTGCACATGGCCATGGCCACATGACCACATACGTAGAAGAACAGAAAGTCGTACTGGCAGTTAATAATGCATTTATATTGGCCGTCGACTCGTGCTCTTCTCCGAGCATGCCGGCAAGAATTTGTTTACAGATATATGCCTTCTGGTTGGAAAATACACGTACAGACCGTCCCCCTTGCCTCATGTTTCGATGTTACGTTGCTGTCAAGGCCCGCAGGAGAAAGGATCAACAGAGTGACCACTGACCAGCAGTGGGTTATTTTCCCTCCGTCTCCCATCTCCTCTCCTTCTTCCTTTCACATCACAACACCGTCTACTTTTCTCAAAGCATAAACTTCACAATGCTTCTCTCAGTTCCCATCCTCGTCATCAGCATTCTCTTTTCTCAACTCGCATCAGCACAAAACAACACTATCTTCTATACTCTAAGTACATGGAATCCTGTCTCTGCCCTGCACAATAAAAATGTCAACGCTGGCGGTTTCGCATTCTATCTGGGTCTTACTGGTCCGTCAATCTACTGCCCACTAAAGCCAATGTATTGTCCTCCTGGAAACCAAACGGTTGTCTATGCTAGTGGCATGTCACTATCGTAAGTCGCAAGAGCTATCTTTTCTTACTCGATCTATTTATATCTTGCCTTGAATGGTAACTGACAGTCAACAGAGTCATGGTACCCGGTGGACAACAAACCTACGTTGCACCCTCGGGAATGATCAGCTATACGCAAGCTCACTCGGCATACATGCCGCCTGGATCCTTTGTCGGGGGCTTCACGACCTTTATTTGGGAAGATGATACCGGAGCCAACGAGACAATCATCAATTGGTCGACGCCTGACAATCCAGGCTATAGTCTGTCTCCCTCAATCTTCTTCCAAGTCTCTAGCTACAAGACCCCCGAATAGTCTAACATGTTGCAGATGGGATACTTGCCTGTCCCTGTCCTCGCATCAAGGCTAGCGTCTACAAACTCTACGCCAGAACGCCGGCATTTAATGAGCCGGGCTGCATCGAGTTGGTAGGTCTGCTGTCGAAGCCACAGCCAAACAACACTCCTGGTGCATGGCAGTATATGTGATGTCGCCGCTTTCATCCATGTGCAAGCTTGGCAATCGGCTTCATGCTCCACAGGATTGCTCAAGACTTCAAGTCTCACGGCAGATGAAAAATGAAGGTGTGCCTCCGATAGTGGCACATCTTGGGGTAATAAAGCTTAAGACACGGTGAATGGCTGGGATGAGTGTCGGGGGTCAAGTCAGCAATTTATGTAGATTTCATCCAGAGTAGATTTAGGGATACATAGCAGCAATTACTCAAATTTGAAATTGTCAATAATGCAATGAATGCTCTTGCAACTTGAAGAATCCGAAGCGCTCAATATGCGAAATGCCAAATGCCAAAATGAGTATTGATGAAGTTGCAAACAGGGGGTTGATGGGGTTGATGTTCTGTGCAGTTTGAAGCAAGGATGTGGGTGACAAGGATTCACGTGCCGGCGCCAGTTCATTGCGAGGCTACTTGACCCCGCACATGTCTCAACTATAAAGGCACCTACCATAACTACCACCTACCATCAACCACCGACCATTGACCAAACCATCTTCCTTCGCGGAACAGCCCACCGTCTCATGGCCAACTCCAAAATTCGTTATATCTCGGCTTCTTGACTTGATATACCAGATTAAGTAAGCATTCCTCGAGAAGGAGTTTAGACCTCTTAGAACCCCCAAATATCCAATTTGTTATTCACGGTTGTCAAGCGCGTCTTGTATTGTCTCTTTACCTCAAGCTGTCATCGTTTGACACCGTCTTTAAAGATTATCTTCCAAAATTTCATTTCAAAGGTATGAAATAAGACCTCTTCGTCTCTAAGGAAAAAAGTGTTATTATTTGAAAACTCGCCATCATGCCAAATTCCGTTCATCAAAAGGTTCTTTCAGAGGGCTCCGGGAATATACCACACAGAGCGAAGGAACATGTAGAGGAGAAATATCCTCCAAGCTCCAGCCCAGACTGGTCGAACCTCTCTGTCTTGCACAGAAATACTCTGGATCCAAGAGCTACCTTTAGTCTCTATGAGAACGAGCGAGATGCGCTGAGCAATGATATGAGCAAATCCAACACTCGGTCGCTTTCGGGCACCTGGAAGTTCCATCTGACGCCTTATCCTCTCGAGCCAGCAGAGGAATTCTATTCCGAGAAGTTCGACACGTCGTCTTGGGACGACATTGAAGTTCCTGGTATGTGGCAGTTGCAAGGCCATGGAAAGGGACCGCAGTACACGAATGTGAATTTTCCTTGGCCGGTAAACCCGCCGCATATACCCTTTGATGATAATGAGACCGGATATTATGTGAGAAACTTTGATGTGCCGAAGGAGTGGAATGAGAAGGGACAACATATCAGACTGAGGTTTGAGGGCGTGGATTCGGGGTTTCATGTTTGGATTAATGGAAAGGAGGTGGGATACAGCCAGGGAGCGAGAAATCCAAGCGAATGGGATGTTACGAAGTACGTGAAAGAGGGAGAGAATAAGTTGGCTGTGAGAGTATATCAGAGGTGTGATGGAACCTATCTTGAGGACCAGGTATATTTCCTACAACGGCGAGAGTCGTGTGAGGAAAATGGACTGATGAATGGGATAGGATCAATGGTGGTTGAGTGGCATCTTTCGAGATGTTACTCTTTCCATATTTCCCAAAGTCCACGTCAAAGACTTCAAGATCGACACTGTCCTGAAGAATGATTATCAGGATGCGCTCCTCTTTCTTCGGATTGAACTGAGTTCGCCTGCTCAAATCCAAGTTAAACTGTTTGAGAACGCGTCAGAACCTTTTGTCAAAACCGTGACTCAAAGCTCGGGGTTATCGACAGTCTTCTTCGAGATTCCCATGGAGAAACCGCATCTATGGACGGCCGAAAGTCCATACTTGTATAATCTAACAATCTCAGTTGGTGAGAAGCAAGTCATAGCTCAACGCGTCGGTTTTCGCCAAGTAGAAGTCAAAGATGGTCTCCTGAGAGTCAACGGCAATCCCATCATCATCCGGGGCGTGAACAGACATGAGCACCACCCAGATTATGGCAGAGCTGTGCCTTACGAGTTTCTTAAAAGAGATCTGCTTCTGATGAAAACTCACAATATAAATGCCATCCGGACATCTCACTACATCAACGATCCTCGGCTCTACGATCTCGCTGATGAGCTTGGTCTCTGGATCCTCGATGAATGCGATCTCGAGTGTCACGGCATGGGCGAGCTCGGCGGCGATTGGGCTTCCTGGACGTCCGACAACCCTGCCTGGCGCGAGGCCTACGTCGACCGAGTGCGTCAAATGATCTACCGTGACAAAAATCACCCATCTATCATCATCTGGTCTCTGGGCAACGAATCTTTCTACGGCCGGAACCATAGATCGATGTACGAGTTTATCAAATCATATGATAAGACTAGGCCAGTGCATTATGAACCTGATTGGAATGCTCAGACGGCGGATATTTATAGTCGGATGTATCATAGTGTGGAGCAGATTATTGAGTTTGCGACGGCGAGCGCGACGTGGGAGAAGCCGCTGGTGTTGTGTGAGTATGTGCATGCGATGGGAAACGGGCCAGGAGGGATTAAGGAATATATCGACGCGTTCTATAAATATCCAAGGCTGCAGGGTGGATTTGTCTGGGAGTGGGCGAATCATGTAAGTTGCTCTTCGTCGTCTGTTGCTGCTCAGTGACTGATGCGAATAGGGACTACGCACAAAAACTAAAGACGGAGAAGAATACTACGGCTATGGAGGCGACTTTGGCGATGTTCCAAATGATGGCCATTTCGTCCTCGACGGACTAGTTTTCAGTGATCATACGCCGACTCCTGGATTGACAGAGTACAAGAAAGCCATTGAACCAGTCCAAGTCCTAGAGAACGAAAGCATGCACAAAAAAATCAAAATCATCAACCGCTATGACTGCATCACGCTCGACCACCTCAAGTGCGAGTGGTCTGTGGTAGGCGACGGCTTCACTCGGCCAAAGAAAGAGATTGAACTCCCCAAGGGCATCAAGCCTGGTCAAACCGCTGAGCTGAGTATCGAGGATTTGGACATCACCGAACTTCCAGGAGAATGTTATGTCGAGATTAACTTTACCCTCAAACAATCCACCAATTGGGCAGACGTAGGCTTCGAAGTCGCATTCGGACAAGTCCCTATTAAACCTTCCACCTCCCTCTCCATCATCAAATCCCTCCTCCCGCCTACCTCAGACTGCCCGATGATAAAGTCTCTCTCCGCAAGTACGATAGAGATCTCCACACGAACTGCAGTATGGACCTTCGATAAAGTTCTCGGTCAACTCTTATCCTGGCGTAAATCAACCATCTCCTCTTCCTCCTCCCCCATATCCGGCAACTTACTCGCCAGTCCGCCAATCCTATCATTCTACAGAGCATGTACAGATAACGACCGTCCGCAAGACGGCAACGACTGGCTCAACAGCCGTCTGCACCAAGCTTCCCCACACACCCTCTCATTCTCCCTGACCTCTCACCCCGGCACATCTTCCGTCCAACTCGTGGTGACCTCGCGGATCGCGCCGCCAGTCTTTGAGTGGTCTATCGACTGCACCACCACATACATCTTCCGCGGCGGCAGCGTAGCTATCTCCGTCAAAGGCCACCCGCGCGGTCTCCGGCTTCCCCCGACGCTGTCAAGAATCGGCCTTGAGTTCGCGCTGATCAAGGACATCGACCATGCGCAGTGGTTTGGACGGGGTCCGGGGGAGAGTTACAGCGATACGAAGATGGCCCAGCGGTTTGGGAGGTGGTGCTATCTCATCGAGGATCTGTACACGAAGTATGAGTGGCCGCAGGAATCGGGGAACCGGACTGATGTCCGGTGGGTGCGCTTCACGTCTGGCGAGTCGGTGCCAGGCGGAGATGAGGTCGCTCTCAAGGCGTCGTTCGGCGACCAGGAGGGATGCTCGTTCACGGCGCACCATTATACGACCAAGGATTTGGATGAGTGCGTGCATGACTATGAACTTAGGAAGAGGAAGAGGGAGGAGGTGCAGGTGAGGCTGGATTGGAAACATCATGGGATTGGGTCGGGGAGTTGTGGACCCAGGACGGGGGATGCGTATCGGTTGAACACGGGGGATTTTGAGGGGGAGGTGTTGCTGGAGTGAGGTGGGGTGTGAGAAAAAGGCGAATGTTCGGAAACTGCACTTGAGAGGCGGCTTGTCGAGCGACGGTCCGCTGCGAGATTGTCATTATCATTTGTTGATGGCATGATGCTGCTTGCGCAGACTTGAGTTTTCTTGGGCGGGTATTCATGGACGAAGACTTCTGGGATCCGAAAGTACTTTATTATCATGCCATACCTTGCTTGCACAATGGAATCCGTCGAAGTATCCTGGCCTATAGACTGACTGCTTTGAATGATGATGAAACGCGTGATTCTGGAGCTCATGAGCAGAAAAGGGCAAAAATCCAGTATCTAGTGCTTTGCCGTTCCCCACGAAATACCATACTGCTATTTTACCACTTCCAAGATTCTTTTGGCCGCAGTTTGGATTTCACAGGATAGGAACTTCCGTATTTATTCGATTTGGTCGACCTCGTTCTTGATGACTTCCTAGCTTGCTTAACAGGTATAATACACGCAACTGAGCGCCTGATCTTGTGCTGCCTTTCCATCATGATTTTCGACCCACAATGCAGCCCCAACGCCTTGCCTTTTACGCCACATATGATCGCAAGCACCGTTCGCCTCTCACCAGTTCCCTCTAAACCCCCCGCCACCTCTCCCTCTCCCACCCCTGAAGCCACCTCCCCGTCCCCCTCCCCTGCCTCCAAATCCACCACCCCCTCTACCTCCCCATCCGCCATCATCGTATCCCCCTCCATAACCCCTATCCCTCTCATCGTCCTGTCTCGGCGGCGGCGCCCTCCCCTTCAACTCCTTCTGCAGCCTCTCCGCTTCCCTCCGCATCTGCGCATACCCCAAATGCATCTTCCCATAAAAATGATCCGCCAGCCGCCGATCATTATCCAGCCGACTCAGATACGCGCCGCACACATCGCAGACCTGCAGCTTCTGGTGGCCGCTGGGCCCCGACGTATCGGACAGGGCCTTGAGCTTCGCCTCGTGCTCGGACTTTGTGAGCAGGGCGGCGCGGATCCTCACGTGCTCCTCGAGGGCGCGCGAGACCAGGCCCGACGTGCCCAGGACCTCGATCTCGAGCAGGCCCGTCTGGATGCTCGCGGCGAGGTCGCCGATCTGCTTCAGCAGCGCGTTGGTCTGGCGGATCTCGTCGGGCGTCTTCTCGAGGCGGCGCTGCGCCGCGTCGATGCGTCGGTTGCACTCGTCGATGTACTTCTGCAGGTCGCGCAGGTAGTCGAACTCGAAGGCGTGCGCCGACGGGTTGGCCTGGTACTCGTCTTTCAACGGCTCGCTGTGGACTTTGGGGCAGGGCCCGAGGTCTTGCTTCGTGTTCGTGAAGAGGTCGTGCGGGCAGGTGCCCACGAGGTAGGAGCGGCAGAGCTTGGGGTCTGTGATGGAGAGTTGGGTGGCGCGCGTGGAGGCGGAAGCGCCCATGAGCTGCTCTGGGGGATGTTAGTACAATGCGGTTCATTAGAGGTGATGGACGACGTTGGGGGAAGCGTGTGTGGAATTGGTGCGGGGGCGAGGAAAGAGACAAAAGAGGTCTGTGGAGCACTTACCAAGCAGCTTCCTCTGTTCGGCCGCCATGGTGAATGTGTTGTGTATGTGTGAGCGACAAGCTGACGTTGACGTTGAAAGTCGCGAGGCGGCGAGGCGACGAGGCGGCGATGCCGTAAATTTCAGCCCTGCGGCGAGGCTATTCACGCTAGCATCTGGCCACGGATGCACGCCCCAACCTCACCTGCCAAGCATCACACCAACCCCATGAAATCCCCATGAACCGGCCTATTTAGCACCAGCTGTGCTCTGGCAACCGTGCCATGTATTTCCCACAGTCCTTACCGGTCATCGCCCTCCTCGCTTTCCTATTTTCCACAGCCGCCGCAGCCTCGGAGTACCACGAGCAGCTGCTCCTCCGCCCCTTACCCCCGAGCGCGCTGCTCGCGAGTTTCAACTTCCGCGCGAACACGACGGCCGCCGCGTTCGAGCAGCAGAACTTCAGGTATTTCCCGCGCAGCCTGGGACAGATCCTGCAGCATGCGAATACGCGGGAGTTGCATCTGAGGTTTAGTCTGGGCCGGTGGGATGCGGAGAGTTGGGGCGCGAGGCCCTGGGGAGGGGCGCAGGAGGGCGGGACGGGCGTGGAGCTCTGGGCTTGGGTGGAGGCGGGGAGTGATGAGGAGTAAGTGCTTTTCTATCTACGGGGATGGACTGGACTTGGATATGGTGGTTGGAGCGGTCCTAATGCAATGGCAGGGCGGATGGCCGCTGGCTCACGCTCACGAACGCGCTCTCGGGCCTCTTCTGCGCCTCGCTCAATTTCATCGATGCCACGCGCACGACGAGGCCGGTGATGACATTCGAGCCTCGAGGCGATCATAAGAATGCGACGCTGGGGAGTCTGCACTTGCTGCATGGCACGCTTCCGAGAGAGGTTGTGTGTACGGAGAACTTGACGCCGTTTTTGAAACTGCTTCCCTGTAAGGGGAAGGCCGGGATTAGCAGTCTGTTGGATGGGCATAAGCTGTTTGATGCGAGCTGGCAGAGTATGAGTATTGATGTAAGGCCGGTTGAAGACGGATTGGAGATTACACAGACGATTGATATGGTGTTGGATATTCAACGGTCGAAGCGGCCAAGAGGTCTGTCTTTACACCTCCCCTTTTCGAGATTCTGAGCTAACTGGGGTCTACAGATAATCCTATTCCGCGACCTGTGCCATATGAGGAGCTCAAGTGCGATACATCGAAGCCATACCACTCTCCCGATACCTGCTTCCCTCTTGATGAACCAGAGGGCCAAGATTGGACGTTGTCGCAGATCTTTGGACACTCATTGAAAGGCTCCTGTCCGCTAGATGATGATGCTGAGGCAGTTTGCATCAACGTCGATAACGACGTCGACATTTATACTGCTGGCAATGCAGTTGAACGCAAGGATGACTCCGGCTTCTTGCGCTGCTACAAACTCTCGAACGAGACGTTTGAGCTGGTCCTACCTGCACAGCAAGCGAAGAAACCAACTCCCCTTGAGCAGCCATCACTTTATGCCGAACGTTCATTTACTGGCTACGGGCAAGAGCGTGGGGGCGTCCAAGCTATCCTGACAAATCCTTCATCGACTGAGTCTGTTGAGATTGTCTATATGGAGTCACTGCCATGGTTCATGAAGCTCTACCTGCACACTCTCAAGGTGAAAGTGAACGGCGAGGAGAGTAAACTCATCAAAGAGATGTACTATCGCCCGGCCCTCGACCGACAACGCGGCACGCAACTCGAGATTAAAATGGATGTGCCGGCGAATTCGACGGTTGTCCTGAGCTATGAGTTCGAGAAGGCCATCTTGCGATATACGGAATATCCGCCCGATGCCAATCGCGGGTTTGACATTCCCGCCGCCGTCATCAACATCGGCAACGCATCGATACGCACTACTTCCCTCCTCCTCCCCCTCCCTACCCCGGATTTCAGCATGCCATATAATGTCATCATCTTCACGAGCACGGTCATGGCCCTGGCGTTTGGGTTTATCTTCAATCTGCTGGTCAGGAGATTCGTGGCTGTTGACGAGGCAGAGCAACTGAATCTGAAGAGTATAAGGCTCAAAGTACTGTCGAAGCTGAGGCTGCTGACGAAGAAGTTCTCGAAGGGGAAGAAGGGGAAGAAGGGGAAGAAGGCCGAGAAGACGGAATGATACTGATACCTAAGACATCTAGAGCCAAAATGGATATATTTGGATCGGCCTGGCCATCTTGGAGTCTGTAAGTTCCTGCCCTCATGATGTGTATATAAATCTCGTGATGTAGATAATTTTAATGAGCAGACGTATGATATGTTGTGCTCTGTAGACGCTGTCCGAGCTCCCGTGGACTGACTCGAGCCTGAGAGTCGTACTGCTCGTCAGGTGATTCCCCGCATTCTCAGTGCCGGCCCGCCTTCCCGTATGCAGTTAGCGGGAATGCCCGCTACAGCAGCCAATGCCAGCGCCTCGACGGGCTAACAGCTCACCCTTGCTACCCCGCATTGCCAGTCAAGTGACAAAGGCCCTCCTCTCCCCACCTCTCCCCCCTCTCCTCACACGCACCATCTCACTGACTCTTCATCATCACCTCTTCACCTCTTCGACCATTTGATCAACAACGAAGTACTTTCAATCAACAAAGCTCTCAATCTCTCACTTCCATTCTTGATCTCTCCGCACAATAGCAGATTCGTCTTCACAATTTCTCAAACTTCACTCCAGTCCAAAATTCTCATTTCGTAGCCATGGAAACCACGATTGGTACCATTCCGATAGTGAGGGTCCTCTTCGCTCTCTATCCAGGCATGGATGCTCTCAATGTCCTTGGGCCTCTGGAGGTCTTGAATAAGGCTTTTCATAACCTTAATGATCCTTGTAAATATTCCATTCGTGTTCCATTTCTCATGCATCTCAGAGTCCTTACTTACCATCTCATTGCCATTGTAAGAGGACTCGAGCTCCGGCTAACCCGAACCCTTACAGCTACTCCCGCCTTTGAGTGCGTCTATGCCTCCGCCACCCCGACCGTCGAGACCACGCAAGGCGTCATCTTCAAATCGAACGCCTCCTACGATGACATCCAGAAACACCTCGCTGAATTCGACATCCTGATCGTCCCTGGCGGCGAACATGAGCCCGTCCTTAAAGACAAAACCCAGCCACTCCAGATCATCAGAGCCTTCTCCGACGTTCAGCAGAAGTATCCCAACAAGGAGCGCACCCTGATGGCAATGGGCACTGCCAGTCTTTTCCTGGCCCAGCTCGGTCTTCTGGCTGGCCTCTCTGCCACGACCCATCCAGATTATTTTGCCAAGTTTGAGATTGTCTGTTCTCAGGCTGCGCAGCGCGATCTGACCGAGCGTCCAAACGTTCTCGAGGAGAGATATGTCGTCAACAATCTGCGTTTCGATCTGGGCAATCCAGACGAGAACCCATACATCCGGAAGAAGTCGGATGCGCGCCGTCCAAGCAAGGCTCGCAAGGGCTCCAATGCCTGGAAGGAGTCGAACACCAGGCGTGAGTCGAACGCTCGCCGCGCCTCGATGTTGCTGGGCGGCCTGAGAGTTATTACGACGGGCGGAACGAGCTGTGGCATCGATGCAGCGTTCTATCTGATTAGTATCATGGTGAGTGTGGACACGGCGCAGGAGGTGGCGAGGACGTTGCAGTATAATTGGGCGAAGGGCGTTGTGGTTGATGGGATTGATATCTGAGCATTGCTTGGAGTTTAAAGGGCGATAGATCTAGAGAGATCTCGCTTGATGTCTGCCAGTGTTGCTGGCATTGCTTTAGTTCAGTTGTCTGTTTTGCTATGATTCTATGAGGCTCGAAGCTGGGTTGCTTTAACAAGTGAAACGAATCTCCTCTTTCTATGAATAATTGTTTGATTCTTTCTTCTGCTTGGCGAATGATGGAGATGCTAGTTGGACTTTTGGTCAATACAGTGCTTGCTCAAATGCATGGGTTCTCTGCCAAACGCTCCCTGCCATGTTCATGATGCATAATCCTTCATGGTCGAACCGTGAGGTTCAATATGCGGAGCAGCAATGTCAGGATATAGTGCATATTATATATCATTACGATCCATACCAATCTACACCTAAATTTCGCAATTCCAATTTCTTCACCCAGCAATGGGCAAGAATTGATTGTTGGAGTGCCAGGTGGGAGTGAATTTCAGCCTTGTAGCTTACTTGCCTTCAGCCTCGCCCTAAAATAGCCAATCGCGCGTCGTGTGCACCTTCTTCCTATTTACGCGACCTTGCCTCGGCCCACCATTCATTGTTCATTCACAACTTTCTGCAGCTCTCAGACCCTCGAAGCTCGATTCCTCAGGTTAAATTTTTGGCTTACTCGAATCTCATTCTTTGATAGTTGCTCGATTTCTCAAATTCTCCAAACCATTCCTTGGCGCCAGACACCCATACGACTTCCACGGAGCTCCGGAGCAAGGCAACATCTAAACCCGTCAGGTCCTGAACTCCTTCCCGCCTTTGACAGCCCCTCAAATCCTATTCCGTCTGCAGGCGACCTCGCAACCCAAAATCAACAAGTCTCGCATGCGCGCAACCCCGCCGTAATGGCTCGGCAGAGCACCATCGCGATCGCGGCCGGCAGCGTAGCCTCGCCGAGCGTGCCACGCCCACCGATGACATCGAAGCAAGCGAAGAAGCTGTACGCGAAATCGACGAAGCTGCCGAAGATGAGCAGGGCGGAACAGAAGCGGATGGAGGCGGAGGAGCTGGCGGCGCAGAAGAAGGAGTTTGAGCGGGAGAGGGCGTTGGCGAGGGCGCGGGCGGCGAGGGAGAGGAAGGCGAAGAAGGAGGAGGAGGAGAGGGTCAAGAGAAAAAAGGCCGGGGTGCCGGAGAAGAGTAGGTGGGTGAGGCCGAGTCAGGGGAGGATTACGGGGTTTTTGGGGTTGGGGAAACGGGGGAGGGAGGAGATGGATCAGGTGGTGGAGGGGGATGAGGAGGGGTTAGAGGAGCCTGAGCAGAAGAAGGCGGCGTTAGAAGATGTCTGTGAGGATGAAGAGGACAAGACAGATGGCCAAGGCCAAGAGGCTGAGGAGGCTCCTGTGGAGCATCCAGACGAAGAGGAGGGGGCCGAGGGCCTAGAGCAGCCTGAGTGGGCGGCGTTAGAAAATGTCTGCGAGGATGAAGAGGACAAGACAGATGGCCAAGGCCAAGAGGCTGAGGAGGCTCCAGTGGAGCTTCCAGACGAAGAGGAGGGGGTCGAAGGCCTAGAGGAGCCTGAGCGGAAGAAGGCGGCATTAGAAGATGTCTGTGAGGATGAAGAGGACACGACAGATGGCCAAGGCCAAGAGGCTGAGGAGGCTCCTGTGGAGCGTCCAGACGAACCACATGCGGAGCCAGAAGAGCAAGCAGAGGAGCAAGCAGAAGAGCAAGCAGCAGGACAAACAGATGAGCAAGCAGAAGGACAACTAGAAGAACAGGTGCACGAACATATGCAAAATGAGCTCAAAGATCCGCAATTGCCGCCAATTGAGAAGGACCTGATCGCATCTCAAGATTTCATAGATGACGATGAAATCTTCGAAGAGTTAGCAACACAACAGCTCTTGTCGGAGTCGTCGGCCGCTTCTGAGCGATCGCAGGCTCGAAATCACTCTTCGCCCAATCTCCCATGTCGCTCCACACTCAAACCCACGCCTCCTTCTGCAAACAAGGCATTTGTCGCTTTGCCACTACAAAATAGTTCTTCCCCTTCAGTATATAGAAAGGATATGCCGATGGGACCTCCAAGTTCGCCACCTAAGAAGATAACTACAGCCTCGCAGATCCTCCAGCAGCAGTCAAGAGCCAGCATTCAGTTCGCGTGTTCAGGGCTGTCGCCCGAGCTCACATCTTCCAACCCCTTTTCCGAAAAGCAAGCACTATCTCGGTCGATTGATAAGCTCACTGCTCGAAAAACAAACGCTGCAGCTTCAGCAGTCATGGGTCCTCCTCCAAGCCCGTTCACAGGAAATAATCTGACATCTTCACGGATACTCTCTCCTGCAAACAAGCAGATGTCGGCTCCTTTGACAGTAAACGCGTTATCGCAACGAAGCTCGCGTCGCATTCCTGGCAATTCCTCTGCTTCACGCCAACCTCTTCGAGAGGTCCCTCAGAGATCTCAAAATTTCCTACTCAAGGCATTTTCGAATCCACCAAAGTACTCAAAGACAGCTCCAAAGGGATCTCTCTTCTCAAACCAAACGACGTCAAAATCTCCATCTTTTGCTTTACCGACAAGCACCCAACTCTTCCTCGACGAGCATTTCGATGATTTCTTTCCTAGCCCCTCACAGGAAATGCGCGAGCTCCTCGACGACATCGACGATGACGATATCCCCACCAACACCCAAGTTGCGCGCGAGATCCAACTAGACGATGTAGCCGCTGAATTGCCTCTAGTGCTAGAACTAGCAAAAGCCGGAGCAGGCGCGAACGAGGACTTCTCGTGGCTCTCGACTCAGGATCTGGTCCTATCGTCGCAAGAGCTGAGAGAGCTGGAGACGCCCAGCAAGGCTGCACTGCCGTCGACTCCCTGGCATGCGCGACGTGCTCGCAAGCCGCGATTCTTCCAGGAGAAGGAAGAGGATCTCGTGGCAGCGGCGCAGTATGAGAGTATCCTGCAGGCAAGGAAGGATGAGCAGGCGCGGAAGTTGTGGGAGGAGAATGCGAGGATTGAGATGGAGCTGCTGGGGCAGAGGCAGCCGAGGCAGAGATCAACGGCGCGAGTCACACGGTCGAGCCAGGCGGCGAAGGAGCAGATGGGGCAGAGCGGATCGAATCCGAAATCGTCGAGGCACAGCCAGACGGTGAAAACAAGTCAGAAGAAGGCCAGCCCTGTTCAAACCAAAAAGGAGGACTACGGCGACGACGACTTCGACGACGAGGAAGCCGAAGCCACCATGCTGGCTCTCGCGGACGAGGCGGAGAAGAATATAGTGCCGAAGAAGGCGGAGAGCGATTATGGAGATGAGGAGTTTGACGATTGGCCTTCCGATGCTTATGACTTTGAATGCCATTGCTTCGCGGAATTTTGGCGCGAAGGACGGGGTGACTTTGAATGTAATTGCCCCGTGGACTTTTTGCACGATGTTTCGGCATGGCAGTGGAATGAAGGCTCATCATGCATCTCTAAGGGGGATTCAAAATCATGATCGTGGCATGGCGATGCACCAGAGGATGAAAAGGACGAGCTCAGTGAGAGGACCTTGGGATATATGGGGGTGAGCAGAAGATGCATTGGATGCGGGGCATGGAGTATAAGCGGGGCTTTGGGTGCAAGTGAGGGCGGGATTGTACTAATTATGTTGTATGGATAGGATGGGATGTTGAAGGGAAGGGATATGATGATTGCGGTGTTCTTTATGGATATGTTTAATGGGGCTCTCGCGAGGTTCGAGGGAAGGCTTGGAGTTGTATTTGGGCGGAGGATAGGAACATCACCACAGCATACGATACCCAGGCGTGTTTGGAGTTTTAGTTTAGCCGCAGGAGGCACAATCGAATCATTTTCTATGTACGAGTATTAATGAAGTATGTGACTACAAATTGGTGCTCTGCTGTCTTTGTGATCACGACTGTTGGTAACCAACCCAACAATCCCCAACAGCTAGTTGCTAACAACTTCCTCCTTTTCGCAGCACTCAATAAATCCCATGATTAGAGCAAAGGCGGAAACATATATAAAGTATACACTCCTCCGTCCCCATTCTCACAGCATCTCTGACCGACCGTCTGACGTCACCCACCACCGCAGCCTCGCGCACAAAATCCCACAAGGCTGAGTCCCACAAGCGAGCCAGCACATCAGTTCACCCCCACTACCCCGCGCTCAACTCTCCTCTCTGCGCTCTACCTCAACCTCCTGTGTAGCATATACACAACGAAAACATGCGCCTAATCAAGCAGAACATCGAGCGCGACGGGACGGGGACCGTCGTTCTCCTGCCCGAGGAACCGGAGGACATGGTTCGCCCCCCACCACCCCTCCCCCCTCTGTGTCCTTCCCGATCTGCACGGGAAAGAAGAAGAACAAGGAACGCAGCTGACAGCCCCAGTGGCACGCCTACAACCTCATCGCGCCGACGGACCTGCTGCGCGCCTCCGCCATCCGGCGCGTCACGACCGAGTCGGCGACGGGCTCGACGTCCAGCACGCGCGTGCACATCACGCTGTCGATCCGGGTGACGGGCGTGGACTTCGATCCGCTGGCGGGGCAGCTGCACGTCAGCGGGCGCGTGGCCGAGGAGAACAAGTGGGTCAAGGTCGGGGCGTACCACACGCTGGACCTGGAGCTGAACCGCAACTTCACGCTGGAGAAGAGCCCGGAGAACGGCGGGTGGGACAGCGTGGCGCTCGACGTGGTGCGCGAGGCCGTGCGCGTCGACAAGGAGGGCACGGTGCCGGCCGTCGTGATGCAGGAGGGCCTGGCGAACATCTGTCTGATCACGGAGCACCAGACGGTGCTGCAGCAGCGCGTCGAGGTCGTGGTGCCGAAGAAGAGGGCCGGCAGGGCGGGCGATCATGACAAGGGGCTCGAGCGCTTCTTCGCCACGACCCTGGAGACGCTGCAGCGCCACGTGGACATCTCGGCGCCGCGGCCGCTGCTGATCGCGTCGCCGGGGTTCACGGCGGCGGGGTTCGTGGAGTTCGTGCTGGAGCGGGCGAGGAGCGCGAACGACAAGGCCGTGCTGGGCAACAAGCGGAATTTCGTGGTCGTGCATGCGAGCTCGGGACACCTGCATAGTCTGGCGGAGGTGCTGCAGAGCCCGGAGGTGGTGGCGAAGCTGAGCGATACGAAGTATGCGCGGGAGAGCCGGCTGATGGGGGAGTTTGAGGGGATGCTGAGGAGGGATGATGGGAGGGCGTGGTATGGGAAGCGGGAGGTGGAGAGGGCGGTTGCGAAGGGGGCGGTGGGGCGGGGAGGGGGGGAGCTGC